>Ga0134079_10000047_pt1 | contig 27866 bp, 23 predicted proteins | sample 15_taG_2_FD_119770 | JGI IMG/M metagenome (GOLD analysis project Ga0134079, IMG submission 119770) | Grasslands soil microbial communities from the Angelo Coastal Reserve, California, USA - 15_D_Rain_40cm_2_09182015 | ecosystem: Environmental > Terrestrial > Soil > Grasslands ...
ATGGGCGGCCTCCGAACGAGATGATGTGGCCGTCCGGATCCTCGACATAGAAGTCCTTCGTGCCCCAGTCGGTCGCGGCGAGAGGACGCAGGACCGTGACCCCGTTCGCGAGACACTGTTCATAGAAGACGTCGATCCCGTCCACTCCGCCGGCCGCATCGAGGTGCTCCTGCTCGCGGCGCCACTCGCGCTCTGCGGGGTTCCTGGGCGCTTCCTTGAGATGCAGCTCGAGCCCGTCCCGTTTGCCGATCGCGTAGAAGCCATCCCACGGCTCGCCGAAGGTAAAGCCGAGCTTCTGGTAGTAGGTCATCGAGCGCTCCAGATCATCCACCAGAAACTGAGGCGCGAAAGAGGTCACGTGGGGTTGGCTTGTTTGCTTGGTCATTGCTTGCTCGGCGTGGATCGTGGTCCTACTTTCTGCGCTCCTGTTCGCGCCGCACCGCGGCGAGCAGCGGCGGATCCATGACAATATTCAGTGAACGCCCGCTCTTTCGTTGATCGTCGACGATCACCTTCGCTGCCTCATCGGCACTCATCGTATGCTCGGCATAGGCGTTCAGCGCCGCCATGATTTCGTTCATCGATTGAGCTCGCGTTGCCGAATCAGACCGTCCCCGCGACGGGGTCGCGGTAAAGACCATGACGGTATCCACCGTTTCTTGCTGGGCCTCTTCTGAGCTACAAGCCGCGAACATCAGCACGAGAGCGAACAGGGTCAGGGATCTCATTTTGCGCCACGCTTTCTGCCACGGGCCTTTTTGCGCGCGCGGGCGCGGGCGGGTGGGCGCCCTGCTCTCTTGCGCTTGGGCTTCACGCGCTCCGGAAGCTCCCGGCGGCCTGTGTCGCGATTCCAGCGTTCGTATTGCTCGGGTGTGATCTCACCACTCAGCAGCAGCGCCGCAAACTTGCGACGTTGCGCTCGGCTCTTGAATGGCATGGCTAGCGGCGAGCCTGATTGGCGCGAGTCATGCGTTTCTTAAACCACAAGCCTGTTTTTGTGCGCTCAGAAGCGCGCGCGCCGTGTATCCCCGCTGGCGCCGAACGGCTAATTCTACCGGCGACAGCGGGCACCGCCAGCTGGCGCCGTGGACGAATCAGTCAGGCGATGACTCAGGGTTTCCCAAAGAGCGCACGCAACTCCTGCTTCGCCGCATTCAGGCGGGCGCGCTGCGTCTGGGACAGTTGCCGGCCTGCACGATTGATGTAGAACGTCAACATCGACATCGCGGACCGATACGGACTGGACTTGCGCCGCGCGCTCCGCTCCGCTGAACGCTTGAGCGATCTGGCGATCGCCTTCGGACTCTTCGTGAATACTCGGCGCTCGAGATCGAGCGCGTTGCTTTCGCGTGTGACGCGCTGCGACCAGCGCCGAGACTTAGTTCTTGCCATGTGTCACCTCACAGGTCATCTAGTCCTTGTACGGATCGAATTCATCCGCCCCCGCCATCACCACAATCAGCGGGCGCAGCGTGTGCAGTACCTCGACCGTCGAGCCCTGAGCCTTCAGGACATCGGGCAGGCGACGATACACGTGTGGGCTCTCATCGGTTCCGCCGCCGCGCAGCACCACGCCCTTCCCCTTGATCCACTCGTTCATCATCTCGCGCGAGATCGCGCCCGGCTTCAGCACCTTGCCCTTGCGCGTGCGCTTTCCCGCCGCCGCGGTGCGGCTCATGACGCGACCCGCGCCGTGCACGGTCGAATACAGCGCGCGGGCCTGCAGCTGCCGGGTCTCGGCGTCCGACGCCGTCGCGCCCTGCACAATCACTGCGTTGTCGCCCATCGAGCCGCCGACGAAGCCTTTCTGGCCTGGAAACGCCGGCGTCGCGCCCTTGCGCACGACGTACAGCGTCTCGCCGCCGTGCTCCTCGATCCAGGCGAAGTTGTGATGGTTGTGCACCAGCTCCAGCTCGCGGCCGCCGAGAATCGACACGGTCTTGCGCGCGACCCACTCGCGGCCGGCGTACGCGTATCGGCCCGCGAGATTCATGAGCTGCCAGTACGCGTCACCGACTGGCGCATGCACGTCGAGCAGCATCTCGCGCTCCGGCGCGCGCTCGCCCCACTGCTTGTTCTGCGACAGCGCGAGGAAGCCGTGCGCCACGCCGTAGCCGAAGCCGCGCGAGCCGAAGTGCACGCCGACCCAGATACCATCTTCCTCGTCGGCAAACACGTCGACGTAGTGATTGCCCGAGCCCACGGTGCCGAGCTGCTCGCGCGCCTTGGCGCGCAGGCGGTCGCGCTCCTGCTGGTCGGGCACGGCTTCCCACGCCGGATCCTCGAACAACGGATCATCGGTCGGCGCATCGTCCGCGCGGTTTGTGCGACCGATGCCGAAGGACAGCGTCGCCTGGATCTCGTCCGCCAGCTCGCGAATCCTGCCCTGGATCTGCGGCAGCTTGAGATTGGTGCGGATCGCCGCGTTGCCGCAGGCGATGTCGAAGCCCACGCCCACGACCGAGACCTTGTCGCGATACGCCGCGACGCCCCCGATCGGCATGACGTAGCCGACGTGGCCGTCTGCCATGAGGGCGGCCCGCTCGGCGCGGCTGGCCACGTCCTCGAGTTGTGAAAGAGTGTTGGGCTCGTGCTGGCCGAAGACGGCTGGTTTCTCTACGGCCACAACCGGTACAACGTCCGCGGGAATGCGATCGCTTCGCGAATGTGCGGGATGCCGCAGATCCAGGCCACCGTGCGCTCGACGCCGAGTCCGAAGCCCGCATGCACGAAGGTGCCGTACTTCCGAAGATCGAGGTACCACGAGTACGCCTCCTCGGGCAGGCCCTCGGCCTTGATGCGCGCGCGGAGCTTTTCGTAGTCGTCCTCGCGCTGGCTGCCGCCGATGATCTCGCCGTATCCCTCGGGCGCGAGGCAATCGTTATTCAGCACTGTGCGCGGATCGTCGGGGTTCTCCTTCATGTAGAACGCCTTCACGGCCTTCGGATAGTTGTAGACGAACACCGGCCGATCGTATTGCTTCGCGAGCGTCGTCTCGTCGTCGCCGCCCAGATCCCGACCCCACTCCATGTCGCCACCCAGGCTCTTCAGCTTGGCGACCGCGTCCGTATAGGAAATGCGATGGAACGGCGGCTGCACGCGCTCGAGCGGTGCGAGATCGCGGCCCAGCTCCGCGAGATCGTTCTTCCGGCGCTCGAGGCAGCGGCCCACGATGTACGAGACGAAATCTTCCTGCAGACGCATATTCGCGGCGGAATCGTTCCACGCGACCTCGGGCTCGACCATCCAGAATTCCGTGAGGTGCCGGCGCGTCTTCGACTTTTCAGCGCGGAACGTCGGGCCAAAGCAGTAGACCTTGCCGAGCGCCGCGGCCGCCGCTTCGACGTAGAGCTGGCCGGTCTGCGCGAGATAGGCTTTTCCCAAATCGAAATAGTCGACGGCGAACAGCGTGCCCGCATGCTCGCCGATCGATCCGGTGAGAATCGGGGTATCCACCAGGGTGAAATGGCGCTCGTAAAAGAAATCTCGAATCGCCTGGATGACTTCGTTGCGCACGCGCGCGATCGCGACCTGTTGTTTCGAGCGGAGCCAGACGTGGCGGTTCTCGAACAGGAACGCGATGCCGTGCTCCTTGGGCGTGATCGGAAAGTCGACGCTCGGCCCGATGATGCGTAGATCAGACGCCTGCAACTCGACGCCGCCGGGTGCACGCGGCTCCGCGCGCGCCACGCCCGTCACCTCGAGCGAAGTCTCCTGCGTAAGTTTCCCGAACGCGTCCCAGACGTCCGCGGACACGTCCTTCTTGGAGAGAACCGCTTGCAGCATCCCGGTGCCGTCGCGCACCACGACAAACGCGATCTTGCCGCTCGAGCGCGTCGTAACTACCCAGCCGCGCACGGAGACGGTCTCGCCCGCGCGCGATGCAAGCTCTTCGATCCAATGACGTTCCGGCATAGGCGCGGCATACTAGTGGCGGGAGTTTTCAGTGTCAACGCGATGACCGCAGCATGCGGCGGCTCGATGAAAAACGTTCCGGCGCGCCAGGAATTAGGCTGGCCCGTCTACCTGGGTGACCAGCGCCACGACGCCGCCGCACAGGAAAGCCTCAATCCCGCCCCCCGCCCCCTCTGGCACGCGACCGTGGGGCGCAGCGTGCGCGGCAGCCCAGCGCTGGGCGAAACCGTCATCGCCGTGGGGACGGGGGACCGCAACGTGGTGCTGCTCGATCGCGCGAGCGGCGCTGTGCTTTGGAAAGTCGGTGTCGACGGGTCGGTACGCACCGGCCCGCTGCTGAATCAGGACCGGCTGTTTGTCGCCACCGAGTCGCACCCCAACGGACAGGTGTACGCGATGCGCTTGCGCGACGGCCACACGCTGTGGCGCGCTCGCGTGGGAAGCGTCCTTGCCCCACTCACCTTCGACACGACAACCGGCGCGCTCTACGTCGGCACCGACGGGGGCGCGGTGCTGCGCCTGGAGTCCGAGAAAGGCCAGGTGCAGTGGCAAACGGCCCTGAGTGGCGCGGTACGCGCCGGCCCGCTCATCACGCCGCACGGGCTGCTCGTCGCCACGACGAGCGACACACTCTACCTGCTCGATCCCGACCACGGCGCGGTCCGTGCGCAGCTCGCGCTACCGGGCACCGTGCTCGCCACGCCGGCGACCGACGGGCGCCGGGTGTATCTCGGCACCGTCAACGGTCGCATCGTAGCCATCGATCTCGAATCGGGGACCACGGTGTGGGATCACGCCGCCGGTGATGCGGTGTACGGCGCGCCCGCGCTGGTGCGTGACACGCTGTTTGTGATGGCCCGCAACGGCCAACTCTGGCTGATTCCCGTCACGCAACCCGACTCGGCAACGAGTCACGCGCTCGGCATCGTTGCGACCGCGGGTCCAACTCCGCTCGCATCGGGCGGAGGCGTGCTCGTCGCCAGCGTCAGCGGTGACGTGTTGCTCGTCGAGCCGTCGAGCGGCGAGATTCGTTGGCGCACGCAAGTTCCCGGCGCCATCGATGAGCCGCCACTCGTGCGGGAGCGACAGATGGTCGTGATCGGGGGCCGCGGCAATATTCACACGTTTCGATGAGTCCCCGGGGGGGGTCAGCCGACCCTGAACAGCTCGAATCCTCTCTCGTATCTCGTCACAATCCGCTCGCGATACGCCGCGTGCTCGCGCTTTTCCAGCGCGGGATCGGTGCCGATCATGGCAGCAGCCGCGGCGCGCGCGGAGTCGAGCAGCGGGAGGTCCGTCTCGAGATTCGCGTACCGCAGTGGCACGCCGCCCGACTGTCGCGCGCCGGTTAGCTCACCCATGCCGCGCTCGTGCAAGTCGAGCTCGGCGATCTTGAAGCCGTCCGTCGTCTCGGTGAAGGCCTGCAGCCGCATCGCTGCCTCTGAGGAATCCGACAGTAGAATGCAGTGACTGGCCGCCGCTCCACGCCCCACCCTCCCCCGCAGCTGGTGCAGCTGCGCCAGCCCGAATCGCTCCGCGTGTTCGATCAGCATCACGGTGGCGTTGGCGACATCGATCCCGACCTCGATGACGGTGGTCGCAACCAGGATGTTGACCTGATTGTCGCGGAATGCGCGCATCGTCGTGTCGCGCTCCTCGGCTTTCATCCGGCCATGCACGAGGCCCACGCGAAATTCGGCAAAGGTCTTGGCCAGCTTCTCGGCCATCGTCGTAGCCGCTTTCAGATCCGCGCGCTCTGATTCGTCGATCACGGGATAGATCACGTACGCCTGCCGCCCCGCGGCGCACTCCGTGCGAATGAATTCGTAGATCTTGGCGCGTGCCGCATCGGTGCGGAGCGCGGTCTTTACGGTGCCGCGGCCGGGCGGACGCTCGCGGATCTGCGTGACGTCCAGGTCGCCGTAGAGCGTGAGCGCGAGCGAGCGCGGGATCGGCGTGGCAGTGAGCAAGAGGACGTCGGGCGCATCACCTTTCTCCACGAGCGCGGCGCGCTGCTCGACCCCGAAGCGATGCTGCTCGTCGATCACCGCGAGGCCGAGGCGGCGGAACGAGACCGATTCCTGAATCAGCGCGTGCGTCCCGACGACGATTCTCGGGCTCCCGCCCGCGATGCGTTGGCGCGCCGCGGCCTTCTCCGCCGCGGTCATGCGCCCGAGCAGCATCTCCGGTCGAATCGCGAGCGGCTCCAGCAGACGCGTGAGTGTAGCGCCGTGCTGCTCGGCGAGCAGCTCGGTGGGAGCCATGATCGCGGCCTGGTAATCGTTTTCGGCCGCGAGCAGCATCGCGAAGAGCGCGACGACCGTCTTGCCGGTCCCGACGTCGCCCATCAGCAGGCGATGCATGCGCAGCGGCGCCGTCATGTCGTCCGTGATTTCGCGAATCGCCTCGCGTTGATCGTTGGTGAGCTCGAAGGGAAGATTCTCTTTGAGCTGTGTGGTGAGCTCCCGTTTCAGCTCGAAGCGAATTCCCACGCGTGAGCGCTTGGCCAAATGTCGCGCGCGCGCCTGCACGAGCTGCTGATCGAACAGCTCGTCGAACGCGAGCCGCCGGCGTCCCAGCTGCGCGTCCGCCACTTTCGGCGGCCGGTGCATCAGCTCGAGCGCGCGGTGCAGCTCGAGCAACTGGTGGCCCTCCCGGAAGCCCGCGGGATGGGGATCCACGACCAGGGGCAACAGCTCGTCCAGATGCTGCTGCACGAGCGCGCGGATCTGCCGGTGCGTCAGTCCTTCGGTGGCCGGATAGATCGGGAGCACGAGTCCGGGATCGCCGTCAGTGTCGTCGCCGGCTTCGGCGAGCACGATGAATTCGCTCGGCACGATCTGCTTGCCGTGGTAGTAGCGCACCGGCCCCGTCACGAGCAGCAGCTGTCCCTTCTTGATTTGTCGCTCGAGGAACGGCCGTCCCGGCCACGCGCACTCGAGCAACCCGCTCGCGTCCCGCAGCACCGCGCGAAACACGCGCAAGCCGCGCCGAGTCGGCAGCACGCCGGTGCTGACGACCCGGCCCACGCAGGTCACGTCCTGGTTGATCGCGACGCGCGCGAGCGGCGTGACCGTCGTGGCGTCGAGATAGCGATGGGGCGTGTGATACAAGAGATCGCCGGCGGTACGAATGCCGAGCCTTTGGAGTGCCTCGGCGCGTTTTGGGCCGACGCCCTTGAGAAACTTGACTGGAGAGTTGAGCTGGAGCCTCAATCGGAGACCAGGCGGTGCGCGAATCTCACGGGATCGAACGGCTCCAGATCCTCGAGCGTTTCTCCTGTCCCCAAGAACCGAATCGGCACCTGAACCGCGCGACGCAGCGCAACCACGCTGCCGCCTTTGGCCGTTCCGTCGAGCTTCGTGACGATGAGTCCCGTGAGCGGCACCGCGGCGGCAAAGGCTTCGGCCTGGCGCACGGCGTTCTGGCCCACGGTCGCATCGAGCACGAGCAGCGATTCGTGGGGCGCGCCGGCGAGCCGCTTGCCGACGACGCGCACGACTTTCTTCAACTCTTCGCGCAGGCGCTCGTCGGTATGCAACCGGCCGGCGGTGTCCACGAGCACAGTATCGATGCCGCGCGTCACCGCGGCGTCAACGGCGTCGAACGCCACCGACGCGGGATCGGCGCGCGGCGACGCGCCCACAAACGCGGTCGCCAGGCGATCGGCCCAGATCTTGAGCTGCTCGGTCGCGCCCGCGCGGAACGTGTCGCCTGCCGCGAGCAAGACGCTGCGTCCCTCGCGTTTGAGATGCTGCGCGAGCTTCGCGACCGACGTCGTCTTGCCCGTGCCGTTGACGCCGAAGATCAGCATGACCGTGGGTGGCTGCGCCGCGCGCGCGAGCGGCGTGCCCGGCGGGCCGAGCTGTTCGACGACGATGCGCTCGAGCGTCGCCTGATCGACTTTATCGGCGCGGCTCAGGCGCTCGACTGTCTCGTTCGTCGCGGCGACGCCGAAATCCGCCTCGACCAGCTGTCGTTGCACGTTTTCCAGCCAGGCGCGGTCTCCGCCCGGACCCGTGAAGAATCGGCCGACCTTTGTCCAGAGTCCCACTACGGCAGTCCCTGGCGGCGCCGCAACGTCCACTCGGCGGCGAGCGCCGCGATCGCGAGGATGAACAGCCACCAGCGGTCGCGCAGGCCCACCGATGCAAGGCGCGTTGTCGCTTCGCCGGGCTGCGCGGTCAGTGCCGGCGTGCGCGGCAGCCATTCATCGGAATACGTCTCGACGACGACGATTCCCTGCTCCGATCCGCCGCCCCCCCCGAGCGCGTAGCGATAGACGCCGGGAGGCAGCAATAGCTCCGCGCGCCCCGCGGGGTCAAACCGCAGCGAGTCAGTGCGCGTCGTGTCGTTGGTGCGAAGCGTCACGCCAAGCGTGCGGGACGTGTCGGGCGACGTCCAGCGCCACACGAGAGGCATTCCGTTCGGTACTTCCAGCGCGACCGGAACCGCCCGCTCCCTGCTCGCCGCTCCCTGCTGTCCCAGCAGCCAGTCCACCAATGCGGCGACCACCGTGCGATACGCCTCCTCGGCGGCGCCGCCCCGAAATGCCCAGCGCCACAGACCGGCCGCCGAGACGGTAGCGACCCGTTGTCCTTCGCGCTGTTCGAGCGTGAGCACGGGTCGCGGGGAACCCCGGCGCGCGAGTCGCGCCGTCAACGCGACCACCGGCGTGTGGCTCGAATCGCGGGTGATCGTCACCGCGGTCGCCGGCGGCAGCGAGTCCCACTGCACGCCGGCAAGCGCGGACGTGAAGGGAGAAGATAGCGGCCGCTCGACGTACCAGTCCCCCGTCTGTCCGTTGGTGGACCACAGCAGCAGCGCGCCACGGCTGCTCGCGGCGGTGAACGCGCGCGCGCGTTCGGGATCGCCCAGGGCGATCGTCAGCCGCGCGTTCCTGGCGCCGCGCGTGAGATCACCGGCCGGTACGGGAGCGAGCGTGGCCGCGTCGCGCCAGCGCCCCGGCTCCGTCTCGACGAACATCTTGACCGGCACGCGCGCCACATCGGTCAGGGTGCGGGCGAGAAACCGCGCTTCCCAGTCCGGCGGCGATGCGAAGAGGACGGCGGCGGGCTCGAGACTGACGTCGACGACGAACTCCCGCTTGTCGTCGCGCGGCTCGGCGTCCTTCACGCCGTCGAGGCCGACCTCGAGAACCGACCAACCGGGATGCGGGATGCGAGATGCGGGCAGCGTGAGCTCTTGTGACAGTACTCCGCCGTCAGGCAGCGCAACGCGTTGTGCCAACAGCTCGCGGCCATCCGAGCGGACGACCAGTGTGACGTTCCGCCTCCCGCTTCTCGCATCAGGTATCCCGCCCGCTCCATAACTCACCCTGAGCCGGACCGTATCGGCCCGTGTCACATGCCTCGGCCCCGCGACGCCCGCGACATATGCATCGAAGAACGGCGGCCTGGGCTCTACAATGACGCGCGGTCGCCGGAGCAGGTCGGACGGAATAGCGCCGCCCGTGACGTCGTCCAGATCGCCATCGGTCAGTACGATGACTTCGCCCGCGCGACCCGCGGCCGCCTCGAGCGCCGGGCCGAGCTGGCTGGCGCCGTCGGCGGGCGGCGTGGTATCGAAGGCGGTGACGCGCGAGCCGAAGCGCCACACCACGGCGCCCCGCCGCGCCAGCCGGCGCGCGCTGTCGAGCGCGGCGCTCCACGATCCGTTCGCGCCGCGCATGCTGAGCGACGCATCGAGCAGCACGATCGGCTGATCGCCCGCGGGCAGCCGCCGCGAGCTCGCGGGATTGATGAGCACGAGAATCAGTGCGAGCACCGCCACAACGCGCAGGATCACGAGAGACACGCGAGCGCCTCCGCGATCGTGAACTTCCCGTCGTACAACGCTCGGCCCACGCATGCGCCCGCGAGCCGCGCGGCGCGCGCCGCGCGCAGGTCATCGAGCGAGCCGACGCCGCCCGAGACGATGACGTCCAGACCCAGCGCGGCCAGCTGACGCGCGCCATCCAAGTCCGGACCGGTCAGCTTCCCGTCGCGCGTTACCTCGTTATAGATGATCGTGCGAATGCCGAGTTGCGAGACCTGGAGCGCGAGGTCGCGCGCCGTGAGATCGAGAATGTCCTGGGTCCCGCGCGGCGCCACGCGGCCGTCCTTGGCATCGATGCCGGCGGCGAGTTTGCCGGCGCCGTGGCGGGCGATCATGCGTGCGACAAGTCCCGAGTCAACGGCACCGCGCGGCCCGATCACGACGCGGGTGGCGCCGAGCGTGAACATCTGATCGATGTCGATCTCGCGAAACAGCCCACCGCCGACCTGCACGTTGACCGTGGCGGCGTTCAGAACGGCGCCGATCAGCCCGTGATTGTCCTGGCGGCCGTACGCGCGATCCATGTCCACGAGATGAATCCAGCGCGCGCCCGCGCGCGTGAACGCCTGGAGCGCCGCGATCGGCTCGGCCATCGCTCCGTGGGCGCGTGCGACGCGCCCGCCTTCGATGTCTACGGCGGGATAGAGCTCCACGCAGCGAAATCTGTGGTGAGGTGTCTAGTCGTCGCGAGCGGGCCCGGCGACAGAGCCGAGCGCCGGCGCCGCGGCGGGCAGACCGCTGGGCTCGAGCTCCGCGAGGAGCTGCGCCCGGACGTCATCGAACCGCGACTTCAGCTCCGGGGGCACCGGCACCCCGGCGCCCGCATCCTTGCGCTGCGGGTTCGTCGGCCGGCCATTGACCAGGAATTCATAGTGCAGGTGCGGGCCCGTCGACAGGCCGGTCGATCCCACATACCCGATCGTCTGTTCCTGGCCGACACGCTGGCCCACGTGCAGGCCCGCCGCGAACCGCGACAGATGTCCGTAGCGCGTCCGGATGCCGTTGGCATGGCGGATCTCGATGAGATTCCCGTAGCCGCCGCTGGGGCCCGCTTCGGTGACGATGCCGTCGGCGGTCGCGCGCACCGGCGTCCCGTACGCGGCCGCGTAATCCGTGCCCTCATGGTTGCGCCACCGCTTGAGAATCGGATGAAAGCGGCCGCCAAAGCGACTCGAGATGTGGCTGAACCGCAGCGGCGCCCGCAGGAAGGCGCGGCGTAATGACCGGCCGCGATCGTCATAAAAGCCGGTCGCGCCGTTCGAGCCCTCGAAGGCAAACGCGAAGCTGGGCGCACCGGCCACATCCACGCGCGCGGCGAGAATGCGGCCAAGCCGTTTCTCGCCTGTGGGCGATTGCAGCCGATCGATCAGGACCTCGACGCGGTCACCGGGCCGCAGGTCGCGCGTGAAATCCACTTCCCAGTCGTATACGTCGGCGATGGCCCATGCGAGCGCGACGCGCTGGCGCGACGGCAAAAATGAATCCGGGATCGCCGCATCGAGCGCGTCGTACAGATTCGACTGAATGACGGCCGTCGTGCGCAAGCGCTCCGTGGTCCAGGGAATCGTCTCGACCGTTTCGCTCCAGCCGGAGTCCGGGGCGAGCCGCGACATCACGAGATGACGCTGGGGATCGAGCCGCACGGACAGCCGATTTGCGACCGGCTCGCCCTTCACGCGGCGCAGTGCGAAGACCATGCCCGGCTGCATGCGCCGGGGATTGAGCGTATGCGTGGCTTTCATGAAGGAGACATACTCGTGACCGGTGATGCCCGCGCGCGCGAGCACGTCGGAGAGCATTTCGTTTCGGCCGAGCGTGTCGGCCCATTCATCATACGCCTTGGTGACGACGAGCGGGAGCGCGACCGGAATCTGCCGCGACGGCCACGCCTGATGTGCAGCCCAACCCAGCAGTCCCGCGGCGAGCGCGCCCGCGGCAACGTATTGACTCGCCCGCCACGTCATCAGTCCATCTGTCTCCGGATGAAGGTCGGAATTTCCATTTCGTTCAACTCTGGATTCAGCGGCATCTGTGCAGGCCCCTTCTTCGGCACGATCTCGGACGGCTTCGCAAATCCGGGCGGCGGCACGGGGGTCGGCCGCGCCCCGCTTGCAGCCTGGCGATCGCGGAACGGCAGCACGCCCGCCGTCGGCCGCTGCACGCCGGCCAGCGCGTCGGCCATCGCGCCGGTCTTGTCGAACCCGGTCGCAATCACCGTGATTCGCACTTCGCCGTGCATCGCGGGATCGTTGACGGCGCCGAAGATGATTTCGGCCTCGTCGCCCGCCGCGTCGTGGATGGCTTCGCTGATCTGGGTCACTTCGCCCAGCGTGAGGTCTTCGCCACCCGTGATGTTGATCAGCACGCCCGTCGCGCCGGCGATCGAGATGTTGTCGAGCAGCGGACTCGAAATCGCCTGCTGCGCCGCTTCCATCGCACGGTTTTCGCCGCGTCCCTGGCCCGTCCCCATCAACGCCGCGCCGCCGTTCTGCATCACGGTGCGCACGTCCGCGAAATCTACATTGACGAGCCCCGTGACACAGATGAGGGCCGAGATACCCTGAGTCGCATGCAGCAGCACTTCGTCGGCTTTTTTGAGCGCATCCTGGAACGGAATGCCTTTGCCGACGACCGCGAGGAGCCGCTCGTTCGGGACCACGATCATCGTATCCACGTGCTTGCGCATCTCGGCGATGCCCATTTCCGCCTGCCGCATGCGCTTGCGCCCTTCGAACAGGAACGGCTTGGTGCAGATGCCGATCGTGAGGGCGCCGAGATCGCGGGCGACCTGGGCGATGATCGGCGCCGCGCCGGTGCCGGTGCCGCCGCCCATGCCGCAGGTGACAAACACGAGATCCGCGCCCTGCAGGGTATGCAGCACCTCGTCGCGATTTTCCTCGATCGCCTGGCGGCCGATCTCGGGCCGCGCGCCGGCGCCGAGTCCGCGCGTGAGCTTCTTGCCGATCTGCACCTTCACATCGGCCTTGTTGTTGAGGAGCGCCTGGGCATCGGTGTTGACCGAGATGAACTCGACGCCGCTCACGTGCTCGTCGATCATCCGGTTCAGGGCGTTGCCACCGCCCCCGCCGACGCCGACGACTTTCATCCGCGCGTTCTGTGTAACGGTTTCTTCGAGTTCGAAGATCATGGTTGTCCCCTAGGGCTCAGAAGAAGTCCTGCAACCATCTCTTGAGAGGGCCAAACAACTTCTCCGGGGCGCCGCCGAACAACACGCCGGGAGCGGCGCCCTGGGCATGCTTGCGTGCCGCATACAGCACGAGACCGACGGGCACCGCGTAGCGCGGCGCCTGCACGCTGTCGACGAGCCCGGAAATCCCGAGCTCGGGATGTCCGGCGCGCACCGGCGCGGCGAAGACCTCGCGCGCCAGCTCGACCATGCCGGGCAGGTGCGCGGTGCCACCCGACAGCACGATGCCGGCGGGCAGCCGTCCGGCGCCATAGCCTGCGCGCTCGAACTCGCGACCCACCAGCTGAAAGATCTCGTCCACGCGCTGGTGGATGATGTGCGCGACCAGCTCGCGCGACGCGGTCCGCGCGCCCTGCGCGGGCGTGGACGGCAGGCTCACCATCTCGCCCGCATCCACGAGCGGCGTGTACGCCGCGCCGTGCCGCTCTTTCAATCTTTCGGCATCGGACTGCGTCACGCCGAGGCCCTGCACCAGGTCGCTGGTGACGTGGGAGCCGGCGTACTTGAGCGACGCGAGATGGCGGATCTTGCCTTCGTGAAAGACGGCGACGCCGGTCGAGCTGCCGCCGACTTCGACCAGCGCGACGCCCAGCTCCTTTTCATCGTCGGTGAGGACCGCGTAGGATGCCGCGAGCGCCTCGAGCACGAGGTCGGCGACGCGATACCCCGCGCGCTGCACGCTCTTGCGCAGATTCTGCGCCGCGGTCGACTGCACCGTGACGAGGTACATGTCCACCTCGAGCCGGGTCCCGGTCATGCCGACCGGATCGGAGATGCCGTGCTGCTGATCGACGACGTACTCCTGCGGGATGTCGTGCAAGAGCTCGTGCTCGCGTCCGAGCGACACGGCGCGCGCGACCTCGTTGACGCGCGCGATGTCTTGCGCGGTGATCTCTTCGCCGCTGACGGCGACGACGCCGGTCGAGTTGCGCGCCGCGACGTGCTCGCCCGCGATGCCGCAGGTGACATCCGGGACGCGCGCGCCGGCCATGCGCTCGGCGTCCTTGAGCGCGGCCGCAACCGACCGAGTCGTCTCGTCGATGTCGCGCACCATGCCGCGGCGCACGCCGCTGTTTTTGGCGATGCCGACACCGAGGATCTTGGCGAGCGGGGCGCGCGGCAGGTCGCCCGCGAGCTCGGCGATCACGGCGCAGGTCTTGGTGCTGCCGAGATCGAGCCCGGCGACGAGGCGACGCTCAGGCATCAGGCGCTCCGCCCCGTGGCGCGACGCCGCACGACGACCTGCCCCGCATAGCGGGCATCGAGCTCGTCATACGGCCGCGCTTTCGCAGCCAGATCTCTCACCACCAGCACCACCGCCTGAATCACCTCCGGTCCCGCATCGCGATTGAGCAGCACGCGATGGGTACCAAGCTCGAGTGCGACGTCACCGCCGGGCGAATCGTCTCTGAGCTCGCGCGCGGCATCGATCGCCTGAAACAGCGCGGGATCCACCGCCTGCATCCGCGCCAGCAACCCAACCACACCGGAATCCTCGGTCCCTGCTCGGACGATCGGCAAATCGAGCGGACCCGCGCTCGCGCCCGCGCCCGGACCGGCGGGATCGAACGGCAAGGGACGCGCGTCGGCGCCGACGACTTCCAGCGACCCGCGCGCGTCTTCGAGCAGCGCGACGGGCTCCGTCTCGCGCACGATCACGCGCAGCGACGCCGGCGGCCGGCGGATGACCGCAGCGTCGGCAATTCCCGTCACGCCGCGCAAGCGCCCGGCGAGCACGCCGGTATCGTCGAACACGCTCGCCTCGGGCGACAGCTGCAATGCCTCCAGCACCCGCTCGGCGCTCAGATACCGGATGCCGACGATCTCGACCTGCCGCACGCGGAAAAACGTCAGGCGCCGCAGCGCGAGCGGCGCCGTCATCCACGCGACCATGACCACCAGGACCACGCCCGCCCACGCCAGCACACGCCAGGAGACACGGGGCAGGCGCAGCACGCGGAACTTCCATTTCACGCGACTGCTCCCTGCTGGGTCCCGACTCCCCCGGCTCCCCCGCCGCCGCCCAAGAGCTTCAGCAGCTCCGGACCCACACGCGTGATGTCGCCCGCGCCCAGCGTGAACACGACATCCCCTTCGCGCACCGCGCGCGCGACATGCGTCGTGACGCCCGCACGATCCCGCACCGCAACGGTCGCCGCGCCCGCGCGCGTCGCGCCGCGCACCACCAGATGATGCGTCACGCCGTCCTGCGGCTGCTCGCGCGCCGCATAGATCGGCGCGACGACCACCATGTCTGCCGCCGCCAGCGCCTTGCCGAGCGCCTCCCCGTGCAGCGCCGTGCGCGAAAACAGGTGCGGCTGAAATACCGCGATCACGCGCCGCCCCGGAAACGCCTGTCGCGCCGCCGCGAGTGTCGCGGCGACTTCCGTCGGGTGATGCGCGTAATCGTCGACCACCGTGACGCCACCGGCTTCCCCCAATCGCTCGAAACGACGCCCGACGCCGCGAAACTCCGACAGCGCGGCAGCGCCGAGCGCAACGTCTGCGCCCAACGCCTGCAGTACCCCGAGCGCGGCGGCCGCGTTGCGCACGTTGTGCAGCCCGGGCACCGCCAGCGCGAGCTCGATCGTCTGACCGCTCGGCAGCGAGATGTTGGCTCGCGAACCGCCCGGCTCGAGCCGCACCGCGCGAATCCGCACGTCGGCAGTCGCGCCGTGCCCCACCCGCCACACCGGCGCGTCGATTCTCAGTGCGACACGATCCGCCCCCGAGTCGTCCGCGCCGACGATCACGCGCTGCGCCCGCGACGCGAAAACGGCGAACGCTTCCTCGAGCGCTTCCATCGAGCCGTAGCACTCGAGGTGATCGGCTTCGACGTTGTTCACGACCGCAACGGTCGGCCGCAGCGACAAGAACGACTTGTCGTACTCGTCCGCTTCCACGACGTACAGCGCGTCACCGCCGATGTGCGCGTTGCCGCCCCACGCAGCGACACGGCCGCCGGCGAGCCCGGTGGGGTTTCGCCCGGCGGCCGTGAGGGCCTCCGTCACCATGACCGTAGTGGTCGTCTTACCGTGTGTCCCGGCGACCGCTACGACCCCCTCTGTCCCCCCGGCGACCAGCTCTCCCAAAGCGTCGGCCCGGCGCACGATCGGCAGGCCCAGCGCACGCGCCTTGTCCAGCTCCGGATGGTCGCGCGGCACCGCCGCCGTAACTACAACAGCGCGAGCCCCTTCCACATGGCTCGGATCGTGGCCCTGCCAAACACGAACTCCCAAGGCGGTCAGGTCATTGGCACCGCCCGCGGAAGTGTCGGAATCACAACCAGTTATGGAGACTCCCCGGTGCCTGGCAATCATCGCCAAGGCGCTCATCCCCGCCCCGGCTATGCCCATAAAATGGATGGGTCGGGGATCCCCGGTTCGAAACAAGGTCATCTGTGGGCAGCTAATATACGAAATCTACGCAACTTGCGAAAGCTCTAAAACCTTGGCGACGATGGTTCGGGCGGCATTCGGGTGGCCTCGGCCGCGGGCACTCCGGGCCAGGGCAGCCAGTCGCTGGTCGTCATGGGCCAGCCCGACGACGGTGGTCGCGAAGGTCTGGGGCGTGAATTCCCGCTCGAGCAGCAGGACGCTGGCACCCGCGTTTGCGAGCGCGCGCGCGTTGAACGTCTGATGGTCGGCGGCCGCCGTCGGCAACGGCACCAGCACACTCGGCTTCGCCCAGGCGCACAGCTCGGAGACGGTCATCGCACCCGCGCGCGCGACCACCAGATCCGCGGCGGAGTACGCGGTGCCGATGGGATCGAAGAAGCCGCGCACCGCGACGCGGCCGGGAATCGCGAGTGACGCGTAGCGCTCGAGATGCATGGTGCCCGTGCCCCACAACAGATTCACGTCGCCGAGCATTTGGCGCTGGATGGTACGCGCAATGGTGTCGTTGATCGCGCGCGCGCCCTGACTGCCGCCGAAGACGAGCACCGTGCGTCGCTCGGGACTCAGTCCAAACTCCGCGCGCGCGGCGCCGGGGTCGATCGGTCCTGGTGGCATGATCGGATTTCCAAAGACAAAAACGTGCGTGCGCTTTCCGGGTGAGAGGAGCAGACGCGCTTCCGGAAATCCAAGGTGGACCTGATCGGCGCGGCGCGCGAGCCAACGCTGCGTCAGTCCCGGAAATGCGTTTTGCTCCTGCAGTGCGGTCGGGATCCGGGCGTTCTGCGCGCGCCAGACGACCGGCCCCGCCGCGTACCCGCCCGTGCCGATCACGATCGCGGGATGCTCCTCGCGCAACACGCTTCCCGCGGCACGCCACGCGCGGACGGCGATCGCCGGCCAGCGCATGTTGCGCCACCACGCGCGGCGATAGATCGGCTCCATGGGCAACAGATGAAATCGGAACGGATGCCGGGGAAGGATCTGCGCCTCGAGGCCGCGTGCCGCGCCGACGAGCGTGACCTCATGCCCGGCGTCGGCCGCGACTCGCGCCAGTGCCAGGGCGGGCATCAGGTGCCCTCCAGTACCTCCGCCCGCAATCAGGATCTTCACGACAAAGAATTGCGGATTGCGGAATGCGGAATGGTGAACCAAATGCGAAATGCGAAATGCGGAATGCGGAATATCCGGGCCCGGGTCGAAGCCATTCTACCTGATTCGAACCCCGCCTCTACATTCCGCATTCCACATTCCGCATTCCGCATTGGGCTTTTCGCATTCCGCATTATGCCTTCCGCGCTCGCCCAACACTCGCCAGCACACCAGTGGCAGCTAGCGCGACGATCAAGGACGAGCGCCCATACGACATAAACGGCAGCGTAACTCCGGTAGCGGGGATGACAGCGAGGCTCACGCCGATGTGCAGCACGACACTCAGGCCCACCATGACGGTGATCCCGGCCGCGAGGAGCTGCCCGAACGGATCCTGAGCATTCCGCGCGATGCGAAACCCGAGCCAGACGAACGTGCCGAACAGGAGCATGATGACCAGCACGCCCAGGAATCCCCATTCCTCGCCGATCGTGGAGAAAATGAAATCGGAGTACGCGTACGGCAGGTAGCCGAGCTTCTGCTGCCCTTGCCCGAATCCGGCCCCGAGCAGCTCGCCCGCGCCGATGCCGGTCACCGACTGCTGCACTTGCCACGTTGCCTCTGCCGGCACGGCGCCGGGATTCAAGAAGGTGAGGACGCGGGCGAGGCGATACTGCGCCGTGGCGATGGCGCCGAACAGCAGCGGACCGGCGGCCACGCCGAGCGCGAGGAAGTGGCCGATGCGCGCGCCCGCCGTGAACAGTACCGTGCCCGCGAGGACCGCGACGAGCAGCGCCATGGAGAGGTGCGGTTCGAGGAAGATCAAGCCGATGAGCGGCACGAGGATGACGAGAAACGGCAGGACGCCCCGCTTGAACTCTCTGAGCTGCACGCCCTTCTTCGCGGCGAGCATGGCGCACCACACCACGACGGCGAATTTGGCCAGCTCCGACGGCTGCAGTGTGAGAATGCCGAGATTGACCCAGCGCCGCGCGCCGTTGATGGTCGGAGTGATCGCGTGCGTGAACGGCAGCAGCGGGATCAGCAGCAGGAACAGCGTGAGGCCGAGCAATGGCCAGGCCCACTCGCGCCACCGGTGGTAATCGATGCGCGCAAAAATGACGGCGAGCAATCCACCCACCACCGCACCGACGGCCTGCCGCAGAGCAAAGCTCGCGCCCACCTGTCCGCCGGTCGTGGTGACGAGACTCGATGCGCCGTACACTGCGGCGAGTCCGAACACGACCAGGACTGCGGTCACGACAAAGAGCAGGCGCCCTTCCCAGGTTACCGCGCTTCGACTATGCGCCGGAATGTGGCCCCCCGCTCTTCGTAGTTCTTGAACATATCGTAGCTCGAGCACGCCGGTGACAGGAGCACCGCGTCGCCCGGCTGCGCCGCACGCGCGGCGCGCGCCATCACGTCTTCAAACGTCGTCCCGCGCTCGAGCGGAACCGTGCCCTTGAGATCCTGCTCGACCAGCGGCCCGGCTTCTCCGTACGCGATCACCAGCCGACAGCGCTCGGCGAGCAGCGGCGCGAGACTCGTGTACGGCTCGCCCTTGTGGCGGCCGCCGAGCAGCAGCACGTAGGGCCGCTGCATCGCGATCACGGCCACGGTGGTAGCCGCGATGTTCGTCGCCTTGGAATCGTTGATCCAGAGAACCCCGCTCACCTCACGCACCGGCTCGAGCCGATGCGGCAGCGCGCGGAAGGAGCGCAGCCCTCCGGCGATCAGCGCCGTGGGGACGCCGACTTCGTGGACCGCCAGCGCCGCCGCCAGGGCGTTCGCGACGTTGTGGTCGCCGAGGAGATGCAGCTCGTCTCGCTGCAGCAACGCCTCGCCCCCCAGGCGCAGGACGCGCGCGCTCGCCTCATACCATGCCTCCATCGGCTTGCCGAGTGAGAAGCACACGTGGCGGCCCGCGGCCCCCCGCGCGAGCTCGAGCACCAGCGTGTCGTCGCCGTTGAGCACCCAGATGTCGTCGCCGCTCGCGTTGCGGAACAGCAGCCGCTTGTCGCCGTAGTACGCCTCCGCCGACGGATATCGGTCCAGATGATCCGGCGCGAGGTTCGTCAGGATGCCGATCTCCGGCGCGAAATTCGGACTGTCGTGGAGCTGGAACGAGGAAACCTCGAGACTGAGCCACTGATAGCGCTCGTTCGCCAGGGCGAGGTCGGTGACGGGCCGGCCGATGTTGCCGGCGGTCGTCGACCGCAACCCGGCGGCGCTCAGCAGATGCGCGACCAGTGCGGTGGTCGTCGTCTTGCCGTTGGTGCCGGTGATGGCGATGCTGCGCGTGCCGGGCTGCAGCGCCGCGAGCGCGCGGAATCCGAGATCGAGCTCCGACACGATCTCCACACCCGCATGCCGCGCCGCGGTCAGCACCGGCGCGTCCGGCGGCACCCCGGGCGACACGACGACGCCCGCGGCATGCCGAATCTTGGCGAGGTCGTGACGGCCGATTTCGACGTCCACCCACGGCACGCTCTTCAGCGCTTCGGCGGCGGCGCCGGCGTACGGATGATCGGATGCGTCACTGGCATAGACGCGCACGCCCTCGCGCGCGAGCAGCCGCGCGGCCGCGACTCCGCTCTTGCCGAGGCCGATGATCGCGACCACGCTCCCGGCGCGGCGCCACGTGTTCGGAACGAGTCCCCCACCCTTCCGTTCCATTACCGCACCTTGAGTGTGGCCAGCGCGATCATCGCGCTCAGCACCCCCAGGATATAGAACCGCATCACCACCTGCGGCTCCGCCCATCCGAGTTTCTCGAAATGGTGATGCAGCGGCGCCATACGAAATACCTTGTGGGAATCCGCGTACTCCTTCCCGTACTTCTTCTTCCGGTACTTGTACGTCGTCGTCTGAATCATGACCGAGACTGTTTCCGCGGCGAACACCGCGCCCGCGATGAGGAGCAGGAACTCGGTCTTGAGCAGGATCGCGACGGTGCCGAGCGCGCCGCCGATGGCGAGTGCGCCGGTGTCGCCCATGAAGACCTGCGCCGGATGCGCATTGAACCACAGGAACCCGAGCGACGCGCCCATCAGCGCTCCGCAGAAAATCGTCAGCTCGCCCGCGCCGGGGAGATGGAGGACGCCGAGATAGCGAGCGGCGTCCACGCGGCCGAACAGGTAGCAGAAGATCGCGAATGCGCCCGCGGCGATGACGGTGAGTCCCGCCGCCAGGCCGTCGAGCCCGTCCGTCAGGTTCACCGCGTTCGAGCTCGCTGTCGTCACGAAGGTCACGAACGCGAGGTAAATCGGCCACGGCAGCACCCACACGATGTATTTGAACAACGGCAGCTGCGTCGCGTACGGCGCAACGCTGGTGGTCAGCGGGAACAGCAGGATGTAGGCGCCCAGACCGACGCCGAACGACACCTGGCCGGCGAGCTTCCAGCGCGCGACGAGTCCCTGCGATTGGCCGCGCACGATCTTCAGGTAGTCATCGAGAAATCCGATCAAGCCCATCCACAGCGTCGCGACGACGGTGACCATGACGTAGCGGCTGTCGAGCCGGGCCCACAGCAGCGTCGGCACGACGGTGGCGAGGAGAATGATGAGTCCACCCATCGTCGGTGTGCCGCGTTTGCTCTGATGACTGGCCGGACCTTCGGCGCGGACGATTTGACCGATGCGATGCTCGCGGAGTTTTCGGATGATCCGCGGGCCGACGATGAACGCCAGCAGCAGCGCCGTCACCGTGGCCCCAGCGGCGCGGAACGTGATGTAGTTGAAGAGATTGAAAAAAATGTACTGGCGAGCGAGCGGCGCGAGCCAATGATAGAGCATCAGGTCAGGTAGTGAAGGACACGTTCCAAGGCGACTCCGCGTGAAGCCTTGAGGAGTACCAGCTCGTTGCCCCGCAGCGCCGACTTCAACTTCGGGCCCAGCGCCTCGGCGTCGGCGGCGGTGATCAAGCGTCCGCCCAGTGCTTCGCGCAGCGACTCGAACACCCGCGCAAACGTCCCCACCGCGGCAACGAGCGCCGGCTTGCGCTGGGCGATTTCACGCGCGGCTTCGGCGTGCAATCTTGCACTTTCCGGTCCTAACTCCAACATCGTCCCGACCACCACCACGAACGGCCGCCGGTGCCGCTTCGCCAGCCAGGCGCCGGTTTGCACCGCCCGGCGCAGCGAGGCCGGATTGGCGTTGTAGGTGTCGTCGATGACCAGCAGATTGCCGATTTCCCGGAAATCGCCGCGGCCGCCGGGCAGGTGGAGGTCCGCGAGCGCCCGCACGGCGGCGTCATGGTCGACGCCGGCCCGCTGGGCGACCGCCAGGGCAATCTGGGCGTTCTCGAGCTGGTGAATCCCGAGCGCCGGCAGCGTCACCTTTTCGCCCGAGTCGAGCGACAACCGCGGGTGCCCGTCCTTGTCGAGGTAGCGGTCGAGGAGCGCGTCATCCGCGCTCTTCCCCGGGAGCGCGGCGGGAATCACCTGGGTGCGGCGGCGGGCCTCGGGCCACATGAGGTCCGGACCCGCGCCGAGCACGGCCACGGGTGCCCCATCGAGCAGCGACAGCTTCTCTCTCATCACGCCCTCGAGCGAGCCGAAGCCCTCGACATGCGCATACCCGATGTTCGTGATCACCGCGATCGTGGGCTCGATGATGTCGCGCATACGCGCGATCTCGCCGGGGACGCTGGCGCCGGCCTCCACCACCAGCGCCTGCGTATCCTCCGGTGCGCCCAGGATCGTGAGGGGCACGCCAATGAGGTTATTGAGATTGGCGGCCGTGGCATGGACGCGATAGCGCGCGCTGAGTGCGGCACGGATCATCTCTTTGGTGCTGGTCTTGCCGCTCGAGCCCGTGATGGCGACCACGGGAGTCCCGTCCGGGAACATGCGGCGCCGGGCGCGGGCGAGTAGCCCAAGGGCCACCAGGGTGTCGTCCACTGCGAAGAACGGCAGTCCCTCGATCGTGGCGGTGCCGTGACGAACCACGGCCGCGGTCGCGCCGCCGGCCTTGGCCTGCTCGAGAAAGTCGTGGGCGTCGAACTTGTCGCCTTTGAGGGCGATGAACAGGGTGTCTGGTTTCAGATGTCTGGAGTCAGTGGAAATCGCCGCGAATCTCAGCGTCGCTGGTGCCGGCACATCGAGCGCGGCAGCGATTTCGTCACTGGTCCATGGCCGTCCGGCCGTCAGGCCGTCAGTCTGTCCCGCCATCAGCCGGCTCCTCCGAGACTGCGCACGACTTCTCGCTCGTCGAACGGCTCCTTCACCGTGCCAATCACCTGGTAGGTCTCGTGTCCCTTCCCCGCCAGCAGAATGGTGTCGCCCTGCCGCGCGAGCTCGAGCGCCTGCGCAATCGCCGCTTTGCGATCCGCGATCCGGTAATGCTGTCGTCCGGTCATGCCGGCCTCGACATCGTCCAGGATCCGTTCCGGGTCCTCGGTGCGTGGATTGTCCGACGTCGCGATCGCGATGTCGGCGAGCCGCACGGCGATCTCCCCCATGGGGGCGCGCTTGCCGCGGTCGCGGTCGCCGCCCGCGCCAAAGACGACGATCAGGCGGCCTCCCGTGCTCGTCACGGCGCGTACAGTCTCGAGCGCGCGCTCCAGCGCGTCCGGCGTGTGGGCGTAGTCGCGCAAGATCACACACGGGTCGGTCGCAATGCGCTCCATGCGGCCCGGCACCTGAGGCGCCGTAGACAGCCGCTCGGCGATGGTGCGCGGCGCCACCTCGAGCCCCACCGCGCACGCCGCGACGCCCAGGGCATTCGCGACGTTGAACTGGCCGAGCAGCGGCAGGTGCACTGCGTGGCTGCCCTGCGTCGTCACGAGCGTGAACCGAGCCCCGCGCGCATCCACCTGGACATCGCGCGCTGTGACGTCCGCCGGGTGCGAGGTCGCCGAGAACGTGATGCGACGCGGCGTGTGCGGCAGGCGGGCCCAGGCGGCGTCGTCCGCGTTGATCACGGCGAGTCCCGCGTCGGCGAGATACCCGATGAGCTTGGCCTTGGCGGCGAAGTACGCGTCGAACGTCTCGTGGTAGTCGAGATGATCGCGTGTCAGGTTCGTAAAGATCGCCGCGCGAAACAGCAGACCCTCCACACGGTCTTGATCGAGACTGTGCGAGGAGACTTCCATGGCGACGCCACGCGCGCCGCGCTCCACCATGGCCGCGAGCGTCGCCTGCAGGTCGATCGGTCCCGGCGTCGTGAGGTTCCCCGCCTCGCTGTCGACCGCGGCGCCGCTGGGGTCGAATGCGCCGAGCGTGCCGATGGCGCCCATGGGCCAGAGCGCTCCCAACACGTGCCGGGCCAAGATCACGGATGTCGTCTTTCCGTTCGTGCCGGTCACGCCGATCATCTGGAGCCGCGCGGCCGGACGGCGATACCACGCCTCGGCGGCGATGGCCGCGGCTCGGCGGCCGTTGCGCACGAGGATTTGCGGGATCGGAAACGGCTGCCGCGACTCGACCAGCGCCGCGGCGGCGCCCCGGGCGACGGCGTCGGCAATAAAGCTGTGGCCATCGAGTGCCGCACCGCGCACGGCGCAAAACAGCATCCCGCGCTCCAGCCGCCGCGCGTCCGCCGTGAGGCCGGTGATCTCCGGCAGCGGCGCTCGCTTCGGATCGGGCGCATCGATCAGGACGCCGGCGCGCGACAGCGCGTCGACGACTTCCTGGATCGATCGGCTCATTTGCTCGATAGGGAAGCTTCGGCTTCCGCGAATACCGTGATGGTGCTTCCAGCGGCGGCGCGCTCACCGGCGGCGGGCCAGGTGTGGTGAATGAGGCCCCAGCCCTTGATGACGACGCGGAACCCGCGCTGGTGCAGGGTGCGGATGCCTTCGCGCAGCGGGCGGTCGGACACGTCGGGGATGAGCCGATCGGGCGGCGTCGAGGCGGAATCGGGCACGTACGGCCACGGCATCACGTACGGTACGACCCCCTCCGGCTCTGCGAGCGGCACCCGATCGGTGGGTACCACCATGTTGGTGAGCCGCGCCCGATCGATCGCGACGGTACGCGCGGCCAGGGCCTGCTCCAGCATCGAACGCGTCACCGGGGCCGCGGTTTGCGCCGCGAAGTAGCTGCCCTTCTGCGGATTGTCGATGATCATCACGACGACGAGCTGCGGCTGGTCGGCCGGAAACAGCGCCGCAAACGACGCCGTGTACTGGCCCGCGGCGTATCGGCCGCCCACGACGCGGCGTGCGGTGCCGGTCTTGGCGGCGAGCTGGAAATTGGCGAGCGCCGCTTTGGCGCCCGTGCCACCGGCTTCCACGACGCCGCGGAGCAGGTCGCGGAGCTGGCCCGCAACCTCGGGTGTCACCACGCGACGCACCGGTTGCGCCCGATGGCGATAGAGCACCATCCCGTTGGGGGCGCGGATTTCGCGCACCAGCGCCGGCTCAAGCAGCACGCCGTCGTTTGCGATCGCGCCGTACGCCGCCGCGAGCTGCATCGGCGTGACGGACAACTCGTAGCCGATCGCGAGGCTCGCGGAGCTCGGTCGTGACCAGTCGCGCGGGAGCCGCAGGAGTCCCGGCGACTCCGCCGGAAACTCGACGCCCGTGGGCGCGCCAAAGCCGAATGACCGCAGGACGCCGTACTGCTCGTCCGGCTTCAGGCGCGCCGTGAATTTCACGACCGCGATGTTGCTCGACACGCGGATCGCATCGGCCAGCGTGAGCGATGCCATGGGATGCTCATCGGTGACCACGCGATCGGGCAGGCGGTAATGCCCGCCCTCCCCCGACACGCGCTCGCCCGGACGCACGCGATCGAACGCGAGCAGCGCCGCGGCCGCGAAGATCTTGGCGACCGACCCCGGCTCGAACGTCTCCGTAAACGCCGAGGGACGCATGCTGCCGTCCGCGCGCCGCGAGGCGACCGCGAGCACCTCGCCGGTTCGGGGATCGAGCATCACCACGTCGCCGCCTTCCGCCGCCATGTTGTCGATCGCGTCATCGAGCGCGCGCTGCGCGATCTCCTGCAGCTCGGCATCCAGCGTGAGGACGATGTCGTTGCCGGGAACAGGATCGGCGATCACGCGCGCCGGCGATTCGTATTCGCGGCCCGAGCGGTCCTTCAGGACGACCGCGGCACCGGGTTTGCCCGCGAGCACCGTGTCCAAGAGTCGCTCGAGCCCACCGCCCCCGTTTCCGGAGCCTCGCCCATCCTCCCCCAACCTCCCGATGACCGCGCGGGCGAAGTCGGGCGACGGGTAGAAGCGCCGGAGCACGGGCTCGAGATGCACGCCACGCATGGCGCGCAGGGTCTGCACCTCCCCGCTCGTGTACGGACCGGCAAACCAGGCATAGCGCCGGCGCAGCCCGCGGTCCACCTCGCTCTGCGCGAGCCGCAGTTGGCGGGCGATGACAGCGGCATCGCGCGGGGGATCGCGCAGCTCGTTGGGAGCAACGCCGACGTGGTACGTCTCCTGTGTGAGCGCGAGGCCAAGGCCGTGGCGGTCATACAACGTGCCGCGGCGCGCCTCCAGCACGACGTGCTCGGTCCGCTGCGCTCTGGCGACCGCCGCATACCTGGCCCCCTCGAGCAACTGCACTTGCGCGGCGCGCAACAGCAGCGCGAGCAAAGCCACCCCGAGACCGAGCTCGACGACGCGCAGGCGGACGAGAACTTTGGCCACGTTACCGCCGGTCTCGAGGGTCCGGGGGGCGTGGAGGTTCCGACTGGGTCGGCAACAGAATGATCTCCGTGTCTGCCGGCAGGCGGAGGCCCAGCTTCTGCGCCCGCGGCAGCAGGACTGCGCGGCTCTGTCCCGTGCGCGCGCGCCGCTCGAGGTCGGCACGGCGGCCCTCCAGTGCGGCGCGCTCTTCACGCAAGTCCGTGAGCGCGCGCGCGGCGTTGAGTGCAGCCGTCTGCCGCGCGATGACGAGCGACAGCGCCGCGAGCAACGCGACGAGCCAGACCGCGATCCAGTGCCGGCCTCTAAGCGTCATCGACCGAGGCTTTCTCGAACACGCGAAACCGCGCCGAGCGGGCGCGCGGATTCGCCGCGATTTCCCGGGGCTCGGGCACGATGGCCTTTTTCGTGAGCACGCGTCCCAGCGCCCTGCCGCGGCACGTGCAAACCGGCTGGCGCGGCGGGCAAATGCAGTCGCGGCCCCACTCGCGGAACGCGTGCTTCACGATCCGGTCTTCGCCGGAGTGATACGTGATCACACCGAGACGCCCCTCGGGCACCAACGCATCGCGCAACGCGGGCAACGCGGCGGCGAGCGTTTCCAGCTCGTCGTTGACGGCGATGCGCAGCGCTTGAAACAGCCGGGCGAAATCCGGCGGCCCGGATCGCGGGCCGAGCACGGCGCGGATCGCATTGACGAAGTCGTCGCTGATGGCGAATGGCGCGGAGAGACGCCGGCGGACGACTTCTTTCGCGAGCGCGCGTCCCCGCCGCTCGTCCGCGTAATCGGTGAAGACAGTGCTCAACCGTTCGACAGGCCATGTATTCAGAATGTCCCGAGCAGTTACCCCGGCTCCTGACTCCCGACTCCGAGCTCCTGTCATTCGCATGTCGAGCGGCGCGCCCGGCCTGAACGTGAAGCCGCGCTCGATCGCGTCGATTTGATGCGAACTGACGCCGAGGTCCAGAAGAATGCGGTCAGGCTGGAACGCGGCGACCGCAGCGAGCGCGCCGGGCGAGGCAAACGAACCTTCGTGGTACTCCATACCATTGGCGCCCAGCTGCTCGCGCGCGGCCGCGATGGCATCGGGATCCCGATCGATACCGAGGACGGTGACGCCGGCGCTCCGCAGAAGTGCCGCATGACCACCGCCGCCGAGCGTCGCATCAACGGCGCGGCTGCCGCCTCTGGCCCAGGACTGCACTGCCTCGGCCAGGACCGGGACATGGTAGGTCGAACGCGATTCTGACGCGACCGTGAGCACTCTCCAAAATAAGAAAAACCCCCGCCGCCATGGGCGGGTGGCGGGGGGGTCAAGTCGTCGGGATACTCAGGCGGGGCTGACGGGTCTCGAACCCGCGACCTCCGGTGTGACAGACCGGCACTCTAACCAGCTGAGCTACAGCCCCAAAAAGCCCCTCACGGAGCGCCGGAATATAGACCCGGGGTCAGGTCAATTCAACGCCCGCTCTACAGCGGCGGCTTACACTTATACGCGGCCTGCACCGAGGGCTTCGCCTTTTCATATTGCGCGACGAACCCCAGCATCTGATCGGCCGTCGGCGGATGGACTCGCCGCCCCAACTGGAGCGCCGATTTCGTCCGCTGCAGGCGTTCGAACACGGTGCGCGCCGTCGGACAGCGCGCCGCTCCCTTCGCCTCGGTGATCTTCTTGTATTCGGGTCCCAACGTCAGGATCGATGACAAGCCGTACCAGAAGCTCGCGTTGATCCGCACCTGGTGTTTGGGCCCTACCGTATCCGCGGCCGAGCGCGGCTGGTAGCCAATGATCGACAGTAGCGAATCGAGCCATA
>Ga0134079_10000048_pt1 | contig 27341 bp, 28 predicted proteins | sample 15_taG_2_FD_119770 | JGI IMG/M metagenome (GOLD analysis project Ga0134079, IMG submission 119770) | Grasslands soil microbial communities from the Angelo Coastal Reserve, California, USA - 15_D_Rain_40cm_2_09182015 | ecosystem: Environmental > Terrestrial > Soil > Grasslands ...
GCGATTTCGCTGCCCACTCCGTCGCCGTCGGCGTTGACGTGCGTCGTCAAAACGACGTGGTGGGCACTCGTGAGTGCGTCAGCCACGTCGCGCGCCGCCGACGCGCGAGTCGGCGGAACCGGAACGCCGTTCGGGTTCGGAATCATCCCGCAGAAGATAATCGGCTAATGCCCGCTCCCGCCCACTATCCAGCCTTTGATCTAGATCCTTTAGGCGAGCCGGCGCGATCCCGAGTGAAGCGCACGCGCGCGCTGGATCTTAGCGCGGCGGGACCGTCGTCTTCCCGTCCCGGGCGGCCAGCCGGGAGTGCCGCACGCCGTAGGCGAAATACAAGATCATACCGATCACGAACCAGATGATCAGCCGCCGCCAGGTCGTCCACGGCAGCGAGATCATGAGGTAGAGCGCCGAGATCGCGCCGAGCGGCGCGACGACAAATACCGCCGGCGTCTTGAAGGCGCGCGGCAGATTCGGCTCGCGGACCCGCAGCGCCATGATGCCGATCGAGACGATCACGAAGGCCAGGAGCGTGCCGATGGAGACGAGGCTGCCCGCCTCACGCACGGTCAGCAGCGCCGAGACGATCGCGACGCCGATGCCGGTGACGATCGACGTGATATACGGCGTTTGGAACCGGGGGTGAACCCGATTGACGAACGAGGGCAACAGCCCGTCGCGCGCCATCGAGTAGAACACGCGCGATTGGCCGAGCAACATCACGAGAATCACCGACGACAAGCCGGCGATTGCGCCAAGCTTGATGAGCGACGACATCCACCCGAGTCCCGCGTGGTCGGCGGCGACGGCGATGGGATCGGGGACGTTGAGGTCTTTGTAGGACATGACGCCGGTGGCGATGCCCGCGACCAGGATATAGAGCACGGTGCAGACGAGGAGCGAACCGATGATGCCGACCGGCATGTCCTTCTGCGGGTTCTTCGCCTCCTGCGCCGCGGTGCTGACCGCGTCGAATCCGATGTAGGCGAAGAAGACGACGCCGGCCCCGGTCATCACCCCCGTCCAGCCGAACTCCCCGCGGTGGCCGGTGTTCGGCGGCATGAAGGGGTGCCAATTCGCGGGATTGATCGCATGCGCGGCCGCGACAATGAACAACAGCACGACCGCGACTTTCACGAACACGATCACGTTGTTGACGTTCGCCGATTCCTTGATGCCGATGACGAGGAGGGTCGTGACGATCGCGATGATGATCACCGCCGGAAGATTGAGGGTGGCCGGCTCGGTGCAACCCGTCGCGACGACGCCGTGCGCCGCGGCGAGCGAGCAGGGCATGGTGATCCCGATATCCTTGAGAAAGCTCACGACGTACCCCGACCAGCCGATTGCTACGGTGACCGCTCCCAGCGCGTACTCGAGGATCAAGTCCCATCCGATGATCCACGCGATCAGCTCACCGAGCGTGGCATAGCCATAGGTGTAGGCGCTGCCCGCCATCGGCACGAGCGACGCGAATTCCGAATAACAGAGGGCCGCGAAGATCGAGGCTACACCGGCCAGCACGAACGACAGCACCACGGCTGGTCCCGCGTTCAGGGCGGCCACCGTACCGGTCAGGACGAAGATCCCGGTGCCGATGATCGCGCCAATGCCGAGCATGGTGAGGTTCAACGCGCCGAGCGCCCGCTTCAGGCTGTGGTCGGTCGCCGCCTCGTTCTGCAGCTCGGTGACGCTCTTCCGGCGAAAGAGATTCATTCAGGCTCCGCTTGCAGGGGGAACGGGGTGACGAATCGACCCAAGGTTCCGCGAGCGGGGCGATCTGTCAATAGAGGAAGGTGTCAAAGACTGTAGTTGGGCGCCTCGCGCGTGATGACCACATCGTGAGGATGCGATTCGCGCAGCCCCGCACTCGTGATCCGAAGGAACTCGGTCTCGGTCCGCAGGGCAGCGATGTCGCATACCCCGCAGTACCCCATTCCGCTTCGCAGGCCGCCGACCATCTGGAACACCACGTCCGCGACCGGGCCGCGATAGGGCACGCGCCCCTCGATCCCTTCGGGCACGAGCTTTTGCAGCGACACCTCGCCTTCCTGGAAATACCGATCGGCCGAGCCTTCCTCCATGGCCGACAGGCTCCCCATGCCGCGAATCACTTTGAAGCGGCGTCCCTCGAGCAGGAACGATTCGCCGGGGCTTTCTTCGGTTCCCGCCAGCATCGAGCCCATCATCACGCTCGACGCACCGGCCGCGAGCGCCTTCACGGCATCGCCGGAATACTTGATCCCGCCGTCGGCGATGACGGGGATGTCGCCGGCTCCGCGTACGGCGTCCACGATCGCGGTGATCTGCGGAACCCCGATGCCCGTGACGACGCGGGTTGTGCAGATCGACCCGGGTCCGACGCCCACCTTCACGGCGTCGGCGCCGCGCTCTACGAGTGCGCGCGCGCCAGCCTCCGTCGCAATGTTTCCCGCGACCAGCTGCGCGTCGGGAAATGCGTCGCGCAGGCAGGCGACCGCGTCGAGCACGCCCTGACTGTGTCCATGCGCGGAATCCACCACGATCACGTCGCACCCCGCGTCGAGCAGTGCCTGCGCGCGAGCGCGGGCCTCCGGCGTGCCGCTCACTGCTGCCGCAACGAGGAGACGGCCGTGCTGGTCTTTATTGGAATCGGGATACTGCCGCCGCTTGAAGATGTCTTTGATGGTGATGAGACCCTTCAGGAGTCCCTGCTTGTCGACGACGGGCAACTTTTCGATGCGGTGCCTGGCGAGAAGACGCTCGGCGTCATCGAGCGTGGTGCCGAGGGGCGCAGTGACGAGCTTGTCCTTAGTCATCACCTCGCGGATCGGCCGATCGAGCTCGCGCTCGAACTGCAGGTCGCGGTTGGTGATGATGCCGACGAGCTTGCCGGCGCCGTCGACGATGGGCACGCCCGAGATCTTGAAGCGCATCATCAGCTGCTGCGCTTCGCGCAACGGGCGGTCGGGACCGAGCGTGATCGGGTTCATGATCATCCCCGATTCGCTGCGCTTGACCCGATCCACTTCGGCCGCCTGCCGATCCACCGGCATGTTCTTGTGGATCACGCCGATCCCGCCCTGGCGCGCCATCGCGATCGCCATCTCCGCCTCGGTGACGGTATCCATCGCGGCGGAAACGATCGGAATGTTGAGCGGGATCTTGCGAGTGAAGCGACTGGCGACTTTGACGTTCCGGGGATGCACCGTCGAGTGACGGGGCACGAGCAGGACGTCGTCGAAAGTCAGCGCGACGTCGGGTCGGAAGGTTCCCATCTCGAAAGCTACTGGGTGGGTTTGGTTTCCTCAACCGGTTTTTCGGCCGGCTTTTTCTTCGCCTCCTCCACCGCCGCCTTCCCGGCCGCGACCACTCCTTCGAAGAAACGTCCCGCCTTCCCTACGGCGTCCATCGTGCCGCGAATGATCGTGACCGGCACGCGGCCCGCCCGCATCGTGTCTTCGAGCGTCTCGGCGACCTTCTGAAACGCGGGAGCTCCGGCCGCCCGCTGAGCGTACTTCGATTCCAGAAATTCGATGTAATCCAACACCTGATACGCCTGCTCGTCGGGCATGGCGTCGAGCTTGCGGCGAATGCGCTCGTTCAGCACGTCGTTCACGGCGTTACTCCTCCCTCCAGCGATATCAAGTCCACAACCGGGTTGCCGAGGTAGCGGCTGCGGCCGTTGCGCACACGCACCGTGAGCGTCATGGCGGTGAGCGGGTTGAGCGCGCGGAACGCCGGCAGCCGGGCGTCGGGCACGATCACGTAGACAAAGCCGCGTTCCGGCAACGGCCCTCGCGCCAGTACGTACGACGCGCCGCTCGGAATGTCGGGCCGCAGGTCGTCGGCCTTCTGAATCGCAATGAACTCGAGATTCCAGCGGAGCGCCTGGCCCACGTAGCGCTGCGGCTCCGCGCGTAATTCGGCGGCGGTCACACCTACCTGGACCCCGGCCGGCGCCGCCTGGAGATCGCCGCCTTTCACCCAGCCTTCGATCTGCACGCGGGTCCACTCACCGTTGCGGCTCAGCACCCGCAGTGGCGTGTCGGTGGCGATCGTGCCGGCTTCGGGGCCGCTCTCGTCGGCGGCGCGGTAGAGGGTCGTCATGCGCGTCGGTTGAGCGCGCGTGCTGTCCACGCGCGTGGTGTCGCCCGGGCGCGGCGGCGCGGGTGCACCCTTGATGGAGCTGGTGTCGGTGGTGGTGTCCGCCGTCCTGGTGGCGACCACGTCGGCGACGGGCGCCAGCGCGCTGCGCTGCACCCAGCCCTCGCGGCTCACATGCACCCAGCGGCCGCTCGAGTCGGGCGCGGTCGCCCGTTTCAGTCCAAAGCCCTGCGCCAGCTCGGCGATCAGCGGACCGGCGGGAGCGGCGCGCAGGTTCTCGTTCGGCGTCCGCGTGACCAGCAGGTCAAAATCGGGGCGGTCGCTCTTCCCGACGGAGGTCGCGAAGATCCAGCCGTCGAGCGTGACCTGAATCCAGCCGTTGCGCGTCGCTCCGGCGGTCACCAGCGCGCCACGCGTCAGGCGCGCGATGCGGCGCCCGGCGACGTCCTGATAGAACCAGGCGTTGTCCACACTGACCCGGTAGCGGCCTGCGTCCTGCGACGCCGCTGGTGCCGGCGTCGCAAGGCTCACCACAACTAGTAGCGCGGGAACGATCTGGCTAACTTGCATCCCCTTCAATATGCCAACGTCCCGTAGCACGCGCACCTCGCGCGAACCGGTGGTGCTCGTGGTACTCGACGGCTGGGGCTTTCGGCCCGGGCGCGACGGCAATGCCATCGAGCTCGGCAGGACGCCGGTGTGGCACCGGCTGTGGGAGCGGGCACCGCGCACGCTGCTCGAAGCTTCAGGGTTGGCCGTTGGCCTTCCAGAAGGACAAATGGGCAACAGCGAAGTCGGCCATCTCAATCTCGGCGCGGGTCGCGTGGTTCCGCAGGATATCGTTCGCATTTCCCAGTCCGTTGAGTCTGGAGAGTTCTTTCGCATTCCCGCGCTGGCCGAGCTGGTCGAGGACATCCGTCGCCACGACGGTACGTTGCACGTGATGGGGTTGATCGGAACCGGCGGCGTGCACGCGCTCGACAAGCACCTGCTGGCGGCTGTGGAGCTCGGCAGGCGCGCGGAGCTCAGTATCGCGATCCACGCGTGGCTCGACGGGCGTGATACGCCGCCGAAGTCGGGGCTGGGATTTATGGAAGAACTACTCGAGGACGTTGGAGTCAGGAGTCAGGAGTCTGGGACGTCATCCCCGGCTCCCGGCTCCCGGCTCCCGGCTCCCGTTGTATCCACCGTCACCGGCCGATACTTCGCGATGGATCGCGACAAGCGTTGGGATCGCACTAGGCTCGCCTACGATGCGATGGTGAAAGGCGTCGGCGTCGCCGTACCGGATCCCATTGCAGCGATCAAGCAGGCGTACGAAGCGGGGGAAACCGACGAATTCGTAAAGCCGCGCGTGATCGAAGGCGCGCCGCTGATCAAAGACGGCGACGGGATCTTCTGCTTCAACTATAGAGCCGATCGGATGCGGCAAATCGTGCGCGCCCTCGCCATGCCGGACTTCGACGGCTTCGATGTGAAGGGCCGGCCGCGGGTGCGGCTCGTGACGATGACGCGCTACGACGTAACATTCCCCTTCCCCGCCGCCTTCGAACCGATGGTCCTGTCGAAGATCGTGGCCGAGGTGCTGTCGGATCACGGCAAGACGATGTTCCGGACGGCGGAGACCGAGAAATACGCGCACGTCACGTACTTCTTCAACGGCGGCTACGAGCCGCCGTACAAGGGCGAGGAGCGGCTGCTCGTCCCATCCCAGAAAGTGGCGACGTACGACCTGATGCCGGAGATGAGCGCGCCCGGCGTCACGGACGTCTTGTGCACGGCGATCGCGGCGCGGAACCACGATTTCATCCTGTGCAACTACGCCAATGGCGACATGGTGGGACATTCGGGCGTCCTCCCCGCCGCGATCAAAGCGGTCGAAACCGTTGACGACTGCATGGCGCGCGTACTGAACACGGCCGAGCAGGCCGGGGCGACCGTGATCGTGACCGCGGATCATGGCAACTGTGAATTGATGATCGATCCGGCAACGGGCGGTCCACACACCGCCCACACGACCAATCCCGTGCCGATTGTGATGGTGGGAGCGGGCGCGGGCACGAAGCATCTGCGAGCCGGTGGCTCGCTGCGCGACGTGGGGCCAACGATCTTGAACCTGCTGGATATTGAGCCACCCCGTGAAATGACAGGAAAGGATCTCAGAGAGGTATGACGTTACGACGGTACGTTGTAGGCGCGCTCGTAGGACTCAGCGTCGTAGCGTCGTATGACCTAGCCGGGGCCCAGGTCGGCCACGACCCCGGCTCCTCTCCCTATCGCGACATCCCGTGGCACAAAGGACCGGTGTTCTTCGCCGGATATTTGAGCGGCGACCGCGGTGAAGCCGACGCCGGGATGACGAACGCGCAGACGGAGGGCGGGCGCTGGGAGATGAACGCCGGTAAGACGATGTTATTTGTGTTTTCCGGCGCCTATCTCATGGGCGATCGCTACATCATCGACCCGCGACTCAACAGGCTCGATCCGAACAAGAAGACGGGGCCGTACCCATCGAACATCGGGACGGCGGAGATCGCCTTGCAGCTCAAGCTCACCGGTAACAAGTCGTGGCACAGACTCGCGCCCTATGTCGGAACCGGGCTTGGCCTCGCGTTCGACATCGACTCGCCCGGCGACACGACCAGGAGCGGCTATGCCTTCGGCACCAAGTTCACCATCGACTTCATGGGCGGAGTCCGCCTGTACTTTCCGAGGCACTTGATGCTCAACGCCGACGGGCGTTTGCTCTGGTGGCGTCTCAAATACCCGGTGTCATTCCATTCGACCGCGCCTGACGGGTCGCGCGTGGTGCCCATCTTCCAGGATCTGACGGACTGGACATTGCATCCCTGGGTCAGCGTGGGCATTGGATGGAATTTCTAGCCGAGGGCTTTCGGCGGGCCTGGTCGCTCCTCCTCGCGGGGGATTCTGAAGTCCTCGGAATCGCAGCCTTAACCCTCAAGGTCGCCGTTGTCGCCACCACCATTGCCTGCGTCGCGGGGCTGCCGCTGGGCTATTTCCTGGCTACCCGAAGGTTTTGGGGCCGTCGCGCGGCCCTGACCGTCGTCAACACCGCGCTCGCATTTCCCACCGTCGTCGTCGGTCTGCTGCTCTACGCCCTGCTGTCGCGCCGCGGACCACTCGGCGCCATGGGGTGGCTCTACACATGGCAGGCGATCGTGTTGGGCGATGTCTGTCTCGCCCTGCCAATCGCGGCCGCCCTCTCGGCTGCCGCCGTGCAGGGCGTTGACCCGCGCATTCGCCGCACGGCCGAGACGCTCGGCGCCGGACCATGGCGTACGGCGTGGACCGTCGCGCGCGAGGCGCGGTTTGCGCTTGCCGCCGTGATCACCGCGGCGTTCGGCCAGGTGGTCGCGGAAATCGGCGCCGCGCTGATCGTCGGGGGCAACATTCGCGGCCAAACCCGCACCCTCACGACCGCGGTCGCGCTCTACACGTCGCAGGGTGATTTCGGCATGGCGCTCGCGCTCGGCCTCGTGTTGCTGCTACTCGCGCTCGTCGTCAACATCGCGCTGCAGGTGCTGCAGGGCCGGGGGGGCGGCAGTGGTTGAGCTCCGGTACGTGCGGCACCGCTACGAAGGGCGCGTGGTGCTCGACTTCGAGCAGTTTGGCCTGCCCAAGAACGGGACCGTGGCCCTGGTAGGTCACAACGGCGCCGGCAAGAGCACGCTCCTCCGCCTGCTCGCGCTCCTCGAAAAGCCCACGGAAGGTCATGTCCTCTGGAACGGCACACCGGTCTCCGGCCGCGCGCGAGCTGCGGCGCGCTCGCGCGTCACACTGGTCGAACAACGCCCGATCCTGTTTCGCGGCACGGTTCGCGAGAACCTCGAGTACGGCCTGCGCGTGCGCGACATTCGGCACGCGGCGGCGGATGGTATCATCGGCGACGTCGTGGACAAGCTGGGGCTGGCGCCGCTGCTCGCCCGGCGACGCACCGAGTTGTCCGACGGCGAGGTGCAACGTGTCGCGGTCGCGCGCGCCCTCGTCCTGCGCACCGACGTCCTGCTGCTGGACGAACCGACCAGCTCCGCGGACCGCGCGGCCGCTGGTGCGCTGTACCGCGCGCTCAGCGCCGAGCGTGTCGAGCGGCCGTTTGCGGTGTGCATCGCGTCGCATCTGCTCGAGGACGCCTATCGCTGGGCCGATGACATCCGCGCTCTTGCCGAAGGCCGGCTCTCGCCTGTGACGCCGGAGAATCTGTTTCGCGTCGAGCTGCCCGCCGGAGAGGGACTGAAGAGCGTACGGGTCGGTAGCATCCACATCGCCGCGGTGACCGACCGTGCCGGCTCCGCGGTGCTCGCCGTCCCGCCGACCGACATCTTCGTGAGCAAAGAGCCTCTGGCCTCGTCGGCGCGCAACGTCTTCAAGGGCCGCGTGACCGGCATGGCGATCGAGCAGCGCGGTGCCGGAGTCCAGGTGCGCGCCGACATGGGTGGCGTCGAGCTCGTGGCCAGCGTGACGGCGGAAGCCGCGCGCGACCTGGCGCTCACGCCCGGCGGTGGGGTCGTCTTCTCTTTCAAGGCCACTGCCGTCCGGGTATTCTAAGGAATGCCGACCGCGTACCTCACCCGCATCGTCGAATTCACCGCGACGCATCGCTTCCCCGAAACGCCCGAGTTCGCCGGCGCGACCCACGATCACAGCCATCAGTACAAGTGCGCCGTGACGGTGAAGGCTGCCGTCGATCCGACCAAGGGCGGCGTGATGAGCCTGCCGGCGCTCAAGAAGCTGTTACAGCTGGAAGTCGTGGCGCGCTTCGACGGCCGGCACATCAACAAGGACATCGCGTCGTTCGCCGCCGGGACCTGGGTCGCGACGGGCGAGGCGCTCGCGATGTACATATGGGAGCGCATCGTCGACCAGCTGCCTCAGGGCGTGACGCTCCACTGCGTGCGCATCGAGGAGAGTCCCCATCTCTACTCCGAATACCGCGGGGAAACGTAGCGGGCGCATGCGGGCCGACTCCGCCGTCGTGGAGGAGTGGCCCGTGTGGCTCGAGGTGAACGGCGAACCCGCCGTCACCTGGATGTGCACGCCCGACCAGCTCGAGGAGCTCGCCGTCGGCTGGCTGCACGGCGAAGGGTACATCGCCTCGCTCGACGACCTCGTGCAGCTTCGCCCGTGCGCCCCGGACCTCGGCTTCTGGGCCGACGTAAAGCCCGAGCGGCTGGCGGAAGTGAAAGGCGAGAATCGGAAGCGAGTCCTCGCATCGGGCTGCGGCGCCGTCGCGACCATGCTCGCCGACCCGGAGGCGATGGCGCGCTCAACGCCGCCGCGTGGCGATCCGCCTCCTGCCGAGACGCTGCGCGCTTTGTTCAAGCAGCTCTTCGCCGTCGGCGTGCGCTACAACGACACGGGCGGGATTCACGCCGCCGCGCTCACAGACGGCGCGATCCTGCTCTTTCACGCCGAAGACATCGGCCGCCACAACGCCGTGGACAAGGTGATCGGCGCGGCGGTGCTCGCGCGCACTCCGATCGCGGGCCGCGGCCTCCTGGTCACCGGCCGCATTTCCGCCGAGCTCGCGTTCAAGGCAGTGCGGGCGGGGCTGGCGTGGGTCGCGACGCCAAGCGTGCCCTCGACGTTGGCGGTCACCATCGCCGAACGGTCGGGCATGGTGCTGGTCGGTCGCGCGGTCAGCGGCACGCCGCATCTGCACAGGCGCGAGCCATGACGCTCAGTGATCAGGAGCTCCGCGAGCTCCTGCAGGAATCGCGCACAATCGCCGTTATCGGCCTGTCGCCAAATCCCATGCGGCCGAGCAACTCCGTCTCACAGTACATGCAGCGCTCGGGCTACACGATCGTGCCCGTGAATCCCGGTCACGGCGAAATCCTCGGCGAAAAAAGTTACCGCACGCTCACCGACGCGGCACGCAAGCACGACATCGACATCGTCAACATCTTTCGCCGCTCTGAGCACGTCGCCCCGATCGTGGACGAGGCGATTGCGATCAAGCCCAAGTTGATCTGGCTCCAGCTGGGCATCGTCGACCACGACGCGCAGGAGCGCGCCGCGGCGGCCGGAGTCCCCTTCATCATGGATCACTGCCTCGCCATCGAGCACGGTCGGCTCAAAGACTAGCGTGCGCGGGGCGGTCCTCGCCGGCGGCGCCGCGAGTCGCTACGGCGGTGCGCCCAAGGGGCTCGCCCTGGTGGGAGGCCGCCGCATTCTCGATCGCGTCATCGACGGAGTGCGCGCCGTTACGAATTCCCCGCCGTTGCTGGTGGCCAACGCCTCCGACGCAAAAACCTGGCGACCCGACCTCACGACGATCCCGGATTCACGGCCCGGCTTCGGCAGTCTTGGCGGCATCTACACCGCGGTGACCGCGGGAGCAGGAGCGGTGCTCTGCGTCGCGTGGGATATGCCGTTCGTACCCGATGCCTTGCTCAGAGCGTTGGTCCATGGATTCACCGCAGGGGCTTATGACGCCTTTTTACCGGAGAGCTCGGGCCGGCGCGGGCTCGAGCCATTGTGCGCGGTGTACGGCCCCGCGTGTGGCCCGGCGATCGCGCGCCGGCTCGACAGCGGCGACTTGAAGGCCATCTCCTTCCATGGCGACGTGAGGGTCGGTATCCTCCCCCTCGCCGAGGTCCAGAGGTTCGGCGATCCTGCTATGCTGTTCTTCAACGTGAACACGCCGGACGACCTTGTGCAGGCGGAGGCGCTGTGGCGGCGACCCGGATGATTTCGATCATCGGCCTCAAGAACGCGGGCAAGACGACGTTTCTCGTCGCGCTCGCGGCGGAGCTCGCGCGCCGCAAGTTCCGCGTCATGACCATCAAGCACGGCTCGCACGCTGCCGACATGGACCAGAAGGGCAAAGACACCTGGCGTCACTGGCATGAAGGAAAGGCGGAGCGCGTGCTCATGGAGGGACCGGGGCAGCGCGTGCTGTTCGAGCGGACCGAAGTCGAATCCGACCCGATTTCCCTCGCCCAGGAGTACCTCGAGGGTGCCGATATCGTGCTCGTCGAGGGATTCAAGCGCGCGCCGTTGCCCAAGATCGAAGTCTATCGCACGGCGGCGGGACCCAAGCCGATTTTCGATCCGGCCGTCCATGATCCGACCGACTGGGTCGCGATGGTGACCGACGATCGCGACCTGCGCATGCCGTTCTCCGTCTTCCGGTTCAGCGATACCGCGTGGCTCGTCACGCTCGCCAGCCTCGCGTGGGACCGAGCGAAGATTCTCCCTCCCTGATGACACCCGCGGAGGCCGCGCGCATCATCCTCGACAATTGCCGGCCGCTCTCCAGCGAGCGCCGGCCGCTGCGCGATGCGCTCGACGCCGTGCTCGCCGAGGATGTCACCAGTCCGATCGACTTGCCGCCCTGGGATAACTCGGCAATGGACGGATACGCCGTGCGTAGCGCCGATCTGGCGCAGGCGGAGACCGTCCTCGAGGTGATCGAGACGATCCCGGCCGGGCAGTTTCCTCAGAAATCGATCGGCAAGGCGCAAGCGACACGCATCTTCACCGGCGCGCCGCTGCCGCAGGGCGCGGATACGGTGATCCGGCAGGAGGACACGGCCCTGGGGGGAGACTCCGACGGCCGGGTCGCGATTCGCAACACGCGCGACTCGAAAAAGAACATCCGGCGTCGTGGTGAGGACATTCGCAAGGGTGTCGTCGTGCTCACAGCCGGCGCGGCCCTCGGGCCCGCGCAACTCGGCGTATTGGCCTCGATCGCCTGGGGCACTCCGCTCGTGCACCGCCGCCCCCGCGTCGCCTTCATGGGCTCGGGCGACGAGATTGTCGACCTGGATCGCCGGGACGAGATTCTCGCCGGCACCAAGATCGCGACATCGAACTCCTATACGCTCGACGCACTGATCCGTCGCGCCGGCGCGGAGCCGGTCAACCTCGGCGTCGCGCGCGATAGTAAGGAAAGCCTGCGCGAGCATCTGCGCGGGGCCGCCGAGGCCGACCTTCTGATCACCACGGCCGGCGTCAGCGTCGGGGAGCACGACCTGGTCCGGGACGTGCTCCAGGAGCTGGGCGGCGAGCTGAAGCTCTGGCGCATCGCGATGCGGCCGGGCGCGCCGGTCGGATTTGGGTTGCTCCGCGGCATCCCGTGGATCGGGCTGCCCGGGAACCCGGTCAGCACCATGGTTACGTTCGAGCTGTTCGTGCGACCGGCGATCCGGCGGCTCCAGGGGCATCGCCTGCCCTATCGCCACACCACGCCGGTCACCGCGGCGGAGCCGATCACGTTAGGTCCCAGGCTGCGACACTACCTCCGGGCCATCGTGGAGAACGGGCAGGCGCGTTTGACAGGGCCGCAAGGGTCTGGCATTCTCACCAGTATGGTGCTCGCCAACGCGCTGCTTATCGTTCCCGCCGAGCTGTCTACTGTTCCCGCGGGGACGGAGCTCGAGGCGCTCGTCCTCGACGATCCCCGGCACGTCGCGGAGCCGCCCTACTGATGCGCGTGCCCTCTTCGCCTGCCCTGCGCCAGGTGCTGCGGCTCACCGGCTACGTTCTGCTCACGTTATTCGTCTATTGGCTCAACGCGATCACGCCGCCCGATGCGCGGCTCGGCATCCTGTACATCGTGCCGGTCCTGCTCGTCACGTGGACCGAGGGGCTGGGCTGGGGCATCGTATTCGCGGTCGTCACGACCGGATTCCGCGAGACGATCGCATGGGTCCAGATGCCGCTCGACACGCCGATCGTGTGGCGCGTGCTCACGGCGCTGGCCTACCTGGTTGTGCTGGGCGTGGCGATGGCGGGGCTTCAAATGCTGCGTCGCAGCCAGGCCGCCCTCGCGCGACTGGTCATCATCGACCAGCTCACGAATGTCCTCAACGCTCGCGCCTTTGCCGACCGGCTCGGCCAGGAGCTGGACCGCAATCGCCGCTATCCGCGCCCGCTCGCGCTGATCTACATGGATCTCGACAACTTCAAGGTCATCAACGACACGCACGGCCACCAGACGGGCGACGCGGTGCTCCGTCTCGTGGCCGATGCCATGCGATCATCAGTGCGGCAGTCCGATATCGTCGGTCGCCTGGGAGGCGATGAGTTCGCGGTGCTGATGCCGGAAACTGAAGCCGCGCTCGCGGACGCCGCCGCCAAGCGGCTGATCGCGAGCCTGCGCGACGTCTTCAAAGGCACGCCGAACGTCACCGCGAGCATCGGCGTCGTATCCTGCATAGCGACGGATGCCAACACCGACGACCTTCTGCGCAGAGCCGATCAGGCGATGTACGACGCCAAAAAGTCCGGTAAGGACCGCGTGGTGCAGGTCGCGATTTGATTCTGCTGCTGGCCGCGCTCCTCAGCGCGCAAGACTCCAGTCCGCAACTCCTCTACAGCGTAACGGTTCCCGACAACCGGTCGGCCTATCTGGTGGAAGTGCAGATCGATCGTCCACCGAATCCAAGCCGTCTCGTCATTCCGAACTGGGCGCCGGGCGCGTATCGGCTGATGGACGCCTGGGAAAACATCCGGGGCCTCGACGCCGTCACCGCCGCCGGCGATCCGCTGCCGGTTCGCCGGGACTCGCCGAACTCCTGGCTCATCGACACGCACGGCAGCGCGCGGATCACGGTTCGGTATACGGCGGGGCTGACGGATCCCGTCGCATGGCGGCGGCCCAACAACCGCTGGTTCCTGCGCGCGAGCTCCGGCGTGGTGGACGGTCCGCGCACCTTCATGTATCTCGACGGCTGGAAGCTGGCGCCCGCTCGTCTCACGTTCGAGCTGCCGCGGGGCTGGCGCATCGCCACGGGTCTCGCACCGGCCAACAAGGACAGCACCATCTTTGCGGCCCCCAACTACGACGTGCTGATCGACTCGCCGGTCCTGCTCGGCACATTCCTCACGTATTCCTTTACGGCCGGCGCGACGCCGCATCGCGCCGTCGTCGATCTCGGTGGTGGCCGAGCCTACGCGCCAACCACGTTTGTGGACATGCTACGCCGCATCTCTGCTACGGCGATCGGCATCTTCGGCTCGGCACCTTACCATGATTACACGTTCATCTTTGTGGGCGGACGAGGCGGCGGACTCGAGCATCTCAACTCGACCACCATCGGCGTCACGACCGAAACGCTCGCGCGAAATCCTCGCGCTGCCAGATCGGTGAGCGCGCACGAGTTCTTCCATGCCTGGAACGTCAAGCGAATCCGGCCGGTGGAGCTCGGCCCGTTCGACTACGAGCACGAAGTGCGCACGGTCAATCTGTGGTGGAGCGAAGGCGTCACCGATTACTACGCCGACGTGATTCTCGCGCGCTCGGGACTCGAAGGGCCCGCGGAATTCGCCCAGGGGCTCGCCACATCGATCGGCAATCACCACGGCAATCCCGCCCGTTTGCTGGTCTCGCCCGAACGTTCGTCGTGGACGGCATGGGATTCTCCCGCCGTCAACAAGGGCGACGTCATCTCTTACTATCTTCAGGGCGAAGTGCTGGGCTTCCTGCTCGACTTGGCGATTCGCGATTCGACCAATGACACCAAATCGCTGGACGATGTGATGCGCTACCTGCTGGCGCACTACGCAGGCGAGCGCGGCTTCACGCGCGATGAGCTCGTGGCGGCCGTGCGCGAAGCCACGGGACGCGATTTCGAGGAGTTCTGGCGGCTCTATGTCACGGGCAGCGCCGAGATTCCCTGGAATGACTACGTCCGTGCGGCCGGATGGCAGGTCTCGTTCTCGACGGCGCCCGCCGTCGACGCGCGTATCGGCTCGATTCCGCCGGCGGCGCAGGGCGGCCGGTGGCGCGCGGTGGCCGAGCCTGGGAGTGCCGCCGCGGCGGCAGGTCTCCAGACCGGCGACGAGCTGGTGCGCATCAATGGGCGTACCATCATCGACAACACGGACGTGCGGTCGGCGGTCCGCGCCGTCGGTCCGCATGGGGCGGTCGTCGTGGATGTCGTCCGCGACAGCCAGCCCCTCACGATTCGATTCCGCGCCGGCACGTACCGGCACGTGCATGCGCAGCTCCGCGATCTCGCTTCGCTCACATCCCGGATGCGCCGCATCCGCGCGGGCCTCCTGAGCGCCGCACGATGAGCGCACGCGCAATGGAGCTGCTGCTCATCTTCACGTCGGTCTTCTTCATCGTAGATCCGTTCGCGGTCATCCCGACTTTCTTGGCGATGACGGCGCGCGATACTCCGCCGCAGCGCCGTGTGCTCGCTCGGCGCGGCGCGTGGACCTGCGCGATCACCCTCATGCTGTTTGCGTTGGGCGGCAGCCTGATTTTCAAGCTCTTTGGGATTACGATCGGGGCCTTCAAGATCGCGGGCGGCGTGCTCATCGGGCTCAACGCGCTCGACATGGTGCAGGCGCGGCGCAGCCAGCAGCGCGAGACCGCCGTCGAGACGGCGGAAGGCATTCAGAAAGACGACATCGGCATTATGCCGCTCGGTGTGCCGATGCTGGCGGGACCCGGCGCGATCTCCACGGTCATGGTGCTCGCGCTCGGCGCGAAGTCCGTCGCGGCGGCGGCGACGGTCTATGTCTCCATCGTGCTGACCTCGGTTCTCACATATTTCGTGCTGTCGGCAGCGTCGATCGTCGAGCGGCGGCTCGGCCAAACCGGCATGCGCATCCTTACGCGCCTGATGGGACTTGTCTTGTGCGCGATTGCCGTTCAATTCATCATCGACGGCGTCAAGCTCAGTTTCCGCTGATCCTCAATCCAAAGGATTACACCCTCAGACCGAAAAAAATTCACAGCGACTCCGTCACAAGATTGATTGTAGCGTTTAGGGCGGCTCGTACGTTACCGCATGCGCGTGCCCGCTACCATTCCGGAAGTCCGCTAAATGCCGTCGCCACTTATCAGTGCGCTGCTGATCAATGCGCCGGTCAACCGGCACTTCGCGCAGCTGCACCGTGACCCGCAGGCCCTCACCGAAGCCGTCACGCTCTACTTGCAGACGGGCCTGCGGCGCGGCAACGGCGTCATCGTGATCGCCACGCCACAGCATATCGATCTCTTCCTGGCGCGCCTGCGGCAGGACGATCTCGAGCCCGGCGTGTTTCTCAAGTCCGGCCAGCTCGAGCTGCACGATGCGGAGCTTACGCTCCGCAAATTCATGCGGCACGACATGCCCGACTGGGATGATTTTCACGACGCGATGAAGGCGGTGTTTGAACGGGTACGCGCGTTCGGGCGCGGCACGACCCGGGCGTATGGCGAGATGGTGAACCTGTTGTGGCACGAAGGGAAGCAGGACGCCGCCATTCGTCTCGAGGAGTACTGGAACGAGCTCGCGCGGCTGTATCCGTTCTCGTTGTTCTGCAGCTACATGCTCGATGTGCATCACCACCACACCTACGACGGACCGATCGAGGAGATCGGCCGCACGCACTCTGACATCATCGGCACGCCGGAAGATGAGCGCTTCCGCGTCGCACTGGATGCCGCCAGCCGCGACGTGTTTGGGGTGCCGCTCTCGCAGATGGTGGGCTTCTCCCGCCAGCGCGACAGCGGCGAGCAGCGTTTCCCGAGCGGCCAGCGTACGATGCTCTGGGTCAAGCGCAACCTTCCGTCGGCCAGCGCGGCCGTGCTGGAGCGGGCGCGCCGGTACTACGAAGAGTCTTTGAAGTAGTCGTTAGTGTCCCTCCTGCTCGAGGCGCCCCCGGGGCGTCATTTCGCGCAGTTTCATCGCGAGCCGGATAGCCTCGTCGAATCGGTATTCGCGTTTCTCGAAGCGGGATTACGCCGCGGCAACAGCGTGCTCGTGATCGCCGCGCCCGCTCAGGTCGAGCGGCTCTTCGAGCGTCTTGCCGCGAGCAAGCTTCATCCGAAGTCGCTGGCCAACTCCGGGCAGCTCGCCGTGCTGCATGCCGACCGCATCCTCGAACAATTCCTGGAGCATGGCCTCCCCGAATGGGCCGACTTCCGCAGCGTCCTCGGGCCGATGCTGTCACGGCTGCAGCCGTTCGGCCGCGGTATTCGCATCTACTCGGAGCTCGCGAACACGCTGTGGAACGGGGGTCATACCGACGCCGCAGTGCGGCTCGAAGATTTCTGGAATGCGCTCGGCGCCGCTTACGCGTTTGCATTGTACTGCGGGTACACGATGGACACGCAGTGCGAACACTCCTACGAGCGACCGCTCGAGGAGCTCGGTCGCACCCATTCCGAGATCCTCGGCACGCCGGAGGACGAGCAGTTCGGGGCCGCGCTCGACCGTGCCAGCAAGGAGATCTTCGGCATCGCGCTCACGCAGATGGCCGGCGTGACGCGGCAGGACGGTGCGCGCCGCTTCCCCAGCGGTCAGCGGACGATGTTGTGGGTGAAACGGAATCTGCCGATGTCGACTACGCAGCTCGTGGAGAAGGCTCGTCAGTATTTCAGGCTGAACGGCGGAAACGGCGCGGCTTAGTCGATCACATCCTCTTGTACTTCGGGCCGCTCCCGCCTTCTCGTGGTGTCCAGCGAGGCCCTAAGACGTCTGTGGCTTTGCAGTCCACACAGTTCGGCGCATTGATCCGCAAACCGCCCCCCCCGTCGCCCGCTTCATATACACCGGCCGGACACATGTGGGAGTAGAATCGGGCGACTTCGGGTGGCACATCGCCCCGGGCAATGAGATGACTCGGAATCGTGTCGCGCGTCGCGTTGCCTGACTTGAACACCGCATCGACCTTGCTCACGCCGCCGTTGCTCGCTGTCTCGGCACCAACATGCCGCGCCACCTCGGCATCCGCGTGCATCGCGTACTTGCCGCCGGGAAATCGACCGCCCGTGAGCGTCATCAATGCCGCGCGCAGGCCGCCCAGATAGAATCCATCGCGGAAGCCCAGCCGCATGTTACGCGTGCGATACAGGTCGCGCGCGACGTAGGACGCGTTGACCAAGCGGTCGTACTCGGCGAGCGACGCGCCTGTTTGCAGGTTCTGGAAGATGGCGCGCGCCGCGTATATGCCCGATTGGATGGCGTAATGAATGCCCTTGAGCGACGGCACATCGACAAATCCCGCCGCGTCGCCGAGCACAACGACGCCGTCGCCAGCGCGCCGCTCCGGCAGCGCAAAGAAGCCGCCTTCCGGGATCGTCTTGGCGCCCCACTCCACCATCTCGCCGCCAGCCAGCAAATCGGCCAGCAGCGGATGCCGCTTCAACGTCTGCAGCAACTGATGCACGTCCAGCGTCGAATCGCGATAGTCGAGCCCGACAACCAACCCGAGCGCGACGAGATTCGGCTCGAGCGGGTAGATGAAACTGCCGCCAAACGCGTCGTTCGGGAGCGGCCAGCCCAGGGTATGGATCACGCGATCGAGCGGCTGCTTCGTCTCCCACAGCTCCTTGACGCCGAGTGCGAAGATCTGGGGATTGTCCGACGGCACGCGCTGCCACTGGCACCACGTTTGGGCCAATAACCCGCGCGTCCCCTCCGCCAGTGCCGTGACTTTGGCGACGAGATCGTTGGGCGCCGCGCCGCCGGCTGTCGGGTTGCCATCGCGATCGAGTCCCGCCGGCGCGGTGCGCACCCCCACAACTGCCGAGTCACGCACGAGCAGCTGTGCCGCGGGGAATCCGGTAAACACATTGACGCCGAGCGCTTCCGCCTTGCCGCCGAGCCAGCGCACGAGCTCGCACAGCGACGCGACGTAGTAGCCGCGGTTGTGCATCGTCGGCGGCGTGGGAAGGCGCAGTCGCCCGCGTTTGGTCAGCAGGTACACCGTCTCTCGCGAGACCGGCATGCGGAATGGGAAGTCGGAGTCCTTCAGGTCGGGAAACAGCTCGCGCAGCGCGCGCGGATTGACGACCGCGCCCGACAGCGAGTGCTCTCCCAACGCTTCGGCCTTCTCCAGAACGCCGATGTTGAGCTCGCTCCCGTCTGCGTTCGCCAGCTGCGCGAGCGCGATCGCGCACGCGAGCCCCGCCGGCCCCGCGCCGACGATGAGGACGTCAAGATCCATGCGGTCACCGGCACCCTCGGATCCGTCCTGGATGATCAGTTTGTCCAACGGCAACGACGGCTGGTATCGAGCCGGAATGAACTGCTCCCTGCTCCCATCTCGCTGCTTCTGGTTAGCCATGCAGCTTGCGGATCTCTTCGGTCAGCTTGGGAACGATCTCAAATAAGTCTCCGACGACGCCGTAGTCGGCGACTTTGAAGATGGGTGCGTCCTTGTCTTTGTTGATTGCGACGATGACTTTCGACGTACGCATGCCCGCCAGGTGCTGAATCGCGCCCGAAATGCCGACGGCGATATAGAGCGAGGGGCTGACGGTCTTGCCGGTCTGTCCGACCTGGTCGGCATGCGCACGCCAGCCGGCATCCACCACGGCGCGCGATGCGCCGACCGCCGCGCGACCGCCAAACGCCTGCGCCAGCTCCTCGAGCACCTTGAAGTTGGCCGGCTCCTTGAGCCCGCGGCCGCCCGAGATGATGACCTGCGCCTCGGCGACGTCGAGCGTGCCCGCGGGCGCCGGCTTGATTTCGCTCACCTTCACCCGCCCGCTCGATGTCACCGAGAGCGTCTCGGGCTTCACGCCGGCGGCGGCCTCATCAGGCGTGAAGATATTGGGCCGAAGCGACAGCACGGCGGGCCGCGCGGTGACGCGAACCTTCTGGAGCGCTTTGCCCGCGTAGACCGGGCGCGTGCCGATAATTGCGTCACCGTCGGCCGCAAGATCGGTGAGATCGGCGGCGACACCGACGCCGAGCCTGCCCGCGACCCGCGGCGCGAGGTCTCGGCCCGTGGCAGTCGCCGTAAACACTACGGCGCGGTAGCCGCCGGCTTTCGCCTTGTCGGCGAGCGCTGCCGCACAGCCTTCCCGGTCCGTCGTGTCGCATACGACGGCATCGACCGGGCCGCCGAGGCGCCGGGCGGCGGTGACGACCTCAAACGAGACTTTGCGCAGCTTGCCGTCGCGCTGCTCGAGCACGGCGAGCGTTTTCACAGAACCTTGGCCTCTTCGCGAAGTAACCGAACCAGCTCGCCGACGGCAGCGGCGCCTTCGCCGACGATCTTGCCCTCTTTGCGCTCGGCCGGCGGCGCCAGCGCGACGATTTCCATGCCGCCGGCGGCAGGCTGCACCGGTTTGATCTCGAGGGGCTTCTTCTTTGCCGCCATGATCCCTTTGAGCGCGGGGTAGCGCGGCTCGTTGAGACCTTTGTCGGCGGTGACGACAGCCGGCAGCGGGAATTCGAGCACCTCGATGCCGCCCTCAATCTCGCGCTCGGCGACGCCCTTCGCGCCCTGGATGTCGAGATGCGAGACGGCGGTCACACACGGCAGATCGAGGAGCTGAGCAACGAGAGATCCGATTTGATGATTGTAGTCGTCGATCGCCATGCGGCCGAAGAGAATCAGGTCCCACGTGTCCGGTTTCAGGGCCGCTGCGATCAGTTTCGCGGTCTCGTACGGATCGGCGGGAATCTTGTCCGTTTGGAGCAGCACGCCCCGGTCGGCCCCCATCGCTAGCGCGGTGCGGATCGTTTCCTGCGCCGCCGCGGGACCGAGGCAGAAGACGGCTACTTCGCCGCTTCCGGCTTTCTCTTTGCGCCGCAGCGCCTCTTCGACTGCGAATTCGTCGTAGGGGTTCAACACGAATTTCACCCCGGCTTCGTCGAGACTTTTGCCGTCAGGCGAAATCTTCACGCGCGTCTCCGAGTCGGGCACGCGCTTGACACATACGGCGATTTTCATGAGGCCCGAAAGCTACGCTAGGGCTTTGCCGATCGGAACAGAGAGATCCCCCAACGTTCGGGATCGTCGGGAGGATTGGCGTTCCAGTCGCCGTAGGAGTGGGAGCCGTCGGAGGTATAACGCAACACATAGCTGCCGGCCGGGAGCGTAATGACGCCGTCGAACGAGCGATTCTTGTCCGAGCCGCCGGCGGGCTGCGTATCGTCGTACTTCATCTTCCAGACCACGTCCCCCGCCGCGTCCTCGATCCAGCCGTAGTCGAACATCTCACTATCGCGGCCTTCGCCGATCGCCAGGACCCGCACCCGGGTCTGCTCGGTCAATTGGAATGTGGTGCGAGCGTCTTCATCGTTGCCCATGTGGTTCAGCTGGGCCATCGTAAAATCCGTGGCGTGCATCGTCATGAACGGACCGACGTCGGCCGAATTCAGCTTCCCGGTCGCCGGGAAGATGCTGATGCCCCAGTACCGCTCCTCGGCCGGGGGAGCCCCGTTCCAGTGATCGGAGGAATGCGAATCGTCGCTCTTGTAGTAGACGAGATAATTGCCGGGCGCGAGATGAATGACGCTGTCGAACAGCCGGTTTTTCTCGGCGCCGCCCGCGTGCCCGGTGTTCGCGTAGCTCATCCCCCACACCCGCTTGTGCTGCTCGTCGTCCACGATCCACGCGTAGTCCGCCATGTGGTCGGAAAAACCTTCGCCGATCGCGTAGATCCGCACGTCCATCGGCCGCCGCAGCGCGAACCCGGCACTGCGCATCTCATCGTCCTCGACGCCAATCAGGGAAACGATCGTCTGACCCGCCGGCACCGGCTCGTAGTCGAAGGGACGGACCGACGCGCGCGCCGCCGGGTCAGCCACGCGCAATGTCAGCCCCCAGGACTCCGGATCGGTGGCCGGCATGCTGTTCCAGTCGTCGGGACTGTGCGAATCATCGCACGCGAAGTAGGCGACGTAATGGCCCGGTTTGAGCTTGAGGGTCTCGTGCGCGACACGATTCTTCGCTGCGCCCCCCGCCGGATCGGTCGACTCGTATGACATCGTCCACACGCGCTTGCGCGTGTCCGCGTTCATGATCCAGCCGTAGTCGGCCGCCGCATCGGCCGTCAACTCGCCGATCGAATAGACCTCGACCGGCGTCGGCCGGGTGATCTCGAAGCCTTTTCGCGCCGTTCGCGCGCGCTCGGGAGCGAGTGTGACGATAGCGGTGCTGGTCGCCGCCGCGTGCGCGGCGGCAATGTCGTCGGGACTGGCCGGGCGACCAGTGCCGCTGATCGTCACCCCGAACTGCTTGTAGAGCCCGCTCTCGACGTAGGGACCGCCGTACTTGGCGCGCCTGCCGAGGCGGATCAGGTCCTTGAGGCTGAGATCGAGACTGCTCTCGTTGAACGTGACCGACGAGGATGGATATGAGGCGTAATGCGCTTCGTAGGTGCCGGCCGGCAGCCGCACGTTGCCGGAAAAATGCCGCAGGCCGTTGGATTCGCGCTTCGTATCTACTGCCCGCAGATCCCATACGACGGCGCGGGTCCGCGCATCCAGGATCCAGGCCGCGGCGGGCCAGGTGGTCTGCTCATCGTCCTGCCAGTGCGCGTCGTCCCGGGTGCGGAGCCGGTCCGGCCATGGTTCAGCGCCCGTTGCGGTGATCGTGACTTCCTGCTCGGACGGCAGCACGAACACGCTCACCCGATGCTCTCGGGAAGCGAGGTCGTGAATGTCTACAATCTGCATTTGTGCGAGGACGAGCAGCAGCGCGAGGTGCATGGCGCTCATAACGGGCGACTGGAACCCCGGGTTTCTACTTAGTCATGTCCGGTCGGAATCTTCAGCTCGGTATACCCAGCCGGAGGCTGAAATAGCGTCGCGTCAGGCCGGCCCCGGTTCAATTGCGTGACGGTCCAGACGGCCGTGCCGTGCTCTCCCATGATGTTCATTTTGAGCGGGAAGAAGCCCTGATGGGCCAGTTTGGCCAGCGCGGGGTTCTGCGAGCGCATCATCGCAACCGTCGAAGGCATCATCGAGCCTTCCTGACCAGCCAATCCCATGAATCCCATCCCCGGCGCGCCGCACATGTCGACCTTGTTCTTGGCCTTGGCGGAGTCGGCATACTCGAACAGGTAATGTTCGCAGGAGACCCCCGCGATGGTCTCGCGCTGTCCGGTCGGAGTGACCTTCATCTTGCTGAAGTCCGGCACGTCCCCACCGGCCCCGCGACCCATCATGGCCCTGGCCATTTGGCGCGCGATGCCGCCCGACTCACGGAGATTCGAGACCAGGTACTTTTTCTGCTGCGGGATGATGTAGAGCATGTTGCCCGTCGTCGCGTCAAAGATCGTCACGACGGAATTGCCCTCCATCGTGTACTCCGTCCGGATGTGACTGCCCAGTTGCGCGTAGCCGAAGGGGATCACCGTTCCGCTCGCCGTCATCGTCCCGTTCAACGTCCCGTCGAACGTTCCCTGCGCCCACGCACTCACGGGCATCATCGCCAAGACCAGCGCCAGTCGCCGCGTCACGCATCCTCCTAATTGAAGGCGTTGAGCCCCGTGATTTCCTGTCCCAGAATCAGCGTATGGACGTCGTGCGTCCCCTCGTACGTGTACACCGACTCGAGATTCGCGAGATGGCGCATCGCCTGATACTCCGCGAGGATCCCATTCGCGCCCAGCAGGCGCCGTGTCTCACGTGCGACGTCGGTGGCCATGTCGACGTTGTTGCGCTTGGCCAAGCTCACCTGTTGCGGCGTCGATTTGCCGTCGTCTTTCAGTCTGCCGAGCTGCAGACAGAGCAGCTGAGCCTTGGTGATCTCGGTCAGCATATCGGCGAGACGCGCCTGCTGCAGCTGAAATCCCCCGAGCGGCTTGCCGAACATTACGCGCTGCTTGGAATAGCTCACTGCTTCGTCGTAGCACGCCATCGCGGCGCCGACCGCGCCCCACGCGATGCCGTAGCGCGCGGCGGTGAGGCACATGAGCGGAGACTTGAGACCGCCCGACTTTGGCAGGATCGCGTCCTTGGGCAGATGGACGTCCTGAAGCACCAACTCGCTCGTGTCGCTCGCGCGCAGCGACAGCTTGCCTTTTTGGTCTTTGGCTGAAAATCCCTTCGTGTCGGTCGGCACGATAAAACCGCGGATCGAGTTCGCGTCGTCGAGCGCACCCGTCTTCGCCCACACGACCGCGGCCTGGGCGGTGGACCCGTTGGTGATCCACATCTTGGCGCCGTTCAGGGTCCACCCGTCTTTCATCTCTTTTGCGACGGTGATCATGCCGGCCGGATTCGAGCCATAATCGGGCTCAGTCAGACCAAAGCAGCCGATGACCTTCCCACTCGCCATCTGCGGCAGCCACGTTTTCTTCTGCTCATCCGAGCCGAAGGCGTAGATCGGATACATCACGAGCGCACCCTGCACCGACGCGAACGAGCGCACGCCCGAGTCCCCGCGCTCCAGCTCCTGCATGATCAAGCCGTAGGCGACGTTGTTCAGCCCGGCACAACCGTATTCCTCCGGCAGATTCGCGCCGAACAGGCCGAGCTCGGCCATGCCGGGGATGAGTTGTTTCGGGAATTTGCCGGCGACATAGGCTTCGCCGATGACCGGCATCAGGTTTTCATCGACCCAGTCGCGGACCGTGTCGCGAATGGCGCGCTCTTCTTCGGACAGCAGACCGTCGATATTGTAAAAATCAACGCCGGAAAACTTCGGGGGCATTCAGGCCTCAAGGTATTGATTGGTGGCGAGCCCTGGGCCTGTGGCCCGGGACCACCAAAACTAACCCCTACTCTTGCGCTGCGGGGACGGGCTGGGAAGCGTGCGGCTTCGACGTGCCCTGCGGCCGAGCAAATGCCGCCGTGTCCGAGGGCTGAAACCGTCGCTTCGCCGAGTCCCACCGGAAGAAGGTGACCTGCACGGCCGCCGGATCGATGGTGACGAAATTGAAGGACACCGGCCGGCCCCCGCGCGCGCGCGTGGAAAGCGTTCCCGCGGTCGACACCACGACGCGCCCATCGAGCATCTCGGCGCCTTCCTGATGGTCGTGCCCGCATAACACGACGTCGGTACCCGCTTCGACGATGCGTCGTTGCGCGCGCTTCCAGCGCGCGAGCCCCATCCGCCTGGACAGATCACCGCGCAGCAGATTGTGATGAATCACCAGCACGCGCGGCAGCCCCGGCTCGGCCTTGGCGTATACCGTCTTCACGCGCTCCATCTCCCGCCTGGGCAGGTGTCCTTTCACGGCGATATCGCGCAGCCGCGCGGTCAGCGATCCCCACGCGACACCGTGCGCCGTGAGCGCCGACGCGATGACCGCGCCGCCGGGGATGGTGAGCGTGGGCGTGAGATCGGCGCCGAAATAGGCACGGTACTTCTGGTACACGGCGTCCTTGCCGAACGGAATGAAGGGGCGCCGCCACCACTGGACGTCGTGGTTCCCGGGAATGACGAGGACGGGCGCCGTTTCGCGGCACAGATTGGCGAACGCTCGACCGCGCTGGAATTCGCCGTGGCGCGCGCGCTGCGACATGTCGCCGCCGATGGCGATGGCATCCGGCCGGAGGTCGGGCAGCATGCGCTCGAGTGCTTCGACGACCGGGACGTCCGCCAATCCGCCGAAGTGCAGGTCCCCGATATGGGCGATCTGGACGGTCATGACTCGATTTGCACGGTGTAGGTCAACGTGGCCGAGCCGCCCGCCGGGACCGAGAGACGAAAGCGCGACTCTGTGGACGACAGCTTTTCGGCCGCCACACTGCTCTCCACAATCTTCCAGCTCCCGAAGTGCGATTCTCGTACATCGACGTTCACCGGCTCGCTCTTGGCATTCGTGAGGGTCACGCGGTAGGCCGCCGTGACGCGTTGACGCGCCGGCATGCCGCGCTGCTGGGGCGGCAACTGCTCCTGATTGTAATCCGTCTGCACGCGCTCGGCTGTGACGTCGAACGCATCACCGGATTGTACGCGGAGATCGCGGCCGGGCGCGGTGTGGTCGTTCGCAGCTTCGCCGATGAGCTGCACACGGCCGCTCGAATCGGCCTGGTAGAGCTGCACGGTGCCCGCGGGCAACGGCCTGTCGCCAAAGGCGGTCTTCGGTGCGCGCTTGATCGTGTACCACACCTGCACCGGCGGCTTGTCCGGTTCGGCGTTCTGACCGATCCAGCCGCGCCACGGCACGACGCCGGGGACGATGAGCTCTTGAGTCACGGCCGCGGAGCTGCGCGGGAACAGGGCGGTTGTGACCGGAACATCGGGTTCGATCGAAAGGCGGCCGGGTAGTTGATAGACGTGGGTTTCGCCCACTGCTTCTTCGCTCACGTCTCGTTTGGCTTCCTCGCGAAGCACGCCAGCCGCCATCATGCGGTCCATGACGGGCTGTGGCGATGCGTTTGGCACTCGGGTCCGTCGAATCGCACCTGCCACGAGCTGGATATCCGCGCTGTCGGCCCTCAGCGACTGCGAGATGATCGTTGCCGTGCCTGATACCTGACACTTGGCACCCGACACAATCACCTGATACAACGCCTCCCACGTCATCCCCTGCGCGACATACGCGATGTCCGTACGGGGCCGGGCGCGCGCTGCATCGAGGACGATCGACGCTTCGGGTGCGCTGCGCACCAGCTCCGCGGGAAACAGCGGCTCGCCCGGCAGGCCCAGCAGCAACCGGCCGTCCGTCAGCTTGAACTGCGGCGGATCCGCCCGCACCACCGTCGCGCGAATCGTGTCGCCCTTGGCGCGAACGAACGACAGTGTCTGGCCCACCGCGCGGGAGAGCGCGTCGGTCGAGGTGCTGGGATAGCGCACAGTGGCGGACGCAACGCTGACACTCGTATCGGTCGAGAACAGGGTCGCGGGGTCGAGCCCCTCGAGCTTCAGGGTGAGGGCATTGCGGCCTTGCTGCAGCGCCTGGGGCAGCGTCCGCCGCACGACCACGCGACCATCTCTATAAATAGAAAGGGATGTCTGCGCCGCAGCTGGTAGAGCGACGCACGCCAGCGCCACGACGCCCGCCAGTACATTCCGCATTCCGCATTCCGCATTCGGAACTTTCATTTCAACCACTCCATCGTTACGCGCTTTGCGATGACAAACGTCAGGCCGTACGACAGCAGCGCACTCGCCGCGCCCACCACCCGCGCGGTCCGATCCACCGGCAGCGACACCGCCACATACACCGCCAGCGGGAGCGTCGTGCCGATGGCCACCAGGCGCGCGATCTTCGTCGCGCGCCGGCTCAAGTCTCGCAGGCAGCGTGCGCACAAGCCGCCGATCGCGATGCCCGGCGTGTCCGTGCCGCACTTCGCGCACGGATGGCTAGGCCCCAATCCGCTTAACCACGGCGCGGGCGAACTCGGCCGTAGAAGCACGTCCCCCCAAATCAGCGGTGCGAACCTTGTCCTGAATGATCGTCATTTCGAGCGCGCAGCGCAGCCGCTTCGCGGCGTCGCGCTCGCCCACATGATCGAGCATCATCGCCGCGGCGAGCATCTGCGCCGACGGATTGGCGATCCCCTTCCCCGCGATGTCGGGCGCGGAGCCGTGCACCGGCTCGAAGATCGCGGCATGCGTGCCGATGTTGGCGCCGGGCGCGAGTCCGAGGCCGCCGATCA
>Ga0134079_10000050_pt1 | contig 25858 bp, 20 predicted proteins | sample 15_taG_2_FD_119770 | JGI IMG/M metagenome (GOLD analysis project Ga0134079, IMG submission 119770) | Grasslands soil microbial communities from the Angelo Coastal Reserve, California, USA - 15_D_Rain_40cm_2_09182015 | ecosystem: Environmental > Terrestrial > Soil > Grasslands ...
AAGGAAGAGACCGTGGAGACCGACTGCGAGAAGCTCTGAGTCAGGAACGTCTGCGAGCCGGGTCCCGTGTACGTCATGCCGCCGGAGACGCCGAAGTTCGGGATGAGGAGACTGGAGTACGCACTGCGGACACCCCATGCCGCCGGGCCCCGGTTGTTCTGTACCTCGCGGAACGCCGGATTATTCGCGCGCGCAACGGAAATCGCGTCCGCCAGCGACAAGTTGGCGGTGACGGCGGCGGCGGCGGCGGGGGCGGCGGCGTGGGGCGGGGCCTGGGTAGTTGGTTGCTGCGCAACGGCAATGGTGGCGTGACCTAACAAGAGGCCTGCCACGATCAACACCTGTCTCATGGTCGTCCTTGAAGAAATATGTCGGGGTCGAAGCGCACCCCCCTACGCGGGAGTTCATGAAGCGGTTTCGGCCTGCGACAGAACCTAGTCGAGGGGGGGAGGGCGGCAAGGCCGAGCGATGTCAGTTGCCTGCCAGACGCTCCACATTGAGATGCCGTGAGGGGATTTCGAGCTTCATCAGGCGCCCATTGTCGTCCAGCCACAGGTGCACGGTCTCAGGTCCTCCACCGTCCACCGTGATATGACGCAACCGGGCGGGGTCCCGGTTGAGCGACGTCGATGCCTGGCCGTGGTCCTGCACCTGGACGGCGTCGCGCCGCAGCGCGCGTGGGAAGATTGCCGTCAGCGGCGTCGGACCGGCGGCGGCGCGCCACGCGGCGAAGAGGTAGAGGGCGAAAACAGAGTCGTCGAGTACGACCGCCTTATCGCCGGTGGAGAATTCGCGCGCGCGCTCAGTGGCGCGAGCGACCATGCGGACTGTAAAGCGTCCGCGGCCCAGCTCGCCAAGGATCCGGGACGGTTGCCGCGGGTCGGCGACGTCGTACTGCAACATGACCGGCATCGTGTCGCCGTTCACTTCCAGAATGGGCGCGAGCACGATCACCGGCCGGGCGCGGTCGTAGCGAATGGTCGTCGCCAGTGTCCAGCCCGTTTCACCGCGAGAGAGGCGGCCGTGACTCAGGCGAAACGACTCGCGCGCGACCTCCTGCGTGTCGACGCGGACGACGAAGACCCCCTCGTCGAGTGGGCTGCCCGCAGCCTGAAGGAGCGAGAGGAGGAAGAGGCCAGTGTTCACGCTGCTAGAGCCCCCAAAACTCGCGTGGCGATACGGTCATGAATCATCTTATACAGGCGCGCCCCCTTTTCGGCAGACGCGAGGCTGGGTCGGCCGAGCGAACCGGGCGACAATGCCGGAACCGAGCCGGCGCCGCGCCGCCGGAACCGGGCCACTTGGCGCTCGGTGAGCAGAAAGTCCTGGGCGAGCTCCATATGGACCAGCTCGGGCGCGAGGTGGAGCATGAGAGACGTATCGAGCTCGCCGCCATGGGTCGGTCCGGACGGGTCTTCGAGATAGTCGGTGAAGTCGAGGGCAAAGATGTCCACGGTGAATACTCGAGCCCGCCGCGTGCGCAGTGTGGAAAGGGCTTCTTGATGGGGATCATGTCCGTGGGCGGTAAGAATAATGAAAGTGTCCACGCCACACTGCTCCCAGGAGCCGAGCAGGTCGTTCATCCAGCGGTGCAGAGTCTTCCGGCGCACCGTCGCATTGCCCGGGAAGGGACGCTTGGTGGCGGTGTTCACGCCATACGATACCGTAGGGGCGCGCAGGATGCCGAAGCCGCCCGACAAGTCGTCGGCGAGACGCTCGACGATGAGCGTGTCGCAGCCGAGCGGGAGGTGTGGTCCATGCTGCTCGCAGGTGCCAACGGGTACCAGCAGCCGTGAGTCGCGCGCGAGCGCGGCGCGCACGGCATCGGGGGTGAGAACGCTCAGATGCAGCGGCAAGCTCACGTTGTAGTCGCCGGCTGCCTCGCCAGCCTCGCCGCCGCCGAGTGGCTGCGGGGCGATGCGGGCGTCTGGGCGGTGCTCGCAGGGTTGGCCGGCGTTGCGGCGGTCGCGCTTGCGCTGCGGCCGCCTGGTCCTCGCCATACGCTGAGCGTCGCCGCGGGACTTGCGAGCCTGCTGCTCGGTGTGGTGCTCGGGGGCGGCGCGCTGCGCGTGTGGCGGATCGAGTGCTGCTGGCCGGCGCTGCGCGAACAACGGGTCACCGGCGCCTCGCGTTCACTGCAGACCGCGTTGGGCGAGGCGATCGCTGAGGCGCGGCGCCTCGCGGAACGCGGTGCGACGGCGGCAGCGCTGCCGCGCGAGGCGTTGTTCGACCAACTGGCGAGCACGGTGCCCGCGAGGGTCGGAGGGTCGTTCGAGCGCGGCGCCGCAGTGCTCAATGGAAACGAGGACGAGGATGTGCTGGCGTGGGCGGGACGCCACCGCGTGCTGCCCGCGGCACAGGATACGACCGAGCTCCAAACGGTCATGACTCCATTCTACGCCGTGCTGGAGGCACGGCGCCAGACACAAGCCGCCACCTCGGTGGGCAGCGTGCTGCTGGCGGCGACGCCGGCAATCACGGATCGCGATCGCAGCGTTGCGGCATTGTTCGCGCGCGCGCATGGCGTTTCAATGCAGCTATTCCCACCCGGCGGAGGTCCGCGCGATTCGAGTGTCTTCGAGTTTTGTAATCCTCGCACGCCGTCCGGACAGCCCTGCGCGCCGGGCGACACGCTGTTCTCCGCACAAATGATCCCGCCATCGCAAGGAGACGCGAAACTCGCGGCGCTCGCCGACACCGCGCGGCTTGTCCGGCTCGCGCTCGCCCTGCTCCTTGGTGTGCTCCTCGCGACGGCGTCCGCGGGGAGATGGCGCTGGGGTGTACTTCTGGTCGCGGGGTGGGCATTGCTGCGCGCACCGGTGGGGCCTGCGGCGCTCTTCTCGCCGGCGACCTTCTATCGTCCCGTCCTGGGGTTGTGGGGGACGTCGGCCGGCTCCCTGCTCGTCATCGGCACATTGGTGCTGGTTGCCGCCGGCTCGCTCTGGCGTCGCGGCGTGCGTCGCACGTGGTGGGGCACGGCGGGCGCGGTGCTGCTGATCATCGCGGCGCCTTACATCGTGCGGTACTTCGGCCGCGGTATCGCCCCGCCCGCGGGCGGGGTCAGCCTGGTCTTGTGGTTGTCGTGGCAAGCAGCCCTCGCCGTCACGGCGATGGCTTTCATTCTCTTGGCGGCCGCACTGGTGCGGGGGTCCTCGGAGCCGCAACGCACGACGCCCGCGCTGGTCGGCGCGTGTGCCTGGGGCGCCGTCGCGGCGATCGGCGGTCTCTGGCTCTGGAACCCGCACGGGGCCTGGCCGGAGTGGTACACGTTCCTCTGGCTCCCGGCGCTCATCGGCGCCATCATGCCCGTGCCGCGGCGCTTTGCGCTCGCGGGCATGGCGGTGGTCGCGGGTACGGCGGCCGCATTGCTGACGTGGGGCGCCGATATCGAAGGACGGCTCTCACTCGCCACGCGCGACGCGCAACGGCTCGGTCACGAAGGCGATCCGGTTGCGGTCGCGTTGCTCGAGCGACTGAGCGACCAGGTCTCGGCGCCCGGTCAGCAGCCGCTGCGCACCGCCGGCGACCTGTACGCGCTCTGGGTGGGATCCGCGCTTGGCGCGCAGGATTATCCCGCCATGCTCGAGCTCTGGGGCGCGCGGCCCAACGCGCCGCTCCTCGCCGAGCTGCAGCTGGCGCAGCTGGACTTACGGCCGGGTTTTCTCGCGACGCTCGCGCGGAATGCGCCGGCGAGTCCCTGTATCGAACGGCACGAAGCGATTCCGGGCGTTCATTATATCCTGGTCGCGCCGCTCGCCAACGGCACGGTGTTGACCGTCGGCGTGGGTCCGCGCACGAGACTCTTGCCGCCCAACCGCATCGCACGCTTCCTCCGCGGTGACGCCGGCGTCGAGCCGCCATACACGATCTCGCTGTCCTTGCCCGTGCAAACCACGACGGTCCGAAACACCGTCGACTGGCGGCGGGAGGGCTGGACCGCACGGGGCGAGCGCCAAATCGAAGCACCCGACGGGGTCCATCACGTCCATCTGCGCGTATCCCTCGGCGGGCCGTGGGGCTTGTTGGTCCGCGGCATTCTGGTCGTCGGACTCGACGTGATCCTGCTCGGCGGAATCTGGTTGTTCGGATTCGTGGTCGCCGAAGGCGGGCGGGCCCGCGTGCCCGTGCTCATTACCACGTGGCGTGCGAGTTATCGCGCGCAGCTCACGTCGGTGCTCATCACGTTCTTTGTTCTGCCTGTTCTTGCGTTCGCCGCATGGAGCTTTGCGCGGCTCTCCGACGACGCGCGTCGTTCCGGCGATCTCCTCATTCGCCAGACGCTGCGCGATGCCGCGTCCGGCGCCTTGAACGTGGCGCAGGAGCGGCAGGAGACCATCGGACGCTCACTCTCGGAGCTCGGGCGCAATCTCGATGCGGAGTTGTGGCTGTATCGCGGTGGTCTTCTGGTCGCGACGAGCTCTCCGGTCATGGCGGAGCTCGGGCTGGTCGACCCGTTCCTCACGCCGGCCGCATTTCGCGCCACGCTGGAGGATGAGCTCGAAGTGACGTTGGACGCCCGGACGGCGGGCCGCTCGACGCGGATCGGGTATCTCGTCGTTGCACCGGGTCCGCCGGGCGAGCAGGCAGTGCTCGCGGCCCCACAACTGCTCGATGACGAGCTCGTGCGCCGGCAACAGGAGGACTTGGTCCTGGCGCTCGTGCTGGGCACGCTCGTGGGCTTGATCGCCGCGGTGTATCTCGCGGGGCTCGCGGCGCGGCGGCTGGCCAAACCGGTGGCCGCCTTGCGTGACGCCGCGATCGCGGTGGGGCGGGGGAATGTGCCGCCGGCGTTCCCGCCGGGCGCGCCGCGCGAGTTCGAACCGGTGATGAGCGCATTCGACCGGATGGTCACCGATGTCCGGCGCAGTCAGGCCGCGATCGAGGAAGCGCGTCTCCGAACCGCGCGCGTGCTCGCCAACGTCGCGACGGGGGTGATCGCCGTCGACGACGGGCTGCGGGTCACGATGGCCAACCCACGGGCGTCGGAGCTCGTGCTGGGCGGCGGCGACCGGCTGGCGCCGGGCAACGTGCTGCCGCAGACGACCGCGGACGGGTGGGCGCCCGTGTGGCAGGCCGTCGCGGCGTTCATCGCGGACAATCGCGACGTCATCAAGGAGCTCGAGTTCGAAATCGGCGGCCGGCAAATCCGTGTCCAGCTCGCGTTGCTCGGGGCGGCCCCGGACGGCTGCGTCATCGCCCTCGACGACGCGACGGCACTCGCGCGCGCGGCGCGCGTGCTCGCGTGGGGCGAGATGGCGCGCCAGGTCGCGCACGAGATCAAGAATCCGCTCACGCCGATTCGCCTCGGTATCCAGCACCTGCAGCGCATCCGCGGGGGGGGCGTCAAAGGCCAGTCGTCGAGTTTTGAAGCGACACTCACCGAGACGTCCGAGCGCATTCTCGCCGAGATCGACCGGCTCGACGGAATCGCGCGCGCGTTTTCCCGGTTCGGCGCGCCGTCGGCGGCCGAACAGGTTCCGCTCGAGCCGGTGGATCTCGCCGCGATCGCGCGCGAAGTCGTGCAGCTCTACGAGTTCGTCTCTGCCACGCGGTTCGAGGTGCGCGCGAGCAACGGCACGCCCCCGCCGGCGCTCGCGCGCAAGGACGAGGTCAAGGAAGTGCTCGTGAACCTGCTGGAGAATGCGCGCAACGCCGACGCGAAGGGCGTGACTGTCCAGGTGGCGCCGACGGGACGTCAGTTGACGGTCGTGGACGACGGCCGCGGTATCCCGGCGGACGTCCTGCCGCGCGTGTTTGAACCGACCTTCTCGACAACCTCGAGCGGTGCGGGCCTGGGGCTGGCCATTGCGCGGCGGCTGGTGGAGAGCTGGGGCGGTGCGATCACGCTGGAAAGCGAGGCCGGCAAAGGGACACGGGTCACTCTGACGCTCCAAACAGCACCTTAAAGGAGCGCCCGGGTGACCTTCCTCACACCTCATAATGGAAAAAACGAACACAATGTGCAAAGTTGTGTCGGCTTTTCCCTTGTCCGAGGTGCCCCGTGCGTATCGGAGTCGTCGCGTTTGCGCTGGTCTTGCTCGTCCTCGCGCCGGTCCGAGCGGCGCACGCGCAGTTTTCATTTGATGCGCGGCGCTTCGGCATGGGTGGGGTCTCGCTGGGTCGCGACGGCAGTGTCAGTCGCTTCAACCCCGCCTATCGCGCGGTCAAGAAGCGGAGCGGCCTGAACGGCGCGCCCAAGATCTCGATTCCGATCCCCCTCGGCCTCGTCGACTTCCTGCAGCAGCATCCCCTCGGCCGGTTGCGGTACGACCCGATGTTCAATCCCGACTCGGCGGGCTTCAACCCCATCGCGTTGATGAACCTGATTACGAGCCCGCCGATTTTTTACGATTTGAAGAAACCGCCGGCCCCCACGAACGACGTCGAGTTCACGATCGGGAAGAACGCGTTCGTCATGGACCTCGGCCAGGCGCAGGTGCTCATTCCCGAGCAGGAGTTCGGGTTGGGCAGCACGAGTCGCGTGCTCGACATCCCCGGCCCTGGATTCGCGGGCTTCCATGCCGGCGTGATGTGGTTCCTGAATTACGACATCGGCATGACGTTGGACGATTCGCTGCGCCGCGTGCTGAAGGAAGCGGACTCGGTACGCGCGAACTCGGTCTATTCCGTGCGCGCCGATGCACTCGGGCAGAGCGGCATCGCGCCGACGCTCAGTTATTCCGGCAGGCTCACGCACGGCGCCGGCGGAGCGGATTCGTCGGATGACGGCGTTTACCTCGGCGGCGCCGTTCACTATTACCTCGGTGCCGGCTACGCGCGTGGCCAGGGACCGGCGGGGTTCGTGACCGGCACACCGGTGTTCGGCACCGCGCCCACTCCGCTGCTCGACGACACGCTGTGGACGTCGAACAAGGCATTCGCGACCGGCTTCGGCGGCGACGCCGGCGTCGCGTGGATTTCCGGTCCCTTCGAAGTGGGCTTCGGGATCAACGACATTGGCGCGACCCTGAGCTGGTCGGATACGAAGGTGCAGCGCTTCCGCTACTTCTCGGCGGGCGATTCACTCAGCACCGAGCTCGTGGCCAATCACGTGCCGACGAGAACGAAGTTGCCGATCACCTACGTCGCGAACTCGGCGATCCGGATGGGCACCGGCACGACGGTCGGTGGCGACGTCGTCAATTCCGGACGCGGCACCGTGATCCACGTCGGTGTCGAGCAGCGCTACACGGTGTTCGCCATTCGCGGCGGCGTGTCCCGCGATCAACGCAAGCATATGCAGTTCGGGTTCGGCGGCGGACTCCGGTTCGGCGGCCTGGGACTCGACGTCGGGTTCTGGACGCACAGTCCCTCATTGTCCGAGAAGCGCGCCATGACGATGGCGACGTCGATCTCGATTTACTAAAGAGGAATCTATGAAGGCATGTGCTGCCGCTTTGCTCGTGTGCGTCGCCGCGTGCGGCCAGGGGAAAGCGATATTCAACGTGGACGTCTACAGCTACATGGCGGGAACGGGGAAGGACACGATTCCGTACATCATTCCGCCCGCGACATCCGACAGCGCTTCGACGGTGCTGAAAGTCAGTCTGCCACCCGGCTTCGGCAGCTCGAGCGTGGATTCCGTCAAGATCACGACTGGCAACGCGGACCTGCTGAACGCCGGTGGAACGGGCTCGATCGGTTTTTCGCTGTACTTCGCCGCTGACTCAGCCGGTACCTACACGGCGCCGGCCGCTCTGAGTATTCCCTCGACTGCCGTGAGCGGTCCGGATACCGTGGCCGTGGCGATAACGGGAGACCTGAGCGGCATCGTGGACAGCTTGTTCAAGCAGAATGTGCTCTGGGTGCGCATTCAAGCGAAGGGAACGAATGGCGGCGCCACCCTCGTCTCGGGGAAGGGTGTGCTCACCGCCCTGCTGATTCGCGTCGTTCTGCAGGACAAAGTCTTCTAGCTACTTCACCGAGTACTTTCGGCCCTCCAGGCAGGCGGTCATCCCCTTCTTGAAGGTGTCGATCTTCTGCGCCACTTGCTGCTGGCTCTGGGCCGCGCCAGCCTGCGCTGCCTGGGCGGAGGCCTGCTTGCGTGCTCGGCGACCACCGACCGCGCCCGCCGCGGCGCCGATCGCCGCTCCCGTGCCGGCGTCGCCGGCGATCGCGCCAATCGCTGCACCGCCAACCGCTCCCCTGGCCGCGCCACCGACGGCAGCACCTTTCGTCGCCGAATCGGTCTTCGCCTGCGCTGCCCTCGCCGCGGAATCTGTGTTCGCCTTCACCGTCGCGGGATCGATCCCCGTATTCTCTTTTGCCCAGCCGTAGCACTGCTGCTCATCCAGCAGCTGCTGGTCCTTCGTCTGGTTGTCGCTCGGGAATACGATCAGTCCGAACTGGCTCGCGGGCGAAACCGGAGCGCCGGCGGGTTGGGCCGTTGGCTGTTGTGCGACCGCGGAAGAGGCGATCAGCGAAAGACCGGCGAGTGTGACGATGATCCGCATGGTATCTCCTTCAGCGACTACAGTTGATTGCGTTTATGGTCCGACCCGCATGCGTGCCGACATTTCGTTTGCCACGTTGTGGTCCCACACGTTCTTCTGATGCACGTCCAGAACCCCCCGAACCGCCTCGAGCGCTTGCGTCAACAGGCCGCGGGTCGTTTCAAGGGTTGCCGAGTCGGGAGCCGTCAGCGCCGTTGGAGGCAGGCGGCTCATGTACGTCACCCGTATGGAGTCCACGGCGTGCTGCTGGTGCGCCGTCAGTGTGATGTCCTTGAGCAGGGCCTGCAGCAACGGACTCGGATCCAGAGCACGTGCGGCTGAATCAGGCTTGGCTTGGGGAGGCGGCGTCTGCGCACGCGCGGTGCCCACACCGGCGAGCGCAACCAGAGTCAAAACGGTGAGGTAGCGCTTCATACCCAAGCGTACGGCCGGCGCCGGGCCGAGGCATTGGACTTTGGTCTAATCGAGCACGGCATTCGGATGACCCGAAGGTCGCATATCAGGCCGGGAAGGCGAATTACAACGTTGCCCACCATGCGTCGCCTCCACTGCGCAGCATACCTGCTCGTCCTGTCGCTGATCGCCACGAACGCCGCCGCTCAGCGACTCCCGCAAGCGCCGAAGCAGTCGCCGAGCTGTCCCGACTGTGAGCCGCGGCCCAAGCGTTTTTGGCGGGCCAGCGCCGAGCTGTTCGTCGACTGGTGGATCCCGTGGGCGGTGAACTACTACATCCGCGACGCCGAGTTCGCGAAGGTGACCCCGAAGTCGTGGTGGGACAACATCACGGGCGACTGGGTGTGGGACGACAACAATTTTCAGACGAACCAGTTCGCCCACCCGATGCACGGCAACTACTACTTCAACTCATTTCGCTCCAACGGCTACAACTTCTGGAGTTCCTCGATCGGCGCGATCGTCGGCTCTTACGGCTGGGAGTACTGCGGCGAAACGCATCCGCCGGCACCCAACGACATGATCAACACCGCGCTCGGAGGCATCACCCTGGGCGAGATGTTCTGGCGCCTGTCCAACCTCACGTTGGACAATCGGGCGCGGGGCAGCGAGCGCACCTGGCGGGAAATCGGCGGCTTTGCGCTGAGCCCGTGGAATGGATTCAATCGCCTGTTGGACGGCCGGGTCAACGATGTCCACGACAATCCGCCCGAGTGGCGTCCGGCCTGGGCGCAGGCCTCGCTCGACGTCGGGAGTCGGTTCATCGGATCCAAAGGCAACTCGTTCGACGTGCTCAGCGATCCGCTGCGCGATCTCGCGGTCACGTTCCGGTTGATCTACGGCCGGCCGACGCTCGATCTGGTCGGGAAACCGTTCTCGACCTTCAGCCTCACCGGCGAGCTGGGCCTCGGCACGGACCGCCAGAAGCTCAATATTCTTTCGGCCCGCGGCAACCTGGGCGGCAAGGTGCTCCACAGCGGTGAAAAGGCGCTCCACATCCTCGCCGCGCGCTTGCAATACGACTACTACTTCTTCCCCACCGCCGACACCGCATTCAATGCGGTGGTCTACGAGTACGGCGGGCAGAGCTTCACGGGCGGGATCAATTCCTCGTTCATTCTCGGTTCGGGATGGCGGCTACTCACCGAGGAGTACCTTCGCGGCGTGGCAATCGGCGCCGTGCGGTCGGACTTCTACGAGATCAGCGGCGAGGGACGCAACTACGATTTCGGTCCCGGGCTCGGCGCCGGGCTGCAGGCGACGATCGGCAAGCCGGGCAAGGTCTTGTTCACCGGGGCCTACGGTGGAACATGGATCCACACGCTGAACGGTACGGATTACGATCACTACCTGGCGCAGGGCTCGCTCGACGCGCGTTGGTACGTGAGCTCGCGCTTTGGAATCGGCGCCCGCTACGACTACGCGTATCGCCAGAGCACGCCCAGCGATCCCGCGGTTGGACCGGTCACCTCGATCAAGGTCCCGCAGGCCCGCCTGTTCATCTCCACCGCCATTCCGCGCTGGTCGACGATCGACTGACGTCAGGCCTTACAGTCCGACCCCATAGGACAACGCAAACAGCAGGTTCGCCGTCTTGACGGAGAGTCGCGTCTCCGTCTGTTGGCCGCCCGCGGTGTTCCCGAGCGACTGGCGCGTGCCGGTTCCGAACGAGTAGCCGAAGCCGAGCGAGCCGGACAGCCGCGAGCCGGCGAGCGAGACGCCGGCGGTGAAGCGCGACAAGTTCACTTGCCGAAACAACGATTGCGACTGATCGCCGACCGGTGAGCCATCTGTCGAGTACCCGGCGTGGACGCGGAACTTGGCCGACAGCGGATAATTGGCGCCCACGGCGACGTTCGTGACGGCGCGAGCGCTGTTCATCGTCGTATCGAACGGGGGCGTCGTGGTGACCGGGGCGCCGCCGCTATCCTGCACCGTCAGCCGTCCGGCCACCGCGCTCGCGTACATGACGTAGGGATCGATGGCCGCATGGTAACGGACGTCGATCTCGATCTCTGCTCCCCGGGCGAACTGGAATGAGCCGCCGCCTGCCAGCTCGAGCGGCAGCTTGTAGTCCATCGTCACATTCTCGTCCGCGAAGATGAAATCGCTCAGGCTGTCCGCCGACCAGCGCGAGCTGTGCGACTTGAAGAGGCTGCTGCCGAGCAGCCGCGCCGTTGGCGCGACGACCATGGCCCCGAGCGTGACTCGGGGCGTGAGATCCCATTGCGCACCGGCCGACAAGCGCAAACCCCAGGTCTCGCCATCGGCGGAGAAGCTGCGCAGCGCCACGGTGGCATCGGTCGGAGTGGTGACACGGTCCGAGATGTCCTGCGATTGCAATATCGACGTGATGGCGACGCCCACTCCGGCGCCCAGGCGCAGGCGCCCGCTTTCGACACCGCCCGGTGTAAAGGAGACCGCCAGGTTGGGGATCATGACGGCGAGGTTGACGTTGGTCGCGTACCCGAGGAGCTCCTGGCCTCCCTGCAGCGATGCCGCCAGATCGAGCCCGCTGGGCTGCCACACGATGGGACTGGTGATCGAGAAGCCCAATCGCACCTTGTTGGAGTGCAACACGTCGTTGCCGATGACGACGCCCAGCAGTGTGCCGATGCTGCTGATGCGGGAACGGCCCGCACTCGTGCCGAGTCCTTCGAGCGAGAGGCTCGTGCCCTCGTAGGCGGTCGCGCTGGCGTTCAACGAGGTCTTGAGGCTCTTTCCCAGGCCGGCCGGATTGTACCAGTTCGCCGCCGCGTCGTTCGTGCGCGCGAGGTACGCGCCGGCCTCGATCCCTTCACGCTGGCCGACGGGCACGCGGTCATAATTCGGCAGGATGAGATTCGGCGGCACGCTGACGGCTTGGGCGGCAAGCGCCGCCGGCGCGGCCAGTGCCAGGCAGAGACAGGCGTATGTGGTCTTCATACCGCTTGATGCAACACCACCAAGGCGGCGTGACCATTGCCCCTAGGTGGGGGGCTTGGGGGGGCTGCCCCTTCGTCTGATATCGGTGCACGGCGGCGCGATGAGATTGCGCCGCCGTGCGCGCGACGCTCGCTGCCCTGGCCGTCGCCCTCGCTGCGCTGGCTGTCCCGCCGTCCTCGAGCGCGCAGAAGGCCGACACGGTCGTCCTGCGCAACGGCGACCGCATCGTCGGCGAAATCACGTACGTCGATCGAGGTGCCCTGTCGTATAAGACCGACGACATGGGCATGCTGGCGATCAAGTGGGACAAGATCCGGCGCATCATCAGCTACCGGTACTTCGAGGTCGAAGTGGGGTCCGGCAACATCTATTACGGCCAGCTGCTGGCCGGGTCCCAGGAAAACCAGGTTGTCGTTGCGGTCAGCACGTTCAGCGACACGCTGCGCGCCAGCGACATCGTCCGCATCAATCCCATCGGCCGGAGCTTTCTGTCGCGCGTGGACGGCCATCTCTCGATCGGGTTCACATACCAACGCGCGAATCGACTGTGGAACTTGAGCACCGATTTCGCAGCGGATTACCGGACTCGGCAATGGCTGACGCAGCTGGAAGCGAACGCGTATTTCCAGGATGAGGAGGCGTCCAGCGCCACCAGTCGCAGCTCCCTGGCGTTGCAGCAGCAACGTTTCCTGGCGCACCGCTGGTTGTTGCTCGGCAGTGGACAGCTCGAACAGAACCAGGAGCTCGACTTGGATCTTCGCGCTCTGCTCACGGGCGGGGGCGGCAGATTCCTGATCAAGACCCCGCGCTCGGACGTGCTGGTGGGTAGCGGATTGGTCTACACCAACGAACGCTTCACCGCGAGCACGGTGACGTCGAATCTCGAGCTGCTGGTGACTGTCGTGGGGGAGTACTTTCGGCTCGATACGCCGCAGTCAGACTTGCAGGCGACGCTGTCGCTCTATCCCAACCTGACGGACTTCGGGCGCGTCCGGGGCGATCTCGAGGTGAACCTCTCGCACGAGTTCATCAAGGACTTCATGATGGGGATCACGATGTTCGACAAGTTCGACAGCCGTCCACCATCGGCGACCGCCGCGAAGAACGACTACGGCGTCACGTTCAATGTCGGCTGGACGTTCTGAGGGGTTCAGCAGACCACCACCCACCACCGGATGCCGCACGCGTCCGGTGGTGGGTCGCAAAATCAGGTTTTCACTTCAGCTCGGAGAGCAGCGCATCGACCGCGCGCTGGATGCTCTCGGGCGTGCTGCGGTCTACGTCGTTGACTTCTTTCTTGTACAGGCCCTGCCACGCCACGTTGTTCGAAGCGCGGTCACGCACGAAGACCAGCAGGCCGCCCGTCTTGTATTCGATCGGCCGCACGTTGGTGCTGGTATACGTCGGTGCGCCGTAGACGCCCCAACCGTAGCCGCCGTACATTCCCGACCCCGTGGAGGTTGACGTTGACTGCAGCTCGGTCGACCGCTTGATACCCACGTGGTAGGTCACGATCTCGGACGCCGAGTTCGGATCGTCCACCTTCCGCCAGCCTCTGGCCGTCAGATTCTTCTCGATCGACTGCTGAATGCGCGAATGCAGAATCGAGTTCTGCGCGACAGCCGGGTCCAGCTCGTAGGCGTGTATCGTGTCCCGTTTTCCCCATGCCCAGGTCGGCGAAGCGGGAAGTGGAACGTTGGCGTCGCGCTGGCTCGAGATGTCGGGGCCGGTGGCGCAGGCTGCGGCCGCGAAGAGTGCTGCTACGCTGAGTTGTCGAATCACAGTGACAAGCCTCCAGTAAAAGTGCGGGTCTTCAGGCTTTGGGGAAGCTGCTGGAAATGCTGGGAGGGCAGAATGGCACTTTGGGGAAGCCGACCCCTACGGCAAAGCCCTACCGCACGACAATGCTGCCGTTCATCCCCGAGTGGAGGGTGCAGCGGTAGTTGAACGTCCCCTGATCCGTGAAGACCACCGTGTGTGTGCCAATCGCCTGTGTGGGGCTGCTGATGGCGGGATCGGAGAACGTCACATTGTGCAAGACCGTATCGGTGGGCCACACCCAGATCACCACGCCGCCGCGGCTCAGATTCACCACCGTCGGATTGAACGCGAAGTTTTGGATGTGCACGGTCACCTGCAGCGACGTGCTGTCGTTGCCGCCGCCGCCGCTGGTGCTGATGCCGATCAACCCTGAGCCCGTGCCGCAGCTCAGCACGACGGCGACCGCCAGGGCGGTCGCCAGCCCCCACGCCAGTGAACGACGCATACGCTGTCGTTACAAGTCGTTCTGGCGCAAGAAAATTGGCCTTTGGGACAACCCGGCCTAAAACGCGGTCAGGCGGCCATCGCGCAGGCGCCCCACGAGCCACTCGAGCCGCCGCCGCACGCCATCGATCTCCGGCTCCGTGAGGCCGAGCTGGAGCACATCGCCTTTGCGACGCACACCCCGAGACGGATCGAGATTGGCGGTAGGCTCGACCACGACGTATTGCCCCGCCCGCCGTTCGAATTGCGCCATCACACCCAGCGCGTGGGTCAGGTCCTCGGACCGAAGCCGCTCCAGTCGCGTCGCGGTGGCTCTGCCGATCCGTTTGACGCGCATCGAGCTCCACTCCGTCCCGCGGTTGCTCGCGGGACTGTCAAATGTCACGCCGTTGTCGACCGAGAACATTCGCGGGTGGAGCGTATCCGACGAGATCAGGATGTTGCCGGCATTGGCGTCGCGTTGCCGGACCAGGTACGTGAAGACGTTGAGATCGCCGAGATGACGGGCGTAGGCGGTATCGCGCTCCGCGCGCTTCGTATCGAAGACGCCCTTGGAGGTAACGTCGAGCGTCCAGTACTGCAGAATCAGGAGCACCGACGACGCGTCCGTGAAGGTCGGCTCGGTCGGGGTCGCGCTGATCTTGTGGTAATCGTCCACGGACACCATGCGTGCGACCGTCGGCGGGACGACATAGTCCGGCTCATTGAGAAAAAGCTTCTGGAGTGCATACGCGGCGATCTCGTACCGGGGCTCGTTGTTGAAGGCCGCGCCGCCCTGCGGCGCCTTCGCGAGCTTCACGTCCATGTAGCTCGAGTCGGCGAAATGCAGCAGCCCATGGCTGGTCCGATCGCCTTCGAATCTCGAGCCCGCCTGCTGTACCACATCGAACGGTTGACCGCGCAGTCGTGCTTCGATCACCGGCACGGGTGCCGTGATCAGCCCGTCCTGAGCGGCGAGTAGTCCGGGAGCAAGCGTGAGCGCGACCACGACCACATATCGGGGGAGCGCTGCCATCAGACCTCCAGTAGTGAATGCGCCGGCGCGCGCGCGAGCAGCGTGTCCACGCGATGCGCCATGCCGCGGAGCAGGGCGACGGCGAGTTCCGGGGAGTCGACCAGCAAGTCGAGCAGATCCGAGCGCGAGATCCTGAGCAAGGTGGCGGGACCGGCCACCGTTGCCGTGAACATCGCGGGCCGTTCGCCGATCAGACCGAGCGCGCCGAACCCATCACCGCTCTTCGCGATCAGCGGTGGCATCCCGGGCATCGCCAGTGAGACTTCTCCTCGCGCCACGACGTGCACGGCGTTGGGCACCGCGTCCTCCCGCACGAGCACGGTACCGGCAGCGACGTCTGTTTCTTCGGCAATGCCCGCCAGCAGCGCCAAGTGATCGCTGCGGGCCTCGCGGAACACGTCGACGCGCTGCAGCAGGAAGACCTTATCGATGTCGTCCATGTGGTCGCTCGGGATGTTGTGGGGTTCGCGATCGGCCGCGGTGGCGCAGCGCCGGACCCAGGGGTCCGCGTCCGTCATCAATGCGGCGATCGCCTGTGCGGTCGCATCGTCCTGCGCCCGCGGTGTCGAGGAATCTTGCGAGGACGGGCTCTCGAGAACGGGTTCGAGCCGCTCGGAGAGACTGCGCGGCAGGCCCTCGTCCAGGAGATCGCGCGCCGCCTCCTGGCGCTGCGTCGTCTCACTCACGAGCGCCCGGTAACAACCGTCCATCACCGGCGGCGGATACAGCAACGCGAGATCCCGAAACACGTTCTCGCGCCGGCGCTGCCACGCATCCTCGACGGCGCGCCGGAGCAGGGCGCCGCCAGGCAGGGCCGCACCCGCGGTACGATAGCGCGCCGCGGCGTCGAGATCGTGGTCGAGCGCCGCGGCCGCCTCGCTCGTGCCAATGGGGATCTGCGGCGCTCGGCGGTGCAGTCGCGTGAGGGCGCTGAGCGCGCCACCGCGCACGCGCGGGTTGTGCTCCGGGGCGGCGACGCACGCGAGCAGGGCATTCAGCGCGCGCGCATCGGCGATGCGTCCCAGCGCGCGGGCCGCGGAGCGGCGCGCCGAGTCGCTCGTGGCCTGGTCAGCCAGCGCCGCGGCGAGGTCGGGAATCCGATCAGGATCGACCGCGGGCGTCGCTCCCGCATCGCGACGTGCCAGGAGATCGAGCGCAAATGCCGCCTGATCCGGCTCGCTACCCGAGAGTCCCCCCCGGAGCTCGGCGAGCAAGACGTCCAGTGTTGTGTCCCGCGTCGCGATGGCATGGGCCAGAGACCGGACGTAGCCACGCCGCAGTGCCCACGCCAGCGCGAGCCAGCCAACCGACAAGGCGGCCGCGGTCCACCCGAGCGCGGACGGACGGGCCACCGCGAGAATCAGGAAAATCGCGCCGGCCGACAACGCCTTCGCCAGGCTGTCCACGCCGACGTCGATGATGGGCTTCGCGCGCGCCTTGATCGCCGGAGGGACGGGCATGTACACGATCTCACGGCCGGTGCGTTCCGCCGAATTCTGCAGCGTCGACTGTGTGGCCTTTGCCGTCGCGACCGCGGCCAGCCCGCCCCACAGCGCGACGACGACGTTCGTCGCGAGCATCGCGGCCGGCAGCATGAACAACGCCGCGCCGACGCCCCAGCGCGTGAGCAGCGGCTGCAGAATCGCCGAGGCCACCAGCGGCAACCATTGCGTGGCCGCGTTGAACTTGCCCTGGAATGCACTGATGCGTTCAGGGTCCACCAACGCCGCGGCGGTTCCCCGGTTGAACTGATAGTCCACGAGCTGCTTCACCAGGACGGTCAGCACCACGCTCGCGGCGATGAAGCGGAGCTGACGGTCCGCGAAGATCGTGCGCCATCCCGCCCGGGGCTCCGGTGCACGACGACCAGTCGCGGACGCGTCGTCATGCGGCTGTGCCGGAATGACCATGGGGAGCGCCAGCGCGAACGCACTCGTGAGCGCCGCTCCGACGAGGAGCAGGCTTGGGACGCCCAGCGATGTGACGAGGAAGCCGGTGATCACACCGCCGAGCGATGCACCGATCGATCCGCCGGCGATGATGACTGGGTATGCAGTCTTGGCGGTCCGACCGCTGAGTAAGCCTTGCGTGCTGAGAAAGAATTGCGATACGAGAACCGCGGCAAAGAGATCGTGCCAGGCGTAAAACAGGATTCCGAACGCCGGGCCTCCCGGATAGAGCACCCGAAACAGGACGAGGTTGCTGACGAAAAAAAGCGCGAGGGCCGTGGTGAGCCAACGCGGCGGAACGCGAGCGGCGAGTCGACCGAACGGCACGAGGAACAGCACGACGCCCGCGCTGGCGAGGTAGGCCTTGTAGAACCCGGCGGCACCCAGCCCTTTCAGCGCGAGCGCATTGCGGATCGGCTGCAGGAGTCCGATCGCGCATACCAGGAGCATGTACAGCATCGCGAGCAGCAGCAGACGGCCGCGTGGCATCGAGATGACCTATCGCGCATCCGCCGATCGCGACAAGTGACCCTTGGGGCAGCCCTTAGGGACAATGCCGTCCGGGAGCCAGAAGCCCGATTCTCTCGCTATGGCCACCCTTCGCTCTGTGAAGATGTCGAGTGCCCTGTTGATCGTGGGCGCCGCGTCTGTCTGGATTGCGCTGATCGTGGGCGGCGCCGCCCGAGCTATCGTCCGCCCCGACCCGTTTGCCCGCCGCGTCGCCGCCACATTGTCCGACCCGCGGGTGTCGTCGTACATCGCGGCCAGGGTTACCGACGCTATCGTCGCCCAGCGGCCCAACCTCGTCAGCGTGCGCTCGGTTCTTCAGCCGGCGGTGAACGGCGTCGTCGCGTCGGCGCCGTTCCGCGCGGTCGTGCGTACCTCCGCCCGCGCAGCACACCGCGCACTGTTCGAGTCCGCGGCCAAGAACGCGCTCCTGTCGCTACCTGATGTCTCGGTGCTCGTGCGTGGCGCGCTCCAGCACGTCAACCCGGACATCGCCGCGAAGATTCCGCCCGGGATCGAAGCGAAGCTGGCCTCACCCGAGGCCGAGCAGCGGTTCACGCGGTTCATCGGCGCGTTTGCTCTGGTCGGCAAGGTGCTCTGGGCTGCGTGGGGCCTGTTACTCCTCGGCGTTGCGTCCATTGTCGCTTCGATCTGGGTCGCCCCGGAACGGCAGAACGCGCTCGTCCGAGCGGGCGGTGGCTTGTTCGCGGTCGCGCTGGCACTGCTGGCGGTTCTTCCTGCGGGCCGCATTGTCGCGGCTGCGCTCACCCAGGGTCCTGAGCTGCGCGGTGTGATCCACGGCCTGTGGTCGGCGTTCTTCCTGCCGATCAAGCCACTCGCGTTGATCGCCGGTTGCGCGGGCGTCGTGCTCGCGGCCGCGGGTGGGACGATGCTCGAAGCGGTGGACCCCTATGCGCGGTTCAAGGCGCTCTGGCGCTGGCTCACCGAGCCGCTCCATCCGACCGCGCAGGTCGGCCGGGCGATCCTCGTGCTGGCGGCGGGTGTCTACGCCGTTTCGTATCCGACACGCGCGGCGACAGCGGTCGTCGCGATCGTCGGCTTGGTGCTCGTCTATACCGGATTGCGCGAGGTGTTCCGCGTGGTGTTGGCGCGCACCGGTGTTGCGACCGGCGCACGCGCGGCGGCGACGCCGCAGACCAACGTTTACGCCTGGCGGATGGCGGCGGCTGTCGCCGTCGTGCTCGCGGTCGTGCTGGGTGGCACGGCGTTGCTCGTGTTCCGCGTGCCGGCCGCGACGTTGGAAGAAGCGGGTGCCGTCGTCGCGTGCAATGGGTCGCCCACGCTGTGCAACCGGCGCCTCGACCAGGTCGTATTCGCCGGTGCGCACAACGCGATGTCGAATGCGGAGATTCCGGGCTGGTTGTTCCCGCACCAGAACCATGCGTTCCCGGGGCAGCTCGAGGATGGCGTGCGCGCACTCCTGATCGACGTGCACTACGGCGTTCCCGCCGAGGAGCACGTCATCACCGATTTCAGCCGCGAGGGCGGTACGTCGATCGATAAGATCAAGGGCCCCCTCGGTCCTGAAGCCACCGAGGCGGCGGTCCGCATCCGGAACCGGTTCCTCGGTCACGAGACCGGCAAGTCAGCGCTGTACTTCTGTCACGGGTTCTGCGAGCTGGGCGCCTATCCGGTCCTGCCCGCGCTGGAGGGCATCCGCGACTGGATGCTCGCAAACCCTGGTGAGGTCGTCATCATCGTCGTCGAGGACTACGTGGCGCCGCAGGACCTCGCCGTCGCCTTCCAGGACGCGGGCCTGTTGAACCTGATCTACACGGGGCCAGCCACGAAGCCGTTCCCGACGTTGCGCCAACTGATCGATTGGGATCAGCGCCTGGTCTTGTTCCTCGAGTCCGGAAAACCGGGCGTGCCCTGGCTCAGGCCCGCTTGGGAGTCGATGCAGGAGACGCCGTATACGTTCCATCAGCCGGCCGACTTCTCGTGCAAGCCCAATCGCGGCGGTGCCACCGCGCCGTTTTTCCAGATCAACAACTGGATCGAGACCACGCCCGCGCCCAGGCCCTCGAATGCGCAGATCGTGAACGCGTATGACGCCCTGCTCGCGCGTGCGCGCGAGTGCCGCTCGGAGCGCAATCACCTCCCGAATATTCTGGCGGTGGACTTCTACGACGTCGGCGATGTGTTCCGCGTGGTGCGGACATTGAACGGACTCGATGAGGGAGGGACGATCGCGCGTGGCCGCTGAGCAGCAGACTCAGGGCGTCGTGACGATGGAGTTGAAACCGCGGGATGAAGATCTCGAGTTGTTCGGATTGACGCACACTGGTCTGGTGCGGCCCGACAATCAGGACCACTTCCTCATCGGCACGCTCCATCGTGAGCTCGTGGTGCACGGCACGAGCTTGCCGGCACCGGACGAGCTGCCGGTCCGCGGGGAGCGCTTCGCCACCTTTGCGGTGGTGGCAGATGGCGTCGGCGGTGTCGTCGGCGGAGCGGCCGCGAGTCGTCGCGCGGTGGAAACGATCGCGCAGTACGTGCAGTCCACCCTGCGCTGCTTTGCCGCGGCCAACCCTGCGCACGAACCGGCGTTCATTGATGCGCTGCGGGACGCTGCACTCGAAGCCGACGCGGCCGTGCGGGCCCTCGGAAATGAGCAGCGGGAATACGGACCCGCCACGACCCTGACGCTGGCGATTGGGGTGTGGCCTCGGGCCTACGTGCTCCAGGTTGGCGACAGCCGCTGTTACGTCCACGGCGAGGGCAAACTGCGCTGCCTGACCCGCGATCAGACCGTGGCGCAGGATTTGGTCGACAGCGGCAAGCTGACTGCGGAAGAGGCAGCGCGGTCGCCGTTCAAGAATACCTTGGTGAGCGCGATCGGCGGCCACCATGCGGCGCCCGTCGTGACGGCCGTGGACCAGCAGCACGACTCGGTGTTCTTGCTCTGTTCAGACGGGCTCACCAAACACGTCGGCGACGACGAGCTCGCCGAGTGCCTCGGCAATCTCCGCTCCGCGGAGCAGGCCTGTCAGAGCCTCCTGCGGCAGGCGCTCGAGCGCGGCGGCACGGACAACATCACGATCGTCGTCGGTCGCGCACGGCGCGCGCCCGCGACCCACCCTCAGTAACGCTCCTTGACGTACGTGTAGTCGTACTTGGGCTCGCGATAGCCGTGAGCCTTCTGCCGTTTCGGAAGCTTGATCTTGTCCCGTGGCGCCTTCTGGTACGGTATCGAGTCGAGGAGGTGCGCGATGATGTTGAGTCGCGCGCGCCGCTTGTCGTCCGAGCGGGCGACATACCAGGGCGCGTGCGGCGTGTCGGTCTGCTCGAACATTTCGTCCCGCGCCCGGGAATAGTCGTACCATCGGCTGTAGGATTTGAGATCCATGGGCGAGAGCTTCCAGATCTTCCGCCCATCTTCGATCCGCGATTCGAGCCGACGAGTCTGTTCTTCCTCACTCACTTCGAGCCAATACTTGACGAGAATGACGCCGGAATCGACGATCGCCTTCTCGACCGCGGGAACCGCCTTCAAGAATCGTGTGACGTCCTCTTCGCTGCAAAATCCCATCACCCGCTCGACTCCGGCGCGGTTATACCAGCTCCGGTCGAAGATCACGACTTCACCAGCCGCAGGGAGCAGCGGGATGTAACGCTGGATGTACATCTGGGACTTCTCGCGCGCGGTCGGAGCGGGCAATGCCATGACGCGAAAGACTCTCGGGCTCACGCGCTCCGTGATGGCCTTGATCGTTCCACCTTTACCGGCGCCATCGCGGCCTTCGAAGACGATACACACCTTGAGCCCCTTGTATTTGACCCACTCCTGGAGCTTGACCAGCTCGATATGGAGCTGCTCGAGCTCTTGCTCGTACTCCTTGTTCTTGAGCTTTTCCTTCGAAGCGGCTCCGCCCTTCGCCATCGTCAAGCTCCTCTCATCGCCAGAGCGTCTTCGCTCTTCGCATCGGTCGCGTTCGCGCCCGAGTACTTCTCCACCGCAATCTCCAGGTTGAAATGCATCCGCGCGCGCCCAAGCGTGTCCTGCAGCGAGGACCGCCGGATGACGTTCAGTACCGCCGGCGTGAGCCCGATCAGCCAGACGGGCAATCCACTTTCGGTAAACCGCCGCTCGGCGTCGATGAGCGCCTTGAGCGCGGTGTACTCGATGTCGAACACGCCGCTCAGATCGAGGGCCACAACCTTCGGCTGAAACTCAGCGACCAGTGCGCGGATCTTCTCGCCGAGGCGCGACGCGTTGAGGAAAAAGATCCGCCCCTCGACTCTCAGCAGCAGGAGGCCGGGAAAACTCTCATCCTCGGGATGTTCCTCCGTGCGCGGCCGGAACACGTTGGTGCCCCGCTTGCGGCCGAGCACAGCGACAGGCGGACTGGCCACCTGCTGCGCCAGCGCGAGCACGGACACGACGATGGCCACCAGAATTCCCTGCAGCGTGCCGAGCAGCACGACACCGGCGAGGGCCACCAGCGCCCAGATGAACTCCATCCGTCGGACTTCGAGGATCGCCTTGAACCCTGCGAGGTGAATCAGTCCGACCGAGTACACAATGACCACGGCCGCGAGCGTGGCCTGCGGCATCAATCCCATGGGAGCGGCCAGGAACAATATCGTGAGCAGCGTCGCGCCGGCGGTGACGAGCCCGGCCAGCTGCGTGCGCGCGCCCGCGCGTCGGTTTACCGCGGTCTGCGATGTCCCGCCGCCCGACGGCATCGCGCCGAAAAAGGCGGCGCCGGAATTGGCGAGACCGGTCGCCAGTAATTCCCGGTTGGGCTGCAGCGGCGGCTCACCGCTCGCTGCAAAGGCGCGCCCCGCGGCGATCGTCTCGGTGAAGCTCATCAGCGCGATGCTCAGGGCGCCCGGCCAGAGAACGGCGAGCAGCGACAGATCCGGCGAGATCAACGACGGCATGCCGTGTGGGACCGTTCCCACCGTGGCGATTCCGTGCGCGTCCAGTTTGAAGAGGCTCATCGCCGCGATCCCCACCGCGACGGCGACCAGGGGGGCAGGCACGCGGGGAAGGGCGCGTTCGATGGCGACCAGTAGGAGAATCGTGAGAACGCCCACCGCCAGAGTTGCGAGATGTGTGCCGGGGATCGCGCCAATGGTCGCGGCGAGGTTGTGCAGGAAATTGCCTTTGGCGAAATGCACACCCAGCAGCTTGGGAATCTGATCCAGGACAATGACCAACCCGATCCCCGCTTTGAATCCGGTGAGCACGGGATCTGAGATGAAGTTGGCCACGAACCCCAGGCGCAGCGCGGACGCGACGATGAGGATGGCGCCGACGAGCAGACTCAGCGTCACCGTTGCGCGCAGGAGTGTGGCGGCGTCACCGCCGGGCGCGACTTGCCCCAGCTCGGCCGCCGTCAGAATCGCGATGGTCGTGGTCGTGCTGACGCTGAGCGGCCGAGAGGTGCCGAGCAGGGCGTAGATGACCGCCGGCACGAGCGCCGTGTAGAGGCCCACCTGAACCGGTAGCCCTGCGATGGTGGCGTAGGCCATCGCCTTGGGAATGACGACGGCGGCGGCGGTCAATCCCGCGACCACATCCATCCGCAGCCACTCTTTCCGGTAGCCGCCGGCCCACGCTAACAGGGGGATTCTCGCGCGCGGTGTCTTTTTGATCACGTCTAGTGGATACTGTCGGCGGACGAAAGAGGAGATGGGCCTTTGGTGAAACGTTGGACCACCAATGCCGCTATGGACTCGCCATGCTCTCCTGCACCCGGAGCAGTGGGGTCTGGTCGACGCGAATGAGGCCGCGCCGCGGTCTGTCAAAATCGAGCACGACAAACGCCACGATGAGGATCAGGAGATTGAGCCCGAGGGAGAGGATCACATGGCGACGGCGCGCCTGGCCCAGCGCATGGCCGCTCATCGCGCCGCAGAGGATGATGGAAAAGGCCAGCAGCCCTACCACCGATGGCGGCATGTGAAAGGTCCGTATCCACTCGCGGGTCGTGGATAGATCGATCACGTCATTTGCGGCTGGAACGATCGCGCTCGTGAGGGCCTGATTCGGGTTGGCGTTCACAGCACGTGTAATGCCGGTCCACAGCGTGGCTAACGTGGCATGCATACTGTCGGCGAGCCGCGCGAACTCGCGCGGGTCCAGACCTTTTTCGAAGCTTGCGACGCGCAGGTCGGTGTAGCGACGCAGCGCTGCGCGAATGTCGCCGCGGGCGGGTTCGGCGACGAGACCGGCGCGCAACCAGCACGTACCGATTGCGTTGGCTTCGTCGGTCACCAGGCGCGAGCGCTCGTTGAATCGGCTGCTCGTGATGGCGAATGAAAACCCGAGCAACAAGGCAACCAATCCCAGCGTGCTGGTCCGCAGCGTGTTGACGATGTCACGCTCACTGTCCGACACCTGTTGGGATCGGCCGTACCGAAAGCCGAGCTCACCGGCACCGAGCGACAGGAGCAGGATCACAAGAACGGGGATCCAGATCGGCCAGTCGTAGATCGCACGCATTTCAACGATGGCTGGATCTCAGAATTACGCTTCGCCTCACGGTTGGCTCCGCCTCGGGTGCGTCTAGAGTCGTGGCGCGAGGAACGCTCTAGAATTGCCCTTTGGGATAACCGCCGCTGCCAGGCGGCAGCTGTTGCACCAAGAGCCGATGCGTCCAATTGCCCGACGCGGACCTTCAACAGTCCGATGCGACGCCTCATCCTCCTGCTGACGCTGCTGGACGGGCCGTGCGCGACACTGCTCGCGGCGCAATCTCCCGACAGTGTGTCCAGGGACTCCACGAAACGCGGGATCGGGTTCGGCTACTTCGCGACGCTGGGTGGCAACTGGCAGATCGAGGCTATCGAGATCGGCTATGTGCGGCACCCCGAGCGTGGCCCGGCGGCGCTGGCGATCGCCGCACGCCTGGGCACGTTCATGGAGGAAAGCGCAGTCGTCAGCGCGCAGCGCGGGGCGGTGTTCGCCCTCGCGGTTTCCGCGCGGACCCACATGTACCAGATCTCGGAGCTGGGCAGCGAGGAGCGCCATCTTCCGATCGGCCTCGACCTGACGCTCGAGGCGACGGGTTACCTTGCCGCCGGCTCACCGCAGTGGCAGGGATCGAATTGGTTGGCGCTCGCGGTCTTGCCGTCGTTGCGGGCTGGGCGCGGCGCCGTGACGTTGGGTCCGGCGCTCTTTTTCGGCGCGCAGAAACCGTCGCTCCGCTGTGTGCTCGCGATCCGCGGGGAGAAGCTGCTGGCGCGCCACGGGCGAAATCCCTGAACGCTACGCCGTCCCATTGCGACGTCCGGTAGTGTCTCGGCCATCTCCGTCCGCGGTGCGCAGCACCACGTGGAACGTGGCGCCGCGTTCCTGATTGTTCTCCGCCCAGAGACGCCCACCATGCGCGGTCACAATCGAGCGCCCGATCGCGAGCCCCAAGCCGAGGCCCTCGACCTTCGTCGTGTAGAACGGCTCGAACAGACGATTCGGCGCATCTGGCGGTAACCCAGTCCCGCGATCGACGACGGTGAGCTCCACGAAATTCGCGTCCTTGTGCTCCATCTGGACGCGCAGCTGACGCTCGCGCGCCGGCTTGTCGATCATGGCCTCGCAACCGTTGACGATCAGGTTCAGCACGACTTGCAACAGCTGCACCGGGTCGCCGCGCACCGGCGGCAGGTCGGTCGGGATGTCGGTTTCCACCTCCACACCGAGCCGCACCACGACGGCGCGGGCCAGCGCGAGGGCATCGCGCACGAGCGACTCGAGCTGCAGCAACTCGGCACGCGGTGCGCGTTCCTGCAGGAACGAGCGCATCCGGGTGATGACGTTGGCGGCGTATCTATCCTGATCCGCGATGTCGTTCAAAATCGTCCGAATCTCCTGCGCGTTCGTGCCGTCGCGCGCCAGCAGGGCACTGGCGGCCTGGGTGTTCGCCAGGATCGCCATCAGCGGCTGGCGCAGCTCATGGGCGAGCGCGCCGGACAACTGACCCACCGTCGCGACCCGCGTGACGTGTGCCAGTTGATTGCGCTGCGCCTGCAGCTGGGCATCTGCCTGCTCGCGCTCGCGCATGACGCCCGCCAGCACCAGGAGGGGCATGCACATCGTGATCCAGAAGACTTGCAGCGACGTGACGCGATAGGCGTCGGCGATCATCACAAACGGGCCAAGCTGCCGGGCCGTCCCCCAGACCGACAGCGCGGCGATCCCAAGCAACGCCGTGCTTGCGCCGAGCGGCCCGAGCCGAACCGCGGCCCAGAGCAGCGGTGGAAACATCAGCAGCAGCAGCGCGGGAAAGCGCGCCGTCTCCGGCCCGGTCCCGAACGCGATG
>Ga0134079_10000052_pt1 | contig 25774 bp, 25 predicted proteins | sample 15_taG_2_FD_119770 | JGI IMG/M metagenome (GOLD analysis project Ga0134079, IMG submission 119770) | Grasslands soil microbial communities from the Angelo Coastal Reserve, California, USA - 15_D_Rain_40cm_2_09182015 | ecosystem: Environmental > Terrestrial > Soil > Grasslands ...
GGTCGTCCAGCACCTCCCGCAGAGGGCGGTTGTAGCGGCGTTCCGGCGGCTTCTTCGGGCGCGGGCTCATGCCGTCTGGATCCCCTGGGCGCGGTCGTCCGCCTGTTTCAGCTCCTCGATGGACGCGCGCACCGTCTCGCTGTCCGCGGTGATGGTGAGCTTCGGGTTGTCGCGGGGCAGCAGCACACGGTGATCGAGCTCATCGGTGAGGCGCTTCATCAACTTCTTGAGCGCCGCGAAGTCGAGCACGAACCAGGTGTCCGGCTCGAGGCCCCCCTCGACGACGGCGGCCGCGCGGTAGTTGTGCCCGTGCAGTGTCTCGCAACGGTGGCCGGCAAAAGTGATGAAATGGGCCGACGCGAAGACGAGGTCTTCTTTCGTGACCGTCACTTTGAACGCGCCGCGGGTGCCCATACGGGGGAATCTACTCTGGCGGCGCCGTGTCGCCGGTGGCGACCCGCCACACCTCGTCGGCCAGCCATTCCAGGCGTTGTTGGGCGTAGTCCAGCTCCGCCGGCGTCATCGCCTTGGCGCGGCGGGTGATCTCGCGGGCGTGCGACAGCAGCTCATCCAGGACTTCGCGTAATGGACGGTTCTGCCGCCGTTCGGGGGGGGTCTTCGCCTTGGGGCTCATGCCGTCTGAATGCCGAGGGCCCGGTCGTCGGACTCCTTGAGCTCCTCCGCGCTCGCGCGGATCGTCGAGGCCGCGCCGTGCTCGCCAAGGTAGTTCTCGACCAGGCGCAGGCCCAGGTAGTACCCGGACCGCTCCGGGAGCACCTTGCCGCTCACAAGTCGCGCCGCGGGGCTCATGCCGCCGGAGAGGTACTTGAGCTTCAGGCCGAGGCCGCGGGCATCGAGGTCGCCCGTGGCGGCACGGCGCAGGAAGGCGTCCAGCTCACGCAGCCGCCGGTACTGGCGGCGGTTGTAGCCCAGGTACTCCCACGGCTCGAATCCCGGCGCGACCGCCTGCGCCGCCGCGACGGCGGCACCTTCGTTCGCCAGCAGCTCGCGCAACGTCGCCCGCGAGCCGGTCTCCCAATAGTCGTAGTAGCCGCCCAGCTCGCCGACGAGGCGCCGCAGGTCGGCGCGACTTGTGGGGGCCGTGTAGCGGATGACGTGCGCCACCTCGTGCGCGATCCACAGCGGTAGCAGCTGCGGCGCGAGACCCATGCCGTACGTCTGCGCGTTGGCGCGCCCGGTGAAGTGCTCGAGACACACGAACGCGATACCCCGGCCCCCCACCACCAGCTCGCCCGCATTCGCGGCGCCGACGCCCACCGTGAGATACAGGTCCACCGGACAATCGGCCTCGAGCAGCTCTGTCGCCCGCCGTAACGCATCCTCGGCGATGGCGACGACGTCCACGTCGACGAGCATCCGCCGCAGATCGGTGCGTTCCGCTCGCAGCGCCGCCGCGATGATCTGCTCGGCGTGCGGCGACTCGGGATCGAGGACGTAGTTGTGCCAGTACGCGGCGAGGACGGGACGATGACGATCGAGGTACTCGTGGTATGCCGCGGCGCGATCGGGCGCGGCCAACACCGAGAGGAATTCCGGAATGAGATTGACGAGCATGGAGCCGTTGGGCCGTCCCAATCTGGGAAGGCGCGGGCTCCAAGACAAGCGCGCGTCAGCGAATCGTTACGGCGAGCGCAGCGGAGGTCGACTTGACATTTCCCCGCAGGTCGGTCACCACCACCGTCACTCGGTAGCGCCCGGGCGGCACGCGATCGGCCTCGATGACCAGCTGCTCAGCGGCAGGTGTCGCGAACGCGGCGCGCTCGAATTCGAACACCACCGGTCGCGAACCGCGCACGATGCGCGTGGGCAGGGAGCGCACCGGCGCAAACTCGTAGCGTACGCGGTACTGTGACCGGCCACTCGGGTCGGCCGACAGGCCATACACCTCCAAGTACGCGGCGAGCGGCGCGCCCGCGCGATATACCAGATCGGCCGGCATGTCGCGCAAGGCCGCTTCGCGATCGAGCAGCGATGCCGCCGGCGCGAGCACCAGGCTCGAGAGCCCGAGTTCGACGTGGGAGAAGCGCGGGATCGTCACCTCGCCGCGCGTGCGGCCCAGGATCCCACCGGCGACGACGTCCACCCCCATACGGTAGGCGCCGGGGGGGACAGTGACCTGCAGCAGCCCCGTGCCGTGAGCGCGCACCGGTGAGTCGTTCGCGTCCCAGAGCACGACGGCGGCCGAGTCGCCCTCGGCTTGGTAGTACGCGTCCGTGAGGCCGGGCTCAGCGTTCTTGAAGAATGCACTCCAGGCTCGGGCTTCCAGCGGCGCCGAGAGCGTGGAACGATCGGTCTCGAGCGCGATGCGCGTGCTGGCTGCCTGGCGCCGGTTCGCCGGCAGGAAGATGAAGTCGCCGCCCGGCAGCGTGGCGATGAGGCTGCCGGTTCCCCGCCGGAACCCAATGCTCAACGTTCCTTGGGCCGTGTAGTAGAGCCAACCCTCGGCGTCGAGCGGACTCTCGGGCGCCCCCAAGGGGCGCAAGGCATCGAGATAGCCCCGCAGCAACACGTCAGGCGGTCCGTGGCGCATGAAAATGAGGCCGCGGGCGTCGACTCCGGCGAGCGCCGGCGACGTCGCTTCGCCGGGCGTCACATCGGGAAGTTGACGGCTGGCGGCGAGGGCTCGGTCGAGCTCCCCGCCGGGATACGGATCCGCCTCGCGCCTCCCTTGACCTTCGAGATAGTCCTTCTGCGTCGCCGCGATCAACGCGCGGTAGCGCGCCGAGCGGTGATACAGGTTCATCGGGTGGAGCAGGCGGAAGTAGCGGCGCGCGTATACGAAGCGCCTGAAGTGCTCCGCGATGCGCTCATTGTCGGCCGTCACGAGATTCGGGTCGCGGGTCGCCCAGAAGCGCTCGAAGAATTGGCGTCGCTCTCCGGGCATGGCGGCGTCCTGGCGGCGGATCTCCTCGGGTGTCGCGATCATCCACACGGCGTCCCACATCGCGCCCGTCGAGTCGATGTCGGCGTACGCCATCGCGGAGTCGTACCAAGCGTACCCCGTGGAGTCGCGGCCGGCGTCGAAGTTGGCCTCGGCGCGCTTCAGGTAGACCGGCACGCTCGGCGGCACATTGGCCAGGAGAGAATCGGCGCGCCGCGGTTCCTCGAGCGCGATCGCCAGCTCCGCCCGCCGCTCCAAGGCGACCCCGTCGTTCGGGTGCCGGGCCAGCGCCTGGTCGGCGCGGCGCCAGATCTTGGGATTATGGTAGACCGTCTCGAAGCGGTCCCAGACATCCTCGTAGTCGGGCGTCAACGCGAGAATCTTGAGCATCGCTTCCCGCGCCAGCACGTCGCCTTCGTCGCTCCCGAGGTAGAACCCCACCTTCATCTGCCAGTAGAGGGGCTCCGGATCGGTGGGGACGAGACGGGCGGCGGCGCGGAAGGCTTCGAGGGCGGCGTAGCGGCCGACGATGGGGCGTGCGAACTGGGCGCGACCGACGTTCATCAACGAGTCCGCGCGCGTCCGCGCGGCGAGCGTGTCCCCTCCAACCAACAGCAGCAACAGGGCGAGCATGACGCCCCTACGGCTTGGGCCGCAGGTGACGGCTCATCTCGACCAGGAACTTCCGCTCCGCGGGGGTGAGACTCTCGATGCCGGTCGCCGATATCTTGTCGAGCACGCGGTCGATCTCGGCGTGCGCCCGAGCGTCGGGGGGCGGAGCCGCGTGGGGCTTCGACTGTGGCGCGCTACCGCTCCGGCCTCGCACGGTCCTGCCTCGCGGCACCGGCGTCACCAGGACGCTCGGCTCCGAGACGCGGCGCAGATGCCGCTCCGCCCGTCCCAGACGGAGGTCTTGCGCCTTGAGGTACAGGAACCCGGCGATCATGCCGCCAAGGTGGGCGAGATGCGCGACGCCACCACCGACGCCGCTGAACGGCGGCGTGGCGAGGAGTAACGAGACCGCGAAGGCGAAGGTTACGAGCCACTTCGCGGGGATCGGCACCGGCAAGGGGAACATGTAGATCGGCGCATCAGGCCAATGCCAGGCAAACGCCACCAGCACGCCGTAGATGGCGCCCGACGCACCCACGATGGGATCGCGAATGGCGAAGCCCTGGATGAGGAGGAGCGACAACAGGGCTCCACCCATGCCACAGAGCAGATAAAACCAGACGAACGCACGGCTGCCGAATCGCTCCTCGACAGGGCCGCCGAACATGAAGAGGGCCAGCAGATTGAACGCGAGGTGCAGGACGCTGCCGTGGAGGAACATGTACGTCAGGAACGTCCACGGACGCTGCGCCGCTTGCAGCGGTATGAATCCGAACGTCTCGATGGAGCCCTGCAGGGTCAGCAACGTCACCTGAAACAGGAAAACAATCAGGTTCGCGACGAGGAGGCGTCGCACCCAGGGGGTGAGGACGTACATCCGCTGCGGGCCCAACGTGTCTTCGGTCATCATCTGGCGCTCGGTGCGTCTTTAATTATGCCCTCGCGCGGCACCGTTGTTCCGGGCCAGCTTGCATATCCGCTCGCACAGCTCCGGAAACTCGATCCCCGCCGCCCGCGCGGCCTGTGGAAGGAGACTGGTCCGCGTCATGCCGGGCAGGGAATTCGCTTCCAAGCAGAAGATGTCGTCGTCGGGGCTCACGCGGAAGTCGATGCGCGAGTAGCCGCCGAGTTTGAGCGCGCGATGCGCCACCAGCGCGTATTCCTGGAGTTGTCGCGCCAGACGAGTCGCCATCGCCGCCGGGAACGTCTCCACCGACATCCCCGGCGTGTACTTCGATTCGTAGTCGAACAACTCGTGCTTGGGGACGATCTCGCCGACGGGGAGGGGCACGTCGCCGAGCACGCCCACCGTGAGCTCCCGGCCCGGAATGAACTGCTCGACCATGACCTCGTCGTCGTACGTGCGGGCGAGCTGCACGGCCGCGGCGAGCTCCGCCGATTTGCGCACGAGCGTCAGCCCCACCGACGATCCCTGCTTCGACGGCTTCACGATCACCGGCCACCCGAGCCCCGTCTTCACGTCCTCGGGGGCCACCGGCGCCATGAACCAGGCCGGCACGGGCACACCGGCGGCGCGGAAGAGGCGTTTCGATAGATCCTTGTCCATCGCGAGGCCGGACCCCAGCTGACCGCTGCCCGTGTAGGGCACGCCGATGACGTCGAGAATCGCCTGCAGCGTGCCCCCCTCGCCGGCGCCACCGTGCAACGCGAGGAACAACACGTCTGAGCCCCGGATGACCGCGAGCTCCGCGAGGCCCTCGGAGAGCATCTTGCGCTCCTGCTGCTCGAGCTCGGCCACGGAGGGCGGCGTGGTGCCGACGGTGCCGCCCAGCACGCTCGCTTCTTCGGCATCATCCAGCAGTCCGGTGCACGTGTCCACCACGTGGACGTCGTGTTCGCGGCTGCGCAACGCGGCGACGATCTGGGAGGCGCTGGCGAAGGCGACGGCGCGTTCTGCGGTGGCGCCGCCCGTGAGGACGGTGATGCGCATCAGCGAATGCCCGCCAGCTGATGCAGCAGGTCGTAGCGCGTGACGATGCCGACGACCGAACCGTCGCGCCGCACCAGCGCCGCCGGCGTGGTGCGCGACAGCAGCGTCGCCAGCTGCGCGATGGGAGACTCGCTGTCGACCACCGGGAAGGGCGGGTCCATCACCTCGCGCACGGGACTGTCGAGCACCTTCGCCTGTCCGATCGCCCGGGCCATCAGCGCCTGCTCCGACACGGCGCCCACACCATCGCCCTCGTCGAGGACCGGCAGCTGCGACACGTTGTACGTGCTCATGAGATTCAAGGCCTGGCGCACCGACGCCTCGGGCGCGACGTGAATCACGGGCGGCGCGTCGTTGTTCTTCGCCGCGATGAGCCGTCCCACGGTGGGCCGCTCGTCGTCGACGAGCTGGTTTTCCCGCAGCCATTCCTCGTTGTAGACCTTCGTCAGGTAACGCTCGCCGGTGTCCGCCAAAATGGTGACGACGTACGCCTTGGGATCGTCGAGGCGCCGCGCCACATCGAGCGCCGAAACCACGTTGACGCCGGTGGAGCCGCCCACGAACAAGCCCTCTTCCTTGGCGAGGCGCCGTGCCATCTGGATCGCGTCCTTGTCGGTGACGAAGATCCACTCGTCGATCAGGTCGAAGTGCAACGAGGTCGGGATCTTGTCTCCCCCGATGCCCTCGACCTTGTACGGCTGGCCTTCGCCCTTCGTGTGGCTACGCGCGTACTCGGTGTAGATCGAGCCCACCGGATCGCCGGCTACCACGCGGATCTTGGGATTCTTTTCCTTGAGAAAGCGCCCCGCGCCACTCACGGTGCCGCCCGTCCCCGGCGCGCACACGAAATGCGTGACCTTGCCCTCGGTCTGCTCCCAGATCTCGGGGCCGGTAGTGCGGTAGTGCACCTCGGGGTTCACCGGGTTGTAGTGCTGGTCCGCGAAGATCGCGTTGTCGTGCGCCGCGGCGATGGCGCGGCCCTTCATGAGGTAGTTGTCGGGGTGATCGGGGGGGACCGCCGTCGGCGTGATGATCACTTCGGCGCCCAGGGCGCGCAGCAGCCGCGCCTTTTCCTGCGACATCTTGTCGGGCATCGTGAAGATGCAGCGGTAGCCTTTGACCGCGGCGGCGAGCGCGAGTCCCACGCCGGTGTTGCCGGACGTCGCTTCGACGATCAAGCCCCCCGGCTTCAGGCGGCCTTCGCGCTCCGCCGCCTCGATCATGGCGACGCCGATCCGATCCTTGACCGATCCGCCGGGATTGAAGAACTCGGCTTTGGCGTAGACCGGCGTGCGCAAGCCGCGCGTCACCTTGTTGAGACGGATGAGCGGCGTCCAGCCGATCGTCTCGAGGACGTCGGCGTAAGGTCTAGTGTGCTGCGCCACTGCCGTCCGGCCGGGAGCGCGTGGTGTCCGTCGCGGGACGCGTGGTGTCGGCCGGATGCCGGGTCGTGTCGGCGGGGTGACGGGTCGTGTCCGGTGCAGGGCGCGTCGAGTCGGGTCGGGGCCGTGGCACGACAGGGAGACGCGGGGGCGGGGTGGTGATCACCGCCCCCGTGGACTCCGGCGTGGCGCGACGCGGCGCGGGCTGTACCGCCGCCGGTGGCGAGAGCGTCGTGCTCGTGGCGCTGGTGCCGGGGTGGTGGAATTCCACCGGCTGCAGGAACGAGGTCGCGACGGGAACTCCCCGGCGCTTGGCCGGCGCGAACCGCAGCCGCGTCGAGCCCGCCAGCGCGGCGGAGTCGAGCGCCGGATAGTTGCTCGACTCCGCGACGCGCGTCGATTCCGGAATCAGACGGCCCATCGAATCGGTGAACAGGCGCAGCACGACCTCACCCTCGATGTTCTGCTCGAACAGCGCGGCGGGATAGGCGATCGGCACGTCGGGGTTCAGCGCCACCGGCGCTTCCGACTCGGGGGGCGGCCCCGGTTGGGCGCTCTGAGGATCCGCAGGCGGTGCCGATCCTCCACAGGCGAGTGTCCCGGCCATCATCGTGGCGAAGGCCGCGGCAAGTCTGCGCACTTAGCTCTCCTCCAACTGTCTTTTCCAGGCCGCCAACCGGTTCAGCGCGTCGATCGGCGAGAGCCGGTCGAGATCGAGGCCGTCCAGCTCGGTGAGGAGCGGGTGCGGCGCCGCGGCGCCGAACAAGGGGAGCTGCGCCGCATCGGGAGGCAGGGGCGCCCGCTGCTGCGCCACGTGATGGCCGGCCTCGAGCAGCTTCAACACCTCCCAAGCCCGCGCTACCACCGGCGCCGGCAGCCCCGCCAGCCGTCCCACGTGGATGCCGTACGAGCGGTCTGCGCCCCCCGGCTCCAGCCGGTGCAAGAACACAATCTCGTCGCCCACCTCGCGCACCGCCACGTTGAAGTTCCGGGCGTGTGCCAACTCCTCGGTGAGCTGGGTCAACTCGTGGTAGTGGGTCGCGAAGATCGTCTTGCAGCCGACCGCGTTGTGCAGGCACTCGGTGACCGCCCACGCGATCGCCACGCCATCGTACGTCGACGTGCCGCGGCCGATCTCGTCGAGCAGCACGAGACTCCGGGCCGACGCACCGTGGAGAATCGCGCTCGTTTCGCTCATCTCCACCATGAACGTCGACTGGCCGCGCACCAGGTTGTCCGACGCGCCCACGCGCGTGAAGAGCCGGTCGACCACGCCGACCGAGGCGCGCCGGCACGGCACGTACGCTCCGATTTGCGCGAGCAGGACGCACAAGCCGACTTGCCGCAGCAGCGTCGACTTGCCCGCCATGTTGGGGCCCGTGAGCAGGATGATGCGGGCCGCATCGTCGAGCTGTACGTCGTTCGGAATGAACGTTTCCCGCGGCATCATGCGCTCGACGACGGGATGGCGACTCCCCTCGAGGTGCAGCGCGGAATCGGCCGTTACCTGGGGCCGTACGTAGCGCTCGCGCTCGGCCACGTCGGCGAGACTGGCCCACACGTCGAGCTGCGCGAGCAGCGCCGCGGTGGCCTGCACGCGGCCGATCGCCTCGCCCACGCGGCGGCGCAGCGCGTCTACCAACTCCGCCTCGCGAGCCGCGATACGCTCCTCGGCGCCAAGGACCTTCGCTTCGTATTCCTTGAGCTGCGGCGTGACGTAGCGCTCGGCACCCGTCAGGGTCTGGCGGCGTTCGTAGTCGGCGGGCACGCGCTCGCGATGCGCGTGGGTGACTTCGATGTAGTACCCGAACACGCGGTTGTACCCGACCTTGAGCGACGTGATGCCGGTGCGCTGGCGCTCCGTCGTCTGGAGCGAAGCGATGTACTGCTTGCCGCCGTCGCGCGCGTCCTTGAGGCCGTCGAGCTCCGCGTCGTACGCGGGGCGGATCGCATCGCCGTCGGCGAGCTGCGCGGGCGGGTGGTCGACCAGTGCGCGGGACAGGACCTCGGCCAGGTCCGTCAGGAGATCGCACTGCTCGGCGGCGGATTCGAGCAGGAGGGCACCGTCCCGGCCCTCGAGCCCGCCCAGAGCGCCGGCGGCGTCGGGGAGCCGCAGCATCGAGTCGCGCAGGGCGCCCAGCTCACGAGGCGTCGCCCGCCCCAGCGCCGCGCGCCCCGCCAGCCGCTCGACGTCGCGCACGCCGTCGAGCGCTTCGCGCAACCGCTCGCGGCCGCGCCCATCGCGCACCAGCACGTCGACGGCATCGAGGCGGGCGTTGATCGCGACGGGATCGACGAGCGGCGCGAGGATCCAGCGCCGCAACAGCCGGCCCCCCATCGGCGTGAGCGTGCGGTCGAGGACTTCGAGCAGTGTCGCGCCTTGGGCCCCGGCCCGCAGCGGTTCGACCAGCTCGAGATTGCGCCGCGTCATCTCGTCGAGCGGGAGCACATCACCGCGCCGGACGAGCGTCGGACGCGCGAGGTGCGGCAGGCCACCCGGTTTCAGCTCCCGCGCATAGCGCAGCAGCGCGCCGGCGGCGCCCACCGCGGGGCCGTCCTCCGTGGCGATGCCGAGTCCGTCGAGTGAGGCGAGAGCGAACGTGCGCGTCAGATCCTCGCGCCCGAGCTCGGGGTCGAACTCCCATGCCTCGCGCTCGGTGAGCGTGGTGCCGCGCGCGGCGGGAGGGATCGGTGGCGCGGCACCGGCCGGGACGACGAGCTCCAGGGCTTCGTAGCGCGCCAGGGTCGATTCGAGCTCCTCCGGCGTGACGACCTGGAGCACGAGCTCTCCCGTCGTCACGTCGAGAGCCGCGATGCCGCCATTTCCCACGGCGACGATGTAGTTGTTGCGGGTCTGGACCAGCCAGTCGTCGGTGAGCACGGTACCCGACGTGATCGTCTCGACGACCTCGCGACGCACCAAGCCCTTCGCGAGCTTCGGGTCCTCCACCTGCTCGCAAATGGCCACGCGGTGTCCTTTGGCCACGAGGCGACGCAGGTATTCCGCGGCCGCCTTCACGGGCACGCCGGCGAGTGGCACTTCCGCCGCGCCGCCGTTGTTGCGCGACGTGAGCGTGAGGCCCAGCTCGCGCGCACCCAGGCGGGCGTCGTCCTCGAACATCTCGTAGAAGTCGCCCATCCGGAAAAACAGAATCGTCTGCGGGTATCGGGCCTTGATCTCCCGGTACTGTTGCATCAGCGGGGTGTCGGTTGCCGAACCGGCCACTCGCTGCGTCACGGCTCTTCCACCACGAAGGGCTGACCGCCGAGACGGGTGCGCAGGCGTTGCTGCGTCTGCTGCGCTTCCTCACGCGTGTTGTAGCGCCCGACGCGCACCTTGAAGAAGCCGCTCGTATCGCGAACGACGCGGGCGTCGAACCCCATCACCTTGAGGCGCGTGAGCATCTCGTCGACCTGCACGGCACTCTTCACGGCGAGGACTTGGACGGCATACGTCTTGGCTGCCGTCGGTGCGGTGCTGTCGACCGCCGGTGGCGGTGCCGTGGCGACCCCGGCACAGCGCGAGGAGTAGAAGTTGACCTGGTTCGTGAACTCGACCTCACCCGCGGCATTGGCGCCGGCGAGCGACTCCTGAATGAGCTCGCAGCCTCTCGCCTCGTTCTTGAGCTCGAAGTACGCGCGCGCGGCGGGGAAGTCGGCCCGGTACCGGAGCGGCGAGTCTGGGTAGTCGCGCCGCAACCGCTCGGCCGCTTGAATCGTCTGCGCCGCATCGCGCTGCGCGAAGTAGAGCTGCGTGAGCAGCAGCAGCGCATCGTCGGCCCACGGCGAGGCCCCGTACTCCAGGACAATGCGATTCAGGTTCGTCGCGACCGTCGCCGCATCCGGGGCGATCTTCGCGCCGGCGAGGAGTGCCTGCGGATAAACGGAATCCGTGGGGGGCAGCGCGACGAGCAGCCGGCGAATCACGTTCCGCCCCGAATCGACCTGGCCATTCTGCGCCAGCCGCAGCGCCTCGACGAGCCGGGCGTCCGTCTGAGCGGAAAGATGGAATGTTGGAATGATGGAAAGAAGAACCACATACGTTCCCACTTTCCATCGTTCCATCGTTCCGATGCTCACGCAGCCTCCCGACGCGTCGCCGCGTAGCTCAGCACCAACTGCGTCACAATGCCCCGGTCGTCCGTCACGGTAGTCCCCTTGAGTGCGCGGTCCGCGGCGAGTGTGGCGCGGAGCGCGGCGGACAGGTCGGGCGCGGTCCACAGTGTACTCCACCGGGCCCAGCGCGCGGCCTCTTCCTTGTACCCGCGCAGGCCGTAAGGGCGAGCCGCGAGGAGTTGGCGGAAGATGGCATCCTCCACGCGCGCCGTGCCGCGGTCCCGTTCGGCGCGGGCCAGCGCGGTGCCGACGAGGAGCGTGCCGAGCGACGTCACGATCTTCACGCCGCTCATGCCGGCCTGTTCGAGCACCGGCTCGACGAGCTGCGCCGCCCGGGCCGCGTTACGCTCCAACGCGGCATCCACGAGGTCGTGGATCGTCTCGCCGCGCCGCACACCCACGAGCGCACTCACGTCAGTGGCCGTCGCCGGCCGATCCCCCGCGAGCGACGCCAGTTTTTCGAGCTCACGCGCCAGCGCGCTCAAGTCGTTCCCCACCGCGGCCACGAGCAGATCCACCGCCTCGGGCTCCAGCGTCAGCTTGAGCTTGGTCGCATGGTGCGCCACCCAGCGCGGCACTCGCTCCGGCTCGAGCGCACCCAACGCGACGTTCGTCGTCTGCCGCGCGACCTCCGGGTCGGGGTCCTCGCCGGCGGCGGATACCAGCACCAGCACCGTGGTGGGATTGGGCGCGCCCAGATAGCGGATCAACTCGTCTCGCAGCTTCGACTTGCGTTTGCCGAGCTGGTCGACCCCGCGCACCACGACCGCGCGCCGGTCCGCCAGCATCGGCGGCGTATTCACCAGGGCGTTGAACGCCTCCGGGTCCAGGTCGGACGCAGAGCGGCTGTCGAGGTTGAAATCGCGAGCGGCGGGATCGACGGCGGCATCGAGCAAGGCGCGGACGGCCTCGTCCTTCAGGACGTCTTCGTCACCGTGCAGGAGATAAACGGGGTCAGGCGCGTGCTTTTTGAGGCCGCGAAGCAGCGCATCCAGCGTGAGCGGGGGGGGGGCCATACCCTGCGGAAGTTACCCCCGGGGTCGGGGGAGGGGCTAGCGGCCCGCGGACGCGGGCTCGATCTGCGTGACTGCGGGTTGCACCAGCGCCGTGCCGTATGGGTAGGGATTCCCATCCACCACGCTGGCGCGCGGATCCTGGAACGAGACGAAGGGCAGCCCGGCATTGGCGACGGGCTTCGGGAACGCCGCGGGCGGCAGCGGCAGGGCCTGCGCCATCTGCGGGCGGCGGCCGGCTTCGACGATGAGCAACGACACCGCGACGAGTACGAGCATCGCGGCCACGAGGCCGGCGCTGGCCGGCACCGCCGCATCGCGCGACCGCTCCGCGGCGAGCCGAGCATCGAGTTTGCGACGAAAATCCGCGGATGGCTCGATCGTCTCCACGTCCTGCAACGCGGCTACGCCACGGCGCAGTGCGGCGTCATAGCGCCGGCACCCGGCGCACTGGGCCAGATGGCGCTGGAAACGCCGCAACTCCCGTGGGGCGGCGATGAGGCCGTCACGGAACTCGGTATAGCGGTCGAGGAATTCCCGGCAGATCATGACGGGGGAATGGTACCACCCGGGCCGCGGGGTGTTCCCGAGCCCGGGGTGGGCGAGCAGTCGGTGGGCACTATTCCAGCATCGGGCCGATGAGCTGCGCGAAGCTGTTCCGAGCCCGGTTGAGACGACTCTTCACGGTGCCGAGGTTGCACCCCGTGATCTCGGCGATCTCCTGATAGCTCTTCCCTTCCAGCTCGCGGAGCACGAACACCTCGCGGTGGTGCTCGGGAAGCTCGTGCACGCAACGATCCACCGCGTCCTTCAGGAAACGCTTGCGGTACAAGTCGTCGGGACGGGCCGTCGTGTCCTCGAACTGGAGGGGCCGGTGATCGGCGTCCCAGTTCTTCTTGATCGTCTGGAACAGGACCAGCGGGTTCCGGCTGCGGTTGCGCAGCTCGTTCTTGGCCAGGTTCGACGCGATCGTGTAGATCCAGGTCGAGAACTTCTTGGTTTGGTCGAACCGATGGAGGTGCCGGAAGACGCGGATGAAGACCTCTTGAACCAGGTCCTCGGCCCGTTCGCGATCACCAATCGTGCGGTTGACGAAGTTGAGGAGACGCGTTTGGTAGCGGTCGACCAGGGACCCGAACGCCTGGGGGTCGCCTGACAGATGCCGCATCACCACGTGGCCATCGTCCAGCTCGTGCAGCGCCTCGCGCTGCACGGCGCGCGGCGACAGGACGGTTGGAACGATTGCGCCCTTAAGTACAGTCCCCATGGTCACTCCCACGTTTCAGATAGCAACAAGAACGCTGGCGGGGCCTTCTGGCTATGGTCGTCGAGAACGGCACGAACCATGCCCCTTGGTCTCCCAACGTCAACTCGTTTTCTGGCAACGCGTTACAGATGTGGACGGCGACTCCTCGGCCAATATCGTCTCACTCAGGAGACACCGCAAGTGTCCATTTGGTCTCAATCGCGTCTCAAACACCCAGGGTGAATCCGGCCATATAGAGGATAGCTACGACGGTCTTTCCGTCGCAGATCTCCCCGCTCCGCACCATCGCCAGGACTTCCGACAGCGGTTTCGGCACGACCTCGATGAACTCATCGGGCTCCCGGGCATGCGCGCCGGTCGCCAGGTCGGCGGCCCAGAACAGATGGATGCGCTCGTCGGTGAAGCCGGGCGTCGTCCAGATAGTAGTAAGACGCTCGAGACGGCCGGCGGTCACACCGACCTCCTCCTTCAGCTCCCGCCGAGCGCATTGCTCCGGGGCTTCCCCGGCGTCGAGCCGGCCGGCGGGGATCTCGAACACAGGGCCGCCGGTCGCGTAGCGGTATTGCCGGATGAGGAGCACGGTGGGATCGGCGCCGCTCGGATCCGAGGCGAACGGAATCACCGCGGCGGCCCCCGGGTGACGCAGCATCTCCATCTCGCCCGTCGATCCGTCGGGATACTGCACCGTGTCCACGTCGAGGTGGACGACCCGCCCGGTATAGATCCGCCGGCTCGCGAGCTGCATCGACGCCTCCTAGTGCTGGAACAGCCAGGTGAGCGGAACCTTGAACCCTTCGGCGAGGTGGTACGCGGTATTGCGGCGGAGGCTGGCGCGGATGGGCGAACCGGGCGCGGGCGACGTCAACGGCGCCAGGCCGAGACGTCCCGCGATGATCCGCAGTCGCAACATGTGGAATCCGTCACTCACGAGGAGGACGCGACGGTTCTCCTTACCCTCGAACCACCGCTGCACCTGGACCAGCGAGGCGTAGGTGTCGTCACTGGCCGGCAGGGGGATGACCGCTTCGTCCGGCAACCCGAGGCGGGCGAGGTAGTCGCGTCCCACGTTCGCCTCACTCAGAACCTCTCCGGTGCCGACGCCACCCGTCACCAGCACCACGGGGGCAAACCCGCGCTGGTACAGGGCGGCCGCGTGGTCCAACCGAGCGCGAAATACCGGGGAGGGGCGGCCGTTGTACTGCGCGGCGCCGAGTACGACGATCGCGTCGGCCGTCGCGGCCTGGTCGCGCGTGCCCTGCACGGCCACGGCGAGCACCACCGCGGCCCAACCGAAGAGCAGCAACGCGACCAGGAGGGCGGCGGTCTTGAAGACGCGCCGGACGGTCCAGAAGGGCATGCGAAAAAGATACCAAGGCATGCCCCTCCGGCTCAGGGCTTGGTCAGCAACTCCTCGAATAGCGCCAGGGCGCGTGGGTCGTCCGACTGACCCAGCCAGAAGATCGCCTTCTTGCGGAGCTCGGGGTCCGGGTTCTCCCGGGCGATGCGGATCAGAGCGGGGACCCCCTCATCGTGAGGCCGCTGCGACAGGGCGAAGACCGCCTGCTCGCGTACATCGCGGTCACCCGTGCGGTCCTCCACCAAGTCCGTGAGGCCCTTGGTCGCGGCCTCGCCCGCCGCCTGGCCGAGCCAGAACACGGCCTGACGCCGCGCGCGGCTCGAGACGCGGGTGTTCTTTGCGAGACGGAGCAGGTCGGGCCACACCGTCACACTGTCGGCGATGATCGCGGGGAACACGGCGTGCTCAGCGGCCGCGTCGGAATCCTTGGCCGCCAGTGCGAGGAAGTAGGTCGCGGCCTCGCGCGCGCCGACGGTGCCGAGGTCCGTCACGCCGTCGGCGGCGGTACGCCAGCGCCCGCCCACGTAAGTGCGCAGGCTGGTGATGTGCCCTCCCGCCACGCGCATCGAGACGCGTACGGGTCCTGGATCGCAGTCGTACTCGACTTCGCTGCGGTCCTGGTTCCCGACGGAAACGGTGTAGCGCCCACACGTGCCATCGTCGCAATCCATGGAGACCGAGCCGCGGCCGTCGCCGCAGACGCCCGGCCGGGCGGCGAAGCTGAGCCGCACCGTGCCGTCGGGCGCCGCCGCGATGCGGCGCTCGAGCGGGGGGGGCTGCTGCACCAGCGCGAGCGCCAGGAGGAGAGCGGTCATTGGTTGATCAGATCCTGGAGGTACTGGGCCGCCCGCGGCGAGCGCGACTGGCCGATCCAGAAGATCGCCTTCTTCCGGAGCTCGCGGTCGGGATCGTTCTTGCCGATGTCGAACAGCTTATCGAGCGCCGCGTCTTCGCGCCGCTGCGAGTACACAAAGATCAGCTGCTCCCGCATTTCGCGGTCCTTCATGCTGTCGTACAGGCGTACCAGGTCGGCGACGTTAACGTTGTGCCCCTGGCCCGCCCAGAACAGCGCGTCCTTTCGGAGCTCAGTCGATTCGGCTTGGTTCAGAGCGATATCCATCAGCCAGCGGTAGTTGTCGTCCCCGCCCATTTGGGACAGCGAGAAGATCACCTTCTTCTTCAGGTCCTCGTTCTCCAGCTTCGCATACAGCCCTCTGAGGAAGTCGGCGTTCTCCGGCGAGCGCCGCTGTCCCAGCCAGAAGATCGCGTTCTCGCGCAGCTGGCTCCGGACGTCACGCCGCTCGGCGAAGGCCCGCAGGATCGCCCCGGCGCCTGGGCTGTTCTGCTGCGACAACGCGAAGATCGCCTTCTCTTGAATCTCGGGATCGGTCTTGGGGTCGCGCAGGATGGAATCGAGCGCGGTGACCGCCTCCTCGCCGCGCACCTGCGACAGCCAGAACACAGCCTGTTCGCGGACTTCGCGATCGGGATCCGATCGGACAGCGTTGAGCAGAATCGCGGACGACTCCGACGAGTGCTTCTGCGATACGAGCCACACCGCTTTGCGTCGGAGGCAAACGGACTCGGCGTCGCGCCGTGCCAGTACCGACTTGAGGATCGGCACAGCACGCTCGGCATCCATGTTCATCAGGCCCTGGATCGCCGCGATCCGGACGTCGTCCTCGTCATCACACCTCGAGGAATGGCGATCGTCCGGCGGCTCGGGCGGCTCGGCGGGCTCCGCCGGTTCGGCCGGCTCGGGCGTCTCCGCGATATCGCGGCCTTCTACGGTGAGGTCCGCGGCGGCGTCACGATCGCCCTGCCTAGCCAGCTCGCCTTGCACCCGGCGCAGCAACACTTCGGCATCGTGCCGCGTGGCCGCCTTGGGATAGCGCGTGCCCTGGGTCTGGAGCGCCCTACGGGCCGCCCGCAGGGCGTCGACGCCTCCTGCTCGATAGAGGGCGAATGCCTGCCAATAGTAGGAGTCGGGGGTGTACGTCGAGCGGGCGTAGCGATTCTGGATCGACTCGAAGAGCTGCGCGGCTCGGGCGTACTGATTGCGGTTCAAGGCTCCCCGCGCGGCGCGATAGAGCGAGTCGGCGGGGTCCTGCTGCGCCCACGGCGCGGGGGGCGTCAGGTCATTCACTTCACCGACGTCCACGGCCTGCTCGAGCTGCGCGGCGAGCGTAGGGACGGCGCTCTCGAGTGCCGCCGCCGCGGCGGCGAGTGGCGCGACCGATACCGACACCTGTGCGCGACCTGGATGCCGCGCCCGCGGAGCCGGGGCCGTCGAGTCCTGCGTGGTGAACGTCGTGACGGCGAGCAACAGCGGTAGCACGAACATCAGGTCGCTCCTTGAGTACGCACTGGCACCGGCCCGGCGGGAATCGCCGAGCGCAGCTTGGGCAGCACGTTGCGTTGGTCCATGTCCTGCGTGATCAAATCGGCGTTGCGCCGGTCGCGCCCCGCCTCCATCTGTGAGATCTGCACGAGGACGAGCTCCAGGTCCTCGAGCAGCGCCCGCATCCGCTGGTCGTCGGCGGCCGGCGAATCGAGCAGCAGGCGGGTCGTGGCGAGCAGATCACGCGCCTGGCCGGGGAACGCCTCGCCTCGGCCGGCGCGGAGGTCGGCGCGGAATCCCGTGAGGAACGTCTCCGTGCGCGAGAGATACTGCGTCGCGGCGAGCTGGTAGACCAAAGCACTCCCCGTCGTATCCCCGCTTGCCACCGGCGTCCCGTCGTTTGACCGCTGCAGCACGGTCCAGCGGCCGATCCCGATGCCGACGAGCAGCACCGCGGCGGCGGCCAGACCCCAGCGCACCCACGAACGCCGCACCACGACCCGGCGGGCGCCTAGCGCACGCTCCGCCTGGATCTGCGCCCACATCTCCTCACGGGGCGCGAGACGGGGGGGGACGTTGTACGTCTTGGCGGCGTCCTGCAGCCACTGATCGAACTTGTTCTCGTCGTTGTCCATCATCATGCGATCCATTCTCCGGCAAAGTCGGCGAGCGATTCGCGCAACTTGGCGCGCGCCCGGGACAGCTGCGCCTTCGATGTTCCCGTCTCGACGCCGAGCGCCACGCCGATTTCTTCGTGCGTAAAGCCCTCGATGTCGTGCATCACGAACACGGTGCGATAACCCTGGGGCAGCGCGTCGATCGCTTCACGCAACCGCACCTTCAAGTCCGGCTCCGACTCGCGCCGCCCGCCGATCACCCCGTCCGCCGCCTCGAGATCCGCCTCGCGGCGGTGGAATCGCTTCACCTTGCGGAGCCCGTTCAGGACGACCGTCGTGGTGATCGTGTGCAGCCACGTGGACAGCGCCGAATCGCCGCGGAACGTGTCGAGCTTCGCGAACGCCCGGATGAACGTTTCCTGCGTGAAGTCCTGCGCGAGCGCCTCGTCCCCCGCCAGCCGGTAGGCGAGGCGGTAGACGCGATCGACATGTGCGTCGTATAAGGCGCGTTCGGCGCTGCCATCCCCGGCGCGGACGCGGTTGATCAGATCTCGTTCGTCCACGGAGCTCCGAGGGGACAGGCCACGCTCGTAACTACCCGTCTGACACGGGGAGGCGGGAAAGGGTTACGCGGGAAAAGCTCAGCGCAGCAGGGCTTCCAGGCCCAGACCCCCGGCCAGGGCGAGGAGCAGGGAGGCCAGGGTCCCGATCAGGAAGTATTCGGCGAACTCGCGGTCTTCCAGGGCTTTGAAGCGGGCGACCGACTTGGCGGCCACGATGAGCCCGAGCGCCCCGTACTGCCCCAGCAGGACCAGCGTCAGGGCGATGCCGCGCTCGAGGGAGCCGATGGTGCGGCCGCGCGCGATCTCGATGGCCCCGGCGGTGCGATCCTCGTCGCGCCGCATCTGCAGCGCGGGGAGCTCGAGCACGGAGCGGACGAGGACGATGCCGCGGATGCAGACGTAGAGGTAGCCCGTCGCGAAGAGTCCGACGGCGCCCCAGCGATATCCCGCGGCGCTGGGCGTGACGAGCTTGGCGAGCTGTTGCCCGACGATGATCGCCGCCAGCACGATCACCGCTTCGACGAGGAGCAGCATGCGGCCGCGGCGGTGGCCGTCGATCTGCGCGGGCCAGAGTACGGCGACGATCGTATACGCGAGCAGCGGAACGAGCGCGAGCGGATTCACCGAGCCTCCTCAGGAGCGCCAAGAGCGGCGCGCAACATTCTATCGCCCTCGGCGACGAGCGGCCAGGCCATCCGGCGTTTCATATGGGAAATCGCGGTGGGATGGACCTTTAGCCGCTGCTTCCGGGTGTCGAGCGCCGGGCCGTCGAGGCGAAGCCGTGAGGCCTGGCGCCGTTGTCGAGGTGTCCAACTCCAGTACAGCGCGGAGTAATACGACGCCAGCGCGTCCACGGTCGGGGAGAAGCCGCGCAGGACGAAGACTTGGCGGCGCGTTTTCGCATGCTTCAGGGCCTCCCTCGCGGCGTGGAAGCAGGGGCCGTCAACTTCGACGGCGGTGGGCGCGAGCGCCGTGGTGATGGGACCGCGGGCGCACGCGACGATCCAATCCACCTCGGCGAACGTGGATCGCAACCAGTGCGCGATCTCCCACACGATCGACGGGTCGGTGAGTAAGCCCTCGAGCTCGTCACCACCGGAGATCGCGAATCCGGCGGCGATGTGCGGTTGCCACGGCCGGCGTCGATTCACCTGGGTGCGCAGGGCGGACCGGAGGTCATCCTGCAGCTTGGCGCGTTGCTTGGGTGGGAGGGCGCGCGAGCCGACCACGTCGGCGAGCAGGGCGACGTAATTGACGTTTTTCGTCATATGTTGTAATACTGACGTATTACGTCACTTTGTCAAGTTGTGACGAATTACATCATCTGGTGCCGAACAGGCGGTCGCCGGCGTCGCCCAGCCCGGGGAGGATGTAGCCTTTGGCGTTCAGTTCGCGGTCGAGCGCGGCGGTGTAGACCGGCACGTCGCGGTGGGCGGTGAGCATCGCCTGCACGCCGGCGGGCGCGGCCACGAGACAGAGAAACCGCACGCGCGGCGCTCCGGCGCGTTTCAGCGCGCTCACCGCGGCGACGGCCGAGCCGCCGGTGGCGAGCATCGGGTCCAGCACGAAGAAGGTCCGGTCCTGCTCGCCCGAGGGGATCTTGAAGTAGTAGTCGACCGGCTGGAGCGTGTCGTGGTCGCGGTACAGGCCGATGTGCCCCACGCGGGCCGACGGAATCAGCTGTGAAATCCCCTCCACCATGCCCAGCCCGGCCCGCAGAATCGGCACGAGCGTGAGCTTCTTGCCCGCCACCTGGCGCCCCGACGTCTTCTCGAGCGGGGTCTCGATGTCCACGGGTTCGAGGGGCAGGTCCTGCGTGACTTCGTAGGCCATGAGCATGGCGATCTCGTTGACCAGCTGCTTGAAGTCGCGGGTGCTGGTGCGGCGGTCCCGCAGGATCGTCAGCTTGTGCTGAATCAGCGGATGGGCGAGGACCGTGAGGTTCGCAAAAGCGGGTGTCTTACCCATGGCTCCGAAGCTAGATACTTTCTCCGCCCCCGCAACGGAGTCGCCTCATGAAGCGCCTCGCCTGTCTTCTCCTGTTCTCCGCGTTCGGCGTCCCTGCCGTCGCCCAGACCCCATCGGTCGACAGCCTCATCGCCAAGTACATCCAGGCATCCGGGGGCATGGCCCGCATCCAGGCGCTGCAGACGTTGCGGCGCACGGGGAAGTTCACGGGCGGGGGTGGGTTCGAGGCGGTGGTGGTGCAGGAGAACAAACGCCCGGGCAGCGTGCGCGAAGAGTTCTCGATCCAGGGGATGACCGGCATCAACGCCTACGACGGCCGCGACGGCTGGAAGATCGAGCCGTGGAACGGGAAACGCGATCCCGAAGCGCTCGGTGAAGAAGAGATGCACGGCATTCTCGACGATGCCGACTTCGACGGCCCGCTCGTGAACTATCAGGCGAAGGGTAATCGTGTCGAGTATCAGGGCATCGAACAGATCGAGGGCAGCGACGCTTACAAACTGAAGGTCACGCGCCCGAACGGCGACGTGAGCTTCTTCTACCTGGACACCGAGGCCTACGTCCCCATCAGAATCGACACGCAGCGCATGATCCGCGGCGCGCCGCAGGAATTCGAGACGTCGCTCGGCGACTACAAGCAGGTGGCGGGCGTCTATCTCCCGTTCTCATCGGAATCGGGTCCCAAGGGCTCGAGCAGCACGGACCGTTCGAAAATCACCTACGACAAGATCGAGGCCAACGTACCGCTCGAGAACACGCGGTTTGCGCGGCCGGGGGTGCGTCCATGAAACTCCTCCTCTTGCTCCTGATCGCCCAGCAACCCGCGGTCAAAGTCGATTCCGAGACGATCTCCGGTCTCGGGGCGCGTAACATCGGCTCGGCGGCGATGAGCGGGCGCATCGCCGCGCTCGCGGCCGTGCACGAGGGTCCGAGGCTCACGATCTACGTCGGCTCCGCGAGCGGCGGGGTGTGGAAGTCGGTGAATGGCGGGACGACGTTCAAGCCGGTCTTCGACCACCAGCCGGTGCAATCGATCGGCGCGGTGACTATCGACCCGAAGAACCCCAAGGTGATTTGGGTGGGCAGCGGCGAAGCGTGGATGCGCAACAGCGTGTCGATCGGAGACGGCATCTATCGGTCGGACGACGGCGGCGAGAACTGGACCAACATGGGGCTGCGCGAGTCCGAGCACATCGTCAAGATCCTCGTGGATCCCAACCAGACCAGCACCGTCTACGTGTGCGTCCCCGGGAAGCTCTGGAGCGACAGCAACGACCGCGGCGTCTACAGGACGACCGATGGCGGCAAGACCTGGACGCTGGTGCTGAAAGGCGGCAACGCCTCCACCGGTTGCTCGATGCTGTCGATGGACCCGTCGCATCCGCAGACGCTCTACGCCGGCATGTGGGATTTCCGGCGGCGCGGCTGGACGTTCCGTTCAGGCGGCGACAGCGCGACGGCACCGAGCGCGTCGGGGTTGTTCAAGAGCACCGATGGGGGCGCGACGTGGGCCGAGCTGCCGGCGGGATCCGCGGGCCTGCCCCCCAAACCGTGGGGTCGGGTGGCTGTCGCGGTGGCGCCATCGAAGCCCGAAGTCGTCTACGCGTTCATCGAGGCGGTCCCGCCCCTCAACGCGCTGTACCGGTCCAATGACGCGGGCAAGACGTGGCAGATGCTCGATCGCAGCCAGAACATGATCTGGCGGCCGTTCTATTTCGCCAACCTGATCGTCGATCCGCGCGACGCCGACCGCGTCTACAAGCCCGACGGTGGACTCATCGTCTCGACCGACGGCGGGAAGAGCTTCAGCGGCATCGCGGGCGGCGCGCACGGCGACTTCCACGACGTGTGGGTCGATCCCGACAACACCGACAACGTGATTACCGGCGACGACGGCGGGCTCTGGTTCTCCTACGACGCCGGCAACAAGTGGGTGAAGAACGAGAATCTGCCCGTTTCACAGTTCTATCACGTGAGCGTCGATATGGCCCGGCCGTACAACGTGTACGGCGGCCTGCAGGACAACAGCTCCTGGGTCGGGCCGTCGGAGTACCCCGGCGGCATCACCAATCACCAGTGGGAGAACATGTACGGCGGCGACGGCTTCTGGATGTTCGCCGATCCCACCGATCCAGACTACCTGTATGCCGAGGCTCAGGGCGGCACGATCGGGCGGGTGAACCGGCGTACCCATGAGTCACGCAACATCCAGCCGCTGCCGCGCTATCAGGAGAAAAAGCTGCGCTTCAACTGGAACACGCCGATTCACATCAGCGCGACCCAGAAGGGCACGGTGTACATCGGCGCCCAGGTTCTGTTCCGGTCCAAGGACTACGGCCAGACCTGGGAGCGGATTTCTCCCGACCTGACGACCAACGACCCCCAAAAGCAGAAGCAGGAGCAGTCGGGTGGCATCACGGTCGACAACTCGGCGGCCGAGATGCACACCACGATCTACGCGATCGCGGAGTCGCCGCGCGCCGGGGGGGGCCAGGTGATCTGGGCGGGGACCGATGACGGGAACCTCCAGGTGACTCGCGACGGCGGCAAAACGTGGACGAACGTAGTCGCCAACATCACGGGCCTGCCCAAGAACGCGTGGGTCTCGTCCGTCGAACCCGGGCACTTCGCGGACGGCACGATCTACGCCACGTTCGACCTCCATACGTTTGGCGACATGCGGCCGTATGTCTACAAGTCGACCGACTTCGGCGCGACGTGGACGCCCCTCGTAGCGCCCGACAGTCCGGTGCGCGGCTATGCGCACGTCATCAAGGAAGATCTGGTCAATTCCAACCTCTTGTTCCTGGGGACGGAGCTGGGGCTGTGGGTCTCCGTGGACGGCGGGAAGCAGTGGGCGCACTACAAGGGCGGCGACCTGCCGGCCGTGGCGGTACGCGATCTGGCGATTCACCCGCGCGAACACGACCTCGTCATCGCCACGCACGGCCGCGGGATCTGGATCGTGGACGACATCTCGCCGCTCCGGGGCCTGACGCCGGAGGTGCTGGCGAGCCCCGTCGCCTTCCTGCCGGACCGTCCCACGGTGCAGCGGCTGCAATCGGGCGGCGGCTGGGCCAACGGCGACGCGGTCTTCGTCGGCGCCAACCCGCCGAGCGACGCGGTGATCACGTACTACCAGCGGCGCCGCCACATTTTCGGCGACATGAAGCTCGAGGTGTTCGACGCGAGCGGCAAGCTGCTCGGCACGATGCCGACGAGCAAGCGCCGCGGTCTCAATCGCGTGACGTGGTCGATGCGGCTGGCGGCGCCGCGCGTGCCCCCCGCCGCGAGCGCGGCGTTCGGCGCGACGGTCGGCCCGCGGGTCTTGCCGGGGACCTACACCATCAAGATGACGAAGGACACCGCGACGTTCACGACGCAGCTCGTGGTCGTGCCCGATCCGCGCGGCACGCATACCGATCAGGAGCGCCGGGCGGCGTTCGACCTGGCGAACAAGATGTCGGCAACCTTGACCGACATGACACTTACCGTCGAGCGCATGAACGCCGTGCGCCAGGCGCTCGAGGAGCGTGCCGGCCGGTTACCGGCGAGCGATGCCGTCGCCAAGCGCTTGCGTGCCGCCTCGGCCGCCGTGGACGTGATGCGCAAGAAGATCGTCGCCACCAAGGAAGGCGGCATGATCACCGGCGAGGAGCGGCTGCGCGAGAATATCACCGATCTGTACGGCAGCATCATCTTCTACGACGGTGGCCCGGCGCAGACGCAGATCGAGCGCGCGGACGCGATCGCGCGGGAGCTGGGCGACATCATGCGCGACTTCGACGCCTGGATGACTCGCGACCTGCCGGGAATCAATGCGGCGCTCCGCGGCAAGAAGCTCGAGCCGGTGGCGGTCCGGTAGCGCGCGACGCGGCGCCTTCAGGGCGCAAAGAATTCACTCATCGTGGGCGCCGTCGCCGCGGCCCCGGGAAGGGCGTTGATCCCGAGGGCCTCGAGTGTCAGCCGCAGGGTGCTCTGGTGCTGATAGAGCGTCGTGGACTGGTAGCCGCGCTTGGCCTTGGGGCTCACGACCAGCCACGCTACGCGGCCACCGCCATGCGTGTTGTCGCCGCTCGATTCATCGAACGTGATGATCAACAGCCCATCCTGCTGGAACGCCGCGCTGGCGAGGAGCGGCGCGATGTTGGTGCGCAGCCAGTTGTCGGCCGTCGCAAGCGAGCAGTCGTGCGCGTCGTTGCACAGGTTGGGCACGATGTTCACGTAGTCCGGAAGCGTGCCGTTGGCGAGGTCGCTCGCGAACTGGGTGAACGGCACCAGGTGCTTGCGCTGCACCGTGTCGTTTACCACGTCGGAGAGCAAGGCGAAGGTGTTGTGTTTGCGGGCGTAGTTGCCCACGTCGCCGCCCGTGTAGCCGACCGAGGGGAGGTCCTCGGCGTATGACTTCCAGGTCTTCCCCGCCGCCAGCAGCCGCCGCACGACGTTGTCCACCGTCACGATCGTCGAATAGCTGTCGTTGTTGGTAATGATCTGGCCCGTCCCCAGCATGAAGTAGTTGCCGATGGACGGATGTGTGTTGGCGTAATACTGGGTTGCCAGGCCATACTGCTGCGCGAGACCGTTCAGATACGGCATCGACGAGCTGCCGATGACGCTCGCGTAGCTGGTGTTCTCCTCGGTCACGATGAACACGTGGCCGGCGCGCGGGATGGTGCCGCCAGTCGCCGCGGTGACGGTGATCGCCGCCGTCCCGGTCTTCCCTTCACTCGTGGCGCGGATCGTCGTGGAGCCGGCCGCGACGCCCGTCACGCGACCAGTCGAGTTCACCGTGGCGACCTGGCTCGAGTCGGACGACCAGGTGATCGTCCGGCCGGTGAGGATGGTGCCCGCGGAATCGCGCGTCGTGGCCGTGAGATGCAGCGTGTCGCCGACCGGGATGCTTCCGGAGGTCGGGCTCACCGTCACCGACGCCACGGGGATCGTCGTCACCGTGATGGTGACGGCGGCGGTGTCGGCGAGCGAGCCGTTCGTCTGGCGGGCGATCACGCGGTAATTGCCCGCGGTCTGCCCCGCGGTATAGAGCCCGCCGCTCGCGATGGAGCCACCGGTGGCCGAATAGGTGACCGCCACTGCCACGCTGTCCCCGGTATTGCGGACGCCCCAGGCGGCAAACTGTTGAGTCCCGCCCGCCGGCAGCGTGACGACGGCCGGGGCGACAACGATCCGCGCAACGCGGCGCTTACGCACACGGGAGATGCCGGACATGTGCGATCCCATCAGCGTCGCGGTGATGACCGCGTCCGCCATCGACGTATCGGTCGTGTACATCCCATCCGCCGTGATCGTGCCGGTGGATGCACTCCAAGTCACGGCGATCGCAACGCTGTCGCCGGCCTGCGTGCGACCGGCCGCAACAAACTGCTGCGTCTGTGCAGTATCGAGGATGACGCTATCTGGTGTGACCCGCACCTGCACAACGGTATCGTCGGCGGGGCGGCTGGGTGGGTCGCAGGCGAGCGCGACACCGACAGCTACGATCGGCAGGCACCGATGTACGAGCGACATGGATATCTCCCTGGCGCCCGGCCAAAATAAAAAGCCGAGTCGCCGAATTCGACGTGAGGTCGAACGCTGGCGGCCCGGCGAGCGTGGCGGCGTTGCCGCGGTAGCTCCGTAGCTCTGCGTCACCGCCTTTCGGCGGGTTTGCTCTGAGCAGCGTGCTCA
>Ga0134079_10000053_pt1 | contig 25165 bp, 23 predicted proteins | sample 15_taG_2_FD_119770 | JGI IMG/M metagenome (GOLD analysis project Ga0134079, IMG submission 119770) | Grasslands soil microbial communities from the Angelo Coastal Reserve, California, USA - 15_D_Rain_40cm_2_09182015 | ecosystem: Environmental > Terrestrial > Soil > Grasslands ...
ACGTTCAACATCTCGACCGTCGCGGCATTCGTTGCAGCCGGCGCCGGCGCAGTCGTACCGAAGCACGGCAACCGTTCCTATACATCCCGCTGCGGGTCCGCCGATGTGCTCGAGGCACTCGGCCTCCGGATCATGCTCGACGCCGGGACGGCGACGCGCGTGCTGCACGAAGCACGCGTCGTCTTTCTGTTCGCGCCGAACTTTCACCCCGCGATGAAGCATGTCGCCGCCGTCCGCCGTGAGCTTGGCACGCCCACGCTCATGAACCTGGTCGGCCCGCTCGCGAATCCAGCGAGTGTGCGGCATCAGGTCGTCGGCGTTGCGGATCCCGGTCGCGCCGGCATCGTGGCCGAAGCGCTCCTCCGCCTGGGTGCTGAGCACGCGCTGGTCGTGCACGGCCGTGTGGGCATGGACGAGATCTCGCCGCAGGGGATCACGGACGTTTGGGAAGTGAAGGACGGCGCGGTGCGGCGCTGGGAGATCGACCCCGAGCGCTTCCGCCTCGGCATCAAGGACGTGGCAGAGCTGCGGGGTGGGGAGCCGGCGGACAACGCCGCGCGCGTCGAACGAATTCTTGGGAATGGCTCCGGGCCGAGCGATCCATCCGGCCTGGCGGCCGTTCTGCTCAATGCCGGTGCGGCGATTTACGTCGCGGGCATCGCAAACACGCTGGCGGAGGGCATCGGGCGCGCGCGCGAAGTTGTCGCGTCGGGCGCCGCGCGGGCGGCGCTCGATCGTCTGCGCAAAGCGACTGCTAGTATTTCCGGATGACGCCGACGACAATGCCCTGCACGATGACGTCCCGCTCGTTCAGGCGGAGCGGCTGCATCGAGTCATTCGCCGGCTGGAGCCTGATCCAGCCGCCGGGCTCGCGGTAGAACCGCTTGACCGTGGCCCCCTCACCATGGACGAGCGCGATCACCGTCTGGCCGGCATCGGCCTGGTTGCGCTCCTGCACGACGACATAGTCGCCGTCCTTGATGTGCTCGTCGATCATGGAGTTGCCGCGAACCTTCAAGACGTAGCTGCGACCGCGCCGCGGGAGCAGCTCGTCGGGGACCGCGATCGTCTCGTCGCCGGTCACGGCCTCGATGGGAGCCCCGGCGGCCACCAGCCCGAGCAACGGCAGCTCGGTCGCGCCGGTCTGGCCCTTAGGCGGGACGACCTCGATGGCGCGACTCTCGTTATGCGTGCGCCGGATGTACCCTTTGCGCTCGAGGTTGGTCAGGTGCTCGTGGACTGTGGCCAGCGATTGGAACCCAAACTGGCGGGCGATCTCCTCAAAGCTGGGGGCGTACCCCTTTTCCTCGAGCTGTTTCGAGATGAAGTCGAGGATCTCGCGCTGGCGTCGCGTGACCGGCATTGTGGCTCCCGAAGATTTACCGAACCATAATTTACCCGAATAACGACCGAACGCAAGGATGTCAGATAACCCGCACAAGACCTCGCTCGACGCTATTCTGGCGGTTACCCGGGAGCGGGTCTCAGCCTTGGCGCCGCGTGCGACTGCGCTCGAACGCGCCGCCCGAAGCGGCCCGCCGATAAGGCCATTCCCGGGGCTGGCTCAGGCAACCGTTGGCGTGATCGCGGAGGTAAAGCGCCGGTCCCCGTCCCAAGGCGCGATTCGGGAGGACTTGGACCCGGTGAGCCATGCGGCGGCCTATGCCCGCGCGGGCGCGGTCGCCGTTTCGGTGCTGACCGACGGTCCGCACTTTGGAGGGTCGATCGAGGACTTGGAGCGCGTCGTGGCGGCGGTCCCGGTACCGGTGCTGCGGAAGGATTTCGTGATCGACGAAACGCAGATCCACGAGGCGCGAGCGGCGGGGGCGAGTGCGGTCCTGCTGATCGCTCGCATCGTGAGCGCCACACGGCTCGAGCTTCTCGCCAGGCTGGTTCGCTCGTGCGGGATGACGCCGCTGATCGAGGTCCACAAACCCGCGGAATTGGACGCCGCGCTCGCCGCGGGTCCGAGTGTACTGGGAATCAATGCGCGCGACCTCGACACGTTTGCGGTGGACCTTGCGGGAGCGGAGACACTGATAAGGCGAATTCCGGCTGGCGTCCCGGTGGTCGCCGAGAGCGGCATCGAGACGCGCGCTGATGTCGAGCGCCTGGCAGCGGCGGGAGCTGACTTTGTGCTCGTCGGCACCAGCGTCGCGCGGGCGCCCGATCCGGAGCAGGCAGTGCGCGCGTTGGTGGGGGTGAAACGTCACAGCGGAGCTCGCGCGTGAGAGATGCATGCGTCCATGACTAACGTAGCCAGCGGAAGATTCGGCCCGTATGGGGGCCGCTACGTCCCCGAGACGCTGATGCACGCGCTCGAGGAGCTGACGGCCGTGTATGACACAGCCCGCAACGATCCGCAGTTCTGGAGCGAGCTCGACGATCTGCTCAAGAATTACGTGGGTCGTCCGACGCCCATCACCGCGGTGCCGCGCTTGTCCGCGCAGATCGGAGTCCCGGTGCTGCTCAAGCGCGAGGACTTGAACCACACGGGCGCGCACAAGATCAACAACACGCTGGGGCAGGTGCTGCTGGCGCAGCGCATGCACAAGCGCCGCATCATCGCCGAGACCGGCGCAGGCCAGCACGGCGTGGCCACGGCAACCGTCTGCGCGCGATTCGGTCTCGACTGTGTGGTTTACATGGGCGAAGAAGACATGCGGCGCCAGCGGCTCAACGTATACCGCATGGAGTTGATGGGCGCGAAGGTCGTTCCGGTCACGTCCGGCACCCGGACGCTCAAGGACGCGACGAACGAAGCGCTGCGGGATTGGGTCACGAACGTCACAACCACGCATTACATCATTGGCTCCGTCGTAGGACCGGATCCGTTTCCGCGTCTCGTGCGCGACTTCCAGTCCGTCATCGGGCGCGAAGCGCGCGCGCAAGTCCTGGAGCGGACGGGCCGGCTGCCGAGTAGCGTGGTCGCCTGCGTCGGCGGCGGGTCGAACGCGATGGGGATCTTCACCGCGTTTCTCGAGGACAAATCGGTTCGGCTCGTCGGGGTCGAAGCGGCGGGAGAGGGCGTGAAAACCCACAGGCATGCGGCGACACTCGGTGCCGGACGGCCCGGCGTGTTTCACGGCAGCCTGAGCTACCTGCTTCAGGACGCCGACGGCCAGGTGCTCCCGGCGCACAGCGTCTCGGCGGGTCTCGATTACCCGGGGGTTGGTCCTGAGCACGCTTACCTGAAAGACACGGGACGGGTATTGTATGACGCCGTGACGGATCATGAAGCTCTGGAAGCATTTGCGGCCCTCTCGCGCCTGGAAGGGATTCTGCCGGCCCTCGAGAGCGCTCATGCGATTGCGTGGGTGATGAAGCAGCGCGGGGACGCCGACGAACTGATCCTGATCAACCTGAGCGGCCGCGGCGACAAGGACGTCGCCATGGTCGCCGAGCTTACTGGAGCCGCGCTCTGACGAATCCTCAAGCTCAGATCCCCGAGCTGGCGCTCCCGCCGTCGCAGGTCGAGGAGCTGATGCAAGTCGTCAGCAAGGGGATGCGGGCCACGCAGCTCTATCTCCCCAACAATCCCGTCTACCAGCGCGCCGTCGACAACATCCGCACCGCGTTCCGCCAGATCTGGCAGGCCACGGACGACTTGATCTTCGACATCGGCGAGACCGAAATGCGCTGGGAAGACAACGTCATCTACAGCCAGGACCAGCGCAACGAGAGCATCGCCTGGACGCTGTACAAGGACGGCGTCCGTTCGCTCACGTTCAAGCCCGGGGTCGAGGACGCGGAGATCGTGCGGTTTCTTGCGGTGCTGCAGCAGGCCAAGAACCTGCAGGCGGACGCGCCCGACGACCTGTTGACCCTGCTCTGGGCCGAAGACTTTCAATTCGTCTCGTACACGTTCCGCGAGCTGGCGAGCGAGAACGCGGTTCCGATCGAGCGGACCGAGAAGGGTCTGTCGGCCGTCGGCGGCGGCGGGGGCACGCCCGGCGGAGAAGGCGGAAGCGCCGATCCCACCACCGTGCGCCGGCAAGTCGAAGAGGAGGCGCCTCCCAAGCGCGAAGGCCTCGTGTCGATCGATGACTTCGACACGACGCTCTACTTCCTGGAAGACAAGGAGATCGCATACCTCCATAAGGAAGTCGAGCGCGAGTACGCGCAGGACTTGCGCGGGAACGTGCTCGCCATGTTGTTCGACCTGCTCGAGCTGCAGACGTACGGCACCGTGCGCGCCGAGCTCATCTCCATCATCGAGAACTTCATTCCGTATCTGCTCGGCGCGGGCGATTTCCGCTCGGTGGCGTTCATCCTCCGCGAATGCAAAGTGATCCTGCAGCGGGCCCGGGAATTGATCTCGGAGCATCGCCAGATCCTCGAGACGCTGCCGACGCGTCTCTCGCAGACCGACGCGCTCTCCCAGCTCCTGCAGTCGCTCGATGAAGCGACGAGCCACCCGACGGAAGACGAGCTGAGCGATCTGTTCGGAGAGCTGCGCGCCGAGGCGCTGGGGACGCTGATGGGCTGGCTGCCGAAGTTGAACAACGAACGCGTGAAGAGTCTCGTGCAGAACTCGGCGGAGCGCCTCGCGCAGGCGAACGCCGCCGAAGTGCTGAAAGCGCTGGCCAGCGAAGATCCCGCCGTGCAGCTCAACATGGTGCGGCTCGCCGGCCGGCTGAAGCTGGCGGGCGCGCCCGACGGCATGGGGCCGCTGCTCGAGCGCGGCGAGCGGGAATTGAAGCTCGCGGTCGTCGACGCGTTGACGACCATCGGCAGCCCAGGCGCGACACGGCTCCTCGAGAAGGCGATCGACGACCAGGAGCGCGACGTGCGCATCGCCGCCGTCAAATTCCTCGGACAGCGGGGCCATCGCAACGCCTTCCCGCGGATCGAGGCAGCCATCGGCGGCAACAAACTCAAGGACACGGACCTCACCGAAAAGATGGCCTTCTTCGAGGCGTACGGCGCGCTGGCGGGCGAGTCGGGGATCGCCGCTCTGGAGAAGCTGCTGGTCGGCAGGGGCGGGCTGCTCTCGCGCAAGGAAGACCCCGAGACGCGCGCCTGCGCCGCGATGGCGCTCGGAAAGATCCGTACGCCGGTGGCGCGCGCCGTCCTGCAGAAAGCGTCCCAGGACAAGGAGCCGCTCGTCCGGAACGCCGTGAACCGCGCGTTGCGTGAAGTGGGGGCGGCGACGCCATGACGGCCCCGCCCGGCAAACGTCCGTCGATGATGGAGACCGTCCAGACCACGGACGGTTTCCTCCGGCACGCCGGTCGCGATTTCCTGGTCGTGCTGTACACCGCGTTCCGCTCGCTCAAGCTCTACCCGATCGAGAACACGCAGGTGCAGAAGGCGCTGGACGACCTCGCGGCCACGACCAAACAGCTGCTCGACGTCGAGCGCGAGCTGGAAATCCGGCTCCAGGGTGAGTTCATCTTCGTGAACTCCACCCGCCTGCGGCTCGACCTCGACAACTACGCCTCGTTCTCACACATCCTGAACGTGTTTCAGCAGTGCGGCATCGGCGCCGTGCGCGTGGACGAGGGCGTGGACCGGCGCCAGCTGCAGATCTTCGTCTCGCTGCTGCTCGCCTACGCCGCGAAGGAAGCGAACCCCAACAAGCTGTTCGAGCTGTCGCAGAAGCTGACCGACGGTGGGGTGTCGTTCATCAGCGTCGAACCGCCGCTCGAGGCCGAAGAGGACGTCGAGGAAGAAGAGCGACAGAAGGAAGCGGCAAAACGGACCTATGCGCGCTCGGTTGCCGTGACGAAGGAGGTCATCAACTCGATCCGCATGGGCCGCACGGCCAACGTGAAGAAGGTGAAGCGCGCCGTGCAGGCGATCGTGGACCAGGTGCTGAACAACGAATCGTCGCTCGTCGGTCTGACGACGCTGCGCGACTACGACGAATACACGTTCACGCACTCGGTCAACGTCTGCATCTTCTCCGTGGCGCTCGGCCGCAAGCTCGGCCTGACCAAGCTGCAGCTGTACGACCTCGGCATGGCGGCCCTGTTCCACGACGTGGGCAAGTCGCGCGTGCCGCTCGAGGTCTTAAATAAGGAAGGGGGCCTGAGCGAGGAGGAGTGGCGCATCATGCAGGCCCACCCGTGGCTCGGCGTGCTCACGCTCTTCGGGCTGCGCGGCTACGGGGAGATCCCCTACCGCGGTATGGTCGTGGCGTACGAGCATCACATGAAGATCGACCTCACCGGCTATCCCAAGTCGATCCGGGGCCGCACGCTGTCGATCTATTCCAAGGTCATTGCCGTCGCGGATGGCTTTGATGCGGCGACCAGCCGGCGCGTCTATCAGACGGTCCCGATCCAGCCCGACCAGGTTCTGAAGGAGATGTGGGAGAACCCCCGGCGTGGCTACGACCCTGTCGTCGTCAAAGCATTCATTAATCTGATCGGAATCTATCCGGTGGGGACCTGCGTCATCCTCGACACCTACGAAGTCGCCCTGGTCCACAACGCCAATCCCGATGTCGCCCACGTGCACCGGCCGGTGGTCCGCCTCGTCACGACACCCGACGGCGCGCTGCTCAATCCCGGGACCATCGTCGATCTTTCGGAAAAGGATGCGAACGGCAACTACCCGCGCACCATCGTCAAGGTCACCGATCCTGTCAAATACGGCATCAACGTCAGCGATTACTTTGTCTGAGGATGCCATCGCGCTGCGGTGGCGTGCGCTCGGGACATCGCGCGCGCTGATTCCATATCTCACCGCCGGCTTTCCCACGCTCGCAGTGTCGCTCGAGGCGCTGAAGCGCGCGGCGGATGCGGGCGCGGACTTCGTCGAAGTCGGCGTGCCGTTCTCGGATCCGCTCGCGGACGGTCCGACCGTGCAGCGCACGACGCAGACGGCGCTGGAGCAGGGCATGACGCTTGCGCGCGTCCTGGAGCTGATTCACAGCGCCGCGCTCGCTGTTCCCGTCATCATCATGACCTACCTGAACCCGGTGCTCTCGTACGGCGTCGAGCGCTTCGCCAAAGATGCGCGTGCGGCCGGAGCGGCGGGTGTCCTGCTCACCGATCTCCCCGCCGGCGCCGATCCCGCCGTGGAGCGAGCAGTGAAAAGCGACGGACTCGCGCTGATTCGCTTGGTGGCTCCCACGACCGATGACGCGCGACTTCGGACCGCGGTCGCGGGTGCCACGGGGTTTGTATACCTGATCTCGCGGCTCGGGGTGACCGGCGCCCGCCCCGACGCGCCGCCCGACCTCGACGCACAGGTCAAGCGCGTGCGCGCCGCCGGTGCACCGACTCTTCGCGTGGCGGTCGGATTCGGGATCAGCACCCCCGCGCAGGCGGCTGCGACCGCACGCTCGGCTGACGGCGTCGTGGTGGGCAGTGCGATGATGGACGCGCTCGCCCAGGGCGGTGTCGGAGCACTGGAGCGGCTGACGCGCGACCTCGCCGCGGCGGTGCACGGGTGAAGGTCGCGCGCTTCGTCGCGTGGTACAGCCAGGCGCTCGGCTGGGTCGGGTCCGCGCTCCTCATCGTCGTGCTCATGCTCGACCGCCGCTGGTTCGGACAGATCCCGGAAATCGTCGTGTTGTTCGGCAGCGCGATCGCGCTGCGCGGGCTCTATGTCCCGCTCAGCAAGTACTCGTATCTCAACCAGACGGCGCTCGTGGGCCTCGCGGGCAGTGTGCTCGTCGGCGTGCCGGCAACCGCGCTGGCGGTGGCGGGCGCCACGCTCATCACGGATTCGCTGTGGCAACGCAAGCCGCTGCGCGTCGGCTGGATCAATCTCGGCCGCGAAGTGCTCACGATCGTGGCCGCGTTCGGCGTCTACAGCGCGGCGCTCAACGTCCTCGACATGCCGGATGGCGCACCGGTGTTGAACATCGACCTGCTCCCGGCGCTCGTCGCCTACGCGCTCGCCTATTTTCTGTTCGGGCGGATTCTCTTCTACTTCAGCCTGATCATTCGCTCCAAGCTCGAGCCGGCCGAGCGGATGATGATCATTCGCTACGAAGTGATTACGTACGCAGCCACGCTGCTCGCGGCGGCGATTCTCGTCGCCGTCGTGATCGCGTGGTCGCTGGGTGGGTGGCTCCTCATCGGCGTTCTGCTGACCTTCCTCGGCTTGCTCCTGAAACAGATGATCGAAGAAGCGATCTCGGCCGAAGAGCTGAACAAGATTCACGCGATGGAAGCGGTCATCACCGCGAACATCAGCTTGCAGGATTCGTTTCAGCGCATCGAACGGCTCGCCAACCGCCTGGTGGATTGGGGGGACTTCCGGATCTACCGGCTGCACGAGGGCGTGATGTCGCTCGTGCACCGCTCCGACCGCGGGCGCGAGGGCCGCGGCGAGCCGTCGCAGGACACGACCGCGCTGCGGCACGCGGTGGCCGCGAGCGGCGAGACGGTCGCCATCGACGACGTGACGCGCGACAAGCGCGTCGCCGACGCGCCGATCGACGTGCAGAGTCTCGTGATCGTGCCGCTGAAATTCGGCGACCAGGTCATCGGCACGCTGGAGCTCGAGCATCACAAGAAACACTGCTATCGCCGCCAGGACATTTTGACCATCACCACCTTCGCGAGCCAGCTCGCCACCGCGGTGCACATCACCGACCTGCGGCGGCCGCTCGTGGAGACGGTCGAGCGGATGACGCGCCAGCTGGCGACGATCGCCCAGACCGCCGAGGCGCTGAAAGGCATGGCGTCGGCGGTCGCGCAATCGACCGGTGTCATTCGGGAAGGCGTCCGGCGCGAAGAGGGCGAGGTGTCCGGCGGCCTGGAGGCGACCGAAAGTCTCTCGCAGGTCTCGCGCCGGGTGTCCGATGATGGTGCGGGCGCAGCCCGGGCATCGACCGCCGCGAGCGACGTGGCGAGCCGCAACCGCACCCAGATTCGCGAGGCCATCGAGCGGCTCGTCGCCCTCAAGGCGTTCGTGGGCGAGAGCTCGACCAAGGTGCAGCAGCTCGGGCAGATGAGCCGCCGCATCACCGGCTTTATCGCGTCGATCCGCGAGCTGGCCGACATGACGAATCTGCTGTCGCTGAATGCCGCGATCGAGGCGGCCCGCGCGGGCAAACACGGCAAAGGCTTCGCCGTCGTCGCCGACGAAGTGCGGCGCCTGGCCGAGCAGAGCGCCAGCGCCGCCAGCGAAGCCGGCGAGTTGGTACAGGACATCCACACACAGGTCGGAGAAGTCGTCGAGCAAATGCGTCGAGGGCAGGTCACTGTCGGCGACGTGGAGGAGTTGTCTGCCGCGGCCCTCGAGGCGCTCGATGCGATCGTGGCGGCGACCGCCGAAGCCACGGCGCACGCCGGCAGGATCACCGCGGCCGCCGGCGAGCAGAATCAGGCGTTCGCGCGCCTGCGTGAGCGGATCAACGCCGTGGCCAGCATCGCCGGACAGAATCGACTGCAAGCCGACGACGTCGCGACACGCGCGGTCCAGGCGGCCGAAGGCCTCACCGATCTGGAGCGTGCCACGCGCGATCTCGAGCAGGTGGCGACGATGCTGCGCGACCTGACGCGCGGATTTGCCAACGTCAACTGAGCGCGCGTTCATCGCCCTGGGCTCGAACATCGGCGATCGGCGCGCTCACCTGGCCTATGCGAGATCCCGCCTCGGAGCGCTGCCGGAAACGCGGCTCGTCGGGGTGTCGCGCGTCGAGGAAACGGCGCCCGTCGGGCCGGTGGCGCAGCCGCCGTATTTGAACCAAATGGTGCTGCTCGACACCGCGCTGGACCCGGCAGATTTATTGCGTCATTGCCGGGCCATCGAAGCAGAGCGCGGCCGGGAGCGCCGGGGGGGCGAGCGCTGGGGTCCGCGCACTCTCGACCTCGACATCGTGCGCTACGGCGCCAAAACGGTTAAGACTCCGGAGCTGACGATTCCACATCCCGAGCTGCCGAACCGCGATTTCTGGCAACGCGAGATTGCCGAGTTGGAAGGAACTCATGGCTAGCATCACGACACGCACGCTGCTGGAAATGAAGGAAAAAGGCGAGCGCATCGTCGCGCTCACCTGCTACGACGCCTTGTTCGCGCGCCTGCTCGACGCCGCCGGGATCGATATTCTGCTCGTCGGCGACTCGCTCAATCAGGTGCTGGCCGGCGCATCGTCCACGCTGTCGGCGACGCTCGAGCAGATGTTCTACCACACGACGATGGTGCGGCGCGGCACCGAGCGCGCGCTCGTCGTCTGCGACATGCCCTTCCTCACGTATCAGATCTCGCCCGAGGACGCGTTGCGCAACTGCGGGCGCGCGCTGAAAGAGACCGGCTGTCACGCGGTAAAAATCGAAGGCGGCCAGGCGATCGCCCCGACCGTACGCCGGCTCGTAGACGTGGGTATTCCGGTGATGGGGCACGTCGGGCTCACGCCGCAATCCGTGCACGCACTCGGCGGCTACCGCGTGCAGGGCAGGGATGAGGCGGAGGCCGGCCGCCTCAGGGCCGACGCGACCGCGCTCCAGGACGCCGGGGCCTTCGGGGTCGTGCTGGAGCTCGTCCCGGCGCCGCTCGCCTCGCAGATCACGAAGGCACTGACGATCCCGACGATCGGCATCGGCGCGGGCCCGGCGTGCGATGGTCAGGTGCTCGTGCTCCACGACATGCTGGGGCTGAACGATCAGTTCTCGGCAAAATTCGTGAAAAAGTACGCCGCGCTGGCCGAGGACGTGCGCGAGGCCGCACGCGTGTTCGCCGCCGAGGTCCGTGAAGGCCGCTATCCCGGACCGGAGCATTCGTTTGGGAAGTGATATTAGATTTTAGCGCCACCACCCTGAGCGAGGGCCGCGATGTCGAAGACTGACGACGAAAAGATGGCACGGCTGATCAAGAAGAACATGGCCAAGGCCGCCAAGGCCAAGCCAAAAGCCCGGAAGCGGTACGACCCGACACTGCCGCCCGAGTCGACGGATGATGACATCGAGCGTCGGGACTTCTTTTCGGAGATGAAGAAGCGCGAGTTCTAGTTGCTCGAGCTCTCCAGCATCGCCGAGATGCGCTCATGGTCTCGCGCCGAGCGCTCCCGCCGCCACACGATCGGCTTCGTTCCCACCATGGGGTACCTCCACGAGGGACATCTGCGCCTGGTGGACCGCGCGCGCGAGCTCGCGCAGCGTGTCGTCCTCTCCATCTTCGTGAATCCGCTGCAGTTCGGCCCGCACGAGGACCTGTCGCGCTATCCGCGTGACCTGCCGCGCGACACAACGCTCGCGACGGAGCGCGGCGTCGATTGTCTCTTCGTGCCCGACGCCGCCGCGATGTACCCCGCGGAGCCCCTGATCCGGGTCGTTCCCGGCGCAATCGCCGACACGCTCGAAGGCACCGCGCGCCCGGGCCACTTCACCGGCGTCCTCACGGTTGTGACCAAGCTGCTGCACATCGTCGAACCCGACGTCGCCGTGTTCGGCCGCAAAGACTTTCAGCAGGCGACGCTGGTCCGGCGCCTGGTCAAAGATCTCGACTTTCCGGTCACGCTCGAACTCGCGCCGACCGTCCGCGAGCTCGACGGCCTCGCGCTGTCCTCGCGCAACACCTACCTGAATCCGGACGAGCGACGCTCCGCGCTGGCGCTGCCGCGCGCGCTCCGCGCGCTCGAGCAGGCGTGGCGCGGCGGCGAAGCCGAACCGGTCCGGCTGCAACGCGCGGGCCTCGAGGCGATGCATGGACCGGGCGTGATTCCCGAGTACTGCGCCTTGATCGATGAGAATCTGCAGACTGTGACGCGCGTGACGGCGCGCACCGTCGCCGTCGTCGCTGCGCGGATCGGCAAAACCCGCTTGCTCGACAACGTCGTGCTGGGCGAAGGCATTGGCGCCGATCCGCGGGTCGCCCCATGAGCCTCCCCGACTGGGCTCACGTCACGCCCGAGCGGCGCGCGCACATCGAGCGCGTCGTCACGCTGCTGGAGACCTGGGCCGACAGCATGCAGCTCGCTGCCGGGGAGCGGGACCGTTGGCTGCGTGCCGCGTGGCTGCACGACGCGCTGCGCGATGCCCCGTTCAACGATCCGCGCGCGCATGGGCCGGCCGCAGCCGATCGCGCGGCGGCAGCCGGCGAGACCGACCGCGGGGTATTGGATGCCGTGCGACACCACACCGTCGGGTCGGCAGATTGGGATGACGTCGGCCGTATGCTCTACCTGGCCGATTTTCTCGAACCTGGGCGTGACGACGACCCCGAGCGTGAGCGGCTGGCCCGCTGGGTCCCGACGCAACGCGATGCGGTCCTCCGCGAGGTGGTCCGGCGCCGCATCGAGTGGACACTGCGCTCCGGCTGGCCGCTGCCCGCAGCTACGGTCGCGTTCTGGAATCAGCTCGCCGGCAAGCCGTGAGGGCAATCGTCGCGCTACTCCTCGTGGCAGCCTGCGGCGGCGGCTCTCCTCAGACGCGGCGGATTCCCGGCGACAAGGAACCCGCCATTACCGTCGAAGTTCTGAATGCGAGCGGCCGGGCAGGGGATGCGCGCATCGCCACGCGCCGGCTGCGTGAGGCCGGTATCGACGTCGTGTTCTTTGGGAATGCCCCTGCCGTCGCCCCCGCTTCCCCTCAGAGCGGAGCGGCCCGGGCTCTCGATACGACCCGCATCATCGTGCGCCGCGGCACCGTCAAGACCGGTGAGCGCGTACGGGACGCGCTGGGGATCGCACAGGGACGCGTCGTCGTCCAGCTCGACGGCTCGAAGCTACTCGATGTGAGCGTGCTCCTCGGATCGGATTTTGCCGCGAGCGCGCGCGGGCCCCGCGATCTCCACCCGTAGCTGCCCACACGCCGCGCTGATATCGAGGCCGCGGCTGCGCCGCAGCACGGCCTCCACCCCTCGCTCCTTGAGCCGCCGCTCGAACTCGAGCATCTGCGCCCGCGTGCTGGGCGTGAGATCCGGCGCGCCACCGGGATGCAGCGGAATGAGATTTACCAGGGCTTCCAGGGGCTTCGCGAGCTTCGCGAGCTGATCGGCCGTCTCGAGCGAATCGTTGGTTCCGCCAATCAGCACATACTCCAGCGTCACGCGACGGCGGAATTGCTTGAGCGCTTCCATCAGGTCGGGAAGCGCGTACTTCTTTTCGATTGGCATCAGCTCGCGCCGGAGCGCCGGGGTTGGAGCATGCAACGACACGGCCAACCGGAACTGCTCCTTGCGCCGACCGAACTTCGCAAGGTTCGGAAGAATCCCCACCGTCGACAAAGTGATGTGGCGCGCGCCGATGCCGAGCCCTTCCGGCTGATTCAGCGTTGTCAGCGTGCTGTCGACCGCGTCCCAATTGAGGAGCGGCTCCCCCATGCCCATGAACACGATGTTGGTCGGCTTGAGCGCGGGATCCCGCATGAGCACCTCGCGGACCTGACCGGCGATCTCCGCGGCGTTGAGGTTGCGGCGGAACCCCATGCGACCCGTCGCGCAGAACACGCAGCCGAGCGCGCATCCAGCTTGAGAGGAAATGCAGAGCGTCCGGCGCTTGCCTTCGGGAATGAGCACGGACTCGATCGCCTCGCCGTCACCCAACTCCCACAGGAATTTCTGGGTCCCGTCGTTCGACACCTGATGCACCTTGAGCGATAGCCGATGCAGCGAGAACGCTTCCTCCAGCGCGCCCCGCAGCGGCGCCGGCAGATCGGTCGCGTCGGCCCAGCTCGCGGCCGGCCGCTGCCACAGCCGCGGCATGATCTGCCGCAGCCGATACGCCGGCTCACCGCGCGCCCTGAGCCATTGCTCGAGCGCGGCGCGCGCCGCCGCGGGAGTGAGACTCAGGAGATCGATCATCGGAACCGCATATCTACCCCGACGCGGTACGCGGAGCCAAGGTCGTTGACTCCGGTGTCTCGAGTCAGGGTGACGCGATACTTGCCGATCGCAATGCGCAGCCCGCCGACCACCCGCGTGCTGCTCGGGCCGTAGCTGCCTTCACGCACCACCATCAGATCCAGACCGATGGTTCGCGCAAACTCCGCGGCCGTGCCGAACTGGTGATCCGCCGTGAAGCCGTGCGCAAACGAGATCCCGTAGCGCCCGCGCACGACGACCCGGTTCCCACCCATCGCGCCGCTCCACACGCGTCCCTCGATGCCGGCGTAGATGTCCTGCGCGGGATCATCGAGCGTGAGAGACGAGAAAAAATGCGTCGCGGCCGCGACGCGAAACCGGTCCCGCATGAACGGATGACTCACACCCAAGTCCATCGTCCAGCGCTGGTCGCGCGAGACGTCGAGGCGCGTGTCATGAAGTGCCAGCGTCGCGCCAAGGCTCGTCGATCCGAAGAGACGCGACCAGGTAGCGCCCAACGCAGCCGTGTAAACCGGGATGCCGCTCCCGGTGGGATCGGGACTGTCGACGGTCTGCGTGATGTCGCTGAGACCAACGCGCCCGTACAGGAGGCCGAACTGGCCGATCCTGCCGACGGGCGCTCGAATGGTGGCGATCAATCCCGTGGCATCGACCGACGAGGGCGTCTGGATGGCCTCTACGGCGAGTTGAAGGCGAGCGCTGTCTTCGGTTTGTGCGGGATTCCACAGGGCGGCGGCGGGGCCGAGGGCGAGTGCGGGAGGCGTCGCGAGGGTCGTTCCGGCGACTCGCCAGAGCGTGGTTCCGGTCGCCTGCTGTCCCGCGGCGCGCGCTCCGGCAAGGATCAACAGTCCAACAGTCAGCAGGCCAATGCGTTGCATGCCGAACGTTTACTCCCCGCTGTGGCGCAGTCAACTCAAGTCAACTATCTTCAATCGGTTACAGCACTTGGGACATACTCCATTGCGGCTCTCCGAACTCCTGACGGCTGATCGCATTCTGGTCCCTATCCAGGCCCAGAGCAAGGACGGCGTGCTACGGGAATTGGTCGAATTCCTGGTTGGCGGAAACGGGGGGGCGGGGGGAGCGGGGGTGGCAGGGGCGGCGCCTGATGTCCTGCAGGCTGTGATGGAACGAGAACGTCAGTTCCCAACCGGTATTGGCTACGGCGTTGCAGTTCCACACGGGAAGACCCCAGCCCTCGCCAATCTCGTCGCGGTTGCCGGCACGGCGCGCAGTCCCGTGCCCTATGAGACAGTGGACGGTGAGCCGGTTCGGTTGTTTTTCCTGCTCGCCGGACCGGAATCGCAGGCGGGCGCGCACGTGAAGGCACTCAGTCGGATCTCGCGGTTGGTACGGCGCGAGCCGATTCGGTCGCGGCTCGTCGCAGCGAGCAGTGCGGACGAGTTCTATCGGATCATCTGCGAAGCGGAGAGGGGAGGGGCAGCATAGAAGCGAAGCGGGATGTCATTCAGACAACCCTGCGAACCCACCGTGCCGGCGCGTTGCGAAAAGAGCACGTGGGGCAGCGGGTCCGTCTGGGTGGGTGGGTCCACCGCAGTCGGGATCTCGGGGGCATCGTTTTCATCGATCTGCGCGACCGCGATGGGCTCGTGCAGGTCGCCTTTGGACCGAGTTGGACGGCCGCCGACGTCGTCGCCGCCGCGCAGCAGCTCGGCACCGAAACCGTGATCCTGGTCGAAGGCGAAGTCGTCGCGCGTCCCGAAGCGATGCGGAACGCCGAGCTCGCGAGCGGCGACGTCGAAGTCCATGCCGCGACATTGCGCGTGGTCGGTCCCGCCGAGACGCCGGCGATCCCGGTCGCGCGCGGGAAGGGCGAAGAGCTGGCCGCCGAAGAGTTACGGCTCAAGTACCGGCACCTCGACCTGCGGCGTCCTGAACTGCAGGCGAATCTGATCCTGCGCCACCGGTTGCTGCAGCGGGCCCGGCGCACGCTCAGCGAGCTCGACTTCCTCGAGATCGAGACCCCGATCCTCACCAAGCCCACTCCGGAAGGGGCGCGCGACTATCTCGTACCGTCGCGCGTTCATCCCGGCGAATGCTTTGCGCTGCCGCAATCGCCGCAGATCTACAAGCAGCTGCTGATGGTCTCGGGATTCGACCGCTATTTCCAGATCGCGCGCTGCTTCCGCGACGAGGATCTGCGCTTCGATCGCCAACCGGAGTTTTCGCAGATCGACATCGAAGCCTCGTTCGTCACCCAGGAAGATGTGCTCGGCTTCGTCGAGGCGGTGCTCGTCGCGCTGTGGGACGAAGCGGGGCACACGATTCCACGCCAATTCCCGCGCGTGACGTGGCGCGAAGCGATGGAGCGCTACGGAACCGACAAACCCGATCTGCGATTCGGTTTTCCCATCGCCGACTGGACGACGCAGGTGCAGCCGCTGGCCGTGCCGTTTTTCCAGAGCGCGACCAACGGCTCGCGGGTCCGTGGCATTGCGGTGCGGGGCGGCGGGACGCTCTCACGCAAGGACGTGGACCAGCTTGCGGAGGCTGCCAAGACGATGGGCGCCTCGGGGCTCGCCTGGGTGAAGCGCCAAGGTGAGCAGCTCTCCGGCTCGGTCGGCAAACACTTCACGGCTGAAGCGCTCGGCAAGATCGGCGTGGGCGACGGGGACGTTGCGCTCATGACCGTAGGCCCCGATAGGGTGACATCCCCGGCTCTCGACCGGGTGCGGCGGGAAGTCATCCGCCGTCTCGCTCCGCAGCCCACGATGGCTCACGCCTTCTGCTGGGTGGTGGACTTTCCGCTGTTCGAGCCCGATCCGGAGACGGGAAAGCCGGTGTTCGCGCATCACCCGTTCACCTCGCCGCATCCTGAGGACCTGAGCAAACTCGACAGCGAGCCGTTCGCCTGCCGGGCGCTGCACTACGACGCGGTTTACAACGGCCACGAGCTCGGCTCCGGATCGATCCGCATCACCGATCCCGACGTCCAGCGCACCGTATTCCGGCATCTCGGTCTGTCGCCCGACGAAATCGAGGCCCGCTTCGGCTTCCTGCTGAACGGGCTGGCCGCCGGCGCTCCGCCCCACGGTGGCTTTGCCATCGGATTCGACCGCACCGTCATGCTGATCGTGGGCGCGGGCTCGATGCGCGACGTCATCGCATTTCCCAAGACCACCGCCGCGCGCGCGCTGTTCGAGGGCGCGCCGGCGCCCGCGCGGCCCGAGGACCTGGCCGCACTCCACATCAAGGTGGTGCTCCCGCATGAGTGACGACGTCGTCCAGCGATTGTCCGTCGAAGGCGTCGATCCGCTGGCCCTGGCCGGCGTGAACGACGCGAATCTCCTCGAGCTCTCGCGCCGGCTGGGTGTGCGCGTCTCGCTGCGCGGCGACAGCCTTTCGCTCGCCGGACCCGCGACCGCAATCGAGCGCGCCGGCCAGGTGGCACAAGCGCTGATCGACCTCGCCCGCATGGGCGAGAACCTGGACATCCACGACGTGGAACGCCTGATCTCCGACGAGGCGCACGGCGAGCTCGGCAAACCGGGTGCTCCGCCCGATCCGGTGAAGATCATCCTACCGGGTCTGCGCCGGGTGATTCAGCCCAAGACGAACGGGCAACGCGAGTATCTCCGGTCGATCGCCGAGCACGACATCGTGATCGGGATCGGCCCGGCGGGCACCGGGAAGACCTACCTCGCGGTGGCGGCGGCGGTGGACGCGCTGGCGCGCAAGCGGGTGCGCCGGATCGTGCTCGCCCGGCCCGCCGTCGAGGCCGGTGAAAACCTCGGCTTCCTGCCCGGCGACCTGCAGGAAAAAGTGGACCCCTATCTCCGGCCGCTGTATGACGCGCTCGAGGACATGATGCCGCGCGAGCGCGTGCAGAAGGCGCTCGAGACGCGGATCATCGAGATTGCGCCGCTTGCGTACATGCGCGGGCGCACGCTGAGCGATGCGTTCGTGATTCTCGACGAAGCCCAGAACGCGACCGGAATGCAGATGAAGATGTTCCTGACCAGGCTGGGCGTGAACTCGCGCGCCGTGATCACGGGCGACAAGACGCAGATCGATCTCCCGAACCGCGAGGACTCGGGCCTGTTGCAGGTCGAGCGGATCCTGCCGGGAATCGAGGGGATCGGCTTCGTCTATCTCGATGAGGGCGACGTGGTGCGTCACCGCCTGGTGCGCGACATCATTCGCGCCTACGCCGAAGACGCGCAGGGTTGAGATGAAGCTCCCGACGCAGGAGAAGGTGCGCTATCACCTGGTCCGCTGGGCCTGGGTGCCGGCGCTCGCGCTCGTGGTGCATCTCGCGTTCCCGACGAGCGCGGCCGACGTCGCGCCGCTGCTCGAGCCCGGCGCGCGCGCCGACAAGGAAATCGTCGCGCCGTTCAACTTCGTGGTCAACAAGTCGGAAGACGAGCTGCAGCGCGAAGCTGAAGAGCTTGCGGCCTCGGCCAAGCCCATTTACGAGTTCCGCCAACACGCCTATGACAGCGCCGCGACGACGATGGCGGCGTTCTTCAGCGTCGTGGATGCCGCGACCGACGAGGGACCGCAGGCCGTGATCCGGGCGGCCGCGCAGTTCGGCGTTCCGATGTCGTTGCAGGAGGCGGCGTATCTGTCCAAGGGCGGCAAGCGCCACGCGCTGCAACAGGCGCTCGAGAAGCTGTTCGACCGCACGCTCGCGCAGGGCGTCACGGGCCCCGGCATTCTGCAGGGCGAGCAGTCCCGTGAGCTGATCGTGCGTCGCGGCTCGACCGAATCGTCGGTGCAGCGCGACCAGGTGCTCTCGTTCGCGCAGTACCTGAACCGTGCCAAGCAGCTGCATCCGGATCCCAGCTCGAGCGTCGGCGACGTGCTGTACCTGAAACTGGTGCGGCAATTCTTCCGCGCGACGCTGGCGCCCAACCTTCCGGAAACCCTCCGGCGACGGAACGAGCTGCGGGGCAGCGTCGATCCCAGCAAGTACATCGTACGCGCCGGCGACCGGATCGTCGCGGCGAACGAGATCGTCACCAACGAGGCGCACGAGCGGCTCGTCACGCTGCATCAGGAGCTGCTGCGGCGCGGCGCCGCCACCACGTATTCGATCCGCGGAGTGATCGGACCGCTGCTCCGCGACTCCCTGATCGTCGCGATCTTCTGGGTGCTGATGGTCTTCTACCGGCGCGAGACCTACCGCGACTTGCGCCAGGTCGGTCTGATCAGCGGCCTGTTTGCGCTCCTGCTCGTCCAAGCCGGTCTCATCGCGCGTTCGTATCCGGCCCACCCCGAGATCATCTTCCTGCCCTTCATGGCCATGATGATGACGGTGCTGTTCAACGGCCGCGTCTCGATGATCGCGGCCATGATCCTCGCGGTCGTCGTCGGTCTGCAGCCGGTATTCCACGACGTCCCCGCGACCTTCTTGTGTGTCGTGGGCGGTGTAACCGCCGCGCTGTCGGTCAAAACCCTGCGCAGCCGGAGCAACTTCTACGCACCGGTGCTCATCATCGCCGCAGGCTATCTCGCGGGCGCGCTCGCGCTGGGGCTCGCGAGCGGCTGGCCCATCGAGGAAATCGGTCTCCGCGGCCTGCTCGGCGCCGTGAATGGTCTCGTCTCGGCGGGCCTCACCTTCTTCCTGCTGCCCGTCGCGGAGTCGGCCACGCATATCACCACCGACCTCACGCTGCTCGAGCTGTCCGACCCGAGCCGGCCGCTGCTGCGCCGTCTTTCGCTCGAGGCGCCAGGGACCTATGCGCACAGCGTCGCCATGGCCAATCTCGTCGAGGCGGCCTGCAATCGGATCGGCGCAAACGGTCTGTTGGGCCGCGTCGGCTGCTATTACCACGACATCGGCAAGGTGAAAAACCCGCAGTACTTCGTGGAAAACCAGATCCCGGGCAATAATCCCCACGACCGGCTGAAGCCGCTCCAGTCGGCGCAGATCATCAAGGCCCACGTCACCGACGGCCTCGCGCTCGCGGCGGAAGCCGACCTTCCAGATGCCGTCGCGGCGTTCATCCCCGAGCACCACGGGACGACGGAGATCAATTACTTCCTCGACAAAGCGAAAAAGTCGGACCCTGGGCAGATCCGTAATCCCGACGACTTCGTCTATCCCGGCCCCAAGCCCCGGTCGATGGAGACCGCGATCTCGATGATCGCCGATTCAGTCGAAGCGGCGCTGCGCGTGCTCGAGGACCTCACGCCGCAGAAGATCGAAGAGGCCATCGAGCACATCGTCCGCACCAAGGTCAATGCCGGGCAGCTGGATGAGGCTCCTCTGACGCTCCAGCAGATCGAGCAGGTGAAAGCGGCGTTCCTGGTGGTCTTGAGCGGCATGTACCACAACCGGATCGACTACCCGGAGTCGACGGGCGGCATCAGTGCGGCGTGGCAGCCTCCCCCTCACGAAGCCGCGCGAACCTCGCGCTGACGTGCTGATGGGCGTCGCCCGGCGGGTGTTGGCCTGGGAGCGCGCACCGGCGGGGTCGCGGGTGGAGATCACGCTCCTGTCCGCGGCGGCGATGCGGCGTCTCAACCGGCGCGCAACGGGACGCCGCGGGCTGACCGACGTCATCGCGTATGCGCTGCCGCAGCCGGACGGTCGCCTGGTTGGAGACGTGTACATCTGCCCGGCGGCCGCGGCGCGCGTAGCGCGCAATGGCGTGGGGATGAATGAGGAGTTGATGCGACTGGCGGTCCACGGAACACTGCACGTGCTCGGCTACGATCATCCCGAAAGCGCACGGCGTACACGCTCCGCCATGTGGCGGTTGCAGGAGCGCTACGTCCAGCGACTCGTTCGTTCTCGCCGATGATCACCGCCGCCGCGCTCCAGTTCAGCGGCCTCCTGGTCGCGCTCGCCGCCGGCGTATGGGCCGCGCTGCTCGCACTGGCCGAGGAAGCCGCCGTGGGCGAAGCGCTGCACACCCTCGGCGACGCGCCGCCGATCGCCGCCGAGCAGCGGGTTCCGCTCCATCGCGCGCTGCACGTCGCGCGGTTGGCGCTGCTCGTGTTGGGCGCGGTGGCGGCGTCGAATGTGGTCGCCTGGTGGACGCGGCCGTGGCTGGAGGCGCTGGCCACGCTCGTGGTGGGCACGCTGCTGCTGTTCATCGTCGGCGACGCGCTGCCGCGCAGCGTGGCCCGGATCGCGCCCGAATTGTCCGACTCTGCTCTCCCGCTCGCCCGCCGGACGCTCGCACCGTTCGGTCCGTTGCTCTGGCTCCTGGCCTGGGCCGACCGCGGCCTGCACGCGATCGTCGAGACCCCGCGGCCGCTGCAACCCGACCTCGGTATCGCCCAGCGCGACATGCTCCTGGGCGTCTTTACGCTCGCCGACACGACCGTGGACGAGGTCATGACCCCGCGTCTCGATATGAGCGGCATCGACATCTCGGCGTCGACCGAGGAAGTCCTCGACGCGTTCCGGCAGAGCCAGCACACGCGGCTTCCCGTGGTGGACGGAACGCCCGATAACGTGGCCGGCGTGGTATTCGGGAAGGACTTCGTCCCGATCGCGATGGGATTGGCGGAGCCGGGGATTCGCTGGCAGACGCTGATCCGGCCGGCCGCCTTCGTACCGGAGACCAAGACGCTCGACAACCAGCTGCGCGACTTCCAGGGCACCCCGGCGCACATCGCGATCGTCGTCGACGAGTTCGGCGGCACGTCAGGGCTCATCACCCGCGAAGACATCCTCGAAGAGATCGTGGGTGAGATCCGCGACGAGCATGACGCCGAGACCACCCCCGCGATCCGGCAAGATGGCGCACGGTTCTGGGTGGATGGGCGCGCCAGTCTGGACGAGCTGTCCGCGGCACTGGGGACGACGATCGCGCACGCCGAGGTCTCGACGGTGGGAGGGTTGGTGTATTCGGTGCTGGGGCGCGTGCCGCGGCCGGGCGACGAGCTGACGCTGGACGGCTTTCGGGTCGTGGTCGAGCACGTTGACCAGCGGCGCGTCACGCAGGTCTCCTTCGAGAAAGCATGAACGTCGCATTGGCGGTGTTGCTTCTGGGACTCGTGGTCGCCGGCGTGTCGGCGGCGATTGGTGTCGCCGCCGCCACCGTCAGCCAGCACGAGCTGACGCGCTGGGTGGCATACAAGCTGCGCGGGTCGGCGGCCACGGTGAACGTGCTCCAGAACCCCGGCCGCACCCTGGCAACGGCCAACATGCTCACGACCCTCGGCGTGCTGCTCGCCGCCGGCGCCATCCCGGCGTTGCTCGCGGCAACGACGCCCACCTTCCTGGGAATTTTCACCATCACCGTCGGCGTGCCGCTGTTCATCGGCGCTGCGTATCTCGTGCCGCGCGTGCTGGGCCGCCGCTGGGCAGAGCCGCTCGTCGGACGGGCGGTGCCGATGCTGGACAGCTTCGGCGTCGTGCTGTCCCCGTTCATCCCCCGGCGCGAAGGCTCGACCCGGACCACCCTCGCGGCGCTGCTGACGAGCGCCGACACCGACGCATTGGCCAGTACCGATGAGATGGCGGTCGTCTCGGGTGTGCTCGCCTTTGCGGATCGTCCCGTTCGCGAGCTGATGACGCCGCGCACCGCCATCGTCGCGTTTCCCGAAGGGATTCTCACTGCGGAAGCAGCCCATGTGCTCCAGCAGTCGGGTTACAGTCGCTATCCGGTGTATCGCGGCTCGCTCGACGAGGTGGTCGGCGTCGCGCACACCCTCGACCTGCTGGGTCGCCAACCGGAGGATCCGATTCTGGTGCGACCAACGCTCACCGTCCCGGGGACGATCCGGGCTGCCGACTTGATGCTGGAAATGCAGCGCGGCGGGCGGCACCTGGCAGTCGTGCTGGATGAATTCGGGGGTACGGCGGGGCTGGTGACCTTCGAGGACCTGCTCAACGATCTCGTCAGCGAGCTGTTCGAGCCCTCCGCGGCCCCGGCCGACGTCACCCATGTCGTCGAAGTCGAAGGGAGCACACTCACGAGCGAGCTCGCGGCAAAGCTGGGGGTGGCGGTGGAGCAGGGGGCCAGCAGCGCTCAAACCGTGGGCGGGCTGCTGATTCAGGCTCTGGGCCGCATCCCGCGCGCGGGAGAGCGCTTCACCTTCAAGGGGCTCGAGTTCGACATCCTCGCGGCGACCGCGACCCGCGTCGAACGCGTGGCGGTGCGGCCCGGACCCGTACGCACGATCGCGCTGGGCGGTCCCGCGTGACGATGCCCGAAGCCCCGGATCTCCGGCTCGACGAGCTGAAGGAGCTGGCCGAACAGGACGACCTGCACGCGTTTCTCGCGCGCGCGAAGAATGTCCATCCCTCCGACCTGGCCGACGTGTTGTCGGCGCTGGACGAGGGGGCGCGCGTCCGGGTCATTTCCGAGCTGCCGACCGACGTCGCGTCGAGCGTGCTCGCCGAAATGGAGGCGGCCGAGCATCCGGAAGAGCTGCTGCTCGCCGTCGGCCCGGAATACGCTGCCGAGCTGGTCGAGGAGCTGCCCACGGACGACGCCGCGGACCTCGTGGCGGAGCTGCCGGCGGGCGATCGCCAAGCCGTGCTGGAGGAGATCACCGACCGCGCGGATGTCGAGAAGCTGCTCAACTATCCGGAGGACTCCGCCGGCGGCCTGATGACAACGGCGGTGGTCAGTGTGCGCGATGACGCCACGGTCGCCGAAGCCATCGAAGCCATTCGCCGCCAGAGCGATGAGGACGAGAGCCAACTGTACCAGGTCTACGCCGCGGACATCCAGGGATACCTGCGCGGGATCGTGCCCGTCGCGCGGCTGATTGTGTCGTCTCCGACCAAACTGGTGCGCGACGTCATGGAGGACCCGATCGTCCAGGTGCAGCCCGAGCAGGATCAGGAAGAGGTCGCCCGGCTCATGGCGCGCTACAACGTCGCGGCCGTGCCGGTCGTCGATGCCAACGGACGCCTGCTGGGCCGGATCACGTTCGACGACGTCGTGGACGTGGTCGAGGCGGAAATGACCGAAGACCTCCTCAAGTTCGGCGGCATGGAGGCCCTCGATGCACCCTACCTGAAGGTCGCGTTCGGCCGGATGGTGCGAAAGCGGGCGGGATGGTTGGCGGCCCTGTTCCTGGGCGAAATGCTCACCGCCACCGCGATGGCATTCTTCCAGGAAGAGATCGCGAAAGCCGTCATCCTCGCGCTCTTCGTTCCCCTGATCATCTCGAGCGGCGGCAATTCCGGCTCCCAGGCGTCGACCCTCGTGATCCGCGCGATGGCGCTGGGCGAAGTCACGTTGCGCGACTGGTGGCGCGTGATCCGGCGCGAACTTGGCACCGGGCTGGTCCTCGGCATGGTCCTCGGCGCGATCGGCTTCCTGCGAATCACGCTGTGGCACGCCATCACCGGCATTTACGGCGAGCACTACCTGCTCGTGGCGATGACCGTGTTCGCCAGCCTGATCGGTGTGGTGACATTTGGCACGATCACGGGCTCGCTGTTGCCGTTCATTCTTCGCAAACTCGGCTTCGACCCCGCGAGCGCGTCCGCGCCGTTCGTCGCGACGCTGGTGGACGTCACCGGACTGATCATCTACTTCAGCGTCGCCAGTGTGATTCTGCGCGGAACCCTCCTGTGACGGCCACGCCGCCGTTATCCTTAGATATGCGACTCGACGCGGTGCTCGACGGCCTGACGCGCGGCGATACCGCGGCGCTCGCCCGGGCGATCAGCCTGGTGGAGAACCAGCGCGAGGGGTTCGAGAAGGTTCTGGCGGCACTGCACGGCAAAGTCGGGAAACCCGGCTCACACCGCATCGGCATTACCGGACCGCCCGGAGCGGGGAAGAGCACGCTCACGGAGCAATTGGTGCGCGCCTACCGCGAGCGCGGACTCAAGGTTGCCGTCATCGCCGTCGATCCCACCAGTCCGTTCACGGGCGGCGCGTTGCTGGGCGACCGCATCCGGATGGAATCGGTGAGCCTCGATCCGGGCGTCTTTATTCGCTCGATGGCGACCCGCGGCGCGCAGGGCGGCCTCGCCACGACCACCGAAGAGGTGGCCGATGTGCTCGAGGCATTCGGCTTCGACCGGATCCTCATCGAAACGGTCGGCGTCGGACAAACGGAGCTCGACGTGGCTGCCACCGCCGAGACGACGGTGCTGGTCCTCGTCCCGGAATCGGGGGACGGCATCCAGACGCTGAAAGCAGGCGTCATGGAGATCGCCGAGCTTTACGTGATCAACAAGAGCGATCGCCCTGGGGCCGACAAACTGCGCCAGGAGGTCGAGGTGATGCTCGGCATCCGGCGCGGGAATGCGTTCGCGCATATCACGCCGCACCATAACCCAAGAGCGGCGAAGGGCGGCGGAGGGCGGCGAGCTGAGGCGGCGGCGAAGGGTAATGACTGGGAAGCGCCCGTGCTGACCACGGTCGCCTCAAAGGGGGACGGAATTCCTGCGCTCGTCGATGCCCTCGATCGCCATCACGCGTTTCTCATATCATCCGGCAAGCTCGAGGAGCGCCGCAAGCACCGTCTCGCAGCCCGCACCCGCGCGGTCGTG
>Ga0134079_10000054_pt1 | contig 25002 bp, 20 predicted proteins | sample 15_taG_2_FD_119770 | JGI IMG/M metagenome (GOLD analysis project Ga0134079, IMG submission 119770) | Grasslands soil microbial communities from the Angelo Coastal Reserve, California, USA - 15_D_Rain_40cm_2_09182015 | ecosystem: Environmental > Terrestrial > Soil > Grasslands ...
ACACGACGGTGACGCTGACGGGCGCGAACGGATTGAGTGTCGTCCGAGACCGGGTCGCGGTGTACACGGCCGCCCGGTACGGCGGGTCGGTTGTGAGGCGCGTGCTGGGCAGGCCGCCCTGCACGAGGCTCACGGGCTCCGGCGTGATGTTGATCTTCGCGGGCAGGTACCCTGGCGCGGTGGCGACGATGGAGTCGGTGCGAGTCGAGTCGAGCGCCCAAATCTCGAAGTACTGGCTCGAGTTCTGACCCTTCAGGATCCGCACCGTATCCGCCGTCAGCGTGTCGAGCGTTGGGTCGAACCGCCGCAGCGCGACCTTCACCGTGTCGGGCACGTTCCCCCCGACGACGTACACGTAGTTATTCCTGGCGCGCAGTCCACGGCCTTGGACGTACGGATACCCCACCTGAATCGCGAGCGGCGTCGGGAAGACCTTGATCAGGTTGGACGAGTCCGCGGTCGAGCCGGGCGCGCTCGAGAAGATCCGCGCGCCGATCGTGTCGACGCCCACGAAGCGCAGCGTGTCCGGGTGGTTGTAGCTGTAGGACAGGCCCGAATCGATCGTCACGGCCGCGGAGTCGAGCGTGAACGTGGCCGGATTGCCCGAGGTGAGGTTCACGCGCAGCGGCGCCACGAGCGGCCGCGCCTGCCCATCCACCGAGTCGTACGCGTACGCGGTCACGGCGTAGGGCGCCGCGATCGTGTAGTTGGTGACCCCTGGGTAGTTGTAGGGACGCACGTGCAGCGGGTCGACCGTGTAGACGATGGGACTCCCCGAGACGACGTAGCCAGGCGTAAGGGCCGTGTCGACCGACATCGTGTCCGTGCCGAGCGTGTCGCCCACGAGGGTGTAGTAGGCGGTCGTCTGACCGGGGAGAATCCGCACGGTGGAGGGCCCGCGCACGACTCCGGCGCGCGAGTGGGCGAACACGACTGCGAAGGTGTCTGGCCTGACGTACGGGATCTGTACGGACCCGGCGTATTGGTACAGCGTGCCGAGCCCGACTCTGCCGCTGTACGGAGACCCGACCTGCACGTAGAGCGTGGGCTTCGTCACGCGCACCAGGAACGAGTCGCTGACGTAACCGGGTGCCGTGAGGACGATCCACGCCGAGTCGCCGCCGGCGGTCGAGAGAGCCCGCAAGGCGTTGTACCTGGTGACGCTCGAGTTTCCCGGCAGCACGCTGGCCGTGGGCAGATCGACGGCGACGGCGGCCGGATTGCGAGACACGGCCGTCACCGCCAAGGTGTCCTTCACGGCGTGTTGGTAACGGAGCGAGTCGGCCGGATACGCCGTCCACGCGCCGAGCGTCGGATCCCCCGCGATCAGGCTGCCGGGTCCGCCCGCCACGAGATGCGGGGTCGTGAACGTCAGCGTGTCGGACGAGGAGACCCACCCCGGCGCCGAGATGGTGAGAACCGTCCGGCCCGTCGCGGTGGCCGCGACGGTGAAGTACCTGCTCGTCACCCCATTGGGGAACGTGTCGGGCGTCTGCACCGTCCCGATGCCGTTCGACAGGTTCGCGGTGAACACGAGGGCGTGATCCATGCCGTACGTGATGTACGCGTACGGCTGGAACGTCTGGCCGACGCCCAACGCCCCGGTGTAGGGATACGCCCGCTGCAGCCCGAGGTTGTTCGCCGCGACGTACACGCGCGAGAACTTGCCCACGAACCCACCGGACGTCGGCGTGACGCTGTCGGTGCCGGGGTTGAACCCCTGGATGACGACGTCGGCCGCGAGCTGACCTGCGGGGATGATCGCGGGCGCCGGCGTGACCGCGGATTTCCCCGCCTGGCCGTACACGAACGTGACGCCCAGACCGCCCGCCGGCGCCGGATCGGACAGGAACACCTGCGCGCGGTGCGTCTCGCCCTGGTTCACGAAGAAGGACGACTGCTGGTTGAAGGTCCCGAGCTCCCGGAACTCGATCGTCGAGACGACCGTCACCACCATCGTATCGGGGAGGTAGGTCCCGGCGGAATCCTGCGCGACGATCGTCACGCGACCCGCGGCGAGCCCGCACACGAGCACCGAGGTCGCGGACGTATTGGCCGGGATCGTCACCTTCTTCAACGCGCCACCGGGACATCCCGCGGCAGGCCGGGCGATCATCGTATCGGCGGCGGGAACGACGGAGAGCAGTACCGTCGTCGCCTGCGGATCGGTGCGGCTCAGCGTGAGCGGCACCGACACGCTGCCCCCGTTCCCCACGGCCAGTGAGTCGAAGCCCCATTGCAACAGCGCGGGCGGCGTCGTCACGACGGCGACCTTCACCGAGTCCTTGAACCCATCGACCGAGTCGATGACGAACACGGTGCCGAGCGAGACGCCCGTCACGATGCCAGCGGCGTCGACGCTCGCGACGGCCGGATCACCACTCCGGAACCCGAACGTCTTGTTGGGAATCGGATGGTTGTTGCGGTCCAGGGCCGCCGCCACGATGGCGCGGCGACCGCTCACGCCCACCTGCAGGCTGTCGGGGAGCGCCGGCGTGTTGCGGATCGAGAAGGTCACCTGATTGACGCGTATCGTCGCGGTGCCCGACACCTTGAGACTCGGGCTCACGGAGTCGCGCACCACCACGACGCCGTTCCCCGCGCCGACACTGTGCGTCCGCCCCGTCGCTCCGATCACGGTCACGACCGTCGGCGTCGCGGACACGAAGCCCCTCGTGAACCCGGAGGCGACGACGCCGCCGAAGTTGTCGTACGCGGTCGCGTGGAGATCGAACGAGTCGCCGATCGCCGTGATGACCGTGTCGGCCGGCGCCGGCACGACGCTGCGCAGCTCGCGCACGTAGAGTGCCGCCGTGTCGGCATGCCCCGCGGCGGTCGCGACGATCCTGGTCGAATCGCCCGCGACGGCGCTGGCGAGGCCCGACCCGTTCACCGTCGCCACCGACGGCACCGTGGAGGTCCAGCCGATCGTCACGCTCACCGGGTTGCCCGACGAGTCGCGCGCGGTCGCCGTGTACTGCAGCGTCGCGCCGCGGGCGATCGTATCGACCGCGCGGTCGAGCGTCACCGACGCCACGGCGCCGCTCAACGCCGTCGCATTGAACGTCACGGGCGACGCGATCCCGGTGACACTCGCCCGGAAGGCGCGTGGTCCCGCGGCGGGGCCGATGAAGGCGTTGGCCTCGGCGTACCCAAGCGTGTCGCTCGACACGACGCCCGGACTCACCGAATCGCCGGCGCCCAGCGCCGTGAACGACACCGGCACGCGCACGCCGAGGCCGTCGGTGGCCGTGACACGCACGCGCAGCGGCACTGGGAGCGGGACACCGGGGACTGCCGTCTGACTGTCGCCGCTCACGCGGGCGAGCGCACTGGCAACCGGCTGCGCGGCGACGAGGACGGTGTCGGCGGGGCCGTTGAGCAGCTCGGCCACAATGCGGGCCGTGCCGCGCGCGGAGCCGCCGACCACCTGCCCCAACGCCCGGTTCGGCACCCGCACGCGCGTGGAGTCGAGCGAGCGCCACGCGATCGGCGTGCCCGGAATCACTGTGTCGGCCGGCCCGAACGCCTCGGCATTGAGCGTCAGTGACTGGCCGAAGAACACGGCTGTGTCCGGGGTGGTGATCGTGATGGAGACGGCGTCGAACCCTACGCCGACGTACGTGATCGGCGTCTCGACGGGCTTCGCCCCCCCGGCGACGGTGACGGTGACGGTCTGGGGATAGGGGGTGGTGCGGAAGACGGTGTCGCCCGCGGCGTTGAGGAGCCGCAGGTAGAGCAATAGGTCCTCGCTCGCAGCGAGCAGCGGGACCGATACCGAGAGGTCGATCGAATCGGTGGTGAGCGGGATCGCGATGACGGTGTCGACCACCGGCTTCGCATCGCCGGGGCGCACGACGGTGACGCGCGCGCGATCGAAGTCGACGACGCCGGCCAGGCTGCTCTCGAACGCCGGCGCGAAGGCGAGATGACCGGACAATGCCCGCGGGGCCGTGGTGTCGCGAAGGCAACTCAGCACCGCGACGGTGGCCAGCAGGACCCATACGACCCGGCGGTTCACGAACCTACGACGTCGGTCACCGGCTCCACTCGATGAGCATGCCGAGGCGCGGACCGAACAACGACACGCTGGTCCCCTCGTCATTGAGCTTGCCGAACGCGAGCTGCGCCTGGACCACTGCCGTAGCCTGCTCACTCAGCCGATAGCGGACGTCCGACCCCGTCCGCACGAGGTAGCCCAGGAGCACCATCTTGTCGGTGGGACCGGTCAGCTCGTGCCGGAACTCGAGCAGGGGGACGAGCGTGACCTTGGGCGACAGCGGCCGTTCCAGACGGGCGCCGAGGGCCAGCACGTTACCGCGCGGTACGGAAATGGCGCCGGGCGTATCGAAGCCCCGCGCCCGCAGGCGACGCATCTCCCATCCGTAGAGGGAGAGGCTGTTCCGCCCGAGCGGCATGCTCACGGCGGCGTAGGCCAGCGCCCGGTCGCCGATCAGCGTTTCTCCACCCGCGCTCATCTCGTTCGCGCCCGACGTCGTGTAGATCAACGCGCCGCGGAAATACTTGCCGCCGCCGAACGGGCCTTCGATGCCGAAGCGAGCGCGGACTTCACCGCCGGGCGACATCTCGCTGCCGCCGGCGACGGGCGTGTAGCTCGCGCCATGGCGATAGCTGACGCCGGTCCCCGCCGCCCAGTTCTGACCCATCTTGAACGCCGACGCGAACCCGGCCGACACGCCTCCACCCGAGCCGAACCCGGGTGTCGTGAAGCCGAGCAGGTCGGTCGCGGTCGCACCGAACAGCGGAATGGTCGTGTCGGGGACTTCGGCGGCGCCGGTGGGCAGCGTCCCGACGAGCGTGAAGAGCAGCCGTCCCGGAATCACGCCGACCGTCGCGCGGATATCGGTGTCGATGAGCCCCGAGTGGTCGATGGTCGCCCCGCCGGCTTCACGGACCGAGGCACTGGCGAACGCGCTCCCGATGTCCACGACGACGCGATTGCCGAACCGCTGCGTGACGGCGAAGGGGATCGTCATCTCGCTGATGCGATCGAACGCGAGTCCCGTTCCAAAGCTGTAGCTCTCGAAGTAGACGCCCGTCCGCGCCACCGTGGCGTTGGCGGCCGCCTGCGCCGCGGCGTTGGTCGCCGCCGCACCCACCGGAAGCAGAGCCAAGAGAAGGAAGGCCGGTGTGCGCATGCTAGGGCCGCTTGAAGATGATGCGGATGATGCCCGACACCTGCACCACGGAATTGATTCCCTGGCTCGCGGGCGTCAGCTCGGGCTTGGTGGTCTCGTTGCCGTTGCCCGTCAGGACGCCGCCAAGGGAAGGCGAGGTCTCATTCTTGGCGGACTCGAGCGCACCGGCGGTTGGCAGCGATGGCGCGGGGGCTTCCTGCGGCGCCACATCCACGGCGGCCACCGCGTCGCCGCCCGACTCCACGGCCGGCGCCGCTTCCGCGGCCTGTTGCTGCTGCTGCGCCGCCTGGAAGTTCGGATCGGCGCGAACCGACGCGCTGAAGGCCGACGCCGCGGCCCGGTAATCACCGTGATCGAGCGCCTCGAGTCCCTGACTGTAGGCGAGGAACGCCGCGAGGTTGCGCGGCCCCTGCTGCAGGATGCGCTGCCGCTCCGCATCGGTGAGCTGGATGCCCAGCTGCGCCGCCAGGTTAATCACGAGCTGCTTCTCGAGGTCGAGCAGTTGCTGGAACGTGCCGTTCGCCTGCGCCCCCGACCGCACCGTTCCGTCACCGCGAACGACAGACGCCGAAAGGCGGACTGGCCCGTTGGCCGTGATCGACGCGACGCCCTGCACCATGCGCTCGGCGCGCAGCAGCCGGCCGACTCGGGCCGCCGTCGCCGGATCGCCCCGTTCGCTCTGCCCCAGCTTGAGCTCGTCGAGCAACGCGCCGATCTGAATGCGCTCCAGCAGCCGGAGACTCCGCACCAGCGCCAGGTCCGACGTGATCAGGTCGGCGAGGCCGCGCGACAGCGGCCGGAACGTGGAGTCGCTGGCGGAGATCGTGACCGGCAAGACCGCGAGCGTCGACGGCTCCGGGGGCTGGCGCGTCAGTGTCGATTCACTCGCCAGGGCCTGGCGGGCCGTCTGCTCGGCCTGCGTACGCAGGGCGATCTGCGCCTTGGCCCGCACCGTGGCTACGCCATGCGCCTGGGGATGCTGCGTCGCGAAATCCGTGTAGGTCGCAAACGCGAGGTCGTACCGCCCGCTCTTCTCCTGGCACCCGCCGATGACCAGGGGACCGATGGCGTTCGCGGGGGCGAGCCGTTGCGCTGCGCGGGCGACCATCGTGGCGGTGTCGCACCGCCCGGCTGCCATCAAGGCAGCGGCGAGGCGTAGACGGACCGCGGCGTTGCTGGGCTGCTGCTGGGCTTGGGTCTGAAGGGCAGGAATGTTGGCCGGTGCGACAGCACCGGTGCGGACGGCTCCCCCACCTGCGCAGGCCAGGCCGAGGCAGCTCACCCCAATAACGACAGCACGCGTAACCTTCAAATGAAGCTCCGCCACCATGTTAAGGGGGTGGAAAGATGCCCTGGGACCCAACGCCCGCAAGGGCTTACACGATTACTGCGCTACGACCGTTGCCGCTATGACGGGCATCACCAGATAGGGCGGCGAAAGCGGCGCTTATAGAGGAAGGTGATGCACCGGCGGGCGGCTGGGCGCCACCACGCCGTGGGCGGGCAGAACCGGGGCCGGTGCCGCCGGCTCACTCGAGCGCTTGGAGCATCTGACGCATCTTGCGCGCCAGGTCCTCGATCTGTTTCAGGCTCGAGAGATCCTCTTCACCGAACTTTTCGGGCGTGAGGAGCAGGATCTGCGTTTCCGCGAGTATCGCCGATAGGGGATTCGCCAAGTCGTGCCGAAGCTTCATCAGCGCGGCGCGGGCATCGACCATCAAAGTAGGGAGCGGTAGAGATCGCGAAGGTGGTGGTCGCGCAGATCCCGGACCGCCTGCCACAGGTCTGGCTCAGACGTCGCGCAGAAGATCTCCGCCGTGGAGCGCTCCGCCTCGGTGCCCTCCGCTCCGAAGAAGACACGCCCCCGCCAAATCCCGTCCTCGGTGCGACGTACCGAGAGGCGAATATCAATGGGCTGTCCGTCGAAACGTATCGGAGGAAGGTCGTGGACGACCTGGTCGAGCGCGGGTGAAGCTTGGTACCGAGCCGGTTGTGCTGGCATGCAGTGCCGTTCTGGCTGGTTTGGGCAAAGATATAAGAAAAGGGCACTTACGCAATACTTACGGACCGAATTGAGCGAGGGGGACCGGAGCGAAAGTCAACACGAACAAGATGAGGCTCGCCCACGCGACCCAGCGCCGCGAGCGCGGCAACGGCCGGTACGTATCGAGCACCGGTGGATGACCCAAACGCCCGCGCGAGAGGGCGAGGACCAGCGACCCCCACACGAGCCAGCCGAGCCAGAACCAACCCAACAGCATGATGACGATCCAGAACCCCCGACCCAGTCCTTCGTGGTGCTTGGGCGAGGCGGCGTAGAGGATATGCCCCCCGTCGAGCTGCGCGATCGGCAGGAGATTGAGCGCGGTCACGAACATGCCGAACCAACCCGCCACGGCGATGGGGTGCAACACGATGCCGGGGGCATGACTCATCGCCAGAAAGCGGACGACGCGCGTGATGATCGAGTCGCCCAGGTGCCAGAGCGGCTGATTGCCGGCCCACAGCTCCATGCCGAACGTGCCGGGGAGGGCCGGTCGACTGAGGGCGAACCCGATCCACAGCACCGGCAACGCGATCAGGAATCCCGCGAACGGTCCCGCGGCACCGACGTCGATCAGCTGGCGGCGATCGGTGAGAATCGTGCGCAGTCGAATGAACGCGCCCAGGGTCCCGATGGGAAGCGGCGGCCCCGGGAGGAAGTAGGGAGGGGAGACGTCGAGCAGATAGCGCCGTGCCGTCACGTAGTGTCCGAGCTCATGACACATGAGGATCGTGAGCAGCGGCAGCGAGAACACGAGACCGGGGGTCCACCCGTGCATGAGCACGTGGCCCCAGTCACTCAGCGTCAATGCGCTATCGACGCTGACGGCGCCCGCGAAAACCGCCCCACCCAAGGTCGTCGTGAACAGGGTCGCGGCGAAGAGCACGACGTGCGCGACCCACCGCTCCCCCGGACGGGGACCTGCCGCCTGCGTGAGGACCAGGTGCCGGCCGTCGGCCTCGTCGGACCAGTAGTGGGTTCCGCGCCACTTCTTCAGCGCCTGGGCAAGCTCCGCGGAGGGGCCGGCGTGCGACGGATGTACAAGTGCATCAATGACTTCGCGGTCGCGCAGCGGGATCGTGCGCCACGCGACCAGAAACCGCGTCAGGCTCACGGGCGTACTTGACGCAGCATGATGACCGGCCTACTATCACTCGTTCGCACGCCGCCCCATTCCCAGGTTTCCATTACCAACTAGGCCCACTCCCCCATCCCGGGGTTCCCCCGCCGTAAATGCAACCGGAGCTGATTCACACGTGGATATCGCCGAACTGAAGAGAAAGTCCGTCGCGGAACTGCACGCGATGGCCGAGAGCCTCAACATTCAAAACTATTCTGGGCTCCGCAAGCAGGATTTGATCTTCCGCATCGAACAATCGCTGCTCGACACAGACACCGTGCTCCGCGGCGAAGGTGTGCTGGAGATCCTCCCCGAAGGGTACGGCTTCCTGCGCAGTCCCGACTGGAACTACCTGTACGGTCCCGACGACATCTACGTCTCGCCGAGCCAGATCAAACGTTTCGATCTGCGCACCGGCGATACGATCATGGGCCAGGTGCGGCCGCCGAAAGAAGGCGAGCGCTACCTGGCGCTGCTGAAAGTCGAAGTCGTCAACGGCGAGGAGCCCGAGAAAGCCAAGCATCGCGTCGCGTTCGACAATCTCCGGCCGCGCTACCCCGAGCAGCAGCTCAAGCTGGAGCGCAAGGACGGCGACCTGTCGATGCGCGTGCTCGACATTCTCTCGCCGATCGGGAAAGGGCAGCGCGGATTGATCGTGTCGCCGCCCAAGGCCGGTAAGACGATCCTCATGCAGAAGCTCGCCAACTCCATCATCGAGAATCACCCCGAGGTCTACCTCATCGTGCTGCTGATCGATGAGCGGCCTGAGGAAGTGACCGATATGGAGGAGAACGTGAAGGGGCCGAACGTGGAGGTCGTCTCCTCGACCTTCGACGAGCCGGCCGACCGCCACGTTCAGGTCGCCGACATGGTGATCGAGAAGGCGAAGCGCCTCGTGGAGCATGGCAAAGACGTCGTGATCCTGCTCGATTCGATCACCCGCCTCGGCCGGGCGCACAACGTCGTCGTGCCGCACTCGGGGAAGATCCTGTCGGGCGGTGTCGATGCCAACGCGCTCCAGAAACCCAAGCGCTTCTTCGGCGCCGCGCGCAACATCGAAGGGGGCGGCTCGCTCACCATTCTCGCCACGGCCCTGATCGACACGGGCTCGCGCATGGACGAGGTAATCTTCGAGGAGTTCAAGGGCACCGGCAACTCCGAAGTCATCCTCGACCGCCGCATCGCGGAACGACGCACCTTCCCGGCGATCGATGTGCAACGCACCAGCACCCGGAAAGAAGAGCTGCTGCTCACCAAGGAAGAGCTCAACAAGGTCTACCTGCTCCGCAACTTCCTGGCGGACATGCCGCCCGTCGAGGCCATCGAGTTTCTGCTCGAGCGTCTCAAACGGACGAAGACCAACAACGAATTCTTCCAGACGATGGCGCAGGGTTGAAGGGGGAGGGCCGGCTGCTGGGCGTGGACTGGGGCGAGCGGCGCATCGGCCTCGCCCTCTCGGATGAATCGCAAACCCTCGCCCAGCCCCTCGATACCCTCACCCGCCGACCCGGGAAGCGCTTCCCGATGGCTCGTCTCCTCGAACACGTCACGACGCAGCAGGTCGTCGGCATCGTCGTCGGGCTTCCCCTCGACGAAGCCGGGGCCGAAGGCGACTCGGCCCGCGCCGCGCGCGCGCTGGCCGACGACATCGGCCGCCGGTCGAAGTTGCCGGTCTCGCTGTGGGACGAGCGCATGACGACCGCGCGCGTAAAGGCCGCAGTGCGGGAAATGGGCGGGTCCACCCGGGGGCGGAAGGAAGACGTCGACGCGCTCGCCGCCGCCCTCCTCTTACAGCACTACCTCGACACGCAGCGTGGAGGCACTACATGAGAGCGGCCCTCCTCGCGCTCGTCCTGGTCGCGTGCGGCGGGTCCTCGCAGGGCCCCAAGGTGACCGTGACGATCCCGCGCGGCGCGACGTTCGGGCAGGCCGTCGACTCGCTGGTCGCGAGCGGGGTGATCGATCACCCGGGGTGGTTCCGTCTCTACGCGCGCGCGCGCGGTCTCCCCGGCGCGCTCAAGAGCGGCATCTACACCTTCACCACGCACGACGGCTGGGGTGACGTCGTAACCGCGTTGAAGGCGGGCCGCGGCCTCGAGGTCCGCTTTACCGTCCTCGAAGGGATGATGGCGGTCGAGATCGCGGAGCGCGCGCGGGTGTGGCTCCGCATTCCACGGGATTCCTTCTTCGCGGCCGTGAAGGACACCGCGCTGCAACGCGAGCTCGGGGTCCGCGACAATCCCGCGGGCGTGGAAGGGTACATGTACCCCACGACCTACAACGTCCCGGTCGGCATCAAGGCGCGGGACCTGGTGCGCCTGATGACGCACGAGTTCATCGAGCGCTGGCCGCCCGAATGGGACGCGCGTGTGATGCAGCTGGGGATGACGCGACACGAGGTCGTGACGTTGGCGTCGATCATCGAAGCCGAAGTCCGCTACCGCCCCGACCGGCCCTATGTGTCCGCGGTGTACCACAATCGCTTGAAGCGACACATGGCATTGCAGGCCGATCCGACGATCAACTACGCGTATCAACGTCGCCTGCGGCGTGTGTGGGAGAAGAATCTGCAGATTCACTCACCCTACAACACGTATTTGCATCCCGGGCTCCCGCCCGGGCCGATCAGCCAGCCGAGCGACTCGAGCCTCTTCGCGGCGCTGGAGCCGGCGCCGGTGGGCTTCCTCTACTTCGTGGCCCAACCCGACGGCAAGCATGTGTTCTCGGAGACCTACGCGGACCACCTGGCGGCGATCAGGCGGGCGAGACAACGGCGCTGACTTCCCGGGCACTCGCTTCCGGATCCGACGCGCCGAGCACCGCTCCAATCACCGCCACGCCGACCGCCCCGGCCGCGATAATTCTGGCCGCATTCCCCGCCGTGATCCCCCCGATTCCGATGACCGGCATCCCCTCGGGGGCCAGACGCGCGAGGGCCGCGAACCCCTCGGGCCCCAACGCGGCTCCAGCATCGGGTTTGTTGCCGCTCGCGAAACAAGGACCGACGCTCCAGTAGTCGGCGGGCCAGGCGCGCGCGCGGTCGGCCTCGAGGGCGGAACCGACCGAGATGCCAAGGAGAAAGCCCGGCGGGACCGACGCTCGCAGCGCATCGAGGGGGGGGTCGTCGTGGCCGAGATGCGCCCCGGCCGCGCCCGCCGCCAGCGCGACGTCGACGCGGTCGTTCACCAGCACTGGCACCGGGAGCGCCTGCACCAAGGCGCGCGCAAGCTGCAGCATTTCCCGAGGCGTGCCATCTTTCCAGCGCACTTGCACCATCGTGGCTCCGCCGGCGCTCGCCCGCCGGCACACCTCGACCGCGTCCCGCCCCTCGAGCAGGACGGGGTCGGTGAGCACCATCAACCGCAACTGATCCGCGAGCGTCATGACCGAGACTCCGAAGACTCTGCGTGGCCTCCGCGGCGCGACTACCGCGGCCGCGAACACGAGTGAGGCGATCCTCCAAGCCACCGAAGAGCTGCTCCGCACGCTCCAAAGCGCCAACGGATTCGTGCCGGAGGACGTTGAGAGCGCCATCTTCACATCCTCTCCTGACCTCACGGCGGAGTATCCGGCGCGCGCGGCGCGTCGCCTGGGCTGGACTGAGGTGCCCCTGCTCGGCACGGCGGAAGTCGCCGTCCCGCGAGGCTTACCCCGATGCATCCGCGTGTTGCTGCATTTCTACACGGCCAAGGCTCCGGGGGCGCTCAAACATACGTATCTGCGGGACGCGGCGAAGTTGCGGCCCGATCGATGAGTGGGGGCACCGCGGTCGTCACGGCCAAAGGCGCCGAGCGCTGGAAGCAAGGACATCCCTGGATCTATCGCACCGACGTAGCCGAGGAGCCGGGCAAGGCGCCCGGCATCGTTCGCGTGACCGACCGTCGCGGACGCTTCATCGGCCAGGCGCTCTACTCGCCGAAATCCGAGATTCGCCTGCGGTTGCTCGCTCGTGGTGAGGAGCCCGTGGACGCGGCCTGGTGGGGCGCACGGATCTCGGCGGCCGTGCGGCGGCGCGCCGGGATCGAGGCGAGCGCCTGGCGGGCCGTGCACGCCGAGGGCGACGGGTTGCCGTCCCTCGTCGTCGACAAGTATGGGCCGTGGGTCGTCGCCCAGATGCTCTCAGCAGGTCTCGAGAGCGCGCGCGACGACGTGGTCGCGGGGATCCGGACGGCGCTGCAACCCGATGGCGTGCTGCTCCGGAACGACGCCGGCGTTCGCCGGCATGAGGGCCTACCGCTCGAGGTGGTGCTCGCCTACGGCGAGGTACCGGAAGTCGTGGAGGTCGTCGAAGGGGGCGTGAAGTATCTCGCGGCGCCGTGGAAGGGACAGAAGACCGGCGCCTTTCTCGACCAGCGCGAGAATCGCTGGCTGGTGGCCCGGCATACGCCGGTGGGCAGCCGCGGGCTCGACCTGTTCACCTATCACGGATCGTTCGCGCTGCCCATGGCGCGGCTGGCGCGCGAGGTCGTGGCTGTCGACCAGAGCGCCGAGGCGCTGGCGCGCGGGGCCGAGAACGCTCGGCTCAACGAGATCCATAACATCACGTGGCGTGAGGCGAACGTGTTCGATCTGGTGCGGGAGATGGAACAGCGCCGGGAACGGTTCGACACGATCGTGCTCGACCCTCCGGCGTTCGCCAAGACCAAAGCGACGCTCACGCGGGCTGTGGCCGGCTACAAGGAGATCAACCTCCGGGCGATGCGGATCCTCGCGCCGGGCGGTGTCCTCTTCACCTGTTCGTGCTCCTACCATGTCGGCCGCGACGTTTTTCAGGCGATGATCGCCGACGCCGCCCGCGACTCGGGCCGCCGCCTGCAGGTGCTCGCACTCTGCGGCGCGGCGGGCGACCACCCTGAGATCGTGAATGTCCCGGAGACCGGCTATCTCAAGGCCGTTCTACTGCGCGCAGTCGACTAACGCAGCGCCAGAATCCAATCCGCGATCGCTTGCACGGCTTCCGGCACGATGGGAATGCCGGGATCCTGGTAGGTGCTCATCTGCCCTGGCAGGGTGCGGTCGGCAACACGCTTCAGCACGTGGTTGACATCGGGCATGAGCACGAGCCGGGCGTCGGGCCGCGCGGTATGCAGCCGTTCGGCGTCCGCAACAGTCACTTGCAGATCGGTCACCCCCTGCACCAGCAGCACCGGTTGGCGCACCGCGCGGATGGCTGCCGGTGGATCGAAGGCCGCCAGTGAGCGCATGTAGGTCCGATTCACCGGAACGAAAAGCATCTCCATGTGCTGCGGCACATCCGCGGGCTGGTCGCCGCGCAGATACTGCTTCCAGGCCGTGTCGTAGCGCACCATCGTCGCGCTGTCGAACTGCCGGCTGAGCTGTTCTCGCATCACGTCGCCCAGAGCGCGACCCAACCCCGAGACATGCACCACGCCGGCGACGGGCGCGCCCTGGCGCGCGGCGATGAGGGCGAGCGACGCCCCTTCGCTGTGCCCCACCAACACGACTCGCGAAAACCGGGGATCGTGGGCCAGCGACCCCGCGGCGCTGCGGGCGTCGGCGGCGAAGTCCTCCAGGGTCATCTGGGTGATGTCGAACGTGCCCTGCGTTCCCGGCAGGCCGCGCTTGTCGTAGCGCAGGGTGGCGATGCCCCGCTCCGCGAGGCGCCAGGCGAGCTGCGCGTAGGAATTCGGCCTGATCCCCATTACGGAGTTGCCGTTGCGGTCCGTGGGGCCCGACCCCGCGATGATGACCGCGACCGGTACGGGACCCGCGGCCCCACGCGGCAGCGTCAGCGTCGCGCCGAGCCCCACAGCGCCGCTCCGGATCGTGTACGCGGTCTCGATCGCGGCCGCGGGAGCGGTGGTATCCGCGCGCGCAGGCGCCGCCGCCTGAACCAACGCGACGACGATAAGGCTAGGAATGATCACGTTGCTCTCGCTTCCAGAGGACGTAGGACTGCACGACAGGAATCCCAGCCGCGAGGATGATGGTGACCATCCAGACCGGGAAGAACGCGCCTCGCGGGGCGAAAGCGGCCGCGGCCACGACGAGACCGGCGATCACGAACAGCCAGCCGGCGGTGCGATGCACGCGGCGCCACACGCTGTCGCTCGAGAGGGTCCAGGGCGTGCGGACGCCGACGAACCAGTTCGGCTCGACCCGCGTCAGGTAGTTGCCGAGGAACGCCAACAACAGGCCGATGCCGACTGGGAGCAAACGATCGACCTGCACCGTGTAACCCAGGCCGTTCGCCACGATCAGCACGTGCGCCACGCCCGTGAACGCCAGCACCACGTTCGCGATCAGCCAGTAGGTGTCCAGGAACTTGGCGTAGTTCTCGCGCCTGGGGTCGACCTTGGGCAGGACGGTGAAGAGCCCGGTCAGCCCCACGATGACGAGGGGCATCACGGCGACGGCCCAGAGCCGGCTCGAATAGCCGTCCGGCGTCCCTTGGAGACTCCAGTGTGTCGCGACGGTCGCGGGAAGCCGTGGATACGCCCAGATCGACACCCCGGCCGCGAGCGCGGCGACCACCAGACCAAACCAGCGGCTACGCATCGTTCCCTCCTGAGAAGCTCTTCATGAAGTAGCGGACGACTTCCTGAAAGACGGTCGTGTTGAGGCGATAGCGGATGAACTGCCCCTGCCGCTCCGTAGCGACGAGGCCGGCGGCCTTGAGAACCCCCAGGTGGTGCGAGACCGAGGCGAACGCGATGGGGAATTGCTCGGCGATATCGCCCGCGGTGCGGTCGCCTTCCGCCAGGAGCTCGAGGATGCGACGGCGGGTGGGGTCGGCGAGGGCGCGAAACAGCGAGTCGTGCATGGATAGATATTTAGACAACTATCTTATTATTGTCAAGCAAAGTTGACTAAATCCGCCCCAGTCACAAGGTTGCAAGGCCATGTCTTCAGCAGCGGTTCGCCGCGTCCTCATCGGCCTGCTCGGCGCCAACCTCGCCGTCGTCGCCGCCAAAGCGTTCGTCGGAGTCGCGTCGGGTTCGCTCGCCGTGTGGGGGGATGCGCTGCACTCGTCCGTCGACTCGCTCTATAACGTGCTCGGCCTGATCGTCGTCCGGGTCGCCGCCCGCGAGCCCGACGAAGACCACCCCTATGGCCACGGCAAGTTCGAGACGCTGGGCGCGCTGGCGATCGTCGTGTTCCTCTCAATCACCTGCTTCGAGTTGGTCCGCAACGCGGTACAGAAACTGTTGGGCGGAGGCCACACCGTCGTCGTGACCGATCTGGGTCTCGTCGTCCTGCTCGCGACGCTCGCCGTCAACGTCGTCGTGGCCTGGTACGAGAACCGCCGCGGACACGAGCTGTCGAGCGAACTGCTCATCGCCGATGCGGCGCATACGCGCACCGATGTCTTCATCACGATCGGCGTATTGATGGGCGTGCTGTTCGCCCGCCGCGGCGCCACGTGGGTGGACCCGGTCGTCGCCATCGTCGTGGCCGCCCTCATCGTCCGCGTCGCGTACCAGATCTTCGCGCGGACGGTGCCCGTGCTCGTCGACGAACGCGCGATCCCCGAGCGCGCCATTCGCCACGCCGCCCAGGAGATCAAGGGCGTGAAGAGTGCCTACGGCATCCGTTCCCGCGGCGGTCACGGGGCCGGCGTGCGCTACGCGGAAGTGACGATCGCGGTCGATCGGGAAGCCAACGTCGCGGCGGCCCACGCGATCGCCGATCAAGTCGAGGAGCGCCTGAAGCGCGAGCTCGAGCTCAGCGCCGTCACGGTGCACGTCGAGCCGTGCTGACGTCGTCGGCGACCCAGCGCCAAACGGCCACGCGGGCGCCGCGTCCTCAGCGCTCGCTGAAACAGGAGTACCAGGAGTTCATCCTGCAGCGCATCGAGGAGTACAAGAACGCGATTCCGCGGGGAGAGCTGCTCGAAATCGGTGACGAAGCGGTGCGCGAGCTGCAGGCGAGCGCGCAGGATCAGTACCTCCTGACGGAGGTGCTGCTGCTCGAGCACGTGGACCGCATCATCGCCCGACGGCTGCGACTGCCGTCGTTCCCGCGCTGGCGTCAGAAGCATCGCGCGCTGCGTGATGCCCAGCGCGAACCGACCCATTGGGGGCTCGACCCCGCGCACCCGATCGTGCCCTGGGCGTCGCGGCTCGAGGCCGGGGACCTCGTCGTGGTGGTCGGCGCCGCGGCCCTCTCCGAAGCCCTGTTTCTGGCCGCGCACGACATCGAAGTATTCCTCGTGGATCAGGACCTCGGCGCCGTCGAAGCGGCCGAAGGACGCGCCGTCAACGAACAACTCGCTGGTGGCCTCCAGGCGCTGGTCATCAACTTCGGCAGCTGGTTCCCCGATCTCTCCCCATCCCTGGTGGTGCTCGAGCCGAAGAGTCTTGCGAACCTCCGCGCCAAGGATCGGGGTTCGCTGATCGCCGATCTCCAGGTCCGCACGCGCTCGGGCGGGGTCCACATCGTGCTCTCCACGGGCGCCTCACGACAGGTCATCCCGCTCGCCCCCGAAGCGCTGCAGGGTCTCTACAGCGGGTGGCAGGTGCAAGGGAATCGACGTTCAAAGCGGAGCGGATTCACCGCCACCAAGCCTCCGCGTCAGGCCGACACGGCGTCGAACGTGTCCGAATAACGACACCGACCCGCCACTCGATTTGCAAGTGATTGTCCAACAGTAGGTTGCAATTCCGGCCCCGTGGCAGGCGGCTTGCCCTGCAACCAGGCATGACCAGTCTTCCGCTCGTACTCGACGACGAACCGATGGGGATCATCCTGCGCGCAGGCCGCGAGGTTTTGCGCCCGGCAAAGATCTGGGCTTACTGTTGGTTTATGGACGAAGGAGAAGACGGGGACCACACGCATCGGCATCTGCCGGTCGATCCCCGCTGAGTCGATCGCCTACTGTTTGACTTCGATTTCCGTCTCCAGCTCGTATTCCTTAAACCCGCAGAATCCCGCGCGCACCGTGTAACGACCGGGGCGCGCCGCCCCCTCGCGCGGCAGCCGCGCCACCTCGCGCACGAACTTCGGCAGCGTCACCTGCAGTTGATCGGTTGGGGTGTTCAGCTGGCGGGCGAATGTCCATGGGACCGCGCCACCGTCGTTCGGCTCCACCGAGAAGCAGACGAAATCCTTCGACACGAACTCCATCGTCACGTCTGACTCACCGTGGTTGTTGGCAGTGTAGACGATCACCGGGCCCACGCCCGTCGCCTTTCCGGCGGAATCCACCCACGCGAATGTTTGCGGCAACACCCATAACGTCACCGCCACACGGTGCGTGAAGCTGTTGCTCACCATGCGTCGAACGGTGCCCCTGGGGTCGACTTCGCGTATGGCGGTCACTTGCAACCGGACGCGCGCCGGGGGAGGAACCGCCGCGTCGAGCGTGCCGCGCGCTTCCACGAAATGGCCCGCATGTGAAGTCCACTTCGTGGAGTCGCCCGCCAGCTCGACCTCGGCAATCACCCGGTCACGGTAGCGAAACGGAACCGGGAGACCGACCAGCCAGGTCCCTGCCCCGGCGGGGTGTCCCACCACCCCTTGCACGACGACGGTGGTGTCCTGGCGGGGAGGTGCCAAACTGAGTGCGGCGAGCAGGAGGAACGCGTTCATACGCCCTCCACGATGTCCCCCGTGCACGAGTCTTGCAACTCCCCGAGCACGGGATATCTATACCTGTATGCCGACGCTTACGATCGACGGCCGCTCCGTCACGGCGGCGGAAGGTCGGACCATCCTCGACGCAGCCAGGGCCGCCGAGATCGAAATCCCGGCCCTGTGCTGGTATCCGAAGCTGCCGATCGTGGGCAACTGCCGCATCTGCCTCGTGTCGGTCGAGGGTCAGCCCAAGCTCCTCCCGGCGTGCGCGACCAAGGTCGCCGACGGCATGGTCGTGACGACCGAGTCGCACGCGGCGGTCGAGAACCGCAAGGGGGTCCTCCGCCTCCTGCTCGAGCGGTATCCTGCCATCAACGGCAGCCCGCGTAACGAGTTCGAGGACTATGTAGTCCGCTACGGGGTGACGCCGACGCCGCTCGACGCCCGCGACCTCGGGCTGCGCGCGGGCGACGAACGGCCCGGCGACCCGATGATTCGCCACGACATGTCCACCTGCATCCTGTGCACGCGCTGCGTGCGGGCGTGCGAGGACATCCAGGTCGTCGGCGTGCTCGACGTGGGGTTCCGCGGCGAGCACGCCGAGATCATCGTCGGCGTCGACGGCGACCCCGACAAGGCTGGGTGCACCTGGTGCGGGGAATGCGTCCGCGTCTGCCCCACCGGGGCGATCTTCGAGGTGATGCCGCGGCAGCGGTTCGCGCCCGAGCAGATCCGCCATCCCGATCGCGTGGTCCGCGCCGTCTGCCCCTACTGCGGCGTCGGCTGCCAGGTCGATCTGCACGTCGCCGACCAGAAGGTGCTGCGCGTCACCTCCCCGGACATCGAGCTGAACACGCCTAATCAAGGCTCGACCTGCGTCAAAGGCCGTTTCGGCTACGACTTCCCGCAGCATCGGGATCGCCTGACCAAGCCCTTGATGAGGCGGGGCTGGACGAAGTCGGGCGATCGGTGGCTGTGGAAGGGCCCGACCGGCGCGGATCGCCGCGGCGGGCCATGGCGGACGATCGAGGGCGAGGGACAACAGTCGAAGCCGGGAACGCCGCCCCGCGCCACCGGGAAATCGGCTCGCCAGCTGCCGCTGCTGGAGCGGCTCGATCAGGACATTCGCGACCGGGTCGCGACGCCGGCGGACTGGTACGCGCCGTTCCGCGAGGCCACGTGGGAAGAGGCCCTGAGTCTTGCCGCGCAGGAGCTGTCGCGCATCAAACGCGAGCGCGGCGGCGACGCGCTGGCCTGTTTCTCGTCGGCCAAGTGCTCGAACGAAGAGAACTACCTGATGATGCGGATGTTTCGCGCGGCGCTGGGCACGAACAACGTGGATCACTGCACGCGCCTGTGCCACTCGACCTCGGTGGCGGCGATGCAGCGCGCGCTCAGCACATCAGCGGCCTCGGGGTCGATGCGGGAGATCGAAGAGGCGTGCGACGTCATCTTCATCGGCGGTGCCAACACCACCGAGTCGCATCCCGTCTTCGGCGCCGCGATCAAACGCGCTCACGAGCACGGGGCGACCCTGATCGTGGCGGACCCGCGCCGCACCGAGCTGGCCGGCAGAGCCGACATTCACCTCCAGTTGCAGCCGGGCACCGATGTCGCCCTCTATTCGGCGATGCTGAATCACATCCTGGCACTGGGTCTCGAAGACAAGGCCTTCATCACCAACCGGGCCCATGACTTCGAGAAAGTGCGCGCCGCCGTCGCGCCCTACACACTCGACAAGGCGGCGAGAATCACCGGGATCCCGGCCGAGAGAATTGGGCGCGCCGCCGAGATCTACGCCCGCGGCCCCAACACCAGCTCGCTCTGGGCCATGGGCCTGACGCAGCACGCCAATGGCACCGACATCGTGGCGTCGTTCCTCAACTTGATGCTCGCGTGCGGCATGATCGGGCGCTGGGGCGCCGCGATGTTGCCGATCCGCGGGCAGAACAACGTCCAGGGCGCCTCCGACATGGGGGCGATTCCCTTCGTCTATACCGACTACCAGCCCGTCGGCGACCTGGCCGTGCGCGAGCGCTTCGCGAGCGCCTGGGGAGTGGCGCCCGAGGCACTGTCGCTCAAGAAGGGCCTGATGGTCACGGAGGTCGTGAAACCGGAGAGCGGCGTCCGCGGCATGTACATCATGGGCGAGAACCCGATCATCTCGGACCCCGATATCGCGCACGCCGAGCACTGGTTCCAGGAGCTCGAGTTCCTCGCGGTGCAGGACCTCTTCCTCACCGAGACGGCCCGTTACGCCGATGTCGTGCTGCCCGCCTCGAGCTTCGCCGAGAAGACCGGCACCTTCGTGAACACGGAGCGCCGCATCCAGGTCTCGCACCAAGCCGTCGAATCACCGGGCCAGGCTCGTGGCGATCTCGACATCCTGATCGATCTCACGACGCGACTCGGTCTGCCGACGCCCTTCAATGGCCCCGAAGCGGTGATGGCCGAGATCGCGCGCGTCACGCCGAGCTGGGCCGGCGTCACCTATCCGCGCCTCGAAGGGGCGGGCCTGCAGTACCCCATCCCGACACCGGAGCATCCCGGCACGGCCTTCCTCTTTGCCGACGCGTTCCCCACGGCGGACGGGAGGGCCACGTTCGTGCCCGTGGAGTACACCGACCCGGCCGAGCTCCCCGACGACGAGTATCCGTTCGTGATGAATACGGGCCGGCAGCTGTACCATTGGCATACGGGGACGATGACCCGCCGCGCCAGCGGGCTCGATGCGCGCGAGCCCACGGCCATCGTCGAGATCCATCCGGCCGACGCCGCCGAGCTGGGCGTCGCCGAGGGCGAGCTGGTGCGACTGACGTCGCGCCGCAACTCGATGGTCACGGCCTGCCGCATTTCCGACCGCGTGGCCCGAGGCCAGGTGTTCGTTCCGTTCCACTTCCGCGAGGCCGCCGCCAACCTGTTGACGAATCCGATCCTCGACCCCTACGCGAAGATGGCGGAGCTCAAGGTCTGCGCGATCCGCATCGAACCGGCGCGGACGCCGGCGGCCGTCTAGGTATGGACTTCGGACTCGCCAAACGGGTGGCGCTCGTGTGCGGCTCGACCCGCGGCATCGGTCGAGCCGTCGCGAAGACGCTGGCGCACGAGGGGGCGCGCGTGGCCGTCAACGGACGCACGGAGGAGTCGACGCGCCAGGCCGCCCAGGAGCTATCGGCGACCCCTTTCCCCGCCGACGTCAGCGTGCCCGCACAAGCGGAGGCGATGGTGCAGCGGGTGGCGAAGGAGCTGGGCCGGCTCGACGTCCTGTTTTGCAATGCCGGCGGTCCGGCCGCCGCACCGTTCAAGGATCAGCCCGCCGATGCCTGGCAACGTGCCATCGAGCTGAATCTGCTCTCGACGATCCACTTGGCGCGGGCGGCCGTGCCGATCATGCGAAAGGCTCAGTGGGGCCGCATCATCTGCCTCGTCTCCGTGGCGGCGAAGCAGCCCTTGCCGGGTCTCATTCTGTCGACGACGGCGCGCGCCGGGGTGCTGGGGTTCGCGAAGGCGCTCGCGGACGAAGTCGCTCCGGACGGCATCACCGTCAACTGCATCTGCCCGGGTTTCATCGCCACTGAACGCGTCGAAGAGCTGACGAGAACCAAACCCGACATGATGAAGCAGATGTTGGCGCAGATCCCGATGGGGCGAATCGGCAACACAAGCGAGCTCGCGGCGACGGTAGCGTTCCTCGCCTCTGAGCCCGCCAGCTACATTACCGGCGCCGTACTCCAGGTGGACGGCGGGTTCACCCGCTCCATCTTCTAGGCATCCCGCATCCCGGGAATCCATGCAAGCGATCGTCAAAGAGAAACGTGCGCCCGGCTTGATCGTCACGACCGTACCCAAGCCGGCCCCGGGACCCGGGGAGGTGTTGATCGCGGTGCGTCACGCGGGCGTGTGCGGGACCGACCTCCACATCGCCGATTGGGACCCCTGGGCGCAGGGCCGCATCAAGCCGCCGATCGTCATCGGCCACGAGTTCGCGGGAGAGATCGCAGCGCTCGGTGACGGCGTGACGGGGCTGCGCAAGGGCCAGCTCGTGACCGCCGAGGGACACATCGTCTGCGGGCACTGCCTCCAGTGTCGCACCGGCAATGGCCACATCTGCAAGAACACGCGCATCATCGGGGTCGATCGTGACGGCGCGTTCGCCGAATACATCGTGATGCCGACCACCAACGTGCTGACCCTGTCGGGGATTCCCACCGAGGTCGGCGCCATCATGGACCCGATGGGGAACGCGTTTCACACGGTGCTGACCGCGGAGATACCCGGCAGCACCGTGTTCATTGTGGGCTGCGGGCCGATCGGGTGTTTCGCGGTCGGCATCGCCCGGGCCGCGGGCGCGACGAAAGTGATCGCGTCCGACGTGAATCCCAAGCGCCTGGCCCTCGCGGAAAAGATGGGCGCGCACGTCACGATTAACGCCGCCAAGGACGACGTCGTGAAGACCGTCATCGCGGAGACGGGCGGCGAAGGGGCCGACGTGGTGTGCGAGATGTCGGGCGTGCCCTCGGCGCTGCACCAGGCATTCGCCGCGGTGCGCATGGGCGGCCGCGTGCAGCTGCTCGGCATCCCCAAGGGCGAGGTCCCCGTCGATTTCGCGAACGAGATCATCTTCAAGGGGATCACGCTCTACGGGGTGATCGGCCGCAAAATGTACGAGACGTGGCACCAGATGCGCCGCTTTCTCACGGGCGGGCAATTCGATCCCCGCCCCGTCATCACCCACCGATTCCCACTCGCCAAGATCGACGACGCGCTCGCCGCCATCCGCTCGGGCGACGCGGGGAAGGTCATTCTGGAGATCGCATGAGCTTCGCCGGACAACTGGAATCGGAGCTCGCGCAGTTCAAGCGCGAGGGCGTCTACAAGCGGCTCAATTACCTCGACTCACCCCAGGCGGCACGCGTCAAGATGGAAGGCCGCGGCGAGGTGGTCATCCTCTCCTCCAACAACTATCTCGGTTTGTGCGCGGTGCCGGACGTCGTGCAGGCCGGAAAGGACGCCCTGGACCGCTGGGGCGCCGGCACCGGCTCCGTGCGGTTTATCTGCGGCACCTTCACCGTGCACCGCGAGCTGGAGGCGGCGCTCGCCACGTTCGTCGGCTGCGAAGCGTCGCTCACTTACGTGAGCTGCTGGAACGCCAACGAAGGGCTCTGCCCCACCCTGCTCGGCGAGCAGGACATCGTCATCTCCGATCAGCTGAATCACGCGTCGATCATCGACGCGATCCGCCTCGCCAAAACGATCACCAAGTGCCAGACCGCCGTCTACAAGCACTCCGACATGGCGGACCTCGAGGAGAAGCTCAAGGGCGCCAAAGGCTCGCGCCTCAGACTGATCTTCACCGACGGCATCTTCTCCATGGAAGGCGATATCGCGAAGCTCCCCGACATCGTCGCGCTGGCGCGGAAGTACGACGCCGTCGTCGCGATGGACGACTCCCACGCGACGGGAGTGCTCGGCAAGTCGGGGCGCGGCACCGCCGAGCACTTTGGGATGCTTGGACAGGTGGACATCATCACCTCGACCCTCGGTAAGGCGCTCGGCGGCGCTGCCGGCGGCTTTACCGCCGGCCCCGCGGCGCTCGCCGACTATCTCACGCAGCGGTCGCGGCCGCAGCTGTTCAGCAACGCGTTGCCGCCCACGGTCGCCGGCAGCGCTCTCGCGGCGGTGCACCATGTCGAGCGTCATCCCGAGCTGGTCACGCAACTGCACGAGCATGCGCGCTACTTCCGCGACCAGCTCATCGCACTCGGATTCAAACCCCTCCCCGGCGAGACGCCCATCGTGCCCGTCATCCTGGGTGAGACCGCCAAGGCGATCCAGATGAGTGAGCTCTTACTCGCCGAGGGCGTGTTCGTGACCGGCTTTGGCTATCCCGTTGTGCCGCAAGGGCATGCACGCGTGCGCTGCCAGCTCTCGGCGGCGCACACGCGCGCCGACCTCGATTTCGCGCTGCGCGCCTTCAAGAAGGTAGGCTCCAAACTCGGATTGATCTAGATGACCCCCTTCCTGCTGCTCGCGTTGCTGCAGTCCCCCGCGGCGAGCCTCGGCTTCGAACCAGGCGCCGACTCCATGCTCGCCGACTGGAAGCAAATCTCTTCGTACATGAACGCGCTCGCCGTGCGCAGCCCGTACGTACACGTCGACACGCTGGGCCGCACCACCGAGGGCCGGCCGTTCCTGCTGCTGGCGATCACCTCGCCGGCGAACCAGGCCCGGCTGGCGGCGATCAAGCGGGGGCAGCAGCTGCTCGCCGACCCGCGCCTTCTCACCGATGCCACGCTCGCCGGGCTACGCGCGACCCAACCCGCCGTCATCCTGATCAGCAACAACATTCATTCGACGGAGATCGCGTCGAGCCAGATGGGGATGACGCTCGCGTACCGGCTCGCGACCGATCCGGCGTTGACGCGGCTGCTCGACTCGCTCGTCGTCCTGATGATCCCGTCGATGAATCCTGATGGGCTCGACACGGTCGTGTCGTGGTATCGGCGGTACAAGGGCACGCCCTACGAGGGCGGCCCCCTCCCCTGGCTCTACCACAAGTACGTCGGTCACGACAACAATCGCGATTGGTTCATGGTGACGCAGGCGGAGACTCGGCTCGTCACGCGGATGCTCTACAACGACTGGTTTCCGGAGGTCGTCTACGACGTGCACCAGATGGGCACCAACGGCGTGAGGCTCTTCGTCCCGCCGTTCGCGGACCCCGTCAATCCGAACCTGGATCCCGCCCTCGTCGCCGGCATCAACCTCGTGGGCGCGCAGATGGCGTCGGCGTTGTACGACGCCGGCGCGACGGGGATCGCCCACCGGGAGCGCTACGACCTGTGGTGGCACGGCGGGTTCCGTTCGACCCCCACGCGGCACAACATGATCGGTGTGCTGACCGAAGCGGCGAGCGTGCGCATCGCATCACCGATCACGCTCGGTGCGGACTCGGTGCGCCAACCGGACCGCGGAGTGAACTATCCCGAGCCCTGGCCCGGCGGCACCTGGCGCCTCGGCGACATCGTGCGTTACGAGCTGATCGCCTCGGAGTCACTGGTGCGGCTCGCGGCGCGCGATCGCGTCACGTTCATCGACCGCTTCGTGGGGCTGGGCCAGCGCGCCATCGCGGCGGGCCGAGC
>Ga0134079_10000055_pt1 | contig 24938 bp, 21 predicted proteins | sample 15_taG_2_FD_119770 | JGI IMG/M metagenome (GOLD analysis project Ga0134079, IMG submission 119770) | Grasslands soil microbial communities from the Angelo Coastal Reserve, California, USA - 15_D_Rain_40cm_2_09182015 | ecosystem: Environmental > Terrestrial > Soil > Grasslands ...
AGGTACGGCGTCGCAAGCCCTGAACGTTCATACTGAAACCTGACGCGCCCGATCGTAGTCTCATACGCTCGGGCGCGTTAGGTTTCGTTCCCTTTTCTTCCTTGGCGAGGCACCTTGTTCGTTCTCTTGATGCTCTTGCAAGCGCAGGCTCCGCTGCAGCGGGCCGCGCAGACGATTACTCCTGAAGACATTCGGCGCCGCATCGGGATCATCGCCGATGATTCCATGCGCGGCCGTGACACACCAAGTCCCGAGCTCGACAAGGTCGCGCAGTATATCGCGGCCGAGTACAAGCGCCTCGGGCTGAAGCCGGGCGGCGATCGCGGCACATTCATCCAGCGTTACGCGCTTGACCGGGTAAAGATCGACGGAGACAGTTCGGCCGCGTTCGTGCATGGCGGCCCTGGCGCCACATTGAAGTATGCCAAGGACTTCATCTTCGTCGACAACATGTTCGAGAGCGGCGATTATGCCGGCGAACTCGTGCTGGTCTCCGGACCGTTGAGCGGCGCGACTGCTGACACGGCGGGCCTGGCCGGGAAGATGATTATCCTGACGACGCCCCGGCTGCGGGGAGCCGATCGCGACCGCGTCTTTGCCTGGAGGCCCGCCGGTGTCGTGTTCTTAAGCAACGCGCCGGACTCGATCTGGACACAGGTGGCCGCTCGCTTCAATCGCCCCCAGATGCGCGATCCCGGTCGAATCGTGGGTGGACCACTCGCGCTGGTGATTCGCTCGAGTGCGGTGGGGCCGGTGTTGACCGCGCTGGGCGGTGACTATGCGTCCGCGCAAACCGCCACGACATTCTCCGTGAAGCCAGTGGGCGGGGCGCAGCTTCACGTCCACGCGCGGATCCAACCCGCCGAGAAGAACTCCGCACCCAACGTCGTCGGCATTCTCGAGGGCAGCGATCCCACGCTCAAGAATGAGTATGTCGTGTTCAGCGCGCACATGGATCACGTCGGCGTCGCCGGGCCCCGCGGCAGCGGCGGGTGCCGGGCTCAGGGCGCGGACTCGATCTGCAACGGCGCCGATGACGATGGCTCAGGCACCGTGGCGGTGGTGGAAATCGCCGACGCATTCGCGCGGCTCGATCCCCGCCCGAAGCGCTCGGTCATCTTCCTGAACGTGAGCGGCGAGGAAAAGGGACTGTGGGGGAGCGAGTACTTCACCAATCACCCCGCCGTGCCGATCACGAACATCGTCGCCGATCTCAACATCGACATGGTCGGCCGGAACTGGCGGGATACGATTGTCGCGATCGGCAAGGAGCACTCGGACCTCGGCGCAACGCTGAACCGCGTGGGCGCGGCGCATCCCGAGCTGAACATGCAGCCGATCGACGACATCTGGCCGGACGAAAACTTCTATTTCCGGTCCGACCACTACAACTTCGCGCGCAAGGGCGTGCCCATCCTGTTCTTCTTCAACGGCACGCACGCGGATTATCACCAGGTGAGCGACTCGCCGGACAAGATCGACGCGGAGAAAGAGGCGCGCATCGCGCAGCTCATCTTCTACCTCGGCGTCGATGTCGCCAATGCGGCCGAACGCCCCAAGTGGAATCCGGACAGCTACAAGCGGATCGTCGTCGGTAACTAGGCTCTAGGGCGAAACGATCACCACGACCACCGACCCCGGAATGATCGGGGGTCGGGTCGTGGGCGATCCCGGCATCTGGCGCGGCCCTCACCGGACCGCGATCCTTTCGAAAATGCGCGTTCTGATCGTCGAGGATGATCCTGAGCTCGCCGCGCTGCTGCGCGAGGGCTTACGAGAGCACCGGATCGACACCACGTCGGCACGCGGCTTTGCGGAAGGCCGCGAACAGGCGTTGGTCGGCAACTACGACGTCATCATTCTTGACGTGCGCCTCCCGGGCGGCTCGGGCTACGATTTGTGCGCCGACCTCAGACGTCGGCACGTGAGCGTCCCGGTGCTGATGTTGACCGCGCTCGACGCCGTAGACGATCGCGTTCGGGGGCTTGCCGCCGGCGCCGACGATTATCTCACGAAGCCGTTCGCCTTCCGGGAGCTCGTCGCTCGGCTGCATGCGCTCGCGCGACGGCGCGCGCTCGCGCTCACGCCCGCGAGGCTACGCGTCGCAGATCTCGAGGTCGACCTCGCGTCCCGGCACGTGCGCCGCGGAGACAAAGCCATCGATTTGACGGCGAAAGAATTCGCGCTGCTGGAGTTCCTGCTGCGGCATCAGGATCACGTCGTGGACCGCGCCGCGATCACCGCACACGTGTGGGACAACAATCACGATCCGTTTGCCAACGTGCTCGACGTGCTGGTGCGCCGGCTCCGAAGCAAGATCGATGATGGCCACGACCCCAAGCTCATCCGAACGGTGCGCGGCGCGGGGTACCGGCTGGGAGTTCAGGAGTGACGCTCAGCCGGTTGCGCGTGCGTCTCACGCTCTGGTACGCCGGGACGTTCGCGTTCATCCTGCTCGTACTCGGCGCCGGCTTGTTTCTTTCCATCAGCACGCAGGTGTCCCGGCGGATCGACTCGTCGCTCACCGAGGCCACCGCGGCGATCGCACGCGCCACGCACGATCTCGAGGCCGAGCGGGCCGCAGGAGAGGCCGCGGACGCCGTGGAGGAGCTGCGCATTCCCGACCGCGATCTGTACCTCTTCGACGGAACCGGCAAGCCGATTACTCCGCCGCAAGCGGCGGACTGGATCGCCGACGCAGCTCACGCGGCCGCTGCCAGTGGACGAACCAACGCGCAACAGATCTCTCAGGACGGCCGCCACTGGAGGCTGCACGCCGAGCGCTTCTCCGCCCAGTCCGCGGCCCGGTACGTCGCCGTCGCGGTCGCCGAGCGTCCGAACCTCCGCGAGCAGTATGCCGGGCTGATCGGCATTTTCGGCACGGCGGCGCTGGCCGCGCTCATCCTTGTGGCGACGGGAGGATTCCTCCTGGCCCGCCAGTCGACGGTGCCCATCGAGCGATCGATGGAGCAAATGCAGCGCTTCATGGCCGATGCCGCGCACGAGCTGCGTACGCCGGTCACGATCCTTCGCTCACGAACCGAGATCGCGCTGTCCCATTCTCGAGATCCGGAAAGCGACGCCGCCACATTCCGGGCCATCGAGCGCGAAGCGGATCGGTTGGGCGGGATCGTCGGTGACCTGCTGACGCTGGTGCGCGCCGATGCCGGCGAGCGAAAAGTCGTGCGCGGTGCGCTCTACCTGGATGACGTCGCCTCGCAGGCTGTGTCGTCCGCCCGGGCATTAGCCGAGCGCAAGGGCGTCGCACTCGTGGTCGGGTCGTTCGACGAGGCGCAGACGGCAGGCGATGCGGAATTGATCGAGCGACTCATCCTCATCGTGCTCGACAACGCGATCAAGTACACACCCGCTGGCGGCCAGGTCCGTCTCGACGTCATCGCCCAGAACGGCAAGCGCTCCGTGGTCGTGTCGGACACGGGCATCGGCATCCCGCCCGATCAGCTGCCTCGGATTTTCGAACGGTTTTACCGCGGCGAGCACGCACGCAGCCACGCCGAAGGCTCGGGCCTGGGCCTGCCCATCGCGCGCTGGATCGCCGACCTCCATGGCGCACGCCTGGCGGTTTCCTCGGGCGCCCACGGCACGCGCGTCGAGATCGATTTCCCTCCCGGTCGTGTAAGGCTGCCGTAAGGTTCCGGTCGCTAGCTTCCGGGCCATGCGACTGGTCCGTCTCGCATTCGCCTGCCTGATACCTGGCGCGCTCCCCGCGCAGCAACCGGTCTCGCGCGCGGACGCGGTCGCGGCCGCGCTGGTGCGGGGCGCACGAATCGCGCTCGGGCGGGCGGACACGACGGCGGCCCGCGGCGCCGTAGGCACTGCGCGCGCATTCCCAAATCCGACGGTTTCGGGCAGTTACACCAAGGACCCGCCGAATTACCACTTGCTCGGCGAGCTGCCGCTGGACCTGCCCTGGATCAGGTCGCCGCGCATTGGAGCCGCGGAAGCCGCCCGTGACGCGGCGCGTTATGAGTTCGCCTACGATCGCGCCGCGATTGTCTTTGACGTCGACACGACCTACACACGCAGCATTGCCGCGGCGATGCACGCGCGGCTCTCTCGCCGTACTGCCGATGACGCCGACAGTCTGTTCACGATCGCGCAACTGCGGCGCGACGTGGGAGATGCGAGCGAACTCGATGTGCGACTTGCCGCGGTCAACGCCGGCCAGCTCGAGAATTCCGCTATCGACGATTCCCTGGCCGCGCTGGCAACATTGCTCTCGCTCCAACTTCAGATCGGCCTGGGCGGCGACCAGCCATCGATCGTGCTCGTGGATTCCCTCATCCCGCCCGAAGACAGCAGCGCGGGTCCCGGGGGTCTCTCGGCCGGTGAATACTTACCCGTCGCCGCAGCCGCGGCGCGGGTGCGTTCGACCGAGCGTACGGTGAGCCTTACACGCGCGAACCGGTTCGCGCCCAGTGTCCAGTTTGGATTCGACAAGGTGGATCCCGGAGCGACAAACCCCGATGCGCTGCTGCCTGTGATCGGGTTCTCTGTTCCCTTTCCTTTATTCAACCAAAGCGGGGGGGAGGTCACGCGCGCCATCGCTGAGCGCGACCGCGCGCGCGCAGAGCTCGAGCTGACTCGACGCGAGACCGACGCCGCGGTGGCGCGGGCACGCCGGGAGCTCGCGGCCGCCCGCAATCGCGCGCGACGGTCGGCGGATCTCGTCGCGAGCGCCAACCGGATCGCGGCCATGTCACTGCAAGCCTACGCTGAGGGCGCGGTGCCGCTCGCGAACGTCTTGGAAGCCCAGCGCAATGCCCGGGAGATTCTCGCGCGTTACATCGACGACTTGGCCGCGGCTGACGCGGCACTTCGAATGCTGCGCTGGATTACCGCTCCAGTGGTGCAGCCATGAGATCGCGTCTGCGGTTTGCTCTGGCGCTGGCGGCGTCACTGTCAGCGTGCAAACGCGGGGGAAACGAGTCGGCGGCGGAAGCGCCGGCGGTGACCGGCGTTCGCACCGAGCTCGCGACGCGCGAGCCGTTCGCGATGACCGTGAATACGATCGGGACGGTGAGCGTGCGCCCCGACCGCGATGCGGCGCTCGCGGCACCGGGACCCACACGGGTCGCGCGCATCTTTGTCGTCGCCGGCCAGCGGGTGGCCAAGGGCGACTCGCTGATCGAGTTCGAGCACGGGCCGTTCGATGCGGCAGCCCTCAGCGCCGAGGCGGCGCTGTCGAGCGCCGAGCACAGCGCAGCGCGCGCCGCCCGTCTGGCGCAGGCCGGCATCGTTCCCCAGAAGGAGGCCGATCAGGCCGCCGCCGATGTCGCAGCCGCGCGGTCCGCCGCGGTCACCGCGCGCCGGTCGCAAGAGCTGGCCACGTTGCGGTCCCCGCTCGCCGGCGTGGTCACGCGGATGAACGCCGTGCTGGGCTCCTCGGTGGACGCGAGCCAGACACTCGTCGAGGTGGCCGATCCCGCGGCGCTCGACATCGTGTTCAACGTCTCCCCCGCCGAAGCGGGCCGCATCCGCGCGGGCGATACGCTGGTGCTGAGCGGACGCGACGCGGCCGGCGGAGAATCCCTCGGGACCGCTACCGTCCTCAGCGTCGGCGCCGCGCTCGATTCCGTTTCGCGAGCCGTCGCAGTGCGGGCCCGGACGACGCGTGCGACGTCCCGCGCGCTGCGAATCGGCGAGTCGGTGTTCGGCCGGATCGTCACGGCCGTCCACGCCGATGCCATCACGGTACCCGTCGAAGCGCTCGTTCCGGAGGGCGACGAGTTTCAGGTCTTCGTGGTGGATGCGAGGGGGATCGCGCACGCACGCCCCGTACGCGTGGGCGGCCGGTCGGAGACGCGGGTAGAGATCCTGGAAGGCATCACCGCCGGTGAGCGCGTCGTCACGACCGGGGCGTACGGCGTCACCGACAGCGCCAGGATCCGGCTGGACCAGCCGTGACGCTCTTCGAGGTGCTGAGCCGCCAGCGGCGCTTCGTGTATCTCGTCGTCGCGATCGTGAGTGCGGCCGGAATCTGGGCCGCACTGCGGTTGCCGTCGGCGATCTATCCCGAGCTCAAGTTTTCGCGCATCACGGTTGTCGCCCAGGGTTCGACGCTGGGGGCGCGGCAGATCGTGTTCAGTGTCGCGCGGCCGCTCGAGGAGGCGGTCAGCATCGTGCCCGGCGTGGCGCGCGTGCGCTCGCACACGATTCGAGGGGCGACAGAGATCTCGATCACGTTCGCTTCGGGCACGGACATGGACCGCGCGCTCCAGCTCGTGCGCGCCCGGGTGAATCAGATCCAGGCGAATCTGCCCGCCGATCTGGAGATCGAAGTGGAGCAGTTGACGCCGTCGCTGTTCCCCATCGTCTCCTACAATGTGGAAGGCGGCGAGGCCGCCACGCTGTACGATCTGGCGCGCTACGACATCAAACCGCTGATCTCGCGCGTCCCCGGAGTCGGCCGGGTGGACGTGCAGGGGTCGGATGTGCGGGAGATCGAGGTCATCGCCGATCCCGCGCGCCTCGTCGCGCACGGGCTCACCTATACCGATCTCGCCGATGCCATTCGCAAGGCGATTACCGTCCAAGCCGTCGGCCGGGTGGCCCAGGACTACCGGCAATACCTGATCGTGACCGACCAGGAGGCGCATGCGGCGGCGGATATCGGCGCTGTGGTAGTGCGCGGCACGCTGCACGTGCGCGACGTCGCCAGCGTGCAGGTCGGTACAGAAGATCACGTGCGGATCATCGCGGGCGACGGCAGGCCCGCGGCCCTCATCAATATCACCCGCCAACTCGGCGGCAACACGGTGGCGCTGGCCGACAGCGTCGCGCGGATCATGGCGGCGATCGCGCCGACACTGCCTCCGGGCGTCCACGTAAAGCCGATTTACGATCAGGCGCTGCTGGTGCGCGAGGCCGTACGCTCCGTCCGCGACGCGATGCTGATCGGCGCGGCGCTGGCCGTGATCGTGCTGCTCGTGTTTCTGCGACACGGCCGCATCACGGCAATCAGCGCGACATCCATCCCGTTGACGCTCGCGATCACTGTGTTCGTGATGCGGCTCTTGGGGCAGACCTTCAACCTCATGACGCTTGGCGCCATGGCGATCGCGATCGGCCTGGTGATCGACGACGCCGTCGTGATCACCGAAAACATCGCGAGGCATCTGCGCCTGACGCCGGATCGCACGCGCGCAATCCGCACCGCGGTCCAGGAGCTCATCTGGCCCGTCACCACGTCCACGTTGACGACGGTGGTGGTGTTTCTGCCACTGGGTCTGCTGCAGGGCGTCGTCGGACAGTTCTTCGCCGCATTGGCGACCACGCTCACCGTGGCCGTGCTCGTCTCGCTGCTGCTCGCACTCACGATCATTCCGCTCCTCGCCGAGCAGCTGGTGACGGGACACGAAGTCGAGCCGGTGCGTGCCGGTCTCTTGCTGCGCGCGCAAACCGCGCTCGATTCTCTGGGCCCGCGCTATGAGCGCGCCTTGAGCTCGACGCTGCGCCATACCCGCCGCATCGGGATCGCCGCGCTGGCGTTGGTGCTGGTGGGCCTCGGCATGTGGCGGCTGGTCGAGACCGGTTTCCTCCCGGAGATGGATGAGGGCGCGTTTGTGCTCGACTATTTCACACCCGGTGGCACGGCGTTGAATGAGACCGATCGCGAGGTGGGCATCGCCGAGCGAGCGCTGGCCGCGACGCCGGAGATCGAGGGCACCTCACGCCGGACCGGCGCGGAGCTCGGGCTGTTCGCGACCGCGCAGAACACCGGCGACATCGTGGCGCGCCTGAAACCCCAGGGACAACGCTCCCGGAACATCTTCGAAGTCATGGACGAGGTGCGGGACCAGATCACGGCCGCCGTGCCGCGGCTGCATATCGAATTCGTGCAGATCCTCTCGGACGTCATCAACGACCTGGCCGGCGCGGCGAGGCCCGTCGAGATCAAGCTGTTCGGTGATCGGCTCGATTCGCTCGAAGCCTACGCCCGCCGCCTCGAGCCGGCGCTCGACAGCGTGGAAGGGCTCGAGGACCTGTACAACGGCGTGAGCGAGCCGTCGCCAGAGATGCTGATGCGAGTCAACGAGGCGGAAGCGGGTCGCGTCGGTCTGACGCCGCAGGACGTGGGCGACGTCGTCAGCAGCGCGCTGCTGGGCGTGGACGCGGGTGAGCTCAGAAGCGAAGACCGGCCGGTGGGGGTCCGCGTCCGCGCACCCGACTCCGTGCGCTTCGATCCCCTGCGCCTGCGCGCGCTCCCCGTCGCGGGAGGCACGCCGCTCGGCAGTCTCGCCACGTTCACGACCGCCGAATCGCGCATGAGTCTGGAGCGCGAAAACCAGCAGCAGATGATCGCGATCACCGCCGACGTCAGCGGCCGCGCGTTAGGCGGGGTCATGGGTGACGTCCGGCGCATTCTCAAAACCCAACCAGCGCCTCCCGGTATTCGAATCGTGCTCGGCGGGCAATACGAGAGCCAGCAGGACGCCTTTCGGGCGCTGCTCCTCGTCCTGTTCCTCGCGGCGGTCAGCGTGAGCGCGGTCATGGTCGTGCAGTTCGAGTCATTCGTAGAGCCCCTGCTCGTGTTGCTCGTGGCACCGGTTTCTTTCGTGGGCGCGCTCCTCATGCTGTGGATCACGGGCACGGCCCTGAATGTCGCCTCGTTCATGGGACTGATCCTGCTGGTCGGACTCATCGTGAAAAACGGCATCATCCTGCTCGATTTCACGCGGCTACGCATGCGCGAAGACGGCACCCCGCTCGAGCTCGCGATTCGCGAGGCGGCGCGAGTCCGGCTCCGCCCCATCCTGATGACGACCCTCTGCACCCTGTTTGGTCTGCTCCCACTGGCGCTCGGCATCGGGGCCGGGAGTGAATTACAGCGCCCGCTCGCCCTGGCCGTCATCGGCGGACTCATGCTGTCCACGCCGATCACGCTGTTCGCCGTGCCCACGCTGCTCGTCGCCATCCGGGGAGCGAACTTTCGCCTGCCGTGACGGCTCCGGGGCTCGAGAGGTCTCAGAATGTCACGACCTACACTCTTTCCTCGGAGCCTCCTATGCGTTTTAGCACGACCCTCGCCCTTTGCGCGGTATTGTCCCTTGCAGCAGGTAGTCTCGCAGCCCAGGAAGGCCCGGGCCCGAAGCGTAACGTTCCCGACAGCCTCGTCTCCAAGGCCAAGGTCAGCGAGGATTCGGCCCGCGGCGTCGCGCTCACGCGCGTGCCCGGGGATGTGGAAGCAGTCCGTTTACACTCGAAGAACGGAACGCTCGAATGGACGTTCGGGATCAAGCCCAAAGGCAAGAACAGCACGGAGAACGTTACGGTGAGCGCCAAGACCGGCCACGTGTTGTCGGTGTCGGCGTCCGGCTCGACTAAAAAGAGCTCAACAACTCAGCATTAGTCTTGGCGCGCTTCATGAGCTGCAGGAGGTTTTGCATCGCTTGCTCCGGCGGGAGATCGACCAGAGCCCGCCGGAGTTTTTGCTTGGCTTCGATCGTCTTCGCATCGGCGAGCAGCTCCTCGCGCCGCGTGCCGCTTGCGGCAATGTCCACCGCCGGATAGATCCGCCGGTCCGCCAGCCCGCGCGCGAGCCGCAGCTCGGCATTCCCGGTGCCTTTGAACTCTTCGAAGATGATGTCGTCCATGCGGCTCTCGGTCTCGACGAGCGCCGTCGCGATCACGGTCAACGAGCCGCCCTTGGGGACCGCTCGAGCAGCGCCGAACATCGCCTTGGGCTTCGCGAGTGCGTTCGCGTCGAGTCCGCCGGACATCGTACGGCCGCTGCCACGCCCCGTCGTGTTGTGCGAGCGCGCGAGCCGCGTCAGTGAATCCAGCACGATGACGGCGTCGCGCCCCAGCTCGACCTGCCGGCGCGCATGGTCGAATACCATCTCGGCCGCGGCAACATGGCGCTCGTGCGGGAGATCGAAGCTCGACGCGACGACCTCACCCCTGCCCCAATCGACCATCTCGGTCACCTCTTCGGGACGCTCATCCACGAGCAGAATCAGCAACAACGCGGTGGGATGATTCACGGCGACCGCTTCCGCAATCGCCTGGAGCATCATCGTCTTGCCGGCCTTGGGTGGAGAGACGATCAACGCACGCTGGCCAAAGCCGAACGGACAAACGAGATCGACCGCGCGCTGGATATCGGCCGTGCGCTGACTGGAGGCGCCCGGCGTTTCGAGTGTGAGGGGCCGACTGGGGTGGACCGCGCCCAGCGATGCGAAGTCCGGGCGCCCGTCGAGCTCCGAAGCCGGCAGACCATTGACCGTCGTAACGCGGCCGTTGTCGAGTACGACCAGATCGCCGCGGCGCAGTCCCGGCAGGCGCACGGCGGCATCGCCCTTCGCCGGCAAGTAACTGTTCGCGGCGAGGCGGAGCGCACCGCCTTTTGGCGAGGGGTCATACCAACCGGTTATGGGAGGCATTGAGGAAGGTAATGAAAGGTACACGCTATATTTAGCGCCGCATGCGCCAGGATCACATCCGCAACTTCTGCATCGTCGCCCATATCGATCATGGGAAGTCGACGCTGGCCGACCGGCTCATCGAGCTGACCGGCACGCTCGACAAGCGGCTGATGCGCGAGCAGGTCCTGGACACGATGGACCTCGAGCGTGAGCGCGGCATCACGATCAAGTTGAACGCAGTGCGGATGAGTTACCACGGTAAAGACGGTCAGTTGTACGAGCTCAATCTCATCGATACGCCCGGGCATGTGGACTTTACGTACGAAGTTTCGCGGTCACTGATGGCCTGCGAGGGCGCGATCCTGGTCGTGGACGCTTCCCAGGGAATCCAGGCCCAGACCCTGTCCAATCTGCTGCTCGCGATGGATGCGGGACTGGAAATCATACCCGTCCTCAACAAGATCGATCTGCCGGGGGCCGAGCCGGACAAGCGGGCGCACGAGATCCACGACCTGATCGGGACCGCGCCGGAAGAGATCCTCCGCATCTCGGCCAAGGAGGGTCGCGGCGTGCCGGAGCTGCTCGAGGCGGTGGTGAAGCGCGTGCCGCCGCCCCGCGGCAATCACGAGGCCCCATTGCGTGCCCTGATCTTCGACTCGTATTACGACCGGTACCGCGGCGCGATTCCGTCGATCCGCGTGGTGGATGGGGTGGTCAAGCCGGGGATGAGGATCGCGTTTGGGGCGCATCGCGATGACACCTATGAGGTCGACGAGGTCGGGTATTTGCAGCTGGGCCACAAGCCCGCCGAGCAACTGGAGGCCGGTGAGGTCGGTTACGTGGTGGCGAACGTGCGCGGTGTCCGCGAGACACGGCCCGGCGACACCATTTTCGACGCCGAGCACAGAGACATCGAGCTGTTGCCGGGCTATCGCGACATCCAATCGATGGTGTTCGCCGGCTTGTATCCCACCAACGCCGAGCAATACGAGGAGCTGCGCGACGCGCTCGCCAAGCTGCAATTGAACGACGCGTCACTGCACTACGAGCCCGAGACGTCGGTCGCGCTGGGGTTCGGTTTCCGCTGCGGGTTCCTTGGCCTCCTGCACATGGAGATCGTGCGCGAACGACTGGAGCGCGAGTTCGATCTCGACCTGATCAGCACGGTTCCCAACGTGGAGTACCGCGTCTATAAAACCGACGCCAGCATGGAGCTGGTCGAGAATCCGAGCCTGCTCCCGCACGGTTCGGAGGTGGATCGGGTCGAGGAGCCGTACGTCAAAGCCCGCATTTTCACACCGTCCGAATACATCGGCGGGATCATGAAGCTGGGTCAGGAGCGGCGCGGCGTGTATCGCGGGATGCAGTATCTCGACCCGACGCGCGTGGAGTTCGATTGGGAATTCCCACTCGCCGAGATCATTCTCGACTTCTACGACAAGTTGAAGACGATCTCGCGAGGCTACGCGTCGCTCGATTACGAATTCCTCGCATACCGTCCGGGCGAATTGGTGAAGCTCGACATGGTGCTCAATGGTGAGGCGGTGGACGCATTCAGCGTTATCATCCATCGTGATAAGGCGTACGAGTGGGGCCGCAAGATCGCCGAGAAGTTGAAGGACCTGATTCCGCGGCAGCTGTTCGAGGTCGTGATCCAGGCGGCGATCGGCACGAAGGTGATCGCGCGCGAATCGATCCGGCCGCTGCGCAAGAACGTCACCGCCAAGTGCTACGGCGGCGACGTCACGCGCAAGCGCAAGCTGCTCGAGAAGCAGCGCGAGGGAAAGAAACGGATGAAGCAGGTGGGAACGGTGGAGATACCGCAGGAAGCATTTCTCGCAGTGCTCCAGGTCGAATAGAAACGGGAGTCGGGAGTCAGGAGTCAGGGGGGTTCGCCATGCGTAAGACATTCTTCGCAGTCGCCATCATTCTCGGAACACTGACGCATGCAGCGTTTGCGCAGTTCACTCTGGAGCAGGTGCGCTCGTATCCCTATCCGACGGAGCTGGCCGCGGCAGCGACCGGCGCGCGCATCGCCTGGGCGTTCAACGAACAGGGCCGCCGCAACATTTACGCGGCGGAAGGTCCGACCTTCACCGCGCGACAGCTCACGAAATACGATCGCGACGACGGGCAGGAGTTGAGCAGCGTCGGGGTCTCGGCAGACGGCCGCTGGGTTGTGTATGTGCGCGGCGGCGACCATGGCTCGAACTGGGACGATGCGCTGCCGGTCAACGTCGGCTCGAATCCCGTTCCACCCAAGGTGCAGATCTTCAGCGTGCCCTTCGACGGCGGCGACCCTAAGGCGATCGGCGACGGCGATGAACCGGTGATCTCGCCGCGCGGCGACGTCGTCGCATTCATCAAGGGCGGCCAGATCTGGACGGCGCCAATCGACGGCTCGGCTCCTGCCAAACAGCTGCTCACCGTGCGCGGCGAAAACGGCGATCTGCGCTGGTCGCCGGATGGCGCTCGACTGGCATTCGTGGCCAACCGCGGCGATCACGCGTTCATCGGCGTGTTCACGAACGACAGCACGCTGATCACGTGGCTGGCGCCGGCATTCGCGCGGGATCGGTCTCCACGCTGGTCTCCGGACGGAAAGCGGATCGCGTTTGTGCGCCTTCCCGGAACCGGCGGAGCGCCCGATTCCTTGCTGCCGCCGCGCCCCAATCCGTGGGAGATCTGGACCGGGGACGCAGCGAGTGGAGCGGCGCAGCGGCTGTGGCGATCGCCCGAGACGCTCGCCGGCTCGGTCCCTACGACCGATGGCGGCACGAACCTGGGATGGGCCGCGGCAGGCCGCATCGTCTTCCTCTCTTATCAGGACGGCTGGCCGCACCTGTACTCGATTGCTGCGGCCGGTGGGGCGCCGCTGTTGCTCACGCCCGGCCGTTACATGGCGGAGCACATCACGCTGAGCCGGGACGGGCGCTGGCTGCTCTTCGCGGGCAACACGGGGTCAGACTCACTCGACATCGATCGACGCCACGTGGTACGTGTCCCGACCGATCGCGCCGCTGCCGAAGTCATGACCCCCGGCACCGGCCTGGAATGGAGTCCCGCAGTCACAGGCGACGGCGCGACCCTCGTCTTCATCAGTGCGACCCCACAGCGGCCACCGCTGCCCGCCGCGATGCCCCTCACGGCGCGGGGTGCGATCCGGACTATTGCGGCGGACCACATTCCGCGCGACTACCCGACGGGACTGATCACGCCGCGCCAGGTCGCGTTCAAGTCCGCCGACGGTCTGACGATCCACGGCCAGCTGTTCGAAGCGCCGGGCAAGAGTAGTGCGCGCAAACCGGCGATCGTCTACGTGCACGGTGGCCCGCCGCGGCAGATGCTTCTGGGTTGGCACTACTCCGATTACTACGCCAACGCCTATGCGTTGAATCAGTACCTGGCGAGCCGCGGGTTCATCGTGTTGTCCGTGAATTACCGGCTGGGGATCGGCTATGGATACGATTTCCATCAGCCACCCGGATCAGGCGCGCGTGGCGCTGCCGAGTATCGCGACGTGCAGGCGGGCGCCGCGTTCCTGCGGGCGTTGCCGCGCGTCGATGTAAGCCGGATCGGAATCTACGGCGGCTCGTACGGCGGCTACTTGACCGCACTCGCGCTTGCACGCAACTCGGATGTATTTGCGGCCGGCGTGGACATTCACGGCGTACACGACTGGAGCAGTTACTTGGGGGCGCTGGACCGGCAACGCTACGAACAGGCGCCCGACGCGGATTCAGCGATGGCGACCGCGTGGCACTCGTCGCCGGTTTCGTCTGTAGCCGGATGGAAATCGCCAGTGCTGCTGATCCACGGCGACGACGATCGCAATGTCCGCTTCTCGCAGAGCACCGATCTGGTCCGGCGCCTGGCTGCGCAAGGTGTGCGGTTCGAGACGCTCGTCATTCCGGACGACACGCACCATTTCCTGCGCTACAGCAACATCTTGACGGTCGACAAGGCGACGGCGGACTTTTTGGAGCGGCAGCTCCTTCAGGCAAATAGCGCCGACGCACGCGCCACCGGCCGTCCATAGGAGACGTGATGCATTTTCGCAGAACAGCAATTCTCATCGTGGCGGCAACCGCCCTGCCCGGGACGGGTTGTCGTGCGGTGCTCAACTATCCAAGCGCGCTCGGCCCCCGCTACGCGGGCGTGGCGGCGACGCCCGCCGTCCCGGCCCCGCAACCGCTTCACACGATCCGCGTCGTGACATACAACGTGCAATGGGGCAAGCACATCGATCGCGCAATCAACGTGCTCACGACGCGAGCGCCACTTCCTGACGCGGACATCGTCGTGCTCCAGGAGATGAACGCCGACGGGGCACGCCGTATTGCCGAAGCGCTCGGGATGAGCTGGGTCTACTATCCCGTCTTCGTGCATCCGCGGGCGGGCGGAGACATGGGCAACGCCGTGCTGTCGCGCTGGCCGATCATTGCCGACGAGAAACTGATGCTGCCGCACATCGCCGGATTGCGCCACGCCCAACGCATCGCGACCGCCGCGACGGTGATGGTCGGCGACGTGAAGGTTCGCGTCTACAGCGCGCACCTCGGCACGCCGAGCGACATCAGGCCGTCGAAACGGCGCGACCAGGCGCGGACGATCGTCGCGGATGCCGCGGCCTATCCGCTCGTGATCATCGCCGGTGACATGAACAGCCACGGCATCGGCAAGGAATTCGTCGCGAGCGGGTTCCTCTGGCCGACAGAGCACAACGGCTTCACGACCGCGATTTTTAACTGGGATCACGTGTTCTTGAAGGGCTTCACCGTGCCTGCGCCGACGGCGAGCGTGCCCAAGCTCCATGGCATTGTGCGCGACACGCTCGGAACGAGCGACCACGACCCGGTCTGGGCCGTGGCTCAGCTCCCTTGAGCGCATCGACCCTCGTCATCCAAACCGCTTTTCTCGGCGATGTCGTGCTGACGACGCCGCTCCTGTCCGCCCTCGCGGCAGAGCACGGCCCGGTTGACGTCGTGACGACGGCGCTCGCCGCGCCGTTGCTGGAAACCCACCCTGCGGTCGTGCAGGTGATTCCCTACGATAAGCGGGGTCGAGATCGCGGCTGGACGGGACTGCGGCGACTGGGCCGCCAACTCGAGGCCTCCCAATACGCGCGGGCCTATATGCCGCATCGGTCGCTGAGAACCGCGGCCCTGGCGCTGCTCGCGCGGATCCCGATCCGTATCGGCTTCTCTGGGAGCTGGTCCTTCCTCTATACAGAGGGCCGTCCCAAGCCTCAAATGGGGCATGAAACGGACCGCTTGCTGGCCCTCGCCAATGGAGCGATGGGGGTCTATCGTCCCCAACTGCGTCCAAGGACCGAAGACGAGACGGTGGCCGGCGAATTGGGAATCGATGGGCCGTTCGTCGCGCTGGCTCCCGGGTCTATCTGGGGCAGCAAGCGATGGCCGTACTACGCTGAACTGGCCACTCGGCTGGCCGAGCGGATCGGCGTGGTGATCGTCGGGAGCGCCGACGATGCTGATTTGGGAAATGAGATTCAAGGGGCGGCAGAGGGCGGCACAGGGCGGCAACGGATCGTCAACGCCTGTGGGAGACTCTCGCTGAGACAATCCGCGGCGCTGATCGGGCGCGCGGAGCTGCTTGTGACCAACGACAGCGCGCCGCTGCACCTGGCAACCGCGATGGGGACGCCGATCGTGGCGCTGTTCGGCCCGACCGTGACCGAATTCGGGTTTGGGCCGCTGCGTCCCGGCGATGTCGTGTTGGGCATGGATGGGCTGTTGTGCCGCCCCTGCTCACCGCACGGGCCGCCGGAGTGCCCGCTGGGGCATCACCGTTGTATGCGTGACCTCACTGCTGTGGCCGTGGTTCGAGCCATCGAGGATATGGGTGCGCTACGTCGTCGGAATTGACGTCGGAGGAACGAATCTCGTAGCCGGAGTCGTTGCTGAGGACGGCTCCGAGATTCATGGCGTCGTGTCGGAGCCTACCCTCGCAGCACAGGGCGCCGATCCGGTGATCGGCCGGATCATCAAGCTTGCCAAGGCGTCGATCAAGGAATCGGGAAAGAAAGTCGAAGGCGTCGGCATCGGCTCGCCTGGTCCGCTCAACACCAAGACCGGCGTCGTCCTGCTGACGCCCAATCTCGGCTGGACCAACATGCCGCTGCGCGACCGCGTGAGCGAAGGCCTCGGCCTGCCGGCAACGCTCGACAACGACGCGAACTGCGCGATCTACGGGGAGTGGTGGCGCGGAGCGGCGCGCGGCGCGAACTACGTCATCGGTCTCACGCTCGGGACCGGCATCGGCGGCGGGATCGTCATCAATGGCGACATCTATCGCGGGACCACCGACTCGGCGGCCGAGTTCGGACATGTCAGCATCGACGCCAATGGACGGCGGTGTAAGTGCGGCAACTACGGGTGCGTGGAGGCGTACGCCTCGGGGCCGGCGATCGCCGAACGCGCCGTCGAAGGCATCCAGTCGGGTGCGGAGACCTCATTGCCGCAATACGTCAAAGGCGATCTCACGAAACTGACCGCGCAGATCATCTACGAGGCGGCGAACGACGGTGACGAATGGGCGCTCGGGGTCGTCCGCGAAACCGCAGCGCTGCTCGGCGCCGCGGTCGCGAGCTTCATGAACATTTTCAATCCCGAAGTCGTGGTCGTCTGCGGCGGCGTCACGCAAGCGGGCGACAAGCTCTTCAATCCGCTGCGCAGCGAAGTCAAACGCCGGGCGTTCAAGCCGATCTGGGAAGCGTGCAAGATCGTGCCCGGCACCTTGCCCGGGACGGCCGGCGTGTACGGCGCGGCGGCGGTGTTCATCCAGAAGAACTGGGGCCTGCGCTGAAACGAATCGGCGTCATCGGCTCGATGGTCTGGGACACCATCTACGGCCGTGACCCCGTCCAACCCGCGGTGCAGGAATGGGGCGGGATTTCGTACGCGCTTTCGGCGCTCGATGCGGCGCTTCCCGATAACTGGCAGATCGTTCCGCTGATCAAGGTCGGTCGCGATCTCGCGGCCAGAGCAAACGAGTTTCTTCGCACGCTACGCCACACGCCGCCCGCCGCCCGCTTTCTCGAGGTCGCCGAGCCCAACAACCGCGTCACGCTGCGCTACGAATCGGCGGAGCGGCGCTGCGAGCAGATGGCCGGCGGCGTGCCTCCCTGGACGTGGTCGGAGCTGGGGCCGCTGGTGGCAGATCTCGATGCGTTGTACGTCAACTTCATCTCCGGCTTCGAGCTGAACCTCGAGACGGCGCGGCTCCTGCGTCACGGCTTTTCCAGGTTCCTCTACGCCGACCTGCACAGCCTCTTTCTGGGCAAGGAACCAAACGGCCTGCGCGTCCTGCGCACGTTGCCGGAGGCGCCGGCCTGGTTCGGCTGCTTCGACGTCGTGCAGCTGAATGAAGACGAGATGGCGCAGCTCGGCCCCGATCCGCTCGCCGTCGCGGCCGATGCCATGCGCCAGGGCTGCAAGACCGTCTGCGTCACGCTGGGAAAGCGCGGCGCCGCCTATTTCACCGGCAATCCCATTCGCACCGAGCTCATCCCCGTCCCGGCCATGCATCCCCCGACGTTCGATCAGGTGATCGATCCCACCGGCTGCGGCGATGTGTTCGGCGGCGCCACCGTTGCCGCGCTCGTGAGCGGTGCATCCGTCGAAAACGCGATCCGCACCGGCAACCGGCTCGGCGCGCGCAACGTGCATCACCGCGGCGCCACGGGACTCCGCGACCATCTGATGGGCAAGTTGTCGGTGGCATGACGCGGCTGATCGAAGTCCCCACACAGTTCGACGACCGTTCCTTCGACCAATTCGCGGCGGCATACTCGCAGGCTTCCGATGGCGCCGGCGAGCGGCTGCTGTTCGACGCACACGCCGCGGAGTGGGCCTCGCCCTATGGTCTGGTCGGACTGCTCGCCGCGGGTGAAGCGGCCGCGCGCAAAGGTGAGCGCCCGCTCCTCACCGCGCCGGCGAATCCAGACGTAGTGAGCTATTGGGCGCGCGCGGGTTTCTTCCGTGAGGCGGCCGAGCTGTTCGAAGTCCACGGGAAAGTGCCGAAGGCGAAGGTCGCTGCCGAGAGCGATGTGTTGCTCCCCGTGACGCCGGTGCGCGCGGCCGAGGATGTGCACGCGGTGGTGAGCACGATCCAGCAGCGCGCGTCCGCGATTCTCATCTCGGAGTTGGGACTCGATCCGAAGGCGACGATGGGATTCGCTATGGCGCTTTCGGAGTCTTGTCAGAATATTGTGGAGCACGCCGGCACCGGCGGCTGGGTTGCGGTGCAGGCGTACAACTGGCGGCGCAAGCTGGCGCGCCGCGTGGTCGTGATTGCAGTCGCAGACGCGGGCGTCGGCTTCCGGCATTCATTGGAGCCCACGCAGGCGAAGCGGTTCGGCGAGCGCTGGGGCGATGCCGCCGCGCTCGAGGCGGCGCTGATTCAGGGTGTCAGCCGGTTTCGCGATCCGGGTCGGGGTCAGGGCCTCGCCGGGATTCGCCGCTATCTCGCCCGCTGGGAAGGCAAGGTGGCGATTCGCAGCGGCTCCGCCCGGATCGCGATCGTGCCGCGCTGGGACGATGATGTCCCGTTGAAGGACGGGTTGCCGACATTTCCGGGATCGCAGGTCCTGCTCATCATTCCGGAGCAAGAGACGGAGAAAGGGTCGTCGCAGAAGTGATAATTCCACACATCATGGTGCAGGCGGTCCTGCAGCAGTCGGTCGCTGGTTTCTATACCGACCTCGTCACGCGGCCCACGGGCCGCGCGGTTCGCGAAAACATCGAGCGCGATCTTCCCCCAGGTACCATCGCCGTGATGGATTTTACGGGCGTCGGCTGCCTCGACTATTCCTGCGCTGATGAGATCGTCGCCAAGCTGGTGCGCGACAAGGTGAAAGTACTGCTGCTGCGCGGGCTGACCGACTCGCATCGCGAGGCAATCGAACCGGTGCTCACCGGCGCGGGATTGGCCGTGCTGTGTGAGCGCGCCGACGGAGTGCTCGAGGGGCTGGGCGCGAGTGAGCCGGCTCCGGCACTGCTCGATGAACTGGTCGAGCGGCGGCTGGCGGCACGCATTCCGGGGGGGGGAGGCTCCATCAGACTCACCGCGGCATGAAACGCCGCAGACTGGGACTGTCCACCCGCGCCATTCACGGCGATCCCAAGGCGCGCGCCGACTGGTCGGCCGTCGCTCCCCCGCTCTACCAAAGCTCCACCTTCACAAATCCGGTCGGCTCGAGTGCCGAAGTCCTCTACACCCGCTACGGCAACAACCCGAACCAGCTCGACATCGGCAAAAAGCTCGCGCTGCTCGAGGGCGCGGAGGCGGCGCTGTTCGTCGCCAGCGGCATGGGCGCAGTCGCGCTCGCGCATCTCGCCGTGCTGCGGCCGGGCGATCACCTGCTGGCGAGCGAGTGGATCTACGGCGGCGTGCATCGGCTGTTCCGCGAAGAATTCGGCAAGCTCGGCATCGACGTCTCGTTCGTGAATCCGACGCAGTCGCGCAGCTGGAAAAAAGCGATGCGCAAGACGACACGCGCGCTGTTCCTCGAGACGCCCACGAACCCGCTCCTGCGGGTCATCGACCTCGAGCCCGTCGCGACACTCAGCAAGGCCGAAGGGCTCGCGTTGATCGTCGACTCGACATTCGCATCACCGGTGAACTTCCGGCCGCTCGAGCACGGGGCCGATCTCGTCATTCACTCCGCCACCAAGTACATCAACGGCCACACGGATGTGATCGCGGGCGCGGTCGCAGGCACCGACCAGGTGGTAGACGAGGTGCGCCGCCTGATGCAGGTCTGGGGTCAGGCCATCGATCCGTTCGCGGCCTGGCTGATCGACCGCGGGATGCGGACCCTCGCCGTGCGCGTGCAGCGCCACAACGAGATCGGTCTCGCGGTCGCGCAGTGGTGCGCCAAGCAGGACGCGATCTCCAAGGTCCATTATCCCGGCCTGCCGTCACACCCCGATCACGAGCTGTCCACGCGCATTCTCGGCGGCTTCGGCGGGATGCTCGGGATCGAGCTGAAGGGCGGCGTCCGCGCCGCCGAGCGGTTCCTCAAGGCGCTCACGCTCGCCGCGCACGCCCCGAGCCTCGGCGGCACCGAGACGCTCGTTTCCGAGCCGCGCCTCACCTCACACGCCAGTCTCACCGCCGAGCAACGCGCGCAGGCTGGCATCCCGGACGGATTCTTGAGATTTTCCCTGGGACTGGAGGATCCCGATGACATCATCGCGGACTTCGCCCAGGCCCTGGCGCGACACTAGATGATCAAGTTCACCAACGTCTTCAAGGCCTTCCCCAAGGGCGGCCTGGCGCTCAAGGACGTGTCCTTTCACGTCGCCAAAGGCGAGTTCGCGTTTCTCACCGGCCATTCCGGCGCCGGCAAATCCACGGTCATGAAACTCATCTACGCGGAGGAGCGGCCGACGTCCGGGGAGGTGCGCGTCTCAGGCTACAACGTGAACGAGATGCGCCCGCGCGACGTCCCGATGCTGCGCCGCAAGCTCGGCATCGTGTTCCAGGATTTCCGGTTGCTCGAGGACCGCACCGCCGAGGAAAACGTCGCGTTCGCGCTCGAGGTCACGGCGGCGCGGGCGTCCACGATTTCGGCGCGCGTGATGCGCGTGCTCACGCAAGTCGGCCTCGCGGCGAAGGCGCAGGCCTATCCGCGCGAGCTCTCGGGCGGCGAGCAACAGCGCGTCGCGATCGCGCGGTCACTCGTCAACGAGCCCACGGTACTCCTGGCCGACGAGCCGACCGGCAACCTCGACGAGCGCGCGACGCGAGGCGTGTTCCAGCTGCTGCGCGACATCAACGCCAGCGGTACCGCGGTCGTCATGGCGACGCACGATCTCGATCTGGTTCGCCAGGCCCCGTATCGCGTCATCGAGCTGCAGGAGGGCGCGCTCGTGTACGACTCCTCCGTGGATGAGACCGGCGGCGCAGCCCCCCCCCGGGACCAGGCGGTCGCCCCGTGAACCTGACCTTCCGCGAGGCGATCCTCACGTTCAAGCGCGCGCCGCTGCTCTCCGTGCTCTCGGTGACAACGATTGCGTTTTCGCTGTTCGTGCTGGGACTGTTTGGGCTGGTCGTCGTGAACCTGCAGAATGCGCTGCGCGACGTCGAAGAGCGGGTCGAGGTCGTCGCCTACCTGCTCCCCGGCGCGCCCGTCGAAGGCGTGGCGCAAGCCCTCAAGGACATCGAAGCGTTTCCCGAGGTTCAATCGGCCAACTACGTTTCCGAGGATGAGGCGCTCGCCCGCGCGCGCGCCGAGCTGGTCGAGCTGCGCGACGTCATGCAGGAGCTCGAGCGCAATCCGCTGCCCGCCTCGATCGAGATCAAGCTCAAACCGGGCTTTCGCGACACCGATCACGTGAGCGCCGTCGCCGAGCGACTGCGCGGGTTCGGATTCGTAGACGACGTGCGCTTTGGCCGCGACTGGGTGGAGAAGCTGGACCGGCTGCGCGGCCTCGCCGCGGCGGTCGGCATCATCGTCGGGGCCGCGTTTGCCGTGGTCGCGATCATCATCATCGGCACGACGATCCGCATGGCGGTGCTGCAGCGCAGCCGCGAGATCGCGATCATGCGGCTCGTGGGCGCCACGGACGGGTTCATTCGACGTCCGTTCCTTTTGCAGGGAGCCATCAAGGGGCTGCTGGGCGGGCTCGTCGCGATTGGACTCTCGTTTGGCGCCTATGCGCTCATCGACCGCTACCTCCTCCAGTCCTCGTTCTTCACGCAAGCACAGGCAGCAGGGATCGTGGCGTTTGGTGCGCTGATTGGTCTGCTGGGAAGCACCATCAGTGTGGGCCGGCACCTCAAGCGCGTATGAAAGCGGCCGTGCGTCGTGCGTCGTGCGTCGTGCTTCTCCTCATTGCTCAGTCTGTGGCCGCGCAGCGTCCCACCTACCAGCAGCAGATGCAGGAGAATCAGCAACGGCTCGAGGGCATCAAGCGCGAGCGCTCCGAAGTCGAGCAAGAGCTCGAGCGGTTGCGCACGCAGGCCCACTCGCTGTCTGACGAAATCGCCAACATCGAACAACAGACGCAAAGCACGAACCGGATCGTCAACGAATTAGATCGCCAGATCACGGGGCTTGGCGGCCAGATCGACCAGATTACGGTCGATTTGCTGATCGCCGAGGACGCGCTGCTCGAGAAGCGCGCGGTGCTGGAGCGGCGCGTCGTCGACATCTATAAACGTGGGCCGCTCTACAGCTGGCAGGTCCTGCTCGCCGCCGAGAGCTTTGGGGATCTCCTGTCGCGGTACAAATACCTGTTCCTCGTCAGTCGCCAGGATGTCCTGCTCAAGAACGACATGCACAAGCTGCGCGACCGCGTCGCGCGGCAGCGGCAGCTGCTGGTCGACGCGCGGGAGACGCTCGCCCGCCGACGGAGCGAGCGCACGGACGAGTTGGGACGATATCTGACGCTCCAGCACGAGCGTGAGACGAACCTGCGCGAAACGCGCCGCACCGCCCGGCAGGCCGAGCAACGCTTGTCGCGCCTCGAGCGTGACGAGACGTCGCTCAACGACAGGATCGAGGCGCTGGAGCGCGCGCGGCGTGAAGCCGAATCGCGCGGCGCGAGCACCACGACGGGCGCCATCACGACGGCCGACCTCGGGGGACTCGATTGGCCGGTCGAGGGCTCGATCATCTACCCGTTCGGCATGACGACCGGCCCCAACAACACGCGCATCCCGCGGCATGGGATCGGCATCAGGGTGCCCGTCGGGACGGCGGTTCGCGCGGTCGCGGCCGGGACGGTGAGTCTCGCGGGTCCGCTCGGCTTGTATCTGACTTCTGTGCTGATCGATCACGGCGGCGGGTACTACACGTTCTATGGCTACCTGAACGACGCCACCGTACATCAGGGCGACCGGGTGACCCGAGCCCAGGTGATCGGCCACGTCGGCGGGCAATCGAGCGACGAGGGCCCGCATCTCCACTTCGAAATCCGCGGCCAAGGTGGCATCGCATTGGATCCCGGCAATTGGTTGCGCGCGCCCAGGTCACCTTCCAGGCGTTAGCGCTCGCGGCGCTCGTCGCCGCGTGCGCCGGCTCCTCCAACACACTCACCGTTGCCGGCACCGTTGAGATCCGCGAGGTGCGGCTCAGCCCGTTCGCGTCCGGTCGTCTGCAACGTCTCCTCAAGGATGAAGGCGACTCGGTGCGCGCCGGGGACACGGTCGCTGTTCTGGAGCAACCCGGTCTCGCCGAGCTGATCGAGCAGCGGCGCGCACTCGCCGAGGCAGCGTCGACACGGACCGCCGAGATCCGCGCCGCCGAGGCCGACAGCCAACGCAGCGCGAACGAGCTCGCGCGGACCCGCGCGCTCGCGGTGCAAGGGATCGCCTCACCCCAGGACCTCGAGCGGCTGCAATCAGCCGCCGCTGCCGCGGCCGCGAAGCTGCAGTCGGTGCGCGCATCGGTCGGTGAATCCCGGGCCGCCCGCGCTGCGGCGCAGGCGACGGAAGCGATTCGCGATCAGCTCGTGCTGGTGGCGCCCGCCGATGGCATCATCCTCACGCGCTTTGCCGAGCGCGGCGAAGTCATCGCCGCCGGTGTGCCGGTCGTCTCGATCGGGGTGGTGCGCGCGCCCTGGATCAGAGCGTTCGTGGGCGAGCGGTTCATCGCGCGCGTGCGCACGGGCCAGCCGGTCCGGATCCGCGTGGACGGCTATCCCGATACGGCGTTCGCGGGAACGATCAGCGAAATCGCCTCGCGCGCCGAGTTCACGCCGCGCGCGGCGTTGACCGAACGGGAGCGCGCCGACCTCGTCTTCGGCATCAAAGTCGCCACGGACGGCGCGGGAGGGCGGCTCAAGGCCGGCATGCCGGTGCGTGTGGAAATCCCGCTCGAGCCGTGATCGAGTCCGCGGTCACCGTCGAAACTCGGCACCTCACGCGGCGCTTTGGACCGATTGTCGCCGTCCGCGACCTGAACCTCACGATCGCCAAAGGCGAAGTCTTCGGCCTGCTCGGCCCCAACGGCTCGGGCAAGACGACGACGATTCGAATGCTGTGCGGCTTGATGGAGCCATCCGAGGGCACCGCGATCGTTGCCGGCGTAGACGTCCGGAAATCGCCCGACCTCATCAAAGAGCGCATCGGCTACATGTCGCAGCGCTTCGGGTTATATGAAGACCTGACCGTGGCTGAGAACATGGATTTCTTCGCCGGCATTTACGGACTCGAGGGTCCGGGCCGGCGCGGCCGCATCTCAGACGTCGTGATCTTTCTCGGACTGGGCCGGCGGCTAAACCAGCTTGCAGGAACGCTCTCGGGCGGGTGGAAGCAGCGGCTGGGTCTCGCGTGCGCGCTGATGCATCAGCCACCAGTGCTGTTCCTCGATGAGCCGACCGCGGGCGTAGATCCGGCCGCGCGCAAAGGGTTTTGGACCACGATCACGACACTCGCCGAACAGGGTACGACCGTGATCGTCACGACGCACTACATGGACGAGGCGGCTCGCTGTGCCCGCATCGGCCTGATGAGCCAGGGCCATCTGATCGCGCTCGGAACGCCCGACGAGGTCGCCAAGCAGGTCGGCGGCAAGGA
>Ga0134079_10000056_pt1 | contig 24875 bp, 26 predicted proteins | sample 15_taG_2_FD_119770 | JGI IMG/M metagenome (GOLD analysis project Ga0134079, IMG submission 119770) | Grasslands soil microbial communities from the Angelo Coastal Reserve, California, USA - 15_D_Rain_40cm_2_09182015 | ecosystem: Environmental > Terrestrial > Soil > Grasslands ...
GGCGGCACGTTCCTCGTGTTCTCCGACTACGCGCGGAACGCCTTGCGGATGGCCGCGCTCATCGGGCTGCGCTCGATCTACGTGCTCACGCACGACTCGATCGGCTTGGGCGAGGACGGCCCAACGCATCAGCCCGTCGAGCACCTCGCGAGTCTCCGGCTGATCCCGAACATGCACGTCTGGCGGCCGTGCGACGCGGTCGAGACCGCGGTCGCGTGGCGCGCTGCGCTCGAGCGGCGCAAGGGGCCGACGGTCCTCGCGCTCACGCGCCAAGACCTGCCGCACGTCGCGCGCGGCGCCGAGCAGCTCGCCGCAATCACTCGCGGCGGCTACGTGCTCGCGGGTAGCGACGCGTCGCCGAAGATCACGCCCGACATCACACTCATTGCGACCGGCTCCGAGGTGCAGCTCGCGCTCGGCGCCGCGCAGGAGCTCACGGCGTCGGGCGTCGCGGCGCGGGTCGTGTCGATGCCGTGCACGCAGGTGTTCGACGCGCAGCCCGAGGAGTACCGCGCGAGCGTGCTGCCCGAAAGCGGCGCGCGGCTCGCGATCGAGGCCGGCGCGACCGGCGGCTGGTGGCGCTACGTCGGCGCGCGCGGCGGCGTGCACGGGCTCGACACCTTCGGAATGTCGGCGCCGGCGAAGCCGGTGTTCGAGCACTTCGGTTTCACCGTCGCGGCCGTTACGGAGCACGCCCGCCGCCTGCTATGACCCACTTGCGGTGTGCCACCTCGCCTCGTGCGCGCCGCGCTACGCACTTTAGAGATCAGTAATTCGGAGAAAGCATGCCCGTCAAAGTCGCAATCAATGGCTACGGCCGGATCGGCCGCAACGTCCTGCGCGCGCTCTACGAGGGCAAGCGGCGCGGCGACATCAAGATCGTCGCGGTCAACGACCTCGCGACGCGAAGACGAACGCGCACTTGACGCGCTACGACACCGCGCACGGGCCGTTCCGTTTTCCGGTCGAGGTCGAGGGCGATTCGCTCGTCGTCGACGGCGACAAGATCCAGGTCTGCGCCGAGCGCGACCCGGCGAAGCTGCCGTGGAAGGGTTTGAGCATAGATATCGTGCTCGAGTGCACGGGCCTGTTCACGTCGAAGGAGAAGGCCGGCGCGCACATCAAGGCGGGTGCCAAGAAGGTGATCATCTCGGCGCCCGGCGAGAAGGACGTCGACGCGACCGTCGTCTACGGCGTGAACCACAAGACGCTCAAGGGAAGCCATACCGTGATCTCGAACGCGTCGTGCACGACGAACTGCCTCGCGCCGATCGCGAAGGTGCTGCACGAATCGATCGGCATCGTGCGGGGCCTCATGACCACCGTGCACGCGTACACGAACGACCAGGTGCTCACGGACGTCTACCACAAGGACCTGCGCCGCGCGCGCTCCGCGACCCAGTCGATGATCCCGACGAAGACCGGCGCCGCGGCCGCGGTCGGCCTCGTCCTGCCGGAGCTCAACGGCAAGCTCGACGGCTTCGCGATCCGCGTGCCGACGATCAACGTATCGGTCGTCGACCTCACGTTCGAGGCCGCGCGCGCGACCTCGGCCAAGGAGATCGACGACGCCATGAGGAAGGCCGCGAGCGGAGCGCTCAAAGGAATTCTGGAATTCAGCGACGGGCCGCTCGTGTCGGTCGACTTCAACCACAACCCAGCGTCCTCGATCTACGACTCGACGCTCACGAAGGTCATCGACGGCAAGCTCGTGAAGGTCTGCGCGTGGTACGACAACGAGTGGGGCTTCTCCAACCGGATGCTCGACGTGACCGTCGCGTTCGCCGGTCTCTAGAAACGCGTCGGCGGCCGTCCCACGCAGGCGAGGAAGCTAGGTCCATGGCGCTTGCCGTCCAACGGATGACCGATCTCGACCTGCGCGGCAAGCGCGTGCTGATCCGCGAGGATCTCAACGTCCCCGTCAAGGACGGCAAGGTCACGAGCACCGCGCGGATCGACGCCGCGCTGCCGACGCTGCGCGCGGCGCTCGACGCGGGCGCGCGCGTGCTCGTGATGTCGCACTTGGGTAGGCCGAAGGCCGGCAAGCCGGATCCCTCGAGCTCGCTCGCGCCGATCGCCGCGAAGCTCGGCGAGCTCTTGAAGCGCAAGGTGCCGCTCGCGACGAGCTGGCTCGACGGCGTCGATGTGAAACCGGGCGAGCTCGTGCTCTGCGAGAACGTACGCTTCGAGAAGGGCGAGGAAGAGGACGACGACAAGCTCGCGCAGCGGATGGCGAAGCTCTGCGACGTGTTCGTGATGGACGCGTTCGGCACGGCGCATCGCGCCCAGGCGAGCACGAACGGCGTCGCGCGCTACGCGCCGGTCGCGTGCGCGGGGCCCCTGCTCGTCGCCGAGCTCGAGGCGCTCGCGGCCGCGCTCGACAAGCCGAAGCGGCCGCTCATCGCGATCATCGGCGGCTCGAAGGTCTCGACTAAGATCGAGGTGCTGCAATCGCTCTCGACGAAGGTCGACGAGCTGATCCTGGGCGGCGGCATCGCGAACACGGTGCTCGCGGCCTCGGGCGCGAGGGTCGGCAAGTCGCTCTACGAGGCGGACCAGGTACCGTTCGCGAAGCGCCTGCTCGCGGGCGAGTTCGGCAAGGCCGAGGTACCGCTGCCGACCGACGTCGTCGTCGGCACGAGCCTCGACGCGAGCGCGCGCGGCCGCGTGAAGCGCGCGCGCGAGGTCGCGAGCGACGAGATGATCCTCGACATCGGCCCCGAGACCGCCGCGGCCTACCAGCGGCGGCTCGGCCGCGCGGGCACGATCGTCTGGAACGGCCCGGTCGGCGTGTTCGAGCATCCCGAGTTCGCCGCAGGCACGCGGCGCGTGGCCGAGGCGGTCGCCGCGAGCGAGGCGTTCTCGATCGCGGGCGGCGGCGACACGCTCGCGGCGATCGAGCAGTTCAAGGTCGGCGACCGGATCTCCTATGTCTCGACCGGCGGCGGCGCGTTCCTCGAGTTCCTCGAGGGCAAGAGGCTGCCTGCGGTCGCGACGCTCGAGGAACGCGCGAGAAGCGCGCGGCACTGAGTGCAGACCGCGATGCCGAACGAGGTCCTGCTGCTGAAGCAGGCCTTCGACAGCGCTCTCGAAGCCGCCGCGCCGGCGGTTTGCCTGCCGCCCGCGCTGAAGGCCTATCCGCGCAAGCCCGCGCTCGTGCTCGGCACGGGCAAGGCCGCCGCGTCGATGACGGCTGCGTTCTGCGGGCACTGGGACGCGTCGACGCGCGGCCTCGTCGTCACGCGCTACGGGCACGGGCTCAAAGCCGGCGAGACGAGCGGCGGCGTCGAGGTCGTCGAGGCGGGCCATCCGTCGCCCGACGCCGCGAGCCTCGCGGCCGGCGCGCGGCTGCTTGAGCTCGCCGCGGGCGCGCGCGATGGCGAATACCTGATCTGCCTGATCTCGGGCGGCGGCTCCTCTCTCGCGGCCGCGCCGCTGCCGCCGATCACGTTCGAGCAGAAGCGCGCGGCCGCGAATTTCCTCATCCGCGCAGGCGCCGACGTCCGCGAGATCAACTGCGTGCGCAAACACCTCTCGAGGATCAAGGGCGGGCGGCTCGCAGCGGCCGCGCATCCCGCGCGCGTGATCACGTTCGTGATCTCCGACGTGCCTGGAGACGAGGCCGGCGACGTCGCGTCGGGCCCGACGATCGCCGATGCGACGACGCAGGCCGACGCGCGCGCGATCCTCGAGCGTTACCGCTATCCCGAGCTCGCGGAACTCCTGCCCGTGCTCCGCGATCCGAAACGAGAGACACCGAAGCCCGGCGCCGCCGAGTTCGCCAACGACGAGGTGCACTTGATCGCGACCGCCGCGACGGCGCTCGACGCCGCGGCGAAGTTCTTGCGCGGGAAGGGATTCGACGTGCTCGATCTCGGCGACGATCTCGCGGACGAGGCGCAGTCGCTTGGCCGCGCGCACGCGCGGCTCGCGAAGGAACAGCGCGCGAGCGGCCGGCGAGTCGCGATCATCTCGGGTGGGGAGACGCGCGTCGTGCTCGGTGAGGTCGGCGGGCGCGGCGGGCGCGGCGGACGCAACACGGAATACCTTGCCTCACTCGCGATCGAGCTCGACGGTTGCCCCGGCGTCTGCGCGCTCGCGGCCGACACGGACGGCATCGACGGCCACGGCGATCACGCGGGCGCGATCGTCGTCCCCGAAACGTTACGGCACGGCGCGGCCCGCGGACAGTCGCTCGCGGCGCTACTGGCGCGCCACGACACTTACAGTTACTTTGATAGCGGCCGATGTCTACTGAAGACCGGCCCCACGCGGACGAACGTGAACGACTTCAGATTGATCCTGTGTCAGCCGTGAACCGCCGAGACTCCCCATCGTTTCCTGCCGGCGGGCAGGCGGACGTTCGTCGGCGTACGAAAATCGTCGCGACGCTCGGCCCCGCGACCGACGACCCGGCCGTGATCGAGCAACTGCTCCTCGCGGGCACGGACGTTTTCCGGATCAACTTCTCGCACGGCACGCCGGAGGATCAGGCGAAGCGCGTCGCGACCGTGCGGCGCGTGTCGGAGAAGACCGGCCGGCACACCGGCATCATGGGCGACCTCCAGGGCCCGAAGATCCGGATCGAGTCGTTCAAGAACGGTCCGGTGACGCTCGCCGAGGGCGCCGAGTTCCTGCTCGACACCGCGATGGACCCGAACGGCGGCGACGAGCACGCCGTCGGCGTCGCGTACCGCAACCTCGTCAAGGACGTCGCGCAGGGCGACGTCGTGCTGCTCGACGACGGGCTCATCGTGCTCGAGGTCGAGCAAGTCGAGGGCACGAAGATCGCTTGCCGCGTGAAGCAGGGCGGCAAGCTCAGCGACCACAAGGGACTGAACAAGCAGGGCGGCGGCCTGTCCGCGCCCGCGCTCACGGACAAGGACCGGCGCGACATCGAGTCGGCGGCGCGCTTCGGCCTCGACTTCATGTCCGTGTCGTTCGCGCGCAACGCGGAGGACGTCGAGGAGGCGCGCTCGCTGCTGCGCGCGGCCGGGGGCCAGGCGCACATCGTCGCGAAGATCGAGCGCGCCGAAGCCGTGCAGAACATCCGCTCGATCATCGACGCGAGCGACGTGATCATGGTCGCGCGCGGCGACCTCGCGGTCGAGGTCGGCTACGCGTCGATGACGGGACTGCAGAAGGGCCTGATCCGGCTCGCGCGCGCGCGCAACAAGGTCGTGATCACCGCGACGCAGATGCTCGAATCGATGATCAACTCCCCGTCGCCTACTCGCGCCGAGGTCTCCGACGTCGCGAACGCGGTCATGGACGGCACCGACGCCGTGATGCTGTCGGCCGAGACGGCGGTCGGCAAATACCCCGTGCGCGCGGTCAAGACCATGGCCGAGCTCTGCGTCGGCGCGGAGAAGCACGAGACGTTCCGCCGCGCGGCGAACTATCGGCTCGAGGACGTGTTCGCGCACGTCGATGAGGCGATCGCGATGGCCGTCATGTACGTGGCGAATCACCTGAACGTACGCGCGATCATCGCGCTGACCGAGTCCGGCTCGACGACGCTCTGGATGTCGCGCGTGCGCTCGGACATTCCGGTATTCGCGTTCACGCGCCACGAGGCGACGAGCCGGCGCGTGAGCCTCTATCGCGGGGTCTACGCGGTGCCGTTCGACGTCGTCGGCTCCGACGCGCAGATCACGGACAGCGTGTTCAAGGCGCTGTTGCGCGAGCGCGCGGTCGCGCCCGGCGATCTCGTGCTGTTCACGAAGGGCGACCTTCAGGGCGTGGCCGGGAGGACGAACACGATGCAGATCCTCACCGTGCCGGCCGCGAAAGCGGCGCGCGCCGCGAAGAGTGACTGAGAAAACCCGCAAGGCGCTCGTGCTCCCAGGCGCGGGAGCTCGCGGCGCATACCAAGTCGGTGTTCTCAAGGCGGTCGCGTCGCTGCTGCCGAAGAATTCGCCCAATCCGTTCGCGGTGATCACCGGCGCATCCGCCGGAGCGATCAACGCGGCCGTGCTCGCGGGCCGCGCGGGGAACTTCGAGCGCGCGATCCGCGACATGGAGCGCGTCTGGGCGAATTTCCACGCCGGGCAGGTCTACCGCACGGACGCATGGACGATGCTCAAGACGAGCCTGCACTGGCTCGCGGCGTTGATGTTCGGCGGGCTCGGTGTGGCTAACCCGACCTCGCTGCTCGATAGCTCGCCGCTGCGCGCGCTGCTCACGCGCGACGTGCGCTTCGGCGGCATCGCGCGCGCGATCGCGCGCGGCAATCTCGAGGCGCTCGCGGTGACCGCTTCGGGCTACACGTCGGCGCGTTCGGTCACGTTTTTTCAGGGCCGCCCGTCGCTCAGGCCGTGGACGCGCGTGCGCCGCGTCGGCCGCGCCGAGCAGATCACAATCGACCATCTGATGGCGAGCGCGGCCGTGCCGTTCGTGTTTCCGCCGGTGCGGATCGGCGGCGAGTATTTCGGCGATGGCTCGATGCGGCACCGCGCGCCGCTCTCGCCCGCGATCCACCTCGGCGCGGACCGGATGCTCGTGATCGGCGTGCGCGACGAGCGGCCCGATCCCGAGCCGCCGGCCGACGGCACCCCGACGCCGCCGACGTTCGCTACGCTCGGCGGCTACATGCTCGACACGTTGTTCATGGACGGCTTGTATACGGACCTCGAGCGGCTCTCGAACCTGAACCGCGTGATCGCGCGCGCGGGCAAGACGCTCGACAATGTCCGGCCGTTGCACACGCTCGTGATCGTGCCGAAGGACGACGTGCGCGCGGTCGCGGTGCGGCACGCGCACGAGCTGCCGCGCGCGGTACGCTTGCTGCTCGCGGGGCTCGGCGCGACCAACCGCAGCGGCATGCAGCTCGTAAGCTATCTATTGTTCGAGTCCGGCTTCACGCGCGAGCTCATCGACATGGGCTTCCGCGACGCGATGGAGATGGAAGACGAGATCCGGACGTTTGTCTACGACGAGCCGATGGACACGCTGTATGCGCCGGCGCACTTGAAGCGCGCGCTCGAGCGCTAAGCGCGCAGCCCGTCGTGCTGCGTGCGGATCGGCCCGTACTTGGGCGTAAGGCGCTTCGCGAGCGCCTCCGCGACGTACACGGAGCGGTGTCGTCCGCCGGTGCAGCCGATCGCGACCGTGAGATACGAGCGCTGGAAGTCTTGGTAGTGCGGGATCCACTCCTCGAGGAAGCTCGCAATCGCGTCGATCATCCCCTGCACGAGCGGCTGCGCGTCTAGGAACGCCTTGACCGGCGCGTCCCTGCCGGACAGCGGCCGCAGCGCCGGCTCCCAATAAGGGTTCGGCAGGCAGCGCACGTCGAACACGAAGTCGGCGTTCGCGGGCAGCCCGTGCTTGTAGCCGAACGACTCGAACATGATCGACAACGTCCCCGGCTTGCGCGGGGCGACGCGCTCGCTGATCCGCTCGCGCAGCTGAGGGACGGTCATGTGCGTCGTCTCGATCACGAGCTCGGCCATGTCGATCACGGGACCGAGCAGCTCGCGTTCCTTCTTGATCGCCTCGGCGAGGCTCGTGTCCGTGTCGGTCAGCGGATGCTTGCGGCGCGTCTCGCTGAAGCGCGCCAAGAGCACCTTGTCCTCGGTCTGCAGGAACACGATCTCGCACGCGACGCCGTCGGCGCGCAGCATGTGCACGAGCTTCGGGATTTCGGCGACGTCGCTGCGCCGATTGCGCGCGTCGAGGCCGACGCCGACGTTCTCGAACGCCGCGTCCTTGCGCGACAGGATCTCGTCGACGAACGAGCGCAGCAGCGCGACGGGGATGTTGTCGATGCAATAGAAGCCGAGGTCCTCGAGGACGTGCAGCGCGACGCTCTTGCCGGAGCCCGATAAGCCGCTGATGATCACGAGGCGCACGAGCTGTCTCCCGCTTCGGGCGCTAGCCGGCTCGGCCCGCGCGGGCCGGGTCAGCGATAGCGCTGGTTCTCCACCTCTCTCGCATGGTGGTCCGAGAGCTTTTCCTTGTGCTTCTTGACCTGACGATCGAGCTTGTCGACGAGCGTGTCGATCGCCGCATACATGTTCTCCTCGATCGAATCCGCGTGGAGCGTGCCGCCACCGACGTGCACCGTGGCCTCGGCTTTGTGCTGCAGCTTCTCGACCGTGAGGATGCAGTGGATGTCCGTCATGTTGTCGAAGTGCCGCTCGAGCCTCGCAAGCCTCTTGCTGAGATAACTGCGCAGCGCCTCGGTGATGTCGATGTGATGGCCTGTAACGCTCAGCTGCATGATCTGCTCCTTCTCAGTCATCCGACCAACTTACTCCGTTTGCGGTCGCTCGACGGAGGGATCTTCATTGCCTCGCGGTACTTCGCGACGGTGCGCCGCGCAACGGTGATCCCTTGCTCGGACAAGATCTGTGCGAGCTGATTGTCGCTGAGCGGCTTCTCCGGGTCTTCGCCGCTCACGAGCCTGCGAATCTTCGCGCGAACCGCGGTCGAGGACTGGTCGCCTTCCTCGCCCGCGACGTGGCTCGAGAAGAAGTAGCGGAACTCGAACAGGCCGCGCGGCGTGTGCATGTACTTGTTCGTGGTGACTCTCGAGACCGTCGACTCGTGCATCTCGATGGTCTCGGCGACGTCGCGCAACACCATCGGACGCATGTGCTCCTCACCGAGATCGAGGAACTCGGTCTGTCTTTGCACGATCGTGAGCGCGACTTTGAGCAGGGTCTCGTTGCGAATTTCCAAGCTGCGTATCAACCAGCGCGCCTCTTGGAGCTGTGTACGCAAAACATCATACTCCTCGCCCCGGCCGAGCGAGCTCGCATAAATCTGATTCACTCGTAGCTGCGGCGAGACCGCGTTGTTGAGCTCGACGGTCCAGTGGCCGTCGCTGCGCCGCACGAACACGTCGGGCACGATGTAATCGGCCGCGGGTGCGAACACCGCGGCGCCCGGGCGCGGATGACACGAGCGCACGAGCGCGATCGCGGCATCGAGCTCCTGATCCGATGCCTTGAGCAGCCGCTTGAGCACGCCGTACTGGCGCTCGGCGACGAGCGGCAGATGCTCGGTCGCGATCGTGCGCGCGAGGGAGAGCCCGAGCGTGTCGGGCGCGAGCTGTGCGAGCTGCAAGAGCACGCATTCGCCGACCGTGCGCGCGCCGACGCCCGCGGGGTCGAACTGCTGCACGACCTCGACGAGCACCTTCTCGACCTCGTCGGTCGTCGCGACCACGTCGGGCGTGAGCGTCGTGCGGATCGTCTCGAGGTCGTCGGTGAGATAGCCGTCGTCGTTGATCGCGTCGATGACCGCCTGGCCGATCGTCGTCGTTCGCGCGTCGAGGTTCTCGAGCTCGAGCTGCCAGAGCAGGTGATCGCGCAGCGTCTCCTCGGAGCGGTCCTCGTACTCGAACGTGGTCGGCGGCTCCGCGCTCTTCGGGGCCTCGACCGGGCCGGTCTTCTGCCTATCCTCCCACTCCGCCTCGGCCGCGACCGCGACGGCGGGTTCGCCGTCGGCGAACTCCTCGGGGTCGGCGCCCGCGTCCGGCTCGTCCGCGTCGGCCGCGTTCTCGGTGGCCTCCGCGGGCGCCTCGGGCTCCTCGGCCTCGAGCATCACGTTCTCTTCGAGGGCCTGCTGGATCTGGGCCTGCAGCTCCATGATCGGCAATTGCAGCAGGCGAATGGCCTGCTGCAGCTGCGGCGTCATCGTCAGCTGTTGCGTCAGCTTGAGCTGGAGGGAGGGCTTCAGCATGAACACAGTCTATCGAACTCGGCGCGGCGCTTATTACAAGGAGAATCCTTCTCCAAGGTAGACCTCCCTCACGCTCTTATTGGACAGAATCTCTTCGGGCGAGCCTGCGGCCATCAGAGCACCGTTGTTCAGGATATAAGCGTGGCCGCAGATTCCAAGTGTCTCGCGCACATTATGATCCGTGATCAGCACGCCGATGTCGCGTTGTGTCAGGTGGCGGATGATCCGCTGGATATCGAGCACCGAGATCGGATCGACGCCGGCGAACGGCTCGTCGAGCAGAACGAACTTGGGCTCCGCCGCGAGGGCGCGCGCGATCTCCACGCGGCGGCGCTCGCCACCCGAGAGGCTCACGCCGAGCGTGTCGCGCACGTGGCCGATGTGCAGCTCTTCGAGGAGCTCCTCGAGCTTGGTTTGCCGCGCGACGCGGTCGAGGTCGCGGCGCGTCTCGAGGATCGCGCGGATGTTGTCCGCGACGCTGAGCTTGCGGAACACCGAAGCTTCCTGCGGCAAGTAGCCCAAGCCGAGCCGCGCGCGCCGATGCACGGGCAAGCGCGTGACGTCGCGACCGTTCAACTGAATGGTGCCGCGATCGCAGCGGATGAGTCCGACGATCATGTAGAACGCGGTGGTCTTGCCGGCGCCGTTCGGCCCCAAGAGGCCGACGACTTGCCCGCTCTCGATCGACAAGCTGAGGTCTTTGACGACCTCACGCAGCCGGAAGCGCTTGGTCACTCCGAGCGCTTCCAGCCTGCTCATTGGGCCGGAGCTGCGGCGGGCGCCTCTCCATCCTGGTGCGGCAGCACTCGGATCCGGTTCTTCTCGCCGCAGGCGGCCGAGCCGGACGTCACGCGCTGCTCGTTCAAGTCGTAGATCAGATCGCAACCGCCCTGGACGTCGTACTGGTGGGGCTTGTGCACCCAGGCGTTGTCGGACAGCCGCAGCGTCTTCGCCTCGTAGTCGTAGACGAGCTTGCCGGCGCCGCCGCTGATCGGCTCTTTGCTGTCCGCGGTCTGCGCGTCCTCGAACTTCGCAGCGCCCGCGAGCTCGCCGCGCGCGAGCCGCTTGTCGGCGAACGTGAAGACAGCCGAGTCCGCGCTGAGCACGGCCCCGCCGACCGCGACGCGCACGTTGCCCATGAAGCGCCACTCGCCGCTCTGCTTCTCGAAGTCGTTCGCCGTCGCCGTCACCTCGTCCGCCGTGATCACGACGTTGCACTGAGTGATCTTCGGAGTCCGCATGTTGATGAGGTTCGTCTTGCCGTCGAGCACGAACGGGCCCGAGTCGAGCACGACCTCCTCGCGGCAGCCGGAGCTCTGCGCCGCGAGCGCGGGGCTCACGAGCGACGCGAGCGCGCAGATAAGGAGATTACGGAACGAATTTGCCATGCACGTCGGATTCTAGCTCCACACGGTCGCCCTTCAAGTGCAGGCCGACACCTTCGAGGTGCCAGCGGCCGGCGTCGATCACGACGCGGTCATCGGACTCGGCGCTCGACGTCGGCGGCAGGAAGCGCAGCGTCGGCGTCGTCACGTGGACCGGCGCGCTGCCGTCGGTCGGCTGACTGCGGATCTCGACCCCGTCCTTGAGCTCGAGCACGGAGCGGTCGCGAGTCGCGTTGCCGCTGCTGGCCGTGATCACCCACGGCAGATCGCCCGGCGGGTGATACTCGACCTGCACCTGCTCGAGCAGCAGCCGCTCTTCGTCGGGATGCTCCTCGAGACGGTCGGCGAGGATGCGGTAGGCGGCGCGACCGCTCTCGTCGGTGCCGAGCAGCCGCGCGCCGCGCAGGTAGTAGCCGAGCTCCGCGTCGCCGCCCTCGCGCCGGCGCGGCTGCTCGAGCGAGGTCGGCCGGCTCCAGAGCCAGCTCGCGACCGCGGCCGTGCCGAGCAGCACGATCAGGAGAAAATTGCGCACGCCGACCCGCTTGCGGGCGCGGCTCGATTGCCGCGTTACAGAGTGTACGCGAAGTGCGACAGGGCGCCGGTGCACGGCCGCCGCGTTCCGCGCGAGACGTTATGGCTGCCTACGAGCATCGGCTAGACTAGCCGCCTCCCGACCGGCCGTAACCAGCATGGACCCGCTCGACATCGCGTCATTGATCGAAAGGAACCTCGCGGGCGCGAGCGCGCGCGTCGAAACCGACGGCCAGGGTCACTACGAAGCGACCGTGATCTCTCCCGCGTTCGCGGGCAAGCGGAGCCGCGAGCGCCATCAGCTCGTGTACGCGACGCTCGGTAAGCGCGTCGGCAACGAGATCCACGCGCTGGCGCTCAAGACCTACACGCCCGAAGAATGGGCCGGGCGCGGCGAATGACGCGCCGCGCGCGCCGCCGCTGACACACGACCTTGGACCAGCTCGCAATCCATGGCGGCGTGCGACTCGAGGGGGAGGTGTGGACCTCCGGCGCGAAGAACGCCGCGCTGCCGATCCTCGCCGCGACGCTGCTCGTCGACGGGCCCGTGTCGCTCGGCAACGTGCCGCATCTGAACGACGTCACGACGATGGCGCGGCTGCTGCGGCGCATGGGCGTCGAGGTCGACTTGAACCACGACTCGCGCGTCGTCGTCGACGCGCGACAGATCCGCGAGCCTATCGCGCCGTACGAGCTCGTGAAGACCATGCGCGCGTCGATCCTCGTGCTCGGCCCGCTGCTCGGCCGCTTCGGGCACGCTGACGTGTCGCTGCCGGGCGGGTGCGCGATCGGCGCGCGGCCCGTGAACCTCCACGTCGCAGGCCTGCGCGCCATGGGCGCGACGATCACGATCGACGGCGGCTACATCAAGGCTCATACCCAGCGGTTGCACGGCGCCCGGATCGTGCTCGACCTCGTGACCGTCACGGGCACCGAGAATCTCATGATGGCCGCGGCCTGCGCGCGCGGCGAATCGGTGATCGAGAACGCGGCCCGTGAGCCCGAGGTCGTCGACCTCGCGAATTTCTTGAACAGGATGGGCGCGAAGATCGAAGGCGCCGGCACCGACACCATCCGCGTGCACGGCGTGGAGCGCCTCATCGGCACGAGCTACGACGTGATGCCCGACCGGATCGAGAGCGCCACCTACCTCGTCGCGGGCGCGATCACGGGCGGGCGAGTCCGGGTCACGCACACGGCGCCCGAGCATTTCGACGCGGTGCTCCAGAAGCTCGAAGAGGCCGGCGCCTCGATCGCGTGCGGGGCCGATTGGGTCGAGCTCGACATGCGCGGCGGCCGGCCGCGCGCGGTCGATCTGCGGACGGCGCCGTACCCCGGCTTCCCGACGGACATGCAGGCGCAGTTCTGCGCGCTGAACGCGATCGCCGACGGGACCGCCACGATCACGGAGACGATCTTCGAGAACCGCTTCCAGCACGCGCTCGAGCTGCAGCGGCTCGGCGCGAACCTGTCGATCGAGGGCAACACGGTGATCTCGCGCGGCGTGCCGCGCCTCATGGGCGCGCAGGTGATGGCGACGGATCTGCGCGCGTCGGCGTCGCTCGTGCTCGCGGGTTTGCAGGCGCAGGGCACGACGATCGTCGACCGGATCTACCACGTCGATCGCGGCTACGAGCGGATCGAGGAGAAGCTCGGCGGCATCGGCGCGCGGATCGAGCGCCGCGCGCGCTAGCTGCCGTTCTGCGGGCGTTCCTCGAGCACGGCCTCGGTCGAGAACACCGCGCCGTCCGGACGCGCGACGCGGATCTTGATGCGCGTGCCGGGCTGCGAGCCCGCGACGAGCTTCATCGCCTGCTGGGCCGTGAACATGCGCTGATCGTTGATGTGGGTGAGCACGTCGCCGCGCCGCAGGCCCGCGGCGGCGGCCGGTCCGCTCACCTCCGTGAGCTGCACCGCGGCGCCGTCGACGCCGAGCCGGCGCGCCTGGAGCTCGGGCAGATCCGCCGTCTCGACCCCGAGATAGCCGCGGATCACGCGGCCGTTCGCGATCAGCTGCTCCATCACGCCGCGCACGAGGTTCACGGGGATCGCGAACCCGATCCCCTCCGGCATCGCGAGGTCGCGCGGCGCCGTGCTGATCACGGCGGTGTTGATGCCGACGAGCTCGCCGCGCGAGTTCACGAGAGCGCCGCCGGAGTTGCCGACGTTGATCGCGGCGTCGGTCTGGATGAAGTCCTCGAATTGCGTGATGCCGAGCTGGCCGCGGCCCGTCGCGCTCACGATCCCCATCGTGACTGTCCGACTCAAGCCGAGCGAATTGCCGATCGCGAGCACGACCTCGCCGACCTGGAGCCCGTCGGAGCGGCCGAGGGAGATCGTCGGCAGGTCGGGCAGGTCGATCTTCAGCAGCGCGAGCTCCGAGTCGGGGTCCGAGCCGACGATCCGCGGCGTCGCGACGCGGCCGTCGGCGAGCTGCACGCGGATCTCGTCCATGTCGCGGATCACGTGCCAGTTCGTCACCACGTAGCCGCGCGGGTCGATCACGACGCCCGAGCCGAGATAGTGGCCGCGCAGCGCGACGCCCGGCGGAGCGTTCGACGGCGTCAGCGTGCGCGCGGTATAGATCGTCGCGACCGCCGGCGCGCTGGCCGCGACCGCTTCGGCGTAGCTCGCGACGGCGCGGTTCGCGACCGGCCGCGCGGAGCTCACGAGGTCGGGCTTGAACAGCACGACGACGAACGCGATCGCGAGCCCGACCGCCGCCGACTGCGCGAAGAAGGCGGTGAGCTTGAAGAGCGGCGACATGGCGCGGAGTTTAGCAGCTCGACGTCGTAAGCTCGGTGGCCAAGCCGTTTCGGCGCTGTGTATAATGCGCCGCGCTGCGACAACCAATCGGCGCCCGTTCTCATTCATATATTCAAGTCCTTGGAGGCTACCTGATGCTTGGCCCCGCGAGTGGAGGCGTGCTCGATGGCTGAGAGCAAAGGATTCACGCGACGGCATTTCTTGACCGTCGCGACCGCCGTGACCGGCGGCGTCGGGGTCATCGGCACGGCCGTGCCGTTCGTCGCGTCGTTCAAGCCGAGCGCGCGGGCGCAGGCGCTCGGAGCGCCGGTCGAGTTCGACGTGAGCAAGCTCGAGGTCGGCGCGATGAGCAAGATCGAGTGGCGCGGCCACCCGATCTACATCGTGCACCGCTCCCCGGAGATGCTCGCGACCCTGAAGAAGGACGAGTCGCTGCTGAGAGACCCGAAGTCCGAGTCCGCCGACTCCATCCAGCCGAGCTACGCGAAGAACGAGTATCGCAGCATCAGGCCCGCCTTCCTCGTGCTCGAGGGCGTCTGCACGCATCTCGGCTGCGCGCCGTCGCCGCGCTTCGAGGTGGCCCCGGCCGACCTCGGGCCGGCGTGGCCGGGCGGGTTCTTCTGCCCGTGCCACGGCTCGAAGTTCGATCTCGCGGGCCGCGTGTTCATGGGCGTCCCGGCGCCCGCGAACTTGGGGGTGCCGCCCTACCGCTTCATCAACGACAACACCCTATTGATCGGGTCCGACACCGGGAGCAGTTGATGGCGAGCACCGAAGCAGACGTGTTCGACCGGTTGGGGCGCGGCTTGAGCGCGCTCGGCGCATGGATCGACAAGCGCTTCCCGATGACGAAGCTCATGAAGGAGCACGCCACCGAGTACTACGCGGCGAAGAACTTCAATGTCTGGTACGGGTTCGGGGTGATCGCGACGGTCGTGCTCGTGATTCAGCTCGTCACGGGCATCTTCCTCACGATGAACTACAAGCCTTCGGCCGAGGGCGCGTTCGCGTCGGTCGAGTACATCATGCGCGACGTCTATTGGGGGTGGCTGATCCGCTACCTGCATTCGACCGGCGCGTCCGCGTTCTTCATCGTGGTCTACCTGCACATGTTCCGCGGCTTGCTGTACGGCTCTTACAAGAAGCCGCGCGAGCTCGTCTGGATCATCGGCATGTTCATCTATTTTTGCCTCATGGCCGAGGCGTTCTTCGGCTACCTGCTACCGTGGGGCAACATGTCGTACTGGGGCGCGCAGGTGATCGTGTCGCTGTTCGGCGCGATCCCGGTCGTGGGCAACGGGCTCGCCGAATGGATCCGCGGCGATTTCTACATATCCGACATCACGCTGAACCGGTTCTTCGCGCTGCACGTCGCGGCGGTGCCGCTCGCGCTGATCGCGCTCGTCGTAGTTCACATCATGGCGCTGCACGAAGTCGGCTCGAACAATCCCGACGGCATCGAGATCAAGGAGTACAAGGACGCGAGCGGCAAGCCGATCGACGGGGTCGCGTTCCATCCGTATCACACGAGCAAGGACCTCGTGATCGTCATCGTGTTCCTGATCGCGTTCTCGGCCGCCGTGTTCTTCGCGCCCGACATGGGCGGCTACTTCCTCGAGCACGCGAATTTCGAGCCCGCCGATCCGCTCAAGACGCCCGTGCACATCGCGCCGGTGTGGTACTTCACGCCGTTCTACGCGATGTTGCGTGCCGTGCCGGACAAGCTGCTCGGCATCGCGTTCATGGCGTCGGCCGTGCTGCTGCCGCTGTTCCTGCCGTGGCTCGACCGCTGTCGCGTGAAGTCGATCCGCTACCGGAGCTGGATCTACAAGATCGCGCTCGCGGTTTTCGCCGTGAGCTTCATCGCGCTCGGCTATCTCGGCATGCAGCCGCCGACCCAACCGATCTACGTGCTCTGTCGGATCTTCACGATCCTGTACTTCGCGTTCTTCATTACGATGCCGTTCTACTCGCGCGTCGAGAAGACGAAGCCGGTGCCGACGAGGGTCACGTCGTGAGGATAACGGTCGCCGCCTTGCTCCTCGGCCTCGGTCTCGCCGGCGCCGCGCACGCCGAGGGCGAGGCGAGGCTCGATTCGGCCAACACGAACATCAAGAACATGGCTTCGCTGCAGCGAGGCGCGAAATACTTCGTGAACTACTGTCTCGGCTGCCACTCGGCGAAGTACGTGCGCTACAACCGGCTCGCCGAGGACCTCCAGATCACCGAGCAGCAGCTCGTCGACAACCTGATGTTCACGGGCGAGCATGCGTCCGACACGATGGCGAACGCGATGCGGCCCGAGGATGCGACGCGCTGGTTCGGCGTCGCGCCGCCGGACCTCTCGTTGATCGCGCGCAGCCGCGGCACCGACTACCTCTACACCTACCTGCGCGGCTTCTACGTCGATCCGTCGCGCCCTACCGGCGCGAACAACGTCGTGCTGCGCGGCACGGCGATGCCGGCCGTGCTCTGGGAGCTCCAGGGCCCGCAGCGCGCGGTGTTCCACGCGGATCCCGAGCACCCGGGCCAAGAGGTGCTCGAACGCCTCGAGCAGATCCGCCCCGGTGAGCTCTCTGCCGCTCAGTTCGACGAGACGGTCCGGGACATCGTGAACTTCCTCGACTACATCGGCGAGCCGATCAAGCGCGACCGCGAGGCGCTTGGCATCCGAGTGATCGGATTCCTGCTAGTGTTTCTGCTGATCGCTTATCTCTTGAAGAAGGAAATCTGGAAGGACGTTCACTAGTCCTGCCGACTTCCGGCTTCCGCGCTCGCAAGGAGATTTCTCGTATGACCGTCATTGCCAACCGTCGCTCGGTGATGACGTTGTTTTCGAGGCCGGCCGATCCCTGGAGCCACCGCACGCGTCTCGTGCTGGCCGAGAAGAGCATCAGCATCGACATCGTCGACGTGGACGACGGGTTGTTGCCGGAGGACTTGCTCGACCTGAACCCGTACAACACCGTCCCGACGCTCGTCGATCGCGACCTCGTGCTCTATGACTCGCGCGTGATCATGGAGTATCTCGACGAGCGCTTCCCGCATCCGCCGCTGATGCCGGTCGACCCCGTCACGCGCGCCCAGTTCCGGCTCGCGCTGTTCAGAATAGAAAAAGATTGGTACTCGCTCGCAGAGGAGATCGGCACCGGCGTTGACCGCAAGCCTCCGGGCCGCGCGGTCAAGGCCCTCGAGGAGAGCATCCTGTCGAGCGTCGAGATCTTCTCCGCGAAAAAATTCTTCTTGAGCGACGAGTTCTCGCTCGTCGACTGCACGATCGCGCCGATTCTCTGGCGCCTGCCGCTGTTCACGATCAAGCTGCCGTCGCAAGCGCGGCCGATCCAGCGCTACATGGACGAGGTGTTCTCGCGGCCATCGTTCCAGGCGAGCCTCACCGAGTTCGAGCAGGAGATACGACAGTAGCCTCCGCCCCGACCAAGCAGCGCCCGTATCTGATCCGGGCGATGCACGAATGGATGGTCGACAACGGCTTTACGCCGCACCTCGTCGTCGACGCGCGCCACGCCGGCGTGCAGGTTCCGAAGGAGCACGTGAAGGACGGCAAGATCGTGCTCAACGTGAGCCACTCGGCGACGCGCGCGCTCAACCTCGGCAACGACGCCGTCAGCTTCGAGACTCGCTTCGGCGGCGTGTCGCGCCGTCTCGAGATTCCGGTCGACGCGGTGCTCGGGATCTACGCGCGCGAGACGGGTCAAGGCATGATCTTCGGCGAGGACGGCTCGCCGCCCGGCGGGCCAGGCGCGGCACCGACGCCGCGCGGGCCGAAGGGCGCCGCCGGTGCGCCGAGCGGCGGCGCGCGCAAGCCCCCGAAGCTCAAGGTCATCAAGTAACGCCCGCCGTGCCGCCTCCCCGCGCGCTCAAGAGGCGTGCGCTCGAGCGCACGCACGCGTCGGAGCCCGCGCGGTGGGTGCCTCTCGGGGGACGCCAAGAAGCCATCCCTGGGGCTCGGCGGCGCACATCCCTGTGCGCCGACGCCCCCGAGAGGCACCCACCGCACGAGCTCCGACGCCAACCACTGCCCTTGCGCGCAAGACACCTACCGCCTGGCCCGCGCGCACCAGCTGATCGACTCGCCAACGTGCGGCGTCGAGCCGCCGACTGCCGCGCCATCGTGGCGCGCGGCGAGCGTACCGCCGTCGTCCGCAGAAGGTGTGCCAGTCGGAGATGGGCGCCGAGCCGTGGACGCGTGAGGGCGTTCCCGAGACCGTCGGCGCACAGGGATGTGCGCCGCCGAGCCCCAGGGATGGTCTTCCGGCGTGTCTCGGGAACGCCCTCACGCGGCCGCGGCTCGGCGCCCGTTCAGCGAGAACGATGCGGCGCGTTCGACGGTCTTTCTGCGGAACGCTGCGGCGCGTCACGCGCACGGCGCGCGACGTCGGCGCTCAGCGGGGCTCGAGGAGCTCCGCGTCGATGAGGTCGCAGAGGCAGTGGATCACGAGCAGGTGCACCTCTTGAATCCGGCACGTGCGCTCCGCCGGCACGCGAATCTCGATGTCCGCGGGCGCGAGCTCGCTCGCGATCGCACCGCCGTCGCGGCCGGTCAGCGCGACGATCCGCAAGCCGCGCTCGTGCGCGGCGTTGATCGCGCGCACGACGTTCTCCGAGTTGCCCGACGTCGAGATCGCGAGCAGCACGTCGGCCGGCTGCCCGAGAGCGCGCACCTGCTTCGCGAAGACGTCCGCGAACGAGTAGTCGTTGCCGATCGAAGTGAGCGTCGAGCTGTCCGTCGTGAGCGCCATGGCCGGCAGACCGGGGCGCTCGAGCTCGAAGCGATTCAATAGCTCGCTCGAGAAGTGCTGCGCGTCGGCCGCCGAGCCGCCGTTCCCGCAACTTAGGATCTTGCCGTCCTCGAGCAGGCACTGCGTCATCATCGCGGCCGCGGCCGAGACGGCCGGGGCGATGACGATCGCGGCCTGCTTGGTCGCGATGCTGTCTTGAAAGTGCCGTCTGACTCTCTCTTCCATATCCCCCCGCAGCCCGTACCGCGAGTGCCGCCACTGTGCGGCTAACCCGCGGGCCGTTCAACTGGCGTCGAACGCGTTGCGGAGCCATGAAATCCGCGCATCCGCCGTGTCGATCGCGTCGAACGCGACGACGTCGAAGCGGATCGCGGCGTCGTGCCATTCGCGGCGGCGCATGAGAAAGTGTCGCGTCGCGTTGACGATGCGCGCGCGCTTGCGCGCGTCGATGCTCGCGGCGGCGCTCGCGATCGCGCGGCTGTTCCGGGCGCGGACCTCCACGATCACGAGGGTGCGCTGGTCGCGGCAGACGAGATCGATCTCGCCGAGCCGGCAGCGGTAGCCGCGCGCGAGCACGACGAGGCCGTGATCCTCGAGATACTCGGCGGCGACCGCCTCGAAGTGGCGGCCGCTCGTAAGGCGCATGTCAGCGCGTGCCGACGAGCTCGCGACGCGGCGGCGCGCCCGCGACCGGAACGTAGGCGGCGGGTCGGCCGTTGCGAAATTGCGCGAGCGGCAACGTGCGATGGACGCGGCCGTCCGCGTCGAGGCTCAGGTCGCCAGACATCCCGCGGACGGGCCACGAGGAGCGCGCGACGTTGTAGAGCGAGCCGACGAGCCGATACGCGTCGAAGCCCATCCCGTAGAGCCGCATGAGCCCGCCACGCTGCGGCCAATACTGCTGCAGGTCGCGGCGCAGGTCGCCGGCGTTCGCGTCTGGGACGATCAGCGCGGGCGCGTCGGCGAAGATCAGGCCGTTCAGCTCGTTCGCGCCCGCTGCGTCGGCCGGGTCGTAGATGTCGGATGTCGCGTAGGTCGGAATGTCGCCGGCGAAGTGGAAGCGCAGCTGCGGGGCGATCAGGCGGCCCGCGCGCGCGTCGTCGGCCGCAATGAAGATCGCGTCGACGTCCTGCCGCCGGCGCGGCTCGAACTCGATCGGCACGCCGAGATTCGCTTGCAGCCGGCGCTCGCGCAGATTGCTGCGCGCGATGTTCAGCACGCTCATGATCGGTTGCGCGAACTCCTGCGAGCCCGGGTCGTAACTCGCGTAGTCGATGAGCCGGCCGCCGCGCGACTCTAGCTCGGTGCGGAAGGTTGCGAGCGTGCGGCGGCCGCGGTCGCTGCTCGGCACGAACGCGATCGCGGTCGACGCGCCGGCGAGCGCCATCGCGTCGGCGATGACTCGGGCCTCGTCTTCGGGCGACAGCGAGAACTGATAGAAGCTGCGCAGCGACGGCGTCGCGGTTCGCGAGAAGTTCAGCGCGAGTGTCGGCACGAAGCCGGCCTGCGCGACCACCTGCTCGACGTCCGGCGGCAGCAGCGGACCGACGATGAAGTCGGCGCCCTCGAGCTGCGCGCGCAGATACGCGCCTTGGGTACCGCCTTGGGCCGTGTCGTAGATTCGGATGTCCGTCGCGTCGCCGCCGCCGTTGCGCAAGCGCGCCGCGAGGAAGCCGTCGCGGATCGCGAGCGCCGCGGCGCGTTGCGGAGAGGAGAGCGGGAGCAGCAGCGCGACCTGCGCCGGGAAGCCGGCCGGGCGCTGCGCGGCGAGCAGGTCCGCGAGCAACCCGCCCGCGGCTGGATGGTCGGTGTAGGTCTCTCGCCAGCGCAGCAGCGCGCGCCGCAAGTCGGCGGTGCCGCTCGTCGCGATCGGCGCGAGCGCGAGCCAGCCGTCGACGACACGATCGCCGGTCGGCGCGAGCGGGGTCGCGGCTGGGTGCTTGCGCAGCCCGTCCCAGATCAAGCGTTGGTTCGCGAGAATCGCGGCGGAGTCCTCGAGCCAGACCTCGCGCTCGACGAGCGCGCTGACCGCCTCGGCCTGTCGGCCGAGCTGAAACAGCGCCTCCGCGCGGAACGCGGCCGCGTCGCGCAGCACCGGCATGGGCGTCGGCGGCTGCACCGTCGCGAGCAGGTCGAGAGCGGCTTGCGGCTTTCGGTCGCCGAGCTCGAGGCCCGCGGACAGGACCGTGATCGCTTGCTGTTGATCTCGATTCGCACCGGCCTTCGCGTCGTTGACCCGGCGTCGAGCGGCCTGCGCGTCGCCGTGCGCGACCGACGAGCGCGCGCTCTCGATCAGGTAGTCGATGCGCTGCGTGCCGGTCGCGCTCGCGGCGAGCCGAGCATAGAGCTCGGCGGCCGCCGCGTCGCCGCTCTGCGCGGCCGCTCGTGCGCGCTCCTCGAGGGTCTGTGCGCCCGAGGGCGTCGTCGGCTTCTGCGGCGGCGACGTGACGCACGCGCCGAGGCTCGCGAGCAGCAGCGCGAGCAACGTTCTCGTAGCGGCTCTGTTCAGCGGGCTTGTAGACTTGGCGTCGATCATGTGTCCCTACACTCGGCGTCTATGACGGCGGCACCGGCGGCGCGCGGCAAGCTCTATGTCGTCGGCACGCCGATCGGCAACCTCCAGGATTTGACTCCGCGAGCGCGCGAAGTGCTCGCGAACGTCGACGTGATTGCAGCCGAGGATACCCGCCGTACCCGAGGATTGCTATCGACAATTGGCGTGGAAACGCGACTAATCGCGTATCACGAGCATAATGAACGCGAGCGTGTCGCGGAGCTGCTCGAGCGCCTCGCGGACGGGGCCGCCGTCGCGCTTGTGAGCGATGCGGGCACGCCGCTCGTGAGCGACCCCGGACTGAAGCTCGTGCAAGCGGCGCGCGCGCAGCACTTCGACGTCGTGCCGGTGCCGGGGCCGACTGCCGCGATCGTCGCGCTCTGCGCGGCCGGACTGCCGACGGACCGCTTCGTGTTCGAAGGTTTCTTGCCGCGCACGGCGGGCGCGCGTGCGCAGCGTCTTCGCGAGCTGTGTCACGAGCGGCGCACGCTCGTGTTCTACGAAGCCGTCCATCGGCTCGCCGCGACGCTCGCGGCGCTCGGTGAGCACTTCGGCGCGGATCGACAGGCCGTGCTCGCGCGCGAGCTCACGAAAGTCTACGAGCAGATCCGCTCGGGCTCACTCGGCGAGCTCGTGGCCGCGCTCGGCGTGGACGTCCCGCTGCTCGGAGAATTCGTGCTCGTCGTCGCCGGCGACTCTTCCGCGCCCGAGGTCGACGAGTCGCGCGCTCGCGAGATCTACTCCGCGCTCCGCGCCGAGCTCGACCCAACGAAGGCGCTGCATCTCACCGCCACGCTCACCGGCATCAGCCGCAACGCCCTCTACAAGCTGTTGCGCATTTAGTGCGGCGCGCATGACGGCTTCGATTGTCGATCGATCTGCGTCGGCGAGCGGCATCGCGTGTGGCGCTCTCGGGGGCGTCGGCGCACAGGGATGTGCGCCGCCGAGCCCCAGGGACGGCTTCTTGGCGTCCCCCGAGAGCGCCACACGCGATGCCGCTCGCCGACACCGAAACCTCTGCCAATCGCAGCCGTCAAAGTGCGACACTAGGTATTGGGAGTCGGCCAAGCAGCCGCCGAGGCACACACCTCGGAGGAAAGTCCGGGCTCCGCTGGGCAGGGTGCCAGGTAACGCCTGGGAGGCGCGAGCCTACGGAAAGTGCCACAGAAAACAAACCGCCGGCCAGCAATGGCAGGCAAGGGTGAAAAGGTGCGGTAAGAGCGCACCGCGCAGGTGGCAACACGCTGCGGCACGGTAAACCCCACCCGGAGCAAGACCGAATAGGGGAGCGCTTGAGTGTGCCCACACGAGCTCCCGGGTAGGTCGCTCGAGATGCGCGGCGACGCGCATCCAAGAGGAATGGCTGCTCTCGACAGAACCCGGCTTACCGGCCGGCTCCCTCTTCTAATACTCGACGGGTCGTGCCACTCGGCCCGCCCTTCCTCGCATTCTGTGACGCGCGTCACAGAAATCTTTCGTCAGATTTCGCCACCGGTTCCTAACTCTCTGTCGGTACAAAGATTTCCCACTCGCCGCCGTTGACAGTCGACGGCGGCAGTCCCTATAGTGGCGTGGAGTGGCGGAAAGTGGGCAAGGATGGGCCGGGTGGGGGCACGCCGACTATGTTTCGCGGCGCTACGAAAGTCACGCTCGACGCGAAGGGCCGTCTGGCCATCCCGACTCGTTATCGGGAGCGCCTGATGACGCGCGGCGACGGACACTTGGTCGCGACGGTCGACCGGGACTACTGCCTGCTCATCTATCCGCTGCCTGATTGGGAGGAGATCGAGCGCAAGCTGGTCCGTTTACCTGCGCTGAATAAACAGGCACGTCGTCTGCAACGTCTGATGGTGGGTTACGCCACTGAACTTGATCTGGACAGTCATGGCCGAATCCTGTTGTCGAAGGAGCTTCGCGAGTTCGCGGGTCTCGAGCGGCAAGCGATGCTGATCGGTCAGGGCAACAAGTTCGAGCTGTGGAACGAGGAGAGATGGAGTACTCGACGAGACGAGTGGTTGGCTGACGACAAAGGCGAACAGGCGGGCTTACCTCAAGAACTCGAATCGCTATCTCTCTAGAGCACGTTCGGCGTGACCGGAGCCTCTGGACACCGGCCCGTGCTGCTGAGAGAGGCGCTCGAAGGTCTGGCCTTGCGGGATAACGGGTGGTACGTCGATGCGACCTACGGACGCGGCGGGCATAGCGCCGAAATACTGGCGCGGCTCGGAGCTCAAGGAAGACTACTCGCACTGGACAAGGACCCCGAAGCGGTGGCTCACGGCGACAGCAACTTCGCGGCCGATGAACGTTTCGCGATCCGTCACGCGGGCTTCGAAGAGCTCGGGGCCGTGGTCACGCCTTGGCTCTCGGGTCGCCAGCTCGACGGCGTGCTGTTCGATCTCGGCGTCTCCTCCCCGCAGCTGGATCAACCTGCGCGCGGCTTCAGCTTCGCGCACGACGGGCCTCTCGACATGCGTATGAACACCGCCGTTGGCGCGACCGCGGCCGAATGGCTCGCGTTCGTCTCGCAGCAGGAGCTCGCCGACGTGCTCTACCGCTACGGCGAGGAGCCCCGGGCGCGGCAGATCGCGGCCGCGATCGTGCGCGCGCGGGAGGCCGCGCCGCTCACGACGACCCGCGAGCTCGCGGACGTGATCGAGCGCGCGAGCCGCGCGAAGGGGCGGATTCACCCCGCGACGCGCTCGTTTCAGGCGATCCGGATCGCCGTGAACGCGGAGCTCGCGGCGCTCGAGCGCGCGCTGCCGCAAGCCGTCGAGCTGCTCGCGCTCGGCGGCCGGCTCGTCGTGATCAGCTTCCACTCGCTCGAGGATCGGATCGTGAAGCGCTTCTTCGCGCGCGAGGCTCGCGGCGACGAGGCGTACGCGGGTCTGCCGAACGTTCCGGCGCACGCGCGGCCCCGCCTGAAGCTCGTCGGCCGGCTCTTGCGTCCGGGCGCGAAAGAGATCGAAGACAATCCGCGCGCGCGCAGCGCGCGGCTGCGGATCGCGGCGCGCGAGCCGCTCGGGCGCTCCGCATGAAGCGCGCGAGCGAACGGCGGCCGATCCGCAACGTGCAGCTCGCCGAGCTCGGCGCCGTGCTGCTGCTCGCCGCGGCGGTCACCGCGTCGGGGATCTGGGTGACCGACGCGAAGCACCGCTCGCGGCAGCTGTTCGTCGAGCTCGAGCAGCTCAA
>Ga0134079_10000057_pt1 | contig 24742 bp, 22 predicted proteins | sample 15_taG_2_FD_119770 | JGI IMG/M metagenome (GOLD analysis project Ga0134079, IMG submission 119770) | Grasslands soil microbial communities from the Angelo Coastal Reserve, California, USA - 15_D_Rain_40cm_2_09182015 | ecosystem: Environmental > Terrestrial > Soil > Grasslands ...
CACGGCCGAGACGGCGCGTGGCCCGATGCCGAAGAAGGCGGGCTAGGCGCGCCGCATGCGGCAGTACCTCGATCTCGTCCGCACGATCCGCGACACCGGGGTCCGCAAGGACGACCGCACGGGCACCGGTACGCTGAGCGTCTTCGGCTACCAAATGCGCTTCGACCTCGACGCGGGCTTCCCCGTCGTCACGACGAAGAAGCTGCACCTGCGCTCGATCATCCACGAGCTCCTGTGGTTCCTGAGCGGCGACACGAACGTCGCGTACCTGCGCGAGCACGACGTCACGATCTGGGACGAGTGGGCCGACCAGAACGGCGACTTGGGGCCGATCTACGGCGCGCAGTGGCGTGCGTGGGCGACCGCGGACGGGCGCCACATCGACCAGATGCAGCGCGTGCTCGAGCAGATCCGCACCGATCCCTGCTCGCGGCGGATCATCGTGAGCGCATGGAACGTCGGCGAGCTCGACAAGATGGCGCTCGCGCCGTGTCATACGCTGTACCAGTTCCACGTGTCGCAGGGACGGCTATCGTGCCAGGTCTATCAGCGCAGCGCCGACGTGTTCCTCGGCGTGCCGTTCAACGTCGCGTCGTACGCGCTGCTGCTGCACATGATCGCGCAGCAGACGAACCTGGTACCCGGCGAGCTCGTCTGGACGGGCGGCGACTGCCATCTGTATTTGAATCACCTCGAGCAGGCGCAGGAGCAGCTTAAGCGCGAGCCGCTGCCGCTGCCGAAGCTCGTGATCAAGCGGCGGCCGCCGAGCCTCTTCGAGTACCGGTACGACGACTTCGAGATCGTCGGCTACCGCTCGCACGCGGCGATCAAGGCGCCGATCGCGGTCTAATGGCGGTATTCTTGGGCCGACGTTTTTTCGGGGACAGTCCCCTTTTTCTTCGATGACCGCGCGATTCCCGCTCGACGCCGATCTCGATCTCGCGCTGCGCCTCGCCGACGCCGCGCGCGAGATCTCGCTCGCGCGTTTCCGCGGGCCGTTCCAGAAGCGCCTCAAGGCCGATGGCAGCATCGTGACCGAGGTCGACGAGGCGGTCGAGGACGAGCTCCGCGAGCGGCTCGCGCGCGAGCGGCCGCGCGACGCGATCCTCGGCGAGGAGCGCGGCGCGAGCGGCGACAGCGAGCGCCGCTGGATCATCGACGCGATCGACGGAACGCTGAGCTTCGCGGCCGGCAAGTCGCGGTGGGCGACGCTGATCGCGCTCGAGGTCGCGGGCGAGGTCGTCGTCAGCGTCTGCGACGATCCGCCGCTCGACCGGCGCTACTGGGCCGTGAAAGGCGGCGGCGCGTTTCGCGCCGACGGCGCGGCCAAGCCGAAGCGCTTGAAGGTGAGCAAAACGCGCGAGCTAAAGCGCGCGCGCAGCTTCGTGCCGCCGCCCGAGTGGGTGCGCGGCGACGAGGCCCAGGCGATGGCCGTCGCGCTCGCGGCCGCGACGCACCCGACGCCCTCCGAGGATCACCCCGCGCTGCAAGTCGCGTTCGGCGGCTACGACGTCGCGGTGTTCTTCATGGCGGGCCCGTGGGACCTCGCGGCGCCGTCGCTCGTCGTCGAAGAAGCCGGCGGCCGGTTCACGGATTTGAGCGGCGCCGTCACGCTCACGGCCGGCGCCGTATTCTCGAACGGCAGCGTGCACGACGAGACCGTCGAGTGCCTGCGTGCCGCGCGCGCGCCGTAGCCGCATGCCGGTCCGCGCGTTCGACCACTACAACCTGCGCGCGCCGCGCGCGCTGCTCGACGAGCTCTGCGCGTTTTATCGCGACGTCGTCGGGCTCACGCTCGGAGAGCGGCCGCCGTTTCGCCGCTTCGGCTATTGGCTCTACGCGGGCGAGCGGCCCGTGCTGCATCTCGCCGAAGCGGACGCGGACGAAGTCTGTGACGCGCCGGTCTCGGGCACCTTCAACCACGCGTCGTTCGATTGCGCCGACAAGCCCGAGTTCGAGCGCCGCCTCGCGGCGCGCGGGATCCCGTACCGGACCGCGCGCGTGCCGCTCACGGGCCAGGTGCAGCTGTTCTTCCGGGATCCCGCCGGCAACGGCGTCGAGCTCGCGTTCGCGAGCGACGAGGACGACGCCGCGCCGGGCGCGCGGCGCGCACGCGGCGCATGAGGGCGGGCAAGCGGCTCTGGGCCGTGCTCGTCTGCGCCGGCGCGCTCGGCGCAGCGCTCGCCGCGGCCGCGCAGACCGAGTCGGACGAGAAGCCGGCCGGGCTGTCGATCGTCTGGCACGTTGCGGGGCGCAGGCTCGAGCCCGGGGTCACCGCGTCGACGCTGAACGCGTATTCGCCCGACGGCCGCTATGTCGCGATCCTCGACTCGTTGCGCGTGCGCGTGCTCGACGCGAAGACGGGCAAGGCTGCCCGCGACTTCAGGCTCGACCCGTCCTCGGTCTCGCCGTTCTCGCTCGCGATTTCCTCGCACGCGACCGTCGCGCTCGGCCTCATGGGCAACGTCGAGGTGTTCGCGGCCGGAGCGGATCCGGTGCGGTACTGGTGCGTCGGCTCCTGCGGCGCGCTCGCCGCGGTCGCCTTCTCGCCGGACGAACGCTACCTCGCGTATCAGGGCACGCGCGGCCTGCCCGAATGGCGCAACGGGCTCGGTGGGGTGATCAGCGTCGTCGATCTCGCGCGCGGCGTGCCCGTGGATCTCGAGGCGGTCGCCTCGATCCCGCAGGTGACTTTCTCCTCCGACGGCCGCAGCTTCTACGCGATGAGCGTCACGGAGATCGACGACCGCGATACGTTCGGCGTGCGCGTCTGGAGCACGGCCGATTGGCGCCTCACGCGCAGCCTCGCGGGCTCGAAACGCACGCTACGCCGGGTCGCGCCGCTCGCCGGCGTGCCGTACGCCGGCGTCACGATGAACGAGGGCAACATCGAGGCGCACGATCTCGCGACCGACCGCCTGCTTTGGTCCGTGCCGCTCGTGCCGCCCGAGGCCGACGGCGGCGGCGCGGCGAGCGCCAACCTCGATCTCGTCGAGATCGCTCCGAACGGCCGCTTCGTGCTGAGCTACGAGGCGCCGACGGCCTACGATGCGACCGGGCGCGCGAACGGCACGCTCGTGATCCGCAACGCGGCCGACGGCTCCGTCGAGGCGCTCTACGATGCGCCGCGTGTGAGCGACGTCACAATCGCTCCGGACAGCGCGACGTTCGTCTACAGCACCGCGACGGGCCGCACGTACACCGCCGTCGCGCGCGTGCCGCTCTGAGCATGCTCAAGAATGGTCAAGCCCGGGCCGTCGCGCGCGCGGAGCGGTGTATCGTTTCAGCGCATGTCACTGCCCCCCGCAACCGAAAAGCCGCGCAGCTCGAAGCGCGTACGCGCCGCCGCGCTTTGGGCCGGCGCCGCGCTGCTCTGCGTCGGCGCGCTCGGCGCCGTGGCCTACCGTTACCGCGAGTCCTCCGACGAGGCGTTCTACTCGCAGTGGGGCGTCGATCGCTCGCACTTGCCGTACGACGCGAAGGCGGATGCGCGCCGCGAGATCGCGGATGCGAAGGCGCGTGCGGCGGCCAGCGGCAAGATGCTGATGGTCACGTTCGGCGCGAATTGGTGTCCGGACTGCCTCACGCTGCACAAGGATCTCGAGGATCCGATCACGCGAGACTACGCACACAAGAAGTTCGAGATGGTCAACGTCGACGTCGGCGAGTTCGACAAGAACAGCGACGTCGCCCGCGAGCTCGGCGTCACGGTCAACGGAATTCCGCTCGCGGTGTTCTTCTCTTCCGATGGCCGGCCGATCGGCGACACGACGGGTGGGGAGCTCGAGCCCTCGCGCCACTACACCTCACGCGAGATCCTCGATTTCCTCGAGGAAGTCGCCGAGCATCGACGAGTCGTGAGTCCCGACCAGCGGCAATAGCCCGCTCGCCGAAAAAGGGCGCGGCGGTTGCCGGGTGAGCTCCGGTTTTGCGAAGCTACGCCGCCATGCCCGAAGCCCACCAGATGCGAGACGCGACGGCCGCGCGGCCGGTCGCGGGACGCCGCTCATCGCGCGCGGGCGCGTGGGCCGCGGCCGGAGTCGTGGCCGCGGCAGCGGTTGGCGTCGCGGCCTGGGCGCAGCTCGCGCACCGTGGGCCGACGCTTTACGGGTTTCGGGTGATCGCGGCGTATCCGCACGACCCAGACGCGTACACGCAGGGTCTCGTGATCGCGGGCGGGCGGCTCTACGAGGGCACGGGGCGCTACGGCGCGTCGTCGATACGGCGCGTCGATCTTGCGACGGGCCGCGTCGAGAAGATCCACGCGATCGGCAGCGAGTACTTCGGCGAGGGCATCGCGATCCTCGACGGGAAGCTCTACGAGCTCACGTGGAAGAGCGGGCTCGCGTTCGTCTACGACCTCGACACGTTCAACGTCGTGCAGACGCTTCAATACCCGACCGAAGGCTGGGGGCTCACGCACGACGGGCGAAACCTGATCTTGAGCGACGGCTCCGCGACGCTCCGCTTCCTCGATCCCGCGACGTTCAAGACGGTGCGCGAGATCACGGTGCGCGACGGCGATCGGCCGATCGAGAAGCTCAACGAGCTCGAGTACATCGACGGGGAGATCTGGTCGAACGTCTGGTACGACGACCGGATCGCGCGGATCTCGCCGGCGGACGGCCGCGTGCTCGGTTGGATCGATCTCGCCGCACTGTATCCGCAGTCCGCCCGCGGCGGCGACGACGTGCTCAACGGAATCGCGTACGACGCGGCCGCGAAGCGCATCTTCGTGACGGGTAAGGACTGGCCGCAACTCTTCGAGATCGAAGTCCTCAGGAAGTGACTAAGCGATGGATCTGCTCGCGTCCGCGTTCGAAGCATTCCTGCACGTCGACCGCCATCTGCTCGAGCTCGCGATGACCTATGGTGTCTGGATCTACGGAATCCTGTTCGTCATCGTGTTCCTCGAGACCGGCGTCGTCGTGACGCCGTTTCTGCCCGGCGACTCGCTGCTGTTCGCAACCGGCGCGCTCGCCGCCGCCGGCGTGCTCGACCTGGGCGCGGTGCTCGTGCTCCTGTCCGCCGCGGCGATCATCGGCGACAACATGAACTATTGGATCGGCCGCGGCGTGGGCCCCCGCGTGTTCACCGAGACGAGCCGGCTGCTCAAGAGGGAGCACCTGCTGCGCACGAAGCACTTCTACGAGAAGCACGGCGGCAAAACCGTCGTGCTCGCGCGTTTCATGCCGATCGTACGCACGTTCTCGCCGTTCGTCGCGGGCATCGGCCGCATGCGTTATATCCGCTTCCTCGCCTTCGACGTCGGCGGCGGGATATTCTGGGTCTGCGGGTTCGGCTTGCTCGGTTATTTCTTCGGCAATACGCCGATCGTCAAGCAGAACTTCGGTCTCGTGATCGTCGGCGTGATCGTGCTGTCGGTCGTGCCGATCATGGTCGAAGCGTGGCGGGCGCGCGCGGCGCGCGGCTGAGCCACGCGTCCCAAGCGGCGAAGCACGGTGGGACCGATGGCTCAGGGGTGGGGAGGAGGGGTCTAATGGCGAAGAGTGCTCTCGCGCGCCTGTTCGCGCGCAAAACGGTCGAGCAGATACAAGCCGAGCACGAGCACGGCGAGCTGAAAAAATCGCTCGGCGCGGTCAACCTCGTGCTGCTCGGCATCGGCTGCATCATCGGGACCGGCATCTTCGTGCTCACGGGCCGCGCCGCCGCGCAGTTCGCCGGGCCCGCGATCGTGATCTCGTTCGTGATCACCGGCACGCTCTGTGCGCTCGTCGCGCTGTCCTACGCCGAGCTCGCCTCGACGATCCCGGTTTCGGGCTCGGCCTATTCGTACTCGTACGCGTCGCTCGGCGAGTTTGCCGCGTGGATCATGGGCGTGTTGCTGCTCCTCGAGTACGGGGCCGCGGCTTCCACCGTCGCCGTCGGCTGGTCCGGCTACGTGACGAGCTTCCTCCACGACCTCGGGGTCGACGTCGCGCCCGCGCTACGCGGCGCGGTCGGGACGCCGGTCAGCGACTTCGCGAGCGGAGCGACGGTCGGGACCGGCGTCGTGAACCTGCCTGCCGTCATCGCGATCGTCGCCGTCACGGGCTTGCTCGTGCTCGGCGTCTCGGAGTCGGCCTTCGTGAACAACATCGTCGTCGCGATCAAGCTCACGGTGGTCGTCGCGTTCATCGTCATCGGCGCGTTTTTCGTGAACGCGCACCTCTGGTCGCCGTTCGTCCCCGCGCCGGATCCTCCGCTGCCAGCGGGGCAGGGCGCGAGCGTCTGGAGCCAGATAGGCACGGCGCTCTGGGACGTGCTCACGGCGCAGAACACGGGTAAGTACGGCGTGGCGGGCATCATCACGGCGGCCGCGACGATCTTCTTCGCGTACATAGGCTTCGAGGCCGTGTCGACGGCCGGCGCCGAGTCGCACAACCCGCGCCGCGACATGCCGATCGGGATCTTGGGCTCGCTGATCATCTGCACCGTGCTCTACATCCTCACGGCCGGCGTGCTCGTCGGCATCGTGCCGTATACGGACTTGAACGACGCGGCGCCGATCGCGAAGGCGGTCAACCAGATCGGCTTGCCGTGGTTCGCGGTGCTCGTGAAGATCGGCGCGATCTGCGGTCTCTCGTCGGTGATACTCGTGCTGCTTTACGGCCAGACGCGGATCTTCTACACGATGGCGCGCGACGGGCTCATCCCGCCGCTGTTTTCCCGCGTGCACCCGAAGTTCAAGACGCCATGGATCAACACGCTGATCGTCGGCGTAATCGCCGCCGCGTTTGCGGGCTTCATGGGGCTCGACGAGCTCGCGAACGTGACGAACGTCGGCACGCTGCTCGCGTTCGCGATCGTCTGCTTCACGGTCGTCTACCTCCGCTACGCGCGGCCCGAGGTGCAGCGGCCGTTCAAGACGCCGCTGTTTCCGATCACGCCGGTGCTCGGCGCCGCGATGTGCCTGTTCTTGCTGATGTCCCTGATGGCGCACGCGAGCACGCGCAATTTCTTCATCGTCTATCTCGTCGGCGGCATCCTGATCTACTTCGCCTACGGCCTCTGGAACTCGAAGCTAGGCAAAGGCATCGTCGTGCGCGGCCACGAGGACGTCTCGGCGGACGTCTCGCAGACGCCGCATCCGCGCATCAGCGACTGACGGGCCGCCGGCCGAACGATGAGCCTCGGAGCCCTGACCCTAGGCGCGCTCGCGCTCGCGATCGTGTTGAGCTGCACGTCGCGGCTGAACGTCGGGCTGCTCGCGCTCGCGCTCGCGTGGGTCATCGGCGTCTACTTCGGGCACCTGCCGCTGCGCGAGGTCACGGCCGGCTTCCCGGTCGACCTGTTCCTCACGCTTGCGGGCGTCACGCTGCTCTTCAGCCAGGCGCGCGTGAACGGCACGCTCGACATCGTCGCGCACAACGCGATGCGTCTGTGCCGCGGCCGCGTCGGGCTCGTGCCGGTCATGTACTTCGCGCTCGGCGCGACGCTCGCGTCCGCGGGCCCGGGCAACATCGCGACGACGGGCCTGCTCGCGCCGATGGCGATGGCGACCGCGCTGCGAATGAACATCCCGGCGTTCCTGATGGCGATCATGGTCGGCAACGGCTGCAACTCGGGCTCGCTGTCGCCGATCGCGCCGACCGGGATCATCGTGACGGGGCTCATGAACCGGATCGGGCTCGGCGGCCACGAGGTCTACTCGTGGCTCTTCAACATGCTCGCGCACGCGATCGTCGCGTTCGGCGCGTACCTGATCTTCGGCGGCGGCAAGCTGCTCGTGCGCACGGACCGCGTCGAGACGGCGGCCGAGCCCGTGCAGGCGCTCAACCGGCACCACGTCCTGACTCTCGCGATCATCGGCCTCCTGATCGTCGGCGCGATCTCGGGCACGCTGCTGAAGATCTTCGTCGCGCTGATCGGGGTAGTGCCCGACTGGCTGTCGCAGGTCTTGTCCGGCGGATTCAGCATCGGCATGGCCGCGTTCGCGGGCGCCGTGATTCTGAGCCTCGCGCGCGCGGCGGACGATCACGACGCGATCAAGAAGATGCCGTGGGGCACGATCCTGATGGTCTGCGGCGTGACGGTGCTGATCGGCCTGCTCGAGAAGACCGGAGGGATGGACCTCTTCACGAACCTGCTGTCGAGCGTCGCAACTCAGGCGACCGTGATCCCGTTCCTTGGGTTCATCGTCGGCCTCGTCTCGGCGTACTCGAGCACGTCGGGGGTCGTGCTGCCCGCGTTCCTGCCGACGGTGCCTGGGCTCATCGAGAAGCTCGGCGGCGGCAACGCGCTCGCGATCGCCTCGACGATGAACGTCGCGGGGCACTTGGTCGACGTGTCGCCGCTGTCGACGATCGGCGCGCTCTGCATCGCGGGCGTGCCCACGGGCGACGACAGCCGCCGATTGTTCAACCAGATGCTCGCGTGGGGCCTATCTATGACCGTGGTCGGCGCTGCGCTGTGCTGGATCCTGTTCGGCTGAGCTAGAGCCTTCCGGCGTCGCCGTGCACGACTCGACCGTCGACGACGGTCAGCAGCGAGTGGATCTTCTTGATCGCCTCGTCGGGGACGACTTTCGCGTCGAAGTAGTCGGCCGAGAGCACGACGAGATCGGCGTACTTGCCGGGCTCGATCGTGCCGAGCAGCGCCTCCTCGCCGAGGAACCAACCGTTCGCGGCCGTGTAGAGCTTCAGCGCCTCGTTGCGCTCGAGCGTCTGGCCCGCGTTGATCGCCTCGCCACGCGCGTTCTTGCCGGTCACGACGTAGTAGAGGCCGAGCCACGGATTCATCGGCGAGATCTGCATGCCGTCGGAGCTCATGCCCATCGGGATGCCGACGTCCTTGAGCAGCTTGAACGGCGGCCCGTTCTGCTGCGCGGTGCCGCTGATGTATCGCCAGCCGCCGAGCACGCTCACGCCGCCGCCGAGCGCCTTGAGCTTCTCGGCGTACTCGCGCGTGATGAACGGCACGTGCGCGACGACCCAGCGCGATTGCGTGATGCCGGGTGGTGGCAGCGACGCGTTGATCTTCTCCCAGCCGTCGATGATCACCTTGAAGTCGGCCGGCGTGAGCGAGTGGTTCTCGTTGCGCCAGCCCGCCTGCGCGACGAGCCGCGTGCCGTTCTCCCACGTCGGGCTCGCGGCGCCGATGATCGCGCTGTTGCCCGCGGTGAACTCGCCGATGCCGACGGTTTTCAGCATGTCGGCGCCGTACTTCGGAAAAACATTGGCGAGCCGAGCCTTCAGGTGCGGCGTGCTCGGGTCGTCCTCCATGTGCAGGAAGTCGAGCCTGTAGCGGTTGATGAGCTTGCCCTCGCGATAGAGCGCGAGCAGCGCGTCGTAGACGTGATACTCGTCCGCGTGCGCGGCGCCGTCGGTGTCGTTGCCGGCGGCCGGGAACGCGCCCTGATCGAGGTGCGTCGTGACGCCGAGGCTCGCGGCGTAGCGCATCGCGTCGAGCGTGCCGCGCTTCATGTCGTCGAGCGTCTGCATCTGCCGCAGCGCGTAGAGCGCGCGCGTCGTCGGGTTCGGCGTCTGGAAGCCGCCCGCGAGCGAGCCGTCGGCGCCGACCTCGATGCCCTTGCTCGTGAAGAACGCCTTGCCGCGGCTGTTCGTCACCGACGGGCCCGCGAACGACTGCTGGATGTAGACCGGATGATTCGGCGCGACCGAGTCGAGCTCGGCGAGCGTCGGGAAGCGGGGCGCGGCAGGCGGCGGCGTGAACTCGTTGATGTCGAAGCCGCCGATCGACGTGATCCACTGACCGGCCGGCAGCTCCTTCGCCTTCGCGCCGATCGTCGCGAGCACGGCCGCGATCGAGTCCGCGTTCTCGAGCCGCGTGTCGTGGCCTGGCCTGAGCCCCAGCAGCACGACGTGGTTGTGGTTGTCGACGATGCCCGGCACGACGGTGCGCCCGTGCAGGTCGATCCGCTGCGTGCAGGGCCCCGGCTGAGTCTTGCCGCCGACGATGGAAAAATGGTTGCCCGCGGTCTGCAGGCTCGTGACGACGCTGTCGCGCGCGTCCATCGTGTGGATGTGGCCGTTCACGAGCAGCAGGTTGCGGCCGAGCGGGCAGTCGGGGGTTTGCGCGAGCGCCGGCGCGGCTCCGGCGATCGCGATCGCGGCGAACAGCGCGCGCGGCGCGGCGAGGTTTCGACGGGTGGACGTTATTCTCATCGTAGTGCCCCCTTTTCGTGTGACCACGCGCGCGAGGTAGGAGTCGCGCGGTGCCGATAGTAGAGAGCCGCCGGCCGAGCGCGCAAGGCGCGGTCTGCTAGTATCCGGCCAGGCGAGATCCGCCGGCGGCAACGAGCACGCCTTCTTCCCCAGCTACATGACTAATTCGCCCGATGACAAGTGGTTGGTCGGCGACGCGTACGAAGCGTACATGGGCCGCTGGAGCCGACGCGTCGCACGCGAATTCGTCGAGTGGCTCGGCGCGAAACCCTCGGGCCACTGGCTCGACGTCGGCTGCGGCACGGGCGCGCTCGCGTCGGCGATCCTCGACACCGCCGAGCCGGCCTCGGTTGTCGCCTGCGATCCGTCGGCGACTTTCGTCGCGCACGCGCGAAGGAGCGTCCCGGACGCTCGTGCGTCGTTCGTCGTCGCGGACACCGAGGCGCTTCCGGTCCGCGCCGGCGGCTTCGACGTCGTCGCTTCGGGGCTCGTCCTGAACTTCCTGCCGAAACCCGGCGCCGCGATCGCCGCGATGCGCAAGATCCTCCGGCGCGGCGGCACCGTCGCCGCCTACGTTTGGGACTACTCCGAGGGCATGCAGTTCCTGCGGCACTTCTGGGACGCTGCCGTCGAGCTCGACGCGCACGCCGCCGTATTGGACGAAGGCCGACGCTTCCCGCTGTGTGAGCCGGCAGCGCTGGCCGCGGCGCTCCGAGACGGCGGTGTCAACCGCGTCGAAGCGGCCCCGATCGAGATCTCGACGGAATTCGTGTCGTTCGACGATTACTGGTCCCCGTTCCTCGGCAACACGGGACCGGCGCCGAGCTACGTCGCGTCGCTGGATCCGCCGAGTCGCGCGCGGCTCAAAGACGGCGTACGCAGGCGCGTTCGCGCCGAACGCGATGGCTCGATTCGGCTGCGGGCGCGTGCGTGGGCCGTCCGGGGAATCGCGGGCTGACGCGCGAGCCGCGTCAGAGCTCCGTTTCGACGAGCTTCGCCGCGCGCACGAAGTCCACACCCGCGAGCGTGTCGGCGCCCGCGGTGAGCTCGCGCAGGATCCGCGCTTGCAGCGCGCCGCGCCGCTGCGCCTCGGCGTACGAGATCTCGGGGTGGAACATCACCATCGAGTAGCGCGGGATGAACCGCCCCGGGAACCGCCGCTCGAGCTCGAACGACAGCTGCGCGCGGAGCTCGAACTTCGCGTCCCGGACCTCGTCACGCATCTCCTGGTAGTTCTCGCTCGCCATCTCGGCGATCGCGCGCGTGTTCGGCGCGCGCAGCCGCTCGAAGTCGGCGAAAACCTGCTGCCAATCGCCCGAGCCGTCCGCCGCGCGCTGCTCGAGCAACCGGTCGAGCACGACGCAGTCCTCGAACGCCGCGTTCATGCCTTGACCGTGGAACGGCACGATCGCGTGCGCCGCGTCGCCGACGAGCAGGATCTTGCCGGCGCTCCAGGGCCGGCACGTGACCGTCCCGAGCGCGCCGGTCGGATGGTCCAGGTAGTCGCGGCGCAGAGACGGCATCAACGGCACGGCGTCGGCGAACTCGCGCCGGAAGAACCCGTCCACCTCGCTCGCGCCGACGGCCGCGAAGGAGCTCTCGCCCGCGTGCGGCAGGAACAGCGTCGCGGTGAAGCTGTGATCGGGATTCGGCAACGCGATCAGCATGAAGCCGCCGCGCGGCCAGATGTGCAGCGCGCCGCGCTCGAGCGCGAATCCGCGGTCGTTGCCGGCCGGAATCGTGAGCTCCTTGTAGCCGTGGTCGAGCAGCTCCTCGTGTGCCTCGATCGCGCGTTGGTCTGCGAGCGCGCGGCGCACCTCGGAGCCCGCGCCGTCGGCCGCGAACACGACGTCGGCGTCGAGCCTCGTGCGCGCGCCCGCGCTCTCGACGATCGGATCGCCGGTCGCCGCGTCGACGTCGACGCAGCGCGTGTTGAAGCGATATTCGACGGCGTGCCGCTCGGCCGCGAGCCGATAGAGCAGCGCGTTCAGCGCCGCGCGCGACACGGAGTAGATCTCCTCGGCCGCGCGCTGGCCGTACGCGAGGAAGCGCTGCCGGCCGTCGAGGTCGTGGATCATCCGGCCGCGCATCGGGATCAGGAGCTCGCGGACGTAAGCGTCGATGCCGGCGCGGCGCAGCGCGTCGATCCCGCGCGCCGCGAGCGCGAGGTTGATCGAGCGGCCGCCGCTCTGGCGAGCCGTGAACGGCGCGCCGCGCTCGACGACCGTCGGCTCGAAGCCGCGCCGCGCGAGCAGGATCGCGAGCAGGCTGCCGGCGGGGCCGCCGCCGACGATCGCGATACGTCCGCTCGCGGCCTCGCTCATGCGCCGAGCTCGCGCTTGAGCGCCCGCACGGCCGCGTGCACGTCGCGAAAACGGTTGTAGAGCGGCACGGGCGCGAGCCGCAGCACGTTCGGCGGCCGCCAGTCCGCGACGACACCCGCGGCGCGCAGACGAGCGGCGAACTTGGACGCGCCGCGCGGGGCCGGGTCGAGCCGCAGCGCGACTTGGCAGCCGCGCCGCTCGGGGCTTAGAGGCGTCAGGACTCGCACGCGCTCGCCGAGCTCCTGCTCGAGCAGCTTAAGCAGATAACCCGTGAGCGCCTCGGACTTCCGCCGCAAGCGCGCGAAGCCGGCTTCCGCGAACAGCTCGAGCGACGCCGCGAGTGGCGCGAGCGAGAAGATCGGCGGGTTGCTGAGCTGCCAGCCTTCGGCGCCGCGCAGCGGCGCGAACTCTGGCTCCATGAGGAATCGCCGGCGCACGTCGTGGCCCCACCAGCCTTCGAAGCGCGGCCGCTCCACGGCCGCGGCCTCCGAGTGCACGAAGCAGCCCCCGACCGCGCCGGGGCCCGCGTTGAGATACTTGTAGCTGCACCAGACCGCGAAGTCGGGCGCGTCGCGATGCAGCGCGAGCGGCACGTTGCCGATCGCGTGCGCGAGGTCGAAGCCGATCGCGCAACCGTAGCGGCGTGCGGCCTGCGTGAGCGCGCCGACGTCGAGCCGTTCGCCGCTCAGGTACTGCACGCCGGGCAGCAGGACCAGCGCGATCCGCTCGCCCTCGGAGGCGAGCAGCGCGTCGAGGCGTTCGCGATCGAGCTCCCACGAGCCGCGCCGCGGCGGGAGCTCGAGCAACGCGTCGCGCGGGTCGAGCCCGTGGAAGCGCAGCTGCGACTGGACGGCGTAGCGGTCCGATGGGAACGCGTCGCGCTCGATCAGGATCTTGTAGCGCTGCTTCGTCGGCTTGAAGAAGCTCACGAGCATCAGGTGCAGGTTCACCGTGAGCGTGTTCATCGCGACGACCTCGTCGCGGCGCGCGCCGACGAGCGCCGCGAGCGGCGCGCTGAAGCGCTCGTGATAGTCGAGCCAGCCCCGAGCGGCGAAATGGCCCTCGACGCCGCGTTCGGCCCAGCGCGTGAGCTCGGCGGCGACCGCGTGCGGCGCCGTGCGCGGCATGAGCCCGAGCGAGTGGCCGCAGAGGTAGGTCAGCGTGCGGCCGCGGTCCCTCGGCAGCGCGAAGCGAGAACGAAAGCGCGCGAGCCCGTCGGCTTCGTCCAGCGCGCGCGCCCCCGCGACGCCGCGGTCGAGATCGCGCGCGCGCATGCGTTACCTCGGCGGCACGACGGTGCCGCAGCGTTTGCACGTGCGCGCGGACGCGTCCGCGTAGAACCGCTCGAACACCGGCGGCAGATCCTTGACGAGGTCGGCGACGTGCAGGAACTCCTCGTGTAGCTTGTTCGCGCACTTCGGGCAGAACCACATGAAGCCGTCGAGCTCGTGCGGCGCGCGCTTGCGCTCGACGACGATCCCGACCGTGTCCTTGAAGCGCTGCGGCGAGTGCGGCACGCGCGGCGGCAAGAGGAAGATCTCGCCCTCGCCGATCGGGATATCGACGAAGTCTCCGTCCTGCACGGTCTTGAGCAGCAGCTCGCCCTCGACCTGATAGAACAGCTCGGGCCCCTCGTCGAGGTGGTAGTCGGTGCGCACGTTCGGCCCGCCGACGACCTGGACGATGAAGTCACCGCTCTCGAACATCTGTTTGTTGCAGACGGGCGGCTTCAGGTACTCGCGGTTGTCGTCGATCCAATCGAGCAGCTTGAACGGCATCGTCAGACTCATGGCGCACCTCCGTGGCCTCGGTCCCGGAGCGGGCCGTGCCGCGGTCGGGAATTATGCCGAATCTAGCGACGCTGCGGCGGGCGGCCGCGCTCCGAATGGCCGTCGCCGCGGAGCATCGCGCCCGTGCACTGGACCTTGACGGCCCTCGCAGGCCTGTCGAGCCGCACGGCCGTGAGGGCGCCGCCCCAGACGCAGCCGCTGTCGAGCGCCGTGACGTCGGCGCGCCGCATGAGCCCTAGCGCGGCCCAGTGCCCGAACACGATGTGGACGCTGCGCGAGCGGCGCTCCTCGAAGTCGAACCACGGCTTGAGCCCCTTCGGCTGCGAGCCGGGCGGGCCCGACTCGTTGAAATCGAGGCGCCCGCGCCGGTCGCAGTAGCGCATCCGCGTGAGCGCGTTGATCGTGTAGCGGCGCCGGGCATGGGTGTCGAGCTTGCGGCTCCAGACGGCGGGCTCGTTGCCGTACATCGTCCGCAGCGCCGCGCGCCAGCGCGGCCCGCGCAGCAGCGCCTCGACGTCGCGCGCCTGCGCGCGTGCCTGCTGCACGGTCCAAACCGGCGGGATGCCCGCGTGCACGAGCACGCGCTTCGCGTGCGGGTCGTAGTGCAGCAGCGGGCGGTGGCGCAGCCAATCGACGATGCGCTCGGCATCCGGCGCCGCGAGCACGTGCGCGAAGGTGTCGGCGGGCGACATCTCGCGCCTGCCCGCGACGGTCGCGAGCAAGTGCAGGTCGTGGTTGCCGAGCACGCAGGTCACGCTGCGGCCGAGACCCATCACGCGGCGCAGCACGCGCAGCGAGTCGGGCCCGCGGTTCACGAGGTCGCCGACGAGCCAGAGCCGGTCGCGCGACGGCCGAAACGACAGCTTGCGCAGCAGCGCGTCGAACGCCGCGCCGCACCCTTGTATATCGCCGATCGCGTAAAGCGCCATAAGCCGTGACGTTGTTAGTGTTCTTCCCCGGAGCGCGATGTCCGGCATCGCGGCGGACGAGCGAGCGGTCGCGCAACGTCCTTCTCGAGACACGCCGGAAGAGCATCCCTGCGGCTCGGCGGCGCACATCCCTGTGCGCCGACGGTCTCGGGAAGGACGTTGCGCACCCGCCCGCTCGTCCGCTTCGAGGTTCTCGGCGCTCCGGGGAAGAACACTAACAACGGTTATGCCTCAGCGTCGAGAGCGGCGAGCTTCGCGAAGTCGGCGGGCGCGAGGGTTTCGGGACGCGCCCTCGGGTCGATGTCGAGCGCCGCGATCCGCTCGGGCGCGATTCGGCCCTTCAGAGCGCGACCCAGCGTCTTGCGGCGCATCGAGAACAGGTGCGCGACGAGCGCCGCGAAGCGCGCGCGGTCGCCGATCGCGAAGCTCGGCGCGCGCGGGGTGATCCGGACGACAGTGGACCAGACCTTCGGCGGTGGCGTGAACGCGCCCGGGCCGACGTCGAAGCACGCGGTGCATTCGGCCGCGGCCGCGAGCATCACCGTGAGCCGGCCGTAGTCCTTGCCGCCGGGGCGCGCCGTCATCCGCTCCACGACCTCGCGCTGCAGCATCACGTACACGTCCTTGATCGCGTCGCCGAACTCGAGCAGGTGGAAGAGCAGCGGCGTCGAGACGTTGTAGGGCAGGTTGCCGACCACGCGCAGCGAGCGCGGCATCGTGGCGAGGCTGCCGAAGTCGAAGTCGAGCGCGTCGGTCGCGTGCACGACGAGCCGTTCCGGATGCTCGACTCGGCTCGCGAGGCCCGCCGCGAGCTCGCGGTCGATCTCGACGACGTCGAGGCGCTCGAGGCGTGCGAGCAGCAGCCGCGTGAGCGCGCCCAATCCCGGGCCGATCTCGACCATCCGGTCGGCGGCCGCTGGCGCGATCGTTTCGACCAAGCGCCGTAGGACCGCGGGGTCGTGCAGGAAATGCTGGCCGAGCCGCTTCTTGGCCCGCACGCGCGTGCTCACGCGCTCGCGCGCGCCAGCTCGATCGCGAGCTCGACGGCCGCGAGCAGGCTCGCCTCGCGAGCCGTCCCCGTGCCAGCGAGCGCGAGCGCGGTGCCGTGGTCGACGGAGGTGCGCACGATCGGCAAACCGAGCGTGACGTTCACGACCTCGCCGAACGCGAGCGCCTTGATCGCGGTCAGCCCCTGATCGTGGTACATCGCGACGACGACGTCGCAGCGCGCGAGCGACTCGGGCGTGAACGCGGTGTCGGCGGAGACGGGACCGCTGATCGCGAGCCCTTCCGCCGCGAGCTTGCGCACGACCGGCTCGATGATCGCGCGCTCCTCGCCCCCGAGCGTGCCGCTCTCGCCCGCGTGCGGATTGAGGCCGAGCACGAGGATCCGCGGATGAGAGATCTCAAAACGCCGCTCGAGGTCGGCGTGCACGATCCTGAGCAGTTGCTCGAGCCTGCCCGGCTCGAGCGCCTCCGGCACGGCGCGCAGCGGCAGATGCGTCGTCGCGAGCGCGACGCGCAGCGACTTGCTCGCGAGCAGCATCACGGGCAGCGGGGCGCCCGTGAGCTCGGCGAGGAACTCAGTGTGGCCGGAGAACGCGACGCCCGACGCGCTGATCACGCTCTTTTGCACGGGCGCGGTCACGAGCGCCTGCGCGGCGCGGGCGCTGCAGAGCGCGGCGCCGCGGCGCAGCAAGTCGAGCACGTAGGGGGCGTTCGCGACGTCGAGTTGGCCCGCCGCGACCGGCGCCCGGAGCGCGACGGGCAGCACCTGCAAGCTCCCGACGAGGTGTGGGCCGACGTGCGCGACCGTGTCGCAGTCGCGCAGCGCGACGCGCGCGCCGAGCTTGCGCGCTCGATCGGCGAGCAGCCCGTGATCGGCGAGCACCGCGAGCCGCGCGCCGACGTGGTGCTTCGCGAGCGCGAGACAGATGTCGGGGCCGATCCCGGCGGGCTCGCCGGAAGTCACGACGACGATGGGCTGCTCGGCGGTCACGGCTTAGGGACATTCCGAATTACGGCTAGAGAGGGACACTCCGAATTATTCGCCGCCGACGAGGCAGCACGATCAACAGCCGTGATCGTGCGCGAATAATTCGGAATGTCCCTAATGACGGACGTCGACGTAGGCTTGGTCGCGCAGCCGGCGCAGCCAGAGCTCGCGCTCCTCCTCGGCCTTGCTCTGCCGGATCGAGCGCATGCACTCGTCGCGTTTGACCTCGTCCGTCGTGTCGTGCTCGCGGCGCTCGAGCACCTCGGCGAGGTGCCAGCCGTAGCGGCTCTGAATCGGCTCGCTGAGCGTGTGGAGCGGCAGTGCCCCGACGACTTTCTCGAACTCGGGCACGAGATCGCCAGGAGAGATCCAGCCGAGGTCGCCGCCGTCGTTCGCCGAGCCCGGGTCCTCGGAGACGGCGTGCGCGAGCGTCGCGAAGTCGCTGCCGCCGACGATCTGCGCGCGGATGCCGATGATCTTCTCCTTCACGGCCGCGCTGTCGAGGATCTGGTTCGGCTTCAAGAGGATATGGCGGACGTGCATCTGCTGCACGGTGGTGTGCTCGGTGCCGCGCATGTCGTTGAGCTTCACGATCTGGAAGCCCGCGCCGCTCTGGATCGGGTGCGAGAACTCGCCGGGTTGCATCTTGACGACCACGTCCGCGAACAGCGTCGGCAGCTGCGAGCCCTTGCGCCAGCCGAGGCTGCCGCCGTCGAGCGCCGTCTGCGCCTGCGAAGTCGCGACCGCGAGGCGCGCGAAGTCCTCGCCCGCCTCGAGACGCGAGTAGATGTCGTCGATCTTGGCGCGTGCGGCCTCGATCTGTTCCGGCGTCGCGTTGCCCGGCACGCTGATCAAGATGTGCGAGATGTTGTAGTCGAACGTGTTGGTCTGGTTCGCGGCGCGCTCGGCGAGACAGAGCTCGAGCTCGCGCGGGCTGATGTTGATCCGGCCGATCACGTCGCGCTGCTGGAGCTGCTCGATCATCAGATCCTGACGGCTGTCTTCGCGATACTGCGAGTAGCTGATGCTCTGCGACGCGAGCAACGTCGGCAGCTCCTCGAGTGTGTAGCCGTTGTTCTCCGCGACGCGCGACAGCGCCTGGTTCAGCAAGTCGTCGCTGACCGTGATGCCCACCTTCTTCGCTCGCTGGAGCTGAATCTCGCGGAGCACGAGCTGGTCGAGCACCTGCTGCTCGAGGATCGACTGCGGTGGCAGCGCGCGCCGCTCCGCGGCCGGCCGCTGCTCCTGCTGCGCGCGCATATTCTTGACGACCAGCGCGATGCGGTCGTTAAGCTCGCTCTTGAGCACGACGCCGTCCTCGACGACCGCCGCGATGCCGTCGAGCAGCTCGCCGCCCGCGCCGAGGCTGCGGTCCTGCGCGAGCGCGTGTGAGCCCAAGGACGACATCGCGAGAAGCGACGCGAGCAACCCCATACGCGCGGCGCCGCGCGCCGCGCGGCGCGCGCAGCCCGCGCGCGAGACGATGTGACGGATGGGGTTCATGGCCCGCTCTGCTCGCTCTGGGAAACGCTCCGGTAGCCCAGAATACCACGCTCGAGCAGGTCCTCCGGCGCGCGCGCGCCCTGCGACAGGCCCTTGAGCTCGAGCTGGAGCGTGATCGCGCTGTCCTGTTGGCCCGTGCGACCGACGTAGCGGCGCCCGACCGCGCGGAACCGCCAGCAGCACGCGTCGTACTCCCAGCCTATGAACTGCTCGAGCGATTGGGACTCGAGGAACGAGTAGCTGTAGCTGCCGATGATCCGCCAGCGCTGCGCGAGGGGCCAGACGACCGACACGTCGCCTTGCTCGAGCAGGTCGCGGCGGAAGCGGTAGCCGAAGCCGAACAGCCGGTCGTTCTTCGGCCGGTACTCGAAGCGCGTCTCCGCGCGCGCGGTCGAAGCGGTCTCGCTGTTCCACTGGAAGCCGAGGTCGACGTTCCAGACTTCGCGGTCGTAGGACATCTCCGCGACGTAGTCCGACGCGTTCGCGTTGTTCGGCGGCGTCCCGGGCAGGCTCACGTGCTGGTCTTCGAGGTAACGCGTCTGGCCGAGCGTCGCGGTCAGCCGCTCAAAGCCCTTGCTGTCGATCAGGCGCGTCGTGACGCCGAAGGAGAGCTGGCTCGTGTCCGCGATCCGGTCCGGGCCTACGAACTGATATTTGCGAAACAGCTGCACGAGGTTGAAGTCGGGCGAAATCGTGTCGAACACCGGCAGCTGGCTCTGATCGACGAACGGCACGTGCACGTAGAGCAGGCGCGGCTCGAGCGTCTGCAAGCGGCCCGAGTCGCCTGCCTCGCGCTCGAACCGCATGCCCGTGTCGAGGCTCGCGATCGACAGCCCGCGCGAGGGCGTCGTGGCGGTGCCGGGCGCGACAGTGCTCTCGTCGAGCCAATAGTTCGTCTGCCGCCAGCCGACCGCGGGCGTGAGGTACATCCCGGAGCGCGCGAAGCGCACGCTGAATTCTTCGCTCGAGTCGAGGCGCCAGCCCGTCACGCCGACGTTGCGATCGAAGTTCACGAGCTCGGTCACGGAGTCGAATCCGAGCCGCGGGCCGAGCCAGCGGCCAGCGAACAGCATTTGCGGCTGGCGCTGGTACGGCCGCTGCTCGTCCGTCAGGGTCGAGTCGATCGTCTGATAGTCCTGCACGCGCGTGAGCATCGACCAGCTCGGCGCGTAGTAGGTCAGGTCGACGAAGCGGTTCAGGTGCGTGAGGCTCGACGCGGCGAGGCTCGTGCGCAGATCCTCGAAATACGTGTCGTCTGACACGTCCTCGATGCCGACCGCGATTCGCCAGTCGTCGCCGAAGTGCGTCTGATGGCGGAAATTCAAGTAGCGGCGCGTCTCGTCGAACTCCCTGTCGTTGGGCAGATACTCGAAATGCAACAGGCCGTCGCTGTCGGGCGCGAGATAGCGGAACTCGTTCACGACTTGCAGTCCGCGCTTGCTCATGTAACGCGGCGTCACGGTGAGGTCGTGGTTCGGCGCGAGGTTGAAGTAGTACGGCACCGCGAGATCGAGGCCGGTGCGATCGCGCTGGCCGATGCTCGGCGTGAGGAAGCCGCTCTTGCGCTGGTTGTCGATCGGGAACGAAAAGTACGGTGACCACAAGATCGGCACGCCCTTGAAGTTGAGTTTCACGCCGCGCGCCGTGCCGAGGCCCGCGTTCGTATCGAAGTCGATCTCGCGCGCGCGGAGCTCCCAAGACTTGTTGTTCACCGGGCAGGTCGTGAACAGCACGTTCGCGACGGACATGAAGCCCGCGCTCGCGAGCTTGATGTGCTCTCCGGAGCCGCGCGCGGGCTTCTTCGGCAGATCGAAGTCCGCGGACGAGAACGTCAGCGTATCGGCGTCGCGGTCGAGCTCTGCGTCCTCGGCGCGAACCGTGACGCCGGGCTTCGTGACCGTCACGCTGCCGAGGGCCTCGACGTTGTCGCGGTCGATCGTCGCGCTCTCGGCGGTGATCGTCGCGTCCTGATAGCGGATCGTGATCTGGCTCGAGAACTCGGCCGGCGAATCGCGGCTGATCTCGAATGGGCCGCTCTCGATCTCGACCGTCTTGTCGAACGGGGTTGGTGTCTGCGCCGCGGCCGGCGCGGTGCTCGCCGCGGGCGGCACCGTGAGATCGGGTGGCTCGACCGGCAAACAGAGGTTTTGTGCGAACGTTTGCCGAGCGAGCGCGAGAGCGAGCCCTATCGCGAGTGGCCGGCGGTGGCGAGATGGAACCACGGGGTGCTGTCGCAAACGCGGCTACAATGGCATAGACCGCATACCCCTTCAACGCATGAAAGCCATGATTCTCGCGGCCGGCCGCGGCGAGCGGATGGGCTCGCTGACGGCGAACGAGCCGAAGGCGTTGCTCGCCGTCGACGGCGTGCCGTTGATCGAGCGCCACCTCGCGCGGCTCGCGGCGAGCGGCGTCGTCGACGTCGTGATCAACCTGTCGTACCGCGGCGCGCAGATCCGGAGCCGGCTCGGCGACGGCCGCCATCTCGGCGTCACGATCACGTACAGCGAGGAGGGCGAGCCGCCTCTCGAGACCGGCGGCGGCATCGTGCGCGCGCTGCCGTGGCTCGGCTCGCCGTTCCTGCTACTGAACTCCGACGTCTACACCGATCTCGACTTCGCCGCGTTTCGCGCGCACGCGGCGCGGCGCAGCACGCTGCTGCTCGTGCCGAATCCCGCGCACAATCCGGCCGGCGACTTCGGGCTCGACGAGAACGGCGTCGTGACTCAGCTCGAGCCGCGGCTCACGTACGGCGGCGTCGCGGTGCTCGACGCGTCGCTGTTCGCGGGGCTTGCGCCCGGGAGGCGGCCGCTCAAGCCCGTGCTCGATGCCGCGATCGCGCGCGGCGCGCTGCTCGGCCAGTTCTACGACGGCGTCTGGATCGACGTCGGCACGCCGGAGCGCCTCGAAGCCGCGCGGCGCAGCGCGTCCGCGCGCCACTGAAACGGGGACATTCCGCTTTTCGCGGACTGACGAGGGACACTCCGCTTTTCGCGGCCTCGCGTCGTGGGCCGCTCGAAGGTCGCCAGCCGCGAAAAGCGGAATGTCCCTAGCGGACGCCGTGCTCCATCCGCACGTCGAGCAGCGCCTGGCGGCCGCCCGCGACCGCCTCGAGCGCCGCGTCGAGCGCGCGTGGCACGTCGGCGGGCTCGTCGACGCGGCGCGTCCACGCGTCGGATGCCTCGGCGACCTTCGTGAACTCGGGCGACGGCTTGAGCTCCACGAGTGGCATCGGCTTCGCGGCCGCGGCGAGGCCGTGCGGATAGACGACGCGCGTCGCGGATTCGACCGCCTGCCAGCGCGAGTTGTTGCAGACGATCGTGAGCACGGGCAGGTTCGCCGCGCGCGACACGAGATGGAACGGCGTCGGGTTGCCGAACATGTAGCTGCCGTCGCCGATCGTGCCGACTACCATCCGGTCCGGCGCCGCGAGCTTCGCGCCGAGCGACGCGCCGAGCCCGAAGCCCAAGCCCCCGCCGATGCTCACGCCGAGGAGGCTCCCGGGCTCCTCGAGCGCGAGCGAGTCGGGCGCGACGCCTAGCTCGATGACGACGGTGGACTTCTTCGGCAACGCGGCTCGCAGGCAGTCGCCCAGGTACGCGTAGCGGATCGGTTTCTCGGTGCGTGCACGCTCGAGCAGCGCGGCCGAGGCGCGCGCCTGCGCCTCCTTGAATTCGGCGATCGTGCCGCGCCGGCGCTTGACGGCGTTCTGGTTCACGCTGGCGTCGGCGAGGGCGCGGTCGAGCATTTCGAGCGCGGCGCGCGCGTTACCCGGCACGACGATTTGCGCGGGGAACGAGCGGATCGGGTAACGCGTGTAGAGCGGGTCGACGCCGAGGTGCACGACCTGCGCGTCCTCGCGCGGCGTCACGTAGCGTGGATACCACGGCACCTCGCACTCGACGACGACGATCACGTCGGCTTTCGCGACGAGCTCCGTGCCCGCGTGCCCAGTATTCATCGAGTGGCTCGCCGGAAGGTTCACGCAGCTCGCGTGCGGTTGCGCGACCGGGATCGCGTAGCGCTCTGCGAGCGACGCGAGCGCGCCTACGGCCAAGCGGTCGCGGCCCAAGTTCGACGTCACGATCACGGGCAGCTCGGCGCGCGCGACGAGCCTCGCGACCGCCTCGACGTGGCTCGCGCTCGGCTGCGGCGCCGCGAGATCGGTCGGCGGCAGCGCGCGCGGGCCAGCGCGCTCGCGGTCGGCGAGCACCTCGCGCGGCAGCGTGAGATAGACGGGGCCGCGCGGCTCCGCGAGCGCGACGTCGAGCGCGCGGCCGACGATCTCGTCGACGGGTTGGCCCGCGCGGATCTCGTAGTCCCACTTCGTGTACTCGCGGACCATGCCGGCCTGGTCGAAGTTCTCCTGGCCCCAGTGGATCGGCGCCGAGCGCGACGCGATGTGGCCGGCCTGCGTGTGCGGCGTGCGCCCCGCCATCAGGAGCAGCGGCACGTTGTCGCGCGCCGCGTTCATCAGCGCGCAGACCGTGTTGCCGGTGCCGACCGTCACGTGGACCATCACGCCCGCGGGCTTGCCTGCAACCTGGTAGTAGCCGTGCGCCATCGCGACCGCGAGGTTCTCGTGCGGGATCGTGAGGAACTGCGGCGCGGCCTCGCCGCGACCCGCGAGCGCGACGAGGGCCTCGATCACGGGCGCGAAGTCGGTGCCCGCGTTCGCGAGCACGTAGTCGATCCCGCGGCGCTTGAGCGAGCGCAGGAATGCCTCGGCTACCGATCCCGTCTGCGTGTTCGTCCCGTCCATCGTTCTCTCCCGACTGCGTCGTCGGCGCGGTCGCGTCGCCACGGCGCCCCTCATCTTACCGCCCGACGAGCCGGTTAGTCCTCGGCGCCGCGCGTCAGTGGGTCATCGCGTAGACGACGTAGTTGACCGCGAAGCGATAGGCGAGCGTCGTCATCGGCTCCGGGTAGCGCGGGTCGTCCGCGTGCTCCCACGCGTCGCCGAGATCCATGTTGAAGTTGATCGCGACCATGAGCCGGCCGTCGTCGTCGTAGATCCCGCGCCAGTGCGGCGTGACGCCGTCCTCCTCGTACGTCTGGCCGGACAGCCACGCGCGGATGCCCGGGATCTGGATCCGCTGGTCCAAGTCGTACAGCACGTGGAAGACTTCGTCCGCCTCGGGAATCTCGACGATCGGCCGATCGGGAAACACGCGCCGCATCGACTCGACGAAGCCCTCCCACTGATATGTGCCGTGGAAATCGTCGACCATCAGGAACCCGCCGCGATCGAGGTACTCGCGCAGCCGTGCGGCTTCCGTCTCGTCGAGGAACCAGCGGCCGACCTCGACCGCGTACAGCCAGGGGTAGTCGAAGATCGCGTCGTCGGTCACGCGCAGCATTCGCGCTTGCTCGCCGATGTCGACGCGCGTGAGTCGGCTCACGCCGAGGTGAAAGTGGTACTCGGCCTCGGGGTAGTCGACGGTCCAGCTCCGGTTGCCGGAGCGGAACCCGTAGCCGCGGCCGAGACCGCCGTCGCGATAGAACATGCGCACGAAATGGAACTCGGAGGTCGGCTTCGCGGGCGCGCCGCCGAGGTCGTCGCCGGAGGCGAGCACCGCGAGCGACGCGCCGGCCACGAGCGACCAGCGCCGGAGCAGCCGTGCGACGAGCGACCGTGGACCGCGTGCGCGCCGATCGTCGCCGACCCGCGCGCCGCTCGAAGGCGGCTCGCGCGAACTCCTCGGTCGCTCGGCTGGACTAAGCACGTCGGGTCGGTCCAAGTTGCGGCGTGTGCGGATAGTAACGCCGCGCGCGCCACGAGCCGGAATCGGGTTCTCGGCGGGCTAGGCGCGAACGCCGCCGTTTCGGTAAGCTCCGGTGGCGAGCCGGTTTTCGGTTCGCCCCTCCCTAAGGGCCGACGCGCGACGTTTCTGGAGTTTTGTCCAGGGCGTGGCCGAGGGCTTCGGCGCCGGGCGTAAGGTTGCGGTCGGATCAGCGGAGCCAGCGTTTGTTCGAGCTGCTGTTCAAATACTCGCGCCCGACCTTCGAACGGTCCGAGCTCGTGTTCGCGAGCGGTTGGCCCGTGTGGCTCCTGATCGCGCTGATCGTGGCC
>Ga0134079_10000058_pt1 | contig 24715 bp, 22 predicted proteins | sample 15_taG_2_FD_119770 | JGI IMG/M metagenome (GOLD analysis project Ga0134079, IMG submission 119770) | Grasslands soil microbial communities from the Angelo Coastal Reserve, California, USA - 15_D_Rain_40cm_2_09182015 | ecosystem: Environmental > Terrestrial > Soil > Grasslands ...
GCGCGGCTGCTCAGGAGGACTGCGGTTGCGCTCTCGACCCACTCGGTGCCCGCCCCAGCGAATCCGGATCAATCGGACGGAGCCGTAGTGTAAGGGCAACCCGCGGAGCCCGCGCGGGCCTTGGCCAATCTTGGGACGCTCGCCCGAGGCACAACGCTCCGTCGTTCCGTGGCGCACGCTACATAAGCGACCTGCCGAGGCGGGTCAAAATAGCTCGTGCGCCCTAAGTAGCCCGTGTGGGCTAAGTGGCATGTCGCCGAATTTCTACAGTGTTTACCCGATTCGTGCGTTAGCCGAACCATGTTACTACGTGCCTCAACTGCCGCGGACACTCGCCGACGCATGGGACCGGTCCTTGAAACTAACCACGGGGCATTGGAAAGCGATCGTTGCTGACACGGATGCCCAGTCCGCGGCGGGTGTCCGGAAGTGCGTCCAAGCCCTGGGCTACGAGACGGAAGCCGCGGCCACGGCGGATGCGATCGTTCCCGCCATCGGCAGCCGAACGCGCGTCATCGTGATCGTGGCCGCCTCGCTTCCCGCGCTCGATGCAGCGCAGCTGTGCCGGGACGTCAGGCTGGCTGCGAACAACTCCCACGTGATCTTGCTCGTCGACGGCCAAAAGACGCCCGAGATCGAACGGGCCTTCGAGGCAGGCGCGGACGACGTGCTCATCAAGCCGTACACGGCCGCCGAGCTGCGCGCTCGCCTGCATCTCGCCGATCGAGTCGTGGGGCTCGAGGAATATCGAACGCGCACGCTCGGCGAGGGCACGCTGCTCGCCGAGATCTCGGTCAACGCGAGCCTGCATAGCCGGCAGTATCTCGAAGTGGAGCTCGGCCGAGAGCTCGATCGCGCGCGGCGTTTCGCGCACCCCATCGGCGTATTGCTCACCCAAACGCACCCGCCCACGGTCGGCGAGCGCACGCTGCGCGCTTATGGTGAGTTCGTCTGCGAGCACCTGCGCACGCGCGTCGACTGGGTCGCGCGTTACGCCGAACGTTCGTTCGCCGTCATTCTTCCGGAGACGACGCTCGACGGTGCAGCGCACGTCGCGGAGAGGCTGCAGTTGGCCCTGCAACAACAAGATGGCGGGTGGGCTGGGCTGCCGGGGACCTTGAAGGCGAACATAGGGGTCTGCGCATTCGATCGCGCGTCGACAATCGACGTGCCGAGCGCGCAGACTCTGCTGTCGGGCGCGGAATTGCAGCTGCGATCCGCGAACCGGGGGGGATTCGGTCGAATCGCGGCGGGCTACCCGCCGCCTCCGCACTAGCCCGGGGAGGGTCCGGCCCGGGAGACAACTGTCTCGTCCTCGATTGTCACGCAGCTAAAATACGCAGATCATCCGCGTGGCTCGCCCGCGATCCGGGCGCGTCCGACGGTGACCTGTAATCTTAAGCGTGCCCAAGGAGGTGCTTCGTGAACGAACCAAAAAAAGAACGATCGACCCACCTTAAAGTTGACGAAACGGTAACGACGCTCCTCAGCGAGTTGGCGACGCACTTACGCGAGCATCGAACTCAGCTGCGTCAGGAATGGGCACAGCGGATAACGAAGGCCAGGCTGCTCACCGCGATGACGGAGCAGGAAGTCTTCACCGAAGCCACGGCCGTGTACGACCAGTACGTGGAGGCGCTGGAGACCGGCACTTTCGAGGCCCTCCAAGCGTATGCGCGCAACCTGTCCGAACGCATCATCCCGCGCGGCGTGGAAACGGACGAGGTCGTCGGCATCGTTCTCCTGCTCCGCGACGTGCTCGCGCGTTCGTTGTTCGCCAAGTACCAAGCGGATTTCGCGAAGCTCAATCGAATCCTCGACGCGTACGAACCGGCCGCGAACCGAATCGCCAACACCGTGGCGGTCGGATTCGTGCAAGAGCGCGAGCGCATCATTCGCGAGCAGCAAGAGGCGATCCGCGAATTGTCTACGCCGGTTCTACAGGTGCGCGAACGCCTGTTGATCCTGCCGATCATCGGCGTCATCGATCCGCAGAGGGCGCGACAGCTCACCGAGCAGCTGCTGCACGGCATCCGCGCGACTCGCGGCAAGGTCGTCGTCATCGACCTAACGGGTGTCGCCGCCATGGACTCGAGCATCGCGAACCACCTCGTGCAAACGGTCGAGGCATCGCGGCTCCTCGGCGCCACCGTGATCGTGACCGGTCTTTCGCCCGCGATCGCGCAAACCCTCGTCAACATCGGCGTCGATCTCGGCAAGATGAACACGGTCGGTGACTTGCAGGGCGGCATCGAAGAGGCCGAGCGCCTGCTCGGCTACCGCGTCGCCCAGATCGTCCCGATCGAACAACGAACGGCGGATACGTCGCCGGAATAACCCGATGAGCGTGAGCGGCTGAGGTCTGACCGTGATCGTGCCGATTCTCAAACAGGGCGAGTTCTTGATCGCGAGCATCCAGTCGGCGTTGTCCGACTCGGACTTGTTGGCGCTCCGGGACGCGCTCGTCGAGAGAGTTGTCGCGTTGCGCATTCGCGGAGTGATCATCGACGTCACGGCGCTCGACGTGCTCGACTCGTTCGCTTCGCGCACGCTCAGGGACGTCGCGCACATGGTTCGACTGCGCGGCGCTCAGACGGTCATCGTCGGGATTCAACCAGAGGTCGCGTTCGCGATGGTGCAGCTCGGCTTGACGCTGGAGGACATCCCGACGGCACTCGATCTGGAGGAAGGCCTATCGTTTTTCGCCACGAGACGCTGAGGGACTCGTGACAATAAACGACAAATTGTCCGTTCACGTCCAAATCGAATCTGCGAGCGATTTGGTGCGGGCTCGTCAGGAAGGCCGCGGTTTGGCCAGACAGCTCGGCTTCTCGCCCGGCCAAGCGACGTTGATCGCCTCCGTGATATCCGAGCTCGCACGCAACATCGTCACGTACGCGGGCCACGGCGAGATCGTGTTGGTCAGCGACGGAGACTCGGCCGTGCGCGTCATCGCGCAGGACAGCGGCCCCGGCATCGCGGACGTGAACGCCGCTCTGAAGCCCGGGTTCTCGACGTCACAGGGGCTCGGGCTCGGGCTCCCCGGCGTCCGCCGAATCGCCGACGAGTTTGACATAGCGTCCGGCCCGAGCGGTACGATCGTTAACGTGACTATCATCAAACGATGATCGACCGAGCGGCTATCGATTGGGGGTACGCTGCGCTCGCGATGCCCGGGGAAACCATATCGGGTGACCGTTGCGTGATCGACGCTGCAGCCGACACGGCCCTGCTGGCAGTCATCGACGGCGTTGGCCACGGAGCGGAGGCCGCGGCAGCCGCGAAGGCCGCGGCGCGCGTGCTCGAAGCCGCGCCGCGCGAGGGCTTACGCTCGCTCTTCGATCGCTGCCACGAGGAGTTGCGCACGACTCGGGGTGCGGCCATGACCGTGACCCATTTCGACGCTCGGGGACGGACCCTCGCGTGGCTCGGTGCGGGCAACGTCGCGGGCGTCCTGCTGCGCCAGTCCGAGGACCGTTTCAGCCACCTCGGCCTATTGACCTACGGCGGCGTCGTCGGGCTGCGGCTTCCGTCCGGCCCCGTGTCGACGATCGCGGTGACTCCGGGCGACCTGCTGATCCTCGCGACGGATGGCATCGACGCGGGGTTCGTGGAGGGCCTCCGCTACGACGAGGACCCGCAGAAACAGGCGGACCGATTGCTGATGGATTATCGTTCCATGAATGACGACGCGTTGGTTCTGGTCGCGCGGTTGGGAAGATGAGGATGGCGAGGGAGCAGCCAGATCATCGCGCCGAGTACGGTCACGCCCTCGCGGAATTCCTGCGCGATCCCGGGCGCGAAGAGGCGTCCTTGTGGGCCTACGAGATCGGCAGGCGCGCCCTCGCGGACGGCATTGGACTCCTCGAGTTGGCGATGATCCACCACGAGATGTTCGCGCACTTGCTAGTCGGCGCGTCCGCAGCCGAGGCCGCCCAGTTGGTCAGCGCCGCCAAGCTGTTCTTCATCGAGGCGCTGGCCCCGTTCGAGATGAGCCGGCGGCTCGTCGACGAAGCGAACGACACGCTGCGCCGACTGAACCAGACTCTCGAGGACGGCGCCAAGCGGATCGCGCTTGCGCTGCACGACGAAGCCGGCGGCATACTCGCGGCCGCGCGGCTCGAGCTCGACCTCGCGATCAACGACTCGCCGAAGGCCGCGATGCCGCAGCTCGAGCGAGTTCGAACGCTGCTCGACGAGACCGGCGAGCACCTTCGTCACCTTTCTCACGAGCTGCGACCGGCGATTCTCGACGATCTCGGGCTTCCCAAGGCCCTCGCGTTTCTCGCCCAGGGCGTCTCGAGTCGCTCGTCGGTCAAGGTGACGGTATTCGGCACGCTGCGCGAGCGGCCGCCGCCGCGCGTGGAGCTCGCGGTCTATCGAGTCGTGCAGGAAGCGTTGAATAATGCGATCCGGCATGCGAACGGAATATCGTCGGTCACCGTCCGGCTGAGCAAGAAACGAGGCGCGATCTTGTGCTCCATCCGCAACGACGGCTCCGGATTCGATGTCAAGAGGACGTTGGGTGACAGGAGCCGAAGTGGCCTCGGGCTGCTCGGCATGCGGGAGCGCATCAAAGCCGTCGGCGGGTCGCTCGAGATTCAGTCCGCACCGGATCGCGGCACTGCGATCGAGCTCACCGTTCCGGCTGGAGCGACGACATGGCGTTGAAAATCTTACTCGCCGACGATCACCAGGTGTTGCTCGCCGGCATGAAGGCGCTGCTCGAGCGAGAGGGCTACGAGGTCGTCGCGGAAGTATCCGACGGACGGCAGGCCGTGACCCTCACGCGGCGGCTGCAGCCGCACATCGCCGTGCTCGACATCACGATGCCCGGCCTCAACGGGCTCGCGGCCGCGCAGAAGATCAGGCGGCAGAGCCCAGAGACACGGGTCATCATCCTGACGATGCACAAGGAAACGCCCTACGTGATCGAGGCGCTAGACGCCGAGGTCACGGGCTACGTGCTCAAGAGTCAGGCGGCGCAGGATCTACTGGAGGCGATCAGAGCGGTCGCATCGAACAACGTCTACCTGAGCCAGGGGATCTCGCAGGTGGTCGTCGACGCCTATCGCAACAAGAACGGGCGCGAGGGGAGCCCGCTCACATTGCGCGAGCGCGAGGTGTTGCAGCTGATCGCGGAAGGCCACCGGACCCGGCAAGTCGCGAGCCTTTTGAACATAAGCGTGAAGACGGCGGAATCGCACCGCGGCCGAATCATGCGCAAGCTCGGTATCCACGACACCGTCGGATTGGTCCGCTACGCGATACGCCACGGCCTGAGCACGCCCTGAGCCGAGCCGAGGACCGCGGGGCGGGCGGGCCCTCCCTGGGACCGAATTCGAGTATTTCTTCGCGACGGCTTCGGGTCTTCACCTGATACCCCCCCCTGCGAGGCCGCCGTATCGTGGGCGCCGACTCGATCCACCCACGAGGACGCGTAGATGGCCAGCAATCTCTCTTCCCTCGCCTCGTCCGCAGCCGCCCGGCTCCCGCTCATGGGAACGGGGGATGCGAATACGGCGGACGCGCAAGACTTCAGCGGCGCGTTCATGGGCGGTTGGCCGGCGAGCCTCGACGCGGCGCCCGTTGTGACGCTGGTGGCGGATCGCAAAGGACGCGTCTGCTTCGTGAACAAAGAGGGTCGCGCGGTCATTGGCGCGGCCGTAACCGAGGCTCTGCTCGCGGGGCAGGCGCTGAGCGAAGCGTTCACGCGCGAGTCCCGGAAGCTCATCTCCGGGGAAGGCATTCGGACTGCCTTGCGTTCCGGCGTCTGGCGTGGCGAGGCCGCGCTGCTCAACCGTTGGGGCCAAGGAACGCCGGTCGCGGTGTCGATTTCGGCGCGCACTCCGTCCGACAAGTGGCTGGTCTGCGTCGCCTGCGACATCGCGCACCAGAAGAAGCGCGAGCGCAGGCTCGAGCATCTCGCGACGCACGATGCCCTGACGGGCTTGCCGAATCTGACGCTGTTCTCGGACCGCCTCGCTCGGGAGATCAGCCGCGCCAGGCGAAACAGCCGGCCATTTGCACTGGCGTTTATCGATGTCGATCGCTTCAAGGAAATCAACGACACGCTCGGGCACGAGTGCGCGAACCGTGTGCTCACCGAGCTCGCGATCCGACTCTACTCGTCGGTGCGCTCGGTCGACACCGTCGCCCGCTACGGCGGCGATGAATTCGCGACGATCTTGAGCAGCCTCAACGATGTGCGAGAGGCTGATGCGATCCTCGGACGCATTCGCGCGTGCACGACGCGACCCTTCGTTGCGCTCGACTCGAGCATCGAGCTCAGCATCAGCATCGGCGTAGCGATGTTCCCGTCCGATGCGAGCAGCGCCGAAGGGTTATTGATGCACGCCGATCGAGAAATGTACCGTGGGAAGCGACATGCGCGGCACGTCGCGGCGACGAACGCCGCCCTGCTCGAGCGAGCCTCGGGCGCAGCCGCGGTACCTCTCGGTAGGCACTAATAGACAAGTGTTGGCTCCCTGAGCCACGGCCGATTGCGGGCCCGTCCACCACCCCCCGAACCCCTGGCGCGGCCCCGCTAGAACCCTGCCGACCTCGGCGGGGTTCCTTTTTTATGGGGCTCCCCGGCGTCGAAACGCGCAATGCGCCGCCGCCACACTGCACGCCTCCGGCCCGCGCCGGAGGGGGGGCTCTCGCCGCACCCGGTCGAGCCGACGCGCAGTCCGACGAACGACCGACGCACTACCTCGGGCGCCTCAGAGGCGATCTATGAACCTGCAACCTGCCGCGACGGTGACGCGCGGGCGCACAGACGTCCAAAACGTGTCGGCCCGCGACTCCCGCGGTCAAAAGCGGACGCGCACGCCGACGGTTCCGGTATCGACTCGATAGCTCGAGAACTCCAGAGTCGACGAGCGGTTTTGTTGCTGCAACGCGACGGTCAGCTGCACCTTGGGGATCGGGTTGTACGAGACCGTCAGTGAACGCAGCGTCAGATGCTCGGAAGGCGGTGGGAAGTCGCCGAGCACGGGCCCGGCGTCGCCGAGGTACGACCGATGCGCTTGCTCGCTCGCCACTGCGAAAGACACCTTATCGCGGAGCGCGAACGACAAACGGGCGCTCACGCCTCGTGAAAGCACGTACCCGACCTGCACCTCCTCGTAGAGGCTCGGGCCGTGATGGCCGATCACCTCGAGGACGACTCGGCCGACGGGTCGCCATTCGTACTTGGCATCGAACGTCGGGCCGACGTAGCCGCGTTGCGGATACTGCGCGTAGCTGCGCTCGAGGTGGCCCGCACGCGCCTCGAGGCGCGACTTGCCCGTAGGCGCCCACTGCGCGAGCAACGCGATGCCGCGGTCGCGGTACGAGTTGTCGACCTGTGTCACGCTGACGAGCTGCGGATCCGGATCCGGCACGCTGACGAACTGAGGATTCGGTAACCGTCCGTCGACCGAGCGGATGACGAGACCGAGGCCGTTGCCGGCTCGTGTGATGTAATCCAGCTCCGCCTCGAGCGCGCCGATGTTCGCGTCGCTGATTCGATACACCTCGGCGCTGTTCGAGTAATCGGTCGCGTGCCATCCTCCGCGCAGCCGCCAACGTGCGGTTGCCCGATAGGCGGCCTCGAACCAGGTCTCACTCGTCTCGAGAACGTTAGGTATTGCACTCTGGACGCCGCCCTGGACGTTGGCGAGTGAGGCGAGCGCGAGCCTATCGCGATAACCGACGGTGCCATCGAGCTCGGCGCCGGCCTTCCAAAGCCAACGCACTGCACCGTCGTGTGCGTTGGTATCCAACGCGTCGAGGCGATCGAAGCGCATCTGGCTTATCGCGAAGTTGCCCTGGAGCCGCTGGTCTCCGACCGGCACATCGGCGTCGAGGGCGACCGAGGTCGTGCGGTACGTGTCTTCGCCGCCGCCGCTCGGCGTCGCCGCCGGCGAGACGCGAAACACGTTGTCGTCGTGCGTGAGCTCTTCGCCCGCGGACACCGTCAGCCGGTCGTTTTCCAGCGCGAGAACGGGGGCGGCCAGGGAAGCGGCAACAATGAAGGTCACGCCGGCCGCTGATTGCGCTGCGACGGCCCACCCCGATGGCCGAGTCGCTCGCGGGCCGCTCACGTTCTGATCAGCCTCGCCTCTAGAGCTTTGCCGACGGCTTGCGCGCGATTCGCTACGTTCAGCTTGCGCAAGATCTTCTGCACGTGATTCTTGACGGTGAGTGGGCTGATTCGAAGGATCGCGCCGACGTCTGCGTTGCCTTTGCCAAGATAAATCCAGTGCAGCACCTCGCGCTCCCTTGGCGTGAGGACCGGGGCGCAGACACTGCGCCGCGAGCCCGGCTCCCGCTCGCTCGCTTGCGCCTGAAACCACGCCGCGCTCAAGAACGGCACGATCAGCTGCAGCAAGTAGCCTTGATTGGCACCGACATCCGACGACCTGCAAGCGATCACGAACAGGCTCGTCATCTCACCGTCGGCATCGTGGCACCCGTGCACCGCAATCCGTGTCGCAGACGCCCGCTCGAGCGCGCGCGCGAGGGCGGCGCCGCCGAGCGACGGCAGCTGAGCCGAGTCTCGAGCTACCGGACGACAGCGAGCCGATTTCCACAGCTCGACCAAGCTCGGCACGAGCACGGGATCGCGCGTGAGCAACGTTCCGAGCTCCTCGGCATCGCTGACGAGAGCCGAGAAGCTGTCGAGTGCGTACGCGGCCGGCTCGGCCACGCGACGCACACAGAACAGGATTCGGTGCGGCACGAGGCCCTGCAGCAGCCCTTGCGTCCACGTGTAGAACTGCCGCGCAGTGCTCACGGAAAGCGCCGCATCGACGTTGAGCAAGAGCGCCTCGAGCTCGTGCGCCTCGAGCAGCGGCGCCGCACGCCGGGGCTCGCACACGAGCGCTGGATCGGCGGGCGGACGGCCGCGCGCGTTCTTGCCTTTGAGAATCGAGGTGGGTTGTATGTTCATCAATGGGCGTTCTTTCTGCTGAGAACCGCTCGCACCGTCTTTACTGCGATCAACAGATCGAAGAGCGGAGACCAGCGCCGCAAGTACTCCAAGTCGCACTCGATTCGGGCTCGCATCTTCGCGACGGTCCTGGTTTCACCGCGCAGGCCGCGGACCTGGGCGAGCCCGGTGATCCCGGGCTTCACCTTGTGCCGCATCATGTAGCCGCGGATCACTTTCCTATAGAGCTCGTTGTGGGCCACCGCATGCGGCCGCGGCCCGACCACGCTCATCCGGCCCTGCAGCACGTTGATGAGCTGGGGCAATTCATCCAGCGAGTAGCGGCGCAGAAAGGCGCCGAAACGAGTCGCGCGCGGGTCCTGCTCCGCCGCCTGCTTGACCGTGTCGCCGTCCTCGAGGCAGGTCATGGTTCGAAACTTGTAGATGACCATTTCCTTGCCGTCCAAGCCGTAGCGGCGCTGTCTGAACAGAATCGGCCCCGGTGACGTGCACTTGATTACGAGCGCGATCACGATCCAGATCGGCGCCGTCAGCAGCAGGATCGACACGGCCAGGACGAGGTCGCTCGCGCGTTTGACGAATGCGTTGAAGCCGCGATACGGCGACTCACAGACGGCCAAGACGGGGATCCCGTCGATCGTATCGACGCGCGCCTGAATCAAGTCGAACAGCAAGATGTCGGGGACGAAGTAGATCGACGCCGTGGTGTCGTGAAGCTGCTCGAGCAGCCTCTGCACGCGTGGCTGTGGGCACATCGGCAGCGCCACGTAAATCACGTCGATGTGGTGCAGCTTCACGAAGCTCGCAAGCCCATCGAGCGATCCCAACACTCGGCGCGAGTCCAGGCCTTCCAGCCTCTCCGTCGACCGGTCATCGAAGTAGCCCACGAAGCGAAGACCGAGCAAGCGGTTCGCTTCGATCCGCTCGACGAGCTTACGGCTGATCTCGCTGGCGCCGGCGACGACCACCTTTCTCTGCACCGCCCCGGTCGCGCACAGCCGCGCGAGGATCACCGGCCAAAGTCGGTGCGCTCCGAACAGCGTCCACGGCGTCGCGATTGCCCAGGCGAGCAACACGCGTCGGTCCAGCGACGGCAGGGCGCCGGAGCTCCAAACCAAGAGCAGCAGCAATCCGGCCGTCAGAAGCCAACGCGGTACGACGGTCCGCAGCACCTGCGAGGCGTCCGGGGCTGCGCCGGGGAAAGTCATCGCGAAGACGAGCGACGCGAGAATCACGTAGCTACCGGCGAACGGGTCGTCGAACCACGCCGCGACCGCGAAAAGCGTACCGATCGCAACCGCCGGATCGATCATCATCTGCAACAACGCGGCCGGCCCCGGCTCGAGCCGACGGAAGCCAAAATCTCGGATCGCGATCATTGCCCCCTCGTGCCGCGGTCGCGCGTCATGTGCCAGCGTACCGGTATGCACTGCCGACCGGCGACGCTCACGCCGCTGTCATGCCGAACGGAAGAGACGTCCGCGTCTCTGCCGTCGACGACGCCACGGAGAAGAACGAAGCGGGCAGTGTCGCCACGCTCGGCTCGGTGCGGAACCGGTAGCCAACGCCCCGCACGGTTTCAATGAGATCTCCGTGACCGCTCGACGCCAAGGCCCGGCGCAGTCTCCGCACATGGACGTCCACCGTACGCTCGCCGACGAAGACGTCGTCGCCCCAAATTTCGTCGAGGAGCTTGGAGCGAGTTAGGGTTCTTTGCGCATGGGTTACGAAGAAGTGGAGAAGGTGGAACTCGTTCTTGCGCAAATGGATCTCGCGCTCGCCGGCTCTGACGTGCTGGGTCGCGGGGTCGACGCTCAATCCAGCCACTTCGACGACGTCATCGCCGTGCTGGGGCGCTCGGCGCCGCAGCACCGCACGCACGCGCGCTAGGAGCTCGCGCATCGAGAAGGGCTTCGTCACGAAATCGTCAGCGCCGCTCTCCAGGGCGGCGATTCTTTCGTGCTCGCCCGCGCGCGCGCCGACGACGATGACGGCCGCGTCGGCCGTCCGTCGATTACAGCGCACTTGGCGGACGAACAGCAGCGCAGGGCTGAGACCGTTCCATTCGAGCAACGCCACATCGGGCTTCGCGGTGCGAACGATGTGCTCCGCCTCCGCCAAGGTCCCGGCGCATGTGACCTGGTAGCCGGCGAGCGCGAAGCTGCTGGCTAACGCATTTCGGACCTCGGCATCGCCATCCATGACCACTACATTGCATTGCATGTCCGTGCTCCTCTCCGCGCTACCTGTCGTTCGTTGGTTCTCTGCAAGTCCCATCTGTACTACGTCCGTGTAAGTCGCTTTCAGCCCGCGCAACGTCGGCCTCCGCCGGACCGACTTCTGTCACATCGTAGGGACCGCTCGGCGGCGCGAATATCCGGGCAATCTGCTCGCGTAGTAGAGGGAATCCACGGCTGCGCTCGGTCGCGACCGCGGCCGAAATTCAGGTGTTTACCCGATGCCATCCACGCGAGCGCCCAAACGCCGTTCCGAAGCCGCGTAGCGCCGAGGGTCTGTCGCGCCGAAGCGCGCCCGCGCATGGGTCATCTTGCGCATCCCGCGGGGGCAATTCGCGAGCAATCGGTGTCACGGGCGCGGCGCAGGCTGTCGCAGCGATGAGCCGGAAAATGCTGCTCGAAACGTGTTTGGCCTTGGCGGCCGCCGTGGTCTCCGTCGGCGGCGTGGGCGTGTTGTCGGCGACCACGCCCGCGCTCGACGCGCGGGCCAAGTGCGCGACGGTCTCCCCCGCCGCCGAGCGCCCTCCGGAGTCGTGCAGCTGCGGGCAACGCGCAGCGGTGTCGCCGATCGACGACGGTGTGCCGACCGCCGTCGTAGGCGGGCCTGGATGCCGAAGCGCCGACGTGGCCGAGGCGCACGCGCCCATCACGGACCCACGCCCCGCGCCCGAAAAGGACCCCAATGACGCGCGCCGCATCGCCCTGCTGGCCGGCCTCCTCGTCGGTGCACGGATCGGTCTGCGCCGGATGCGGCTCTTTCAGTCCCCTACGCCGGGGCAGTGATCCGATCGGACCATCCGCGACGAGCAGTCCGGCAACCGCGGCGCGCGACAGTGTCGCCATTCGAAATCGAGACTCGGAGCACCCGATGATCGCGAAAATACTCACTCGGTCTTGGCGGAGCCCGAAGTCGACCGCGTTCGTCCTCGTGTTGCTCGCCCTGCACGCGACCGGTACGCAGGCCGCTGCGCCCGAACGGCTGGGTCCTGGTGACACGATACGCATCACCGTGTATCAGAACCCGGACCTCAACACGGACGGCCGTATTTCGGAGCGCGGGACGATCATGTTTCCGCTGGTCGGCGAAGTCCCCGTGAGCGGCCAAACGCCGCTCGAGGCGGGCGCCAGCATCGCGAAAAGACTGAAGAGCGGACGTTTCCTCATCGACCCTCAGGTCACCGTGTCGGTCGTCGAGGGCCGCAGCCGGCACGTGTCGGTCCTCGGGCACGTCGCCAAGCCGGGACAGTACGCGCTCGACGGGGTGAGCACGAAAGTCACGGATCTGCTCGCGCTGGCCGGTGGGATCTCGGAAGGCGGCGACGACACGATCGTGCTCCTGCGCGCGAGCAACGGGACGGGCACACAGGAACGGCGCGAGATCGACGTGCAGGCAATGTATCGAAGCGGCGACCTGTCGTCCGACGTCGACCTCCAACCCGGTGACACGTTGTTCGTTCCGAGCGCGCCCGTCTTTTACGTGTACGGCGAGGTCCAACGGCCCGGTGAGTACCGGCTGCACGGGCCGATGACCGTGATGAACGCGCTGTCCGTGGGTGGCGGGCTGAGCCCGCACGGAACGGACAGGAAGCTGCGCATCCATCGTCGGTCCGAAAAGGGCGACCTCAAGGTGCTGGATGCGTCGTTGACGGACCGGATCCAACCCGGCGACATCGTGGAAGTCCGGGAAAGCGTCTTCTAGCGTCGCGAGCTTCCAGCGCGGATCTCACCAGGAGATGAAGAACCGATGACAGCGATGACGGCGAGTGTTTTCCTCTCGGCCTTGAAGGCGCGCTTTCGTGTATTCGTGCTTGCGCTCGGCACGACCGTGATCGCGACGGCCGTAATCAGCGTGCTTCTTCCGAAGGAGTATCGTGCGACCGCGTCGTTGGTCGTCGATCTCAGGGAGGGTCAGTCGCTGGGCGATGATCAGCGCATCACGATCCTGCAACCGTCCGAGCGCCTCGCCTATTTGCAAACCCAGGCGGATATCATCGGCAGCGAGCGTGTGGCGCGAAAGGTCGTCGAGAACCTCCACCTGGCCGACGAACCGAGGCGTCAGCAAGCGTTCGAGCAAACAAAGCCGAAAGGTGGAACCATCGTCGATTGGCTGGCCAAGCGCCTGCTCCACGATCTGGAAGTCAAGACGTCACAGAGCAGCATCATCGAGGTCAGCTTTGCGACATCCGATCCCGGCGAAGCCGCCACCACAGCCAACGCCTTCGCGAAAGCGTACATCGACACGATGGTCGCGCTGCGCGTCGAGCCGATGCAGCACGCGGCCGAATGGTTCCAGGAACAAGTCAAGACGCTGACGGCCGACCTAAAGGCCGCGCAGGACAAGGCGGCCGAGTACCAACGCCGCCGAGGTATCGTGTCGGTCGACGAGAGCCTGGACACGGACCACGCGCAGCTCGCGACTCTGTCGTCGCAGTTGCTCGACGCCGAGCAGAGCGCCCGCGAGACGCGCGGCAAAGAACAGCAGACGCAGCAGGCCGTCGCAGCCGGCAAGCCGGCCGGAGACATCTCCGACGTACAGAAAGACGAAGAGGTTCGACGGCTCTCCCGTGAGCTCGAGGACGGCGAGGCCAAGCTCCTGTCGCTCGCTACGCGCTTGGGCGAGAACCATCCGCAATATCGCCAACAGCTCGCGGAGAACCGACTCCGCCGCAAGACGCTCAACGACAAGATCAAAGAGGTCGTCGCCGCGACCAGCGAATCTCGGCAACGGAGCGAACAGCGCGTACAGGAGCTTGCGAGCGCGGTCCAGGCGCAACGCGCTCGGCTGCTCGCGAATCGCGGGGAGCGTGACGAGCTCGCCGTGCTCACGCGCAACGTCGAGACCGCGCAGTCGGCGTACGACACGGCGATGCAGCGTTTCGTGATCAGCCAAGTCGACAGCCGAGTGACTCAGACGAACGTCGCACTGTTGAACGCCGCGCCCGTGCCGGTGCAGCCGTATCGGCCGAAAATCGCGCTCAATCTCGCGCTCGCCATGATCGTGGGCCTCGTCCTGGGCACCGCGCTCGTGATGTTGCTCGAATCGTCGGATCGGCGCGTGCGCTCGCCGTCCGATTTGGAATTCGCCCGAACGGCGCCTCTGCTCGGCACGCTCGGCACCTGGACACCGTCGCCGCGGCCGTTGCTTCAGGCACCCGGAAGTGCGGGCGCCATCCCCGCGCTCGAGAGCAGCCGGTCATGAGCGCCGTGAGCGACTCGGCGTCGCCCGGGCAGTTCGGCGCGACCGGCGTGCCCCCCGCAGAAGATCGGCGGCTCGGGGCGCTGCTTCGAGCAGAGGGAAAGCTCAGCGCCGGCGAAGTGCAACAGGTCCTCGACATGCAGGAGAGCTGCGGTTACCGCTTCGGCGAAGCCGCGGTCCGGCTGAACCTCATCACCGTCGACGATCTTCGGCGGGCGATGGCGAAACAGTACGACCTGCCGCACCTACTGCCGGACAACGAGCGAATCAGCAGCGAAATCGTGGTCGCGTACGAACCGTTCAACAAGTGCGCGGAGCAGTTTCGGGCATTGCGCACGCAGTTGCTCATTCGCTGGACCAACACGCGCACGCTGCACCGCACGCTCGCGATCGTCGGCGTCGCGCCCGGTGAGGGTCGCACCTACGTTGCCGCGAACCTGGCCGTCGCCTTCGCGCAGCTCGGCGAGCGCACGCTTCTGATCGACGCAGACCTGCGAAGGCCGCGCCTGCACAAGATCTTCGACGTGCCGGATCGCGTGGGTCTGTCGGCGGTGCTCGGCAGGCGCGCGGACCGGACGGCCCTCGTACGCGTTCCGGAGCTTGGGACGCTGACTTTGTTGCCAGCCGGCGCCCCGCCGCCGAATCCGCTCGAGTTGTTGTCGCGCGACACGCTCGGCGCGTTCATAAGCAGCTTGCATCCCGAATTCGACGTGATCTTGCTCGACACGCCGGCCGCGACGACGTGCGCCGACGCGCAGAGCGTTGCGGTACACGCACGCAGCGCCCTCGTCCTCGCGCGCAAGGATCGCACGCCGCTCAAAGACACGACTTGGCTGATCCGAGCTCTCGGCGACTCGGGTGCCCTCACGCTCGGAACCGTCTTCAACTCCCACTGAACGGCTCGCAGAATCGAACTTCCGCACGCCCTATGCTCAGAGCGTTATTCGTTACCAGCTCTCTGACCTACGGAGGCGCCGAGAACAACAGCATTGCGCTGATGAACCGGCTCGCCGATCGCGGCCACGAATGTCACGCCGCGTACATCAAGGACGACCACTCGCTGCTCAATCGGGTTCGTCTGCGCAGTGCGAGTGCCGTTCGTTGCCTCGCTGCGGAGCGTTTCCTCGACACGTCGGCGTTGGCCGAATTGGCCGCGCTCATCGCCAACGTGCAGCCCTCGGTGATCGTCTCGGCGAACCCCTACCCGCTCTTGTACGCCGTCGTGGCAAAAAGTCTGGCGCGGACTCGCCCGCGAATGGTCGTTACCTACCATTCGACGCGGCTGCTCGGACCGAAGGAGCACATTCAAATGCTCTGCTATCGGCCGTTGTTCTGGACGGCCGATTGCGCGATTTTCGTTTGCGAGCGACAGCGCCGCCATTGGGTACGGCGCGGCGTCCTCGCGAAGCGCAATGTCGTGATCCACAACGGCGTCGACATCGACGAGTTCAGCGACGCGAGCACTTTCGAGCAGCGAGCCGCTGTCCGCCGCGGACTCGCCTTCGGGGACTCCGACTTCGTGATCGGCGCCGTCGGCGGCCTGCGCGAAAAGAACAACCAGGTTCAGCTCGTCGATGCCGTGCATAGACTGCGTTCCATCGGGTTGCCGGCACGGGTTCTGCTGATCGGTGATGGTCCGATGCGTCCGCAGATCGAGGCTCGCGCACGGGAGCGCGGTGTGGCGCGAGACGTGGCCATCACGGGCTTCGCTTCGGACGTTCGGCCGTGGGTCACGGCCTGCGACGTCGTCGCCGTCTGTGGCACCACCGAGGCCATGTCACTGGCCGCGCTCGAAGCGATGGCGCTCTCCAGGCCCGTCTTGCATTCCGACGTCGGGAGCGCGGCGGAGATCATCGACGCGGGCTACAACGGTTTTCTCTTCCCGGCGAACGACACAGCCGCGTTCGTTGCGTGCCTCAGGCAATTGGTTGACCCATCCGTCCGCCGAGCCGTCGGCGCTCGCGCACGCGCCGCCGTGGAGAGACGGTTCTCGGAACGCAGGATGATCGAGCGGTACGAGAACCTGCTGATCGATCTCACGACGAGCTCCGACGATCGGCGGACGCCGAATCGTCGCATCATGAGCGCAGGCGGCGCCGCGCCGAGACTGGAGGGTACCAATGGCAACCCCTGAGGCGGTTGCGGCGAATGACGTCGTAGCCGCGGCGGTCGCTAGGAAACCGTCGGTGCTGATCCTTGGACCGGCGCTCGACGCGATGAGCGGCGTGAGCACCCACTTGCGAATGCTCCTCGGGTCGCCGCTCGCCGCGCGGTTCAATCTGCGCCACTTTCAGGTAGGCAGCGAAGGTCGAGCGGAAGGTTTCGCGCGCCGCGTCGCACGAATCCTCGGCAGTCCGTTCGCGCTCGCCGCGGCGGTTCGTGCACAGCACGCGCGAGTCGTGCATCTGAACACGTCGATGAACGGGGCTTTCTGCCGCGATTTCGTCTACGCGGCGGTGGCCAAGCTCTGCGGGGCGCGAGTCCTGTGTCAGATCCATGGCGGCCGGCTGCCCCACGAGGTCTTCCGCGGTAGCCGGACGGTGCAGCGCGCGTTGCGTCGAGCCCTGAAGCTGCCCGACGCCCTCGCCGTGCTCGCGCAGATCGAGCTCGAGGCCTACCGCAAGCTGGTCCCGAACCAAAAGGTGGTGGTCGCGGCCAACGCCGTCGAATACCCCGTGGACGCGGCGCCCGCGCGGGACCGCCTCGGCGGCAAGGTCGACGAGCCTCTCGAGCTCATCTTCGTCGGCCGTCTGACGAGGGAGAAAGGGTTGTACGAGCTCCTGCATGGCCTCGTGACGCTGCGCGCGCGCGGCACGCGCGCGATCCTCCTGCTCGCGGGCAGCGGCCCAGAGGAGTCTCGCCTGCGGCGACTCGCGGCGGAGCTCGGGCTCGAGAAGGCCGTCGCCTTTCTGGGGCCGATCTTCGGCGACGAGAAAGCACGGCTCCTCGCGGCGGCGGACATATTCGTGCTACCGAGCTACAGCGAGGGGCTGCCCTTCGCCCTGCTCGAGGCGATGGCGATGGGTGTGCCCGTTGTCGCGAGCGACGTCGGAGCGATTCGCGACGTCGTGATCGACGGCGTGCACGGGCTGCTGATTGCGCCTCGCCAGACTGCGGCGATCGCCGATGCGATCGAGAAGCTCGCGGCGGACAGGCACCGCCTCGCGAGGATGGGCGCGGCCTGCCGTGCGCGCATCGTGAGCGGATACTCGGTCGAGCACCTCGTGCGCGACTTCGGCGGCTTGTATTCGACTCTCTGCGCTGACACGCCGCAGCATCCACAGATCGGAACGAATCGGCAGGTCATCTAGGGTGTGCGGTCTCGCTGGATGGGTCGCCAACGGGGACGGCCCGTCGTCGGGCTCGCTCGATGAGATGCTGAGCGCCATGGCGCATCGCGGACCCGACGACTCCGGCAGCACGTTGCTTCCTTGCGCGCATTCAACACGCACCGTGGCGCTAGGGCATCGGCGTCTCGCGATCATCGACCCCGCGGGCGCACGCCAGCCGATGGCCGCGGGAGAGGCCGGTTTGGCCTTGGTGTTTAACGGGGAGATCTACAACTTCCGTGAATTGCGCGAAGAGCTACGCCGTCACGGCCATCGCTTCGCGCTGGAATCCGACACGGAAGTGCTGCTGCGCGCCTATCAACACTGGGGCAACGACGTGGTCTCGCACCTGCGGGGCATGTTCGCCTTCGCGATCTGGGATGCGCACAACGAGCGCCTGTTCTTGGCTCGCGACCGCTTCGGAGAAAAACCGCTGTTCCTTTACGAGCACGGCTCGGATCTGTATTTCGCGTCCGAGATCAAGGCGCTTCTCCGCCTGCCGTTCGTCAAGACGACCGTGAACTTGAAGGCCGTCTGGGACTATCTGGCCTACCGCTACGTTCCGGGGCCCGCGACGCTTTTCGACGGCATTCGCAAGCTGATGCCGGCGACGGCCGCGGAGTGGACCGATGGTCGACTCACCGAATGGCGTTACTGGACGCCGCCCGACGGCGAGCAGCGACGCCCTTCGCTCGCGGTCGGCGAACCGGTCGCCGAGTTCCTCACGCGGCTCGAGGAAGCCGTCAAGCTGCAGATGGTCAGCGACGTGCCGTTCGGGGCGTTTCTTTCGGGCGGCATCGACTCATCCGTGGTCGTGGCCTTGATGAGCCGGCACACCTCGACCGTCAACACGTTCTCGGCCGGCTTCGCGGAAGACGCCTATAACGAGCGCTCGTACGCGCTCGACGTCGCGCGCCGCTACGGGACCAACCACCACGAGACCGTCGTGTCCCCTCACGACGTGACCGATCGCCTTTCGGCGCTCGTCGCGCAGCGCGACGCGCCGGTCACCGAGCCGTCCGACGTTGCGATCAGCATGCTCGCTCAAGAAGCCGCGCGGAGCGTCAAGATGGTCTTGACGGGCGAAGGCAGCGACGAGGTGCTCGGTGGCTACCCGAAGCACGTCTCCGAGCGTTTCGCGTCGGCTTACCAGTGCCTCCCGAGCGTCGTCCGTAACGGGCTCGTCCAGCCGCTCGTGCGCGCGTTGCCGCAGGAATATAGGCGCGTGAAGACGGCCGTCGCGAGCCTGAACACGACGGATTCGCGAGAGCGAATGGTCCGCTGGTTCGGCGCGCTCGACGCCCGCGAGCGCGACCGGCTCGCGGTCTTGCCGCGGGTCAACGGCGGCCTGCACGGGGTCGAGTTCGACGCGGATCCGCGCGTGGGCGCGCTGCGCCGCACGCTCTACTTCGATCAAACGAGCTGGCTGCCGGACAACCTCCTCGAGCGTGCGGATCGCATGACGATGGCCGCCTCGATCGAGGCGCGCCTGCCGTTCCTCGATCATCGGCTCGTCGAGTTCGTCGCTTCCCTGCCCGACCGTTACCGCGTGCGCCGCTTGCGGGGCAAGTGGATTCTGCGCGAGGCCGCTCGCCACCTGCTGCCGAGCGAGATCCTGCGGCGGCCGAAGATCGGCTTTCGAGTCCCCGTCGGCGAATGGTTTCGAGGTCACCTGCGAGATTACCTCTGCGAGCACCTGCGAGCCGCGTCGTCGCACACGAGGGCGTACTACGACACGCACGCGCTCGACGAAACGCTCGACGAGCACCTCACGGGAAGGCAGAACCACGAGAAGCTGCTCTGGGCGCTGCTCAATCTAGAGCTCTGGCACCGGCGCTATGCATGACGTCGAAGCGCACGGTGCGCCGGAAGGTCTCGGGCGCGAACGTACCGGCGCAATGGAGGCCGCCCGCTGGTACCTCAATCGATTGCGTTGCATGACGCCGGCGGAGATTTCGCACCGGATCGTTCGCACGTTGAGCACGTTGGTCGAGCAGCGCCTGACGCGGGTCAACGACGCGCACGAGGCTCCCAACCTGCATCGCTCGGCCCACCCATGGGTTCACTCCGACGCCCTCGTGGACCGCGAGCGATACATCGCAGCCGCGAATCGGCTGCTCGGCGGGAAGCACGACGTCTTCTCCTTGCGCGGCGTCGACCTCGGCTCTCCGCCGCGCTGGAATCGGGATCCCAAAACCGGCATCGAAGGCCCGCGCACCTACGGCATGCGCCTGAACTACCGCGATCCGAAGTTGGTCGGCCACATCCGCTACGTCTGGGAACCCAACCGCCACTTCCACCTCGTCACGCTCGCGCAAGCCTATGCTCTCTGCCACGACGTCCGCTATTTCGCGCTCATTCAACGACACCTCGAGAGTTGGATCGAGGCGTGTCCGTGCGGCATCGGGCCGAATTGGTCGAGCACGCTCGAGCCTGCGCTTCGGCTCGTCAACTGGTCGATCGCGTGGCAACTGCTCGGCGGCGCGCAATCGCAGCCGTTCGCGGAGCCCGACGGCGCTCGGCTCCGTGCGCACTGGCTCGAGTCGATACACCAACACGCGCGCTTCGTGCGCAGACACTTCTCGTCGTACTCGTCGGCCAACAATCACTTGATTGGCGAGGCGGCCGGACTCTTCATCGCGGCGCTCACCTGGCCCTATTGGTCCGACTGCGCGGCTTGGGCGAACGACGCGGCCGCGGTGCTCGAGCGCGAGGTTCAACGGCAAAACTACGGCGACGGCGTCAACCGCGAGCAGTCCGTCGCCTATCAACAGTTCGAGCTCGACCTGCTGCTGCTCGCCTGGAAGGCGGGCGAGGCGAACGGAAGGAGCTTCTCGGCGGAATATCGGTCGCGCATCGAAAGGATGATCGAATACCTCGCGTCGCTGATGGACAGCGGCGGGCATGTGCCGATGATCGGTGATTCCGACGACGGGTTCGCCGTGCGCCTGTCGCAGGAGCCCGCGTTTTGCTCGTACCGGTCGTTGCTGGCCGCGGCGGCCCTGCTGTTCGGCCGGGCGGACTTCAAGGCCAAGGCGCTGGCGCTGGACGACAAAACGCGCTGGCTCTTCGGCCCCGATGCGGACGCCTCGTTCGCCGACCTGGACTCCGGCGGCGGCGTCGACTTCACGCCGCGCCGCGCGTTCGCCGACGGCGGCTACTACATTCTCGGCTGCGACCTCGAGACCGCACGCGAGATCCGTGTCGTCGCCGACGCCGGGCCGCTCGGCTACGGGGCGCTTGCGGCGCACGGTCACGCCGATGCGCTCGCGATCACGCTGTCGGTCGGCGGCCACGAGATCCTCGTAGACCCCGGAACGTTCATCTATCAGGGGAATCGGGCGTGGCGCGACTACTTTCGCGGCACGGCCGCGCACAACACCGTCCGCGTGGACGGGCTCGATCAATCTCAGTCAGGGGGCGAGTTTCTGTGGTTGAAGAAGGCCAATGCGGCCTGTAGTCATTGGCACGCGTCCGCGGAGCGCGACGAGTTCGAAGGTTGGCACGACGGCTACACGCGCCTGCGCGACCCGGTCGTGCACCGGCGCAGAGTCACGCTGGACAAGCGCGCGAGACGCATTCTGATCGCCGACAGGCTGTCGATGCAGGGAACGCATCTCGTCGAGATCTTCTTCCATTGCAGCGAGCTATGCCTCGCGACACCGCGCGAGCGCGGGTTCGATCTACAGCACTCATCGTTGGCGCGGCCGATACGCCTCGTGCTGCCGCGCGATCCGGGTGCCGAGACGTTCGTCCGAAATGGCAGCCTCGCGCCGATCTCGGGTTGGATATCGAGAGCCTTCGACGACAAGCGGCCATCGCCGACGATCGTCTGGCGCGCGCGCATTTCCGCCAGCACCGTCCTCGTCACCGAGCTTCGGTGTTGATCCCAATGGACTAGCCCGGCCCGTTCGAACCGCGAAAATCTCCACGATGACGCTCTCTATGCTGTGCTCGCGACTCGAAACGAGGCGTACGGTTCCTCACGCCAAAATGCGGACTAGGGAATGTTCATGAGAATCGCGGTCGTCGGGCTCGGTTACGTTGGGTCGGTCGTCGCCGGCTGCTTGGCGAAGCAAGGTCACAACGTCATCGGCGTCGACGTCGACCGTAGCAAGGTCGATCGGCTCAATGCCGGACGCGCACCGATCGTCGAGCCGGACATCGACGTGATCGTGGCGGAGGAAGTCGCCGCCGGCCGTTTGTCGGCCGTGTCGAGCGCCGCCGAGGCGGTCGAGAAGAGCGACGTCGCGCTCATTTGTGTCGGCACACCGGGACGCGCCAACGGTGACATCGATCTGACCTACATCCGCCGCGTATGCGAAGAAATCGGCTCGTCGCTGCGCTCGCCTTCCGGCGCACCGCTGATCGTCGTTCGCAGCACGGTGCTGCCCGGCACGACGCGGCAAATCGTGACGCCGACGCTGGAAGCCGTCTCGGGCAACCGAGCCGGCGTGGACTTCGGCGTGTGCTTCAATCCCGAGTTCCTCCGCGAAGGCACCGCCGTGCACGACTTCTTCAACCCGCCGAAGACGGTGATCGGCGAGCTCAACCGCGCCAGCGGCGACGTCTTGGCGTCGCTGTACTCCAACATCGACGCGCCGCTGATCCGGACGGACCTCGAAACGGCCGAGATGATCAAGTACACGGACAATGCCTGGCATGCGCTGAAGATCGGTTTCGCCAACGAGATCGGCAATATCTGTAAAGGGCTGGCGATCGACAGCCATCAGCTCATGAACCATTTCTGCCAAGATCGCAAGCTGAATCTCTCGCCGAGCTACTTGAAGCCCGGCTTCGCCTTCGGCGGCCTGTGCTTGCCGAAGGACCTGCGCGCGTTGCTGAAGCGCGCGAGCACGCTCGACCTGTCGCTGCCGATACTCCAGGCGATCCTGCCGAGCAACGAGCAACAACTCGCGCGCGGCGTACGAGCGGTGATCGACGCCGGCCACAGGCGCGTCGGCATCCTCGGACTCAGCTTCAAGGCAGGCACCGACGACTTGCGCGAGAGCCCGGTCGTCGAGCTCGCCGAGCGCCTCATCGGCAAGGGCTTCGACCTGCGCATCTACGACCGGAACGTCACGCTCGCGAAGGTCACCGGAACCAACCGCGACTACCTCTTGAACCGCATCCCGCACATCGGCAGCCTCCTCGTGCCGAGCGTGGACGACGTTCTGGATCACGCCGACACGATCGTGATCGGCAACGCCGATCCGGAGTTCGAGAATCTGCCGGGAGAGGCGACGGACGGCCGACTCGTGATCGACCTGGTTCGCGTCAGGAACACGCGCACGGTGATCGGCGAGTACGAGGGCATCTGCTGGTGATCTTTCGCCGCCGAGATTCGCACCGCAAGGGCGTGCTGATTCTCGTCGAGAATCTCGCCGTGCCGTTCGATCGGCGCGTATGGCAAGAGGCGTGCACGCTGCGCGACGCGGGTTACACGGTATCGGTCATCGGACCGACCGGAGCGCCGCCTTACGACGGCCGCTTCGAGGTCCGCGACGGAATCCACCTCTACCGCTACCCGCTCGTGGAAGCCTCCACGGCGGCCGGCTACCTTCGAGAATACGCGACCGCCCTGTTCTGGACGCTCGTGCTCTCGATCAAGATCTGGGCAACGCGCGGGTTCGACGCGATCCACGCGTGCAACCCTCCCGATCTGTTTTTCGCGGTCGCGGCCCCGTACAAGCTCTTAGGGAAGAAGTTCGTCTTCGACCATCACGACATCAATCCCGAGCTCTACGAAGCGAAGTTCGGCCGGCGGGACCTGTACCATCGGCTGCTGCTGACGCTCGAGCGATTGAGCTTCTTCTTCGCCGACGTCTCGATCGCGACGAACGACTCGTATCGGCGGATCGCGATCCGCCGCGGACGGATGCCGCCATCGCGCGTGTTCGTCGTGCGCAGCGGCCCGAGCGTGAAGCGCATGAGAGTCGCCGCGGCGGACCCGAGCCTGAAGCATGGCCGTCGCTTTCTCGTGGGTTACGTCGGCGTCATGGGTCGGCAGGAAGGCATCGACTGCCTGCTCAGGGCCGCGCGCCACATCATTCACGATCTCGGCCGGCACGACATTCACTTCACCCTCGTGGGCGGCGGGACGGCGCTTGCAGACATGAAGGAGCTCGCGAAGCAACTCAAGATCGACTCGCACGTGACCTTCACCGGTCGAGTTCCCGACGCCGAGCTGCTCGCGGTCCTGAACACGGCCGACGTGTGCGTGAATCCCGACCGAGCAAACGCGATGAACGACCTGTCGACGATGAACAAGATCATGGAGTACATGGCGCTCGGCAAACCGATCGTGCAGTTCGACCTCACCGAAGGTCGCTACTCCGCCCGAGCGGCCTCGCTCTACGCCCGCCGCAACGACATCCGCGACTTCGCGGCGAAGATCGTCGCGTTGCTGGACGACCCGGCCCAACGGGCCCGAATGGGTGAATTCGGGCGCCGGCGATTCTTGCACGAGCTCGAATGGACGCATCAGGCCGATCGCCTGCTCTGCGCGTACGAAACGTTATGGCAACCGCATGCGGCGCAACACAATGAAACTCCTGCCACTTGACCGCACCGATTTGATCGAGCTCGTCGCCGGGTGGCTCACCGCCAAGGAAAACCACCAGTGGCTCGACTTCGGCAACGGCCGGCAGACGATTACGCCGGCGCTGCTCAAGATCATGGCCCAGCGCGAAACGCATTTCCTGCGCGCGTACACCGACGACGCGGGTGCCCCGATCGGCATCGCGGGTCTGAATAGCGTGGACCTTCGCTCGCACACCGCAACGTTGTGGGGCGTGACCGGGGACAAGTCCTTTCGGTGCCGCGGTTACGCGACTCGCGCGGCTTTCAAGTTCCTCACTTTGGCGTTCCGCGAGCTCGGCCTGCACGCGATCAATACGTGGATCGTCGACGGCAACCCGTCGCGCCGGCTGATCGAGCGGGTCAACTTTCGTTTCATCGGCCGCCAGCGGCAATGTCACTACATCGACGGAGAGTGCCGCGATCGGTTGCTGTA
>Ga0134079_10000059_pt1 | contig 24469 bp, 19 predicted proteins | sample 15_taG_2_FD_119770 | JGI IMG/M metagenome (GOLD analysis project Ga0134079, IMG submission 119770) | Grasslands soil microbial communities from the Angelo Coastal Reserve, California, USA - 15_D_Rain_40cm_2_09182015 | ecosystem: Environmental > Terrestrial > Soil > Grasslands ...
ATCGCGAGCAGGTCTACGTGTTCACTCATAACGGAGTGCCTCGACGGGATCGAGCTTCGCCGCCCGCGCCGCGGGCGCGATGCCGAACACGAGCCCGACGAGAATCGACGCGGCCGTGGCGATCGCGGCGGGCACGACGGGAATCGTGGTGTTGAACGCGAGCAGCCGCTTCAACACCTCACCGACACCTATCCCTAACGCAATGCCGATGATGCCTCCCAGCAGCGTCAGCGTAGCCGCTTCGACCAGGAATTGCCACAGAATGGCGCGCCGCGTGGCGCCCAGCGCTTTGCGCAGCCCGATCTCCCGCGTTCGGCTCGTCACCGACACCATCATGATCGCCATGACTCCGATGCCTCCGACCATCAGCGCGATACTGGAGAGCACGAGCATCACGAAGAAGAATGCAAACGTCAGACTGTCGAAAATACTCAAGACCTGGTCGGATGTGAGCAGGTCAAACGTATTGGCGTCGCCGACGCGCAGGCCGCGCAGGCGCCGCAGCGTCACGGTTGCGGCATCCATCGCGCGGCTCACGCTGACCTCGGGCTTCGGCTTCACCAGAATAATCAAGCTGTTCCACTCGTCGATGATGAAACTGCGGCGCGCCGATTCGAACGGTACCACCGCGGCGATCTCGGGCGTCCCGGGCACCTCGAAGATATTCGTGGGGCGCTGCCAGACCCCGATCACCTTGAACGGATTGCCGCCGATCCGGATGACGCGTCCGAGCGGATTGACGGCCCCGAACAGCCGATCGATGGTGCGTTGCTCGACGATCGCGATCGGCGCACCGCTGCGCAGCTCGGCCGCGGTGAACGAGCGGCCGGAGGAGATACCGCCGCCCAGAATCTCCATGAACCGGTCATCGGCGCCGAACACGCCCAGGATGCGCGTGTGATTGCCGCCGTACTCGAACCGTTGGAAGACCTGCGTCCAGATCGCCGCATAGTGGATTTCGGGCAGACGCGAGATCGCCTCGGCGTCCTGCGGCAGCAGTTTCGGCCGGATCCGGACTTCGCGCGGCACCGCGTCGGGGTTCACACCGGTCGTGGAGAAATAGCGGAGTACGCGGAACGTCGTCGGCCCCACGACCTCTAGCGTATTGACGATCTGCTCGCGGAATCCGGCGACGATCGAGGCCATCGCCATGACGGTGGCGATGCCGATCACGACGCCGAGCACCGTGAGGGCCGAGCGCAGCTTGTTGGCGCGCAGCTGGTCGATGGCGATGCGCCAACCTTCGCGGACCGAGTGGAGCTGCATCTATTCTTGGCGGAGCGCCTCGATCGGATCGAGGCCCGAGGCGCGATGCGCGGGATACACGCCGAACGCGACACCCACGACGATGCCGAGCAGCAGCGCAATGCCGATGGACCAGCCCGTGACGCGCGCCGGCAGTGGTGATAAGACCTGCACCAGTCCGGCAAGGCCGGCGCCCACCACGAGGCCCGCGATGCCGCCGAGGACCGACAACGTGAGTGCCTCGGCAAAAAACTGGCGTCGGATGTCGCGGCGCGCGGCGCCGAGCGCCTTGCGAATGCCGATCTCGCGGGTGCGCTCGGTGACGCTCATGAGCATGATGTTCATGATCACGATGCCGCCGACGACGATGCCGATGACCACGACGGCAGGAACGACGGTGAAGATGACCCGCGTGAGCTTGGCCCAGAACGCGATCAACCCTTCGCCGGTGTCGATGGTGAAATCGTTGTCCGCCCCCGGGCGCAGCCGGTGCGCGATGCGCATGGCCTCCTCGGCACGCACCATCGCCGGCGCGACGCCCTCGGCCGTGGACATCTTCACCGAAATCACCATCGTCTGGCGGCGGCCATACATGGATTCGAACGTGGATAGCGGCAGCATGACGAACCCGTCCCACGATTGCCCCAGGACCGTCCCCTTCTTCGCGATGACGCCTTTCACGGCGAGCTGGATACCGCGGACCCGGATCGTGCTGCCGATCGCCGCCTCCACATTCCCGAACAGTTTTTCGGCGACATCGTAACCGAGCACGGCGACGTAGCGCCGCTGCTGGAGGTCGATGTCGCTGAGTGGCTCTCCGGCGGCGAACGTGTAGTCTTGCACGACCACGTACGGCGCCGTGACGCCGAAGACGAAGACGTCACCGGTCGTGCGGTTGCGCCATTGCACGTCCGCCATCGGTGTCGGCCAGCCCGACTGGAGCGCGACGGCTTCGGCATCGGGGACGGCACGCTGAATGAAGTCGACGTCCTCCGGCGCGATGATCGGCCGGCGCTGGATTTGTTTCCACGCCTCGTCGTCGATGAATCCCACCTGGATGGGATCGCGGCGGACCTGGAACGCGTTGACGCCCACGATCGCGCCCGCCAGCCGTTCGCGCACGTAGGCATTCATTCCCTGGATGACGGCGACGACGGCCACGAGGAAGGCGACGGACACGATGATGCCGAGCAGCGTAAAGAACGACCGCAGCTTGTGGCTCCACACTGTCTGGAGAGCGAGGCGCAGCGCTTCGTAGAGCGGCATGGCACTCAAAAATAGGCGGCAACAGGCGGCAATGGGCGGCAACAGCACCACCGTGGCCGCCTGATGCCGTCTATTGCCGCCCTATTCGTACCGGAGTGCTTCGACCGGATCCAGCCGCGCCGCCCGGCTCGCCGGGTACAAACCGAACCCAATGCCGGTCAGCGCCGACGCGAGCAACGCGACCACGACAGACCAGAGCGGCACGTTCGCCGGGATGGGTGTGATGGCCGAGATGAGCAGCGCGAGGAGGCCACCGCCCAGCATTCCAACGGCGCCGCCCACGAGCGTCAATGTGGACGCTTCAACCAGGAATTGCCATAGAATCGCGCGGCGTGTCGCGCCCAGTGCCTTGCGCACGCCGATCTCGCGAGTGCGCTCGGTCACCGAGATCATCATGATCGCCACGACGCCTACGCCACCGACCATCAAGCCGATCGAGGATAGCACCAGCATGACGAGGAAGAACATCCCGGTCACCTGGTTCCAGGAATCGAGCAGCTTGTCCTGCGTGACGATCGAGAAACTATTCTCCTGGCCGGGCTTGAGGCCGCGGAGCGAGCGCAGCGTCGCTACGACTTCGTCCATCGACTCCTGCTGGGTGTAGCCCGGCGCCGGCGAGACCGCGAGCCGCATCCAGCCCTTGAAATACGGCACGCTTTTCACAAACGCGCCGTGCGGCATGTACACATTGGGCGGCGCGGCACCGCTGAACAGACTGGGCGGCTGCGTGTACACGCCGATGATGATAAACGGCGCACCGGCGATGTGGATCGTTTGGCCGATGGGATCACGGCCGCGAAATAGCTGATCCTCGAGCTTGCGGTTGACGACGGCCACGGCGTTGTTGGAGAGATCCTCGATTCGCGTGAAGGTGCGCCCCGGGTAAACGTCGCCGCCGTTCACCTCGACCCATTCCGCCGACACCCCGGAGATCTGCACCGATTCGAGCCGCCGGTCCGCGAATTCCACGGTGGCGGAGCTTTCCTCGCGGCGCGTCACGAATCGCACCGACGGCAACACCCGGATGCGGTCGGCTTCCAGATCGTTGATGGCCGGATTGCGCCGCCAGGGACTCGTGTCGTCGGAGCCGTCCGAGACGTTCACGCCCGCCTGGAAGAAGCGCCACACGAGAAACGTCCGCGGCGCAATCGATTCGAATACGTTCGAGACGCTCTTGTTGATGCCGCTGATCATCGCGGCCATGAGCATCACGACCATCACACCGATCGCGATGCCGAGGATGGTCAGCGCCGCGCGCGCCTTGCTGGTGCGCAGCGATTCGAGCGCGATGCCGACGCCTTCGAACAGTCCGGTCACGTCTCGACTCGCAGCGCCGCGATGGGATCGAGCCGCGCGGCGCGCGTCGCGGGATAGACGCCGGCCACGATTCCCACGCCGGCGCCCAGCACGACGCCGACCGCGACGGACCAGGGCGCGACGGCGGCGGGCAGCGGCGTCAGCGCGGCGACCGCGGCCGCCATCGCGATCCCGGTGGCCACGCCGGCCGCGGCCCCGACCGTGGCGAGCGTGACGGTTTCGACGAGGAACTGCCGCAAGATGTCGCTCCGCCGCGCGCCGAGCGATTTGCGGATGCCGATCTCGCGCGTCCGCTCCGCGACAGCCATCAGCATGATGTTCATGATGACGATCCCGCCGACGACGACCGATACGCCGACGAGCCCGGGCAACGCGTAGAACAGGATCGTGCTGATCTTGCCCCAGAAATCGAGGACCTCGTCCGCAGTCTCGAGCGCGAAGTCATCGGGTTGCCGCGGCCGCAGGTGGCGCCGGCTCCGCATGACGGCCTCGGCCTGGGACAGCGCCTCGCGCATCTCCGTCTGCGTGTTGGCCTTCACGGCCAGCGCGTCCACGACCCGCGGTGGATTCACGTACCGCTTGAGGGGGGCGCTGGCCGGCGCCACCACGAACTTGTCGAGCGACAGGCCGAACAGGTTGCCCTGCTTCTCGACCACGCCGATCACGCGGTAGGGGATGTCGAACACCTTCACCGCGCGCCCGATCGGGTCCTGGCCCTCGAACAGCTTGTCGGCCAGGTCGTGTCCGAGCACGAGAACCGGAACGCCGGCCTGGACCTCCTGCGCGGTGAACGCGCGCCCCTGCTCGATCACCAGGGAGCGAATGTCGAAGTAGAGCTCGGTCGCCGCCGTGACCTGGATGTCCTTGGCGGTGCGCCTGCCGGCGGTGAGCGTGCCGCGCGTGCTCGACTCCCACGCGGCGAGCACGGGGACCGTCACGCCGTGCATCACCGCCTGCGCGTCTTCGTACGAGACGCGCGGGCGCCGCATCCAGGACCGCCACATCGAGTCCGTGACATTGCCGAGCGCGACGTCGGGAAACTGCCGGACGCGAAACGTGTTCACGCCGAGAATGGTGCCGGCGAATTTGTCGGTCATGTAGCGGTTCATGCCTTCCACCACCGACACCACGGCGATGAGGAACATCACGCCGATGAAGACGCCAATGATGGAGAAGCCGCTCTTGAGCTTCTGCGCGCGGATTGTTTGGAACGCGAGCCGAACGGCGTCGAGAAAGGACACCGCTACTCGTAGCGCAGCGCTTCTACCGGATCGAGACGGGCCGCTTTGCTCGCGGGGTAAATGCCGAACAGCAGCCCGGTCACGGCGGCCGCCGTCAGCGCGGTGATGATCGAGGCGATCGGCACGTAGGCGGGCACCGGGGTGAAGTTGTGCAGCACGATCGCGATGCCCCAGCCGATGAACATGCCGATGATGCCGCCGACCAGCGTCAGCGTCGCGGCCTCGACGAGGAATTGCCACATCACTTCCCGGCGCGTCGCGCCGAGCGCCTTGCGGACGCCGATCTCGCGCGTCCGCTCGGTCACCGAGATCATCATGATCGCGACGACACCGATGCCGCCGACCATCAGTCCCACCATCGAGAGGGCCCACATCAGCATGCGGGCGACCTTGGTGAAGCTGTTGATGGCCTGGACGTATACTTCCTGGGTGACGGCATCGAAGTTGTTCTTCTGCCCTGGCCGCAGCCCGCGCATCGTGCGCATCGCCATGGTGACGTCGTCGATCGCGCGCTCGGTGGTGACGGAGTCCTGCGGCACGACGAACATGTCCATCCAGCCGGGCCAGTACTTCAGGTCCTTCTGGAAGGTGCCGTGCGGCATCATGACCTCCGGCTGGTCGCCGTCGCCGAACAGCCGGGGCGGGGGATTGTAGATCCCCACCACGTCGTAGGGCAGGCCGCCGATCTTGATGCGGCGGTTCATGGGATCACGCTGGCCGAACAGGTTTTCCGCCAGCTTGCTGTTGATGACCGCCACGTGCGCGTTGGACGCGTCTTCGAGCTGCGTGAACGGACGACCGGGGTCGACGGTCCCGCCTTCGATCTTCGGCCAGTCGGCGTTGCGTCCGCGGATCCCGATCGCGGCCATGCGACGGCCTTCGAATTCGATGTCGGCGTTCGTGTACTCGTCGACCACCACGAACGCGACGGTGGGGAGGAGGGCGAGCCGGTTCGCCTCGTCCACGGTGATCGGGGGGCGGCGGCGCCACGGATTGGGGTCCTCCGGGTCCTCGTCGTTCTGGCCACCCCAGTAGCGGCCTACCCAAAACGTCTTGGGCCCGAGCGACGCGAGCATGTCCGAGATGCCCTTGTTGAAGCCGCTGATCAGCGCCCCGATGACCATCACGACCGTCACGCCGATGGCCACGCCCAGAATCGTGAGTGCCGCGCGCATCTTGTGGGCGCGCAGCGAGCTGAGGGCGATGCCGACGCCTTCAAAGAGTGCGGTCACAGGTCACTCCTGCCGCAATGCGGTGATCGGATCGAGCCGCGCGGCCCGGCTCGCCGGGTAGACGCCGGCGACGATGCCGACACCGGCCCCCATGACGACGCCGAGCACAACGGACGCCGGCGAGACGCTGGCAGGCAATGGGGAGAGCGCGTTGATCACGAAGGTCAGGCCGATCCCGGCGACGATCCCAAACGTGGCGCCCACCGTCGCAATCGTCGTGGACTCGGCCAGGAACTGACGAAGCACATCGGCGCGGCGGGCGCCGAGCGATTTCCGCAGCCCGATTTCGCGCGTCCGCTCGGCGACGGCCATGAGCATGATGTTCATGATCACGATCCCGCCGATGACGAGCGACACGATCACGATGCCCGGAATCACCGTGACCAGAATGCGGCTGATGCCCGCCCAGAAACGCTGCACGCCCTCGGAGGTGTCGAGCACGAAGTTGTTGTCCTGCTTGGGCCGGAGGTGCCGGCGGCTCCGCATGATGCCTTCGGCCTGGGCGATCGCCTCGCGCATCTCGAGGTCGGAGTTCGCCTTCACCAGGAACGCGTCGAGAATCCCCGGCGGATTCACGAGGTTCTGCGCCGGCGACAGCGCCGGCACGACCACGAAGCGGTCGAGCGGGAATCCGAGGATGCTGCCTTGATGCTCCACGACGCCGATGACGCGGTAGGGGACGCCGCCGATCCGCACGCTCTTCCCGATCGGTGTGCGATCGGAGAACAAGCGCTTGGCCACGGCCTCGCCCAGCACCGCCACCGGCGCTCCCGAGCGGTTCTCCTCGCCCGTGAACGGCCGGCCGATCGCGATGTTCAGGTTCTTGATGTCGAAGTACCGCTCACTCGCCGTGGTGAGATCGATGTCCCGCGCTTCCTTATTCCCGAAGGACACCGTGACCTGGTCGCTCGACTGCCACGCGGTGACCACGGGAATGGTGAGCCCGGCGCTGATCGCTTCCGCATCGCTGAACCGGATGCGCGGTCGCCGCGCCCAGGCGCGCCAGACCGAGTCCGGGACGTTGGGAGTAAACATCGGGCGGCGGCGCAGCTGAAATGTGTTCACGCCGTACAGCGTCTGGGCGAACTTCTCGGTCATGTAGCGGTTGACCCCGTTCGCGATCCCCCACGCGGCGATCAAGGATGCAACGCCGACGAAGACGCCCAGCAGTGAGAACCCGCTCTTGAGCTTTTGCGCGCGGAGTGTTTGCAGCGCCATCCGCACCGCTTCGAAAAACGGCACGCTACGCTGCCTGAGCCTGGTCGGTCGCGACGACCCCGTCGCGCAACGTGATCACCCGCGCGGCATGCGCGGCGATGTCGTGCTCGTGCGTGACCATGACCACCGTCTGTCCCTGGTGATGCAGCTCGGCGAAGACGCCCATGATTTCGGTGCTCGTCGTCGAATCGAGGTTGCCGGTCGGCTCGTCCGCCAGGAGGATGCTCGGCTCGTTCACGAGCGCCCGCGCGATGGCGACGCGCTGGCGCTGGCCGCCCGACAGCTCGTTCGGCTTGTGGTCCATGCGGTTCCCGAGACCCACGCGCTCGAGCGCGTGCACGGCCCGTTCACGCCGGCTCCGGCCCGACATGCCGGCATAGATCAGCGGCAGCTCGACGTTGTGCAGCGCGTCGGCGCGCGGCAGCAGATTGAACGTCTGGAACACGAACCCGATCTCCTTGTTGCGGATCCGGGCGAGCTCGTCATCGACCAGATCGCTCACCTTCTGGCCGTTCAGCCAGTATTCGCCGCTGGTGGGCGTATCGAGGCAGCCGATGAGGTTCATCAGGGTCGATTTGCCCGACCCGGATGGTCCCATGACCGCCACGTACTCGTTCTGCTGGATTTGCACGCTCACGCCGCGGAGCGCGCGCACGAGCTCGGAGCCCATGTCGTATTCGCGCGTCAGCTTGTGCGCCAGGATGATGACGTCGGGACGCGGCGTGTCACCCGTGCGAAACAGCTGGACGTTGGTCATGAGCGGCGCCGAGCCGTCGTGTCGCTCGATTCCTTGCTGGGCCGCACGTGCGCGCCTTCCTTGAGATCGCGGATCGCCTGATACGGCCCGGCCACGATCGTGTCACCCTGGTGCACGCCATCGACCACTTCGAAGTGCTCCTCACCCGCGATCCCCACCTTCACGGCGTGGAACGTGGCGACGCCGTTGTGGACCAGGAACACGCCCTCCGCTTCCTTCTTATTGGCGCCGCCCGCTCCCTTGTGACTCGTATCACTGGGGGTGCGGGGGGGGGTGGCGGCCTCCGCTTGACCGCGGGCCGGCCGCTGTTCGGTCGAGACTGGCGTATTCTCACGCACCGTGAGCGCGATGATTGGAATCGCCAGCGCCTGCTTGCGCGTGTCGGTTACGATCCGCGCCGTCGCGGACAAATCGGGCCGCACCTCGGCGGGCGGATTGGAGAGCGTGATTTCGACTTCGTAGTCGACGGCACGATCACTCTGCGCGCCCGCGACGGCCGATGCCCCCGTCAGGATCGCGCTGTTGGAAACCTTGGTGACGCGGCCGACAAACGTGGTGTCGGGGAACGCGTCGATCGTCACTTCCACCGAGTCGCCCAGGTGGAGCCGGACGACGTCGGTCTCATCGACCTGCACTTTGGTCTGAATGACCGAGAGATCCGAGATCGTGAGCAGCAAACCGGTCTCACGCGAGAACGTGCCCGGCACAGCGACCTCGCCCTCTTCGACGGCGAGACGAGTGACCCGGCCCGCCATCGGGGCGACGAGGTGCGTCTTGGCGAGCTGATCGCGCGCTTCCTGGAGGCCGGCGCGCGACTGTTCCACGAGATGCTGCGACGCGGTCAGGTTGGCGTCGGCGATATCGGATGCCGTTTGGGCCTGCTCGAGCTGTTCCTGTGAGATCAGGTTCGGGTTCTGCTCGTGCAGCTCCTTGGTCCGCGTCAGCGCGCGCGCCGATTGGTCGCGTGTGGCGCGCGCCTGCACGGCGCCGGCTTCAGCCTGCGACATCGCCGCCTGAGCCCGCTGCAGGTTCGCCTGATAGATCGTGGGATCGATCTGCAGCAGGAATTGCCCCTTCTGGACCAGGTCGCCTTCGCGCACGGCGATCCGCGTGATGCGGCCCGTGATGTCGGCGCTGATGTCCACCTTCTTCTTGGGCTGAATCTTCCCGCTCGCGGTGACGGCGGCGACGAGATCCTTGCGCCCCACAGTTTCGAAGCGCACCTCGATGCCTTTTTCGCGCTTCGCGCTGGCACTCACCAGCACCAGGATGATCAGGAGCACGGCACCTCCGCCTCCCAACAGCACTTTGTTCTTCTTGGACATGGCGGCTCGATCCTCTCGGTTAACGCAAGCTGCGGCCGACGGCTGCTTCGAGCACCGCCAGGGCCTTGTGATAGTCGTACGTCGCGTTCACGGCATCCTGCTCGGCGCGGAGCGCGGCGATCTGCGCATCCAGCAGCTCGAAGAACGTGCCCGATCCGACGCGATAGCGCTCGGTCGCCAGTTGCAGCTGCTCCCGGGCCGCCACGCGGTTCGTGTCCTGCAGCCCCACGGTGCGGTAGGCGCTCTGCAGCACCAAGAATGCCTGGCTGACGTCCGTCTGTACCGCGAGCCCGCGGGCCCGCACCCGCTCCTCGAGATCGTTATGCTGCGTCCGCGCGTTCGACACGTTGAGCTCGCGCGAAAAGTTGTTGAAGATCGGCCACGTCACCGTCAGACGCGCCTGGAACGGCTGCTTGGTGAAATCGAACGGGAACACGGAATTCCGGTCCCGGACCGCCTGCTCGTTCGATGCACCCCAAACGAATCCGCTGCAATCGTTCGGGGCCAGGCCGGCGCTGGTCCGGATCGTGTTGTTTTCCTGGCATTCCGCGTGCTGATTCGCGAATGCGGCCTCTCCCGCGAAGATGATCGGATCGACGTTCGTGAACTGCTGCGTGAACCCGGACCACCCTGCCGATACCGACAGGGCCGGGCCGTAGCTCGACGTGGCGGCGCGCACGCCCCACGCCGCGGCGCCTTCGCGCGCCCGCAGCGCCTTGAGCGAGGGGTTTTGCTCCGCCGCCATCGTCAGGAGATCGTTCAGCTGCCACTCCGGCGTCTGCACGGCGAAGGTATCAGTGAGCTGCACTGTCGCGACGTCGAGGGGCGGCGTGACGCCCATCTGCTCGAACAGCCGCAGCTTCTCGACGCTGACCACGGTCTGCGCCCGGAGCAGCGCGACTTCGGCCTGGCCACGCGCGACCTGCGCCTGGCGCACGTCGATCAACGTCGCCTGGCCGACGCCGTAGCGCGCGTTCGCGAGCTTCAGGAACTCCTCGTTGCGCGCCACGGTCCGGCGCGCCAGGTCGGCCGTCGCCAAGGCCTGCAACACGGTGAGATACTGTTGCTTGACGCCGGTGATCAGGATGTTCTCGGCGCCGGCGACGTCGGCGTCGGCCGCGCGGAGCTCTGCCTTCGCGAGACCGGGCTGCGACATCGTCACGCCGGAGAACTGCCAGCTCAGCCCCAGGTCATAAAAGGAAGAGACTGTGGAGACCGACTGTGAGAAGCTCTGCGTCAGGAATGTCTGTGAACCGGGGCCGGTGTACGACATCCCGCCCGATACGGCAAAGGACGGAACGAACAGGCTCGAGTAGGCGTTGCGGACGCCCCACGCCGCCGGGCCGCGGTTGTTCTGCACTTCACGGAAGGCCGGATTCTTTTCGCGCGCGGACGCAATGGCGTCAGCGAGTGATAGGCCGGCGGTGAAGGAGGGCGTGGCGGTTGTGGGCTGCTGCGCAACTGCAACGGTGGCGCGGCCCAACAGGAGGCCTGCCACGAGTAACATCGGTCTCATGGTCGTCCTTGAAGAGATATGTCGTGGGTCGAAGCGCACCCCCTACGCGGGAGCTCATGAAGCGGTTTCGGCCTGCGACAAAACCTAGCCGGGGAGACTAACGGGACAAGGTCGGCGCCCCCCCCCGTCAGCCGCCCGCCAGCCGTTCCACCGTGAGGTGCCGTGCGGGGATTTCGAGCTTCATGAGCCGTCCATTCTCGTCCAGCCACAGGTGCACCGTCTCCAGTCCCCCGTCCACCGTTATGTGACGCAGCCGGGCGGGGTCTCGATTGACACTCGTCGTGGCCTGACCGAGGTCGTGGACTTGAACGGTGTCACGGCGGAGCGCCCGCGGAAAGATGGCCGTAAGTGGTACGGGAGTGGATCCGGCGCGCCAGGCGGCGAAGAGATATGGTGCAAAGACCGAGTCGTCGAGGACGACCGCACGCTGGCCGGTCGGGAACTCGCGCGCGCGCTCGGTCTCGCGGGCGACCAGCCGCACGGTGAACCGCCCCCGTCCCAGCTGACCGAGGATGCGCACGGGTTGGCGCGGATCGGCGATGTCATACTGCAGCGTGAGCGGCATCGTGTCGCCGCTCACTTCCAGAATCGGCGCCAGGACGATGACGGGACGGCTGCGGTCGTAGCGAATCGTCGTCGCGAGCGTCCAGCCGGTCTCACCACGGGAGAGGCGGCCGTGGCTCAGGCGGAAGGATTCGCGCGCGACCTCGAGCGTGTCGACGCGTACGACGAAGACTCCCTCATCGAGGGGGCTTCCGGCGGCCTGAAGCAGCGCCAGGACCAGCAGGCCGATTATCATGCCGCTACGGGGGGGGCCCCCAAAACTCGCGTCGCGATACGGTCATGAATCATCTTATACAGGCTCGCCCCCTTTTCGGCTGAGGCGAGGGTCGGCCGCCCCATGGAGCCGGGCGACAGCGCCGGCACCGCGCCCACCGCGCGCCGCCGGTAGCGGGCGACCTGCCGCTCGGTGAGCAGGAAATCCTGTGCGAGGTCCATGCGGACCAGCTCGGGCGCGAGGTGCAGCATGAGTGAGGTATCGAGCTCACCGCCGTGCGTCGGTCCCGTGGGGTCTTCGAGATAGCCGGTGAAGTCGAGAGCAAAGATGTCCACCGTGAACACGCGCGCTCGCCGGGTAAGCAGCGTCGAGAGCGCCTCCTGATGGGGGTCGTGCCCGTGCGCCGTGAGAATAATGAAAGCGTCCAGGCCGCATTGCTCCCAGGAGCCTAGCAGGTCGTTCATGAAGCGGTGCAGCGTCTTGCGGCGTATCGTGGCGTTGCCCGGAAACGGACGCTTCGTGACGGTGTTGACCCCATACGGCACCGTGGGCGCGCGCAATATGCCGAAGCCGGCGGACAGGTCATCCGCCAGGCGCTCGACGATGAGTGTGTCACAGCCCAGCGGGAGATGCGGCCCATGTTGCTCGCACGTCCCTACGGGCACCAACAGGCGTGAGTCGCGCGCCAGCGCGGCGCGCACAGCGTCGGGGGTGAGGGCACTCAGGTGCAGCGGCAGACTCACGTCGTAATCGCCGGCTGTTTCGCGACTCTGGCGACGGCCGAGTGGCTGCGCAGCGATGCGGCTGCGTGGGCCGTGGTCGCCGTGGTCGCCGGTATCGTGGCCGTCGGCCTCGCTCTGCGGCCGCCGGGTCCACGCCACAGACTGAGCGTGATCGCGGGCTTCGCGAGCCTGCTGCTGGGGACTGTGCTCGGCCGCGGCGCGCTGCGCATATGGCGCATCGAGTGCTGCTGGCCCGCGCTGCGTGAGCAACGCGTGACGGGGGCCTCCCGCTCCCTCCAGACATCGCTGGGCCAGGCCATTGCGGAAGCGCGGCGTCTGGCGGAGCGCGGCGCGACTGCGGCGGCGTTGCCGCGCGAAGCGGTGTTCGACCGGCTTGCCGCCGCCGTCGCGCCGGGGCAACAGCCTTTCGAGCGGGGCGCCGCTGTGTTGGAGAGCGACGCGGATCCCACGCCGGTTGCGTGGGCGGGACGCCACCGCACGATCCCGTTGGCGCACGACACGACCGAGCTGCAGGCGGTCATGACACCATTCTACGCGGTGCTCGAGGCGCGGCGCCAGACACAAGCCAGAACAGCGGTGGGCAGCGTGCTCCTCGCGGCGACGCCGGCAATCGCCGACGCCAATCAGAGTCTCGCCGCGCGTTTCGCGCGCACATACGGCGTGTCGCTGCGCCTGTTCCCGCCTGGCCAGGGACCGCGCGACTCCAGCGTCTTCGAGATTTGCACGCCGCGCGAGCCACCCTCGAGCGCCTGTACCGCTGGCGACACGCTCTTTTCCGTGCAGACGATCCCGCCATCCCAGGGCGACGCTAAGCTCGCGGCGCTGGCCAATACCGCCTGGCTGGCGCGGCTCGCGTTGGCGCTGCTGCTGACGATCCTGCTTGCAACGGCGCCCGCGGGAGCGTGGCGCTGGGGTGTGCTGCTCGTCGCCGGCTGGACGCTACTCCGCGCGCCCGTCGGACCGGCGGCGCTGTTCTCGCCGGCGACGTTCTACCGGCCGGTCGCGGGCGTGTTCGGCACGTCGGCGGGGTCGCTGCTCGTCATCGGAGTGCTCCTGCTCGTGGCGGCGGGCTCGTTATGGCGTCGCGGCGTGCGGCGCACGGGCGCGGGTGTCGTAGTGGCGACACTGTTGATCCTCGCCGCCCCCTACGTCGTGCGGTACTTCGGCCGGGGTATAGCGCCGCCGGCGAGCGGCGTGAGCCTCGGTCTGTGGCTTTCGTGGCAGGCGGCGCTCGCCGTGACGGCGATGGCCTTCATTCTTATGGCGGCTGCGCTGGTGCGCGGCTCCGGTGACGCTGAGCCGCAGCGCGTCTCCGCCGCGGTCCCCGCCGCGTGCGCGTGGGGCGCCGTCGCGGCGATCGGCGGTCTGTGGTTGTGGAGCCCGCATGGCGCATGGCCCGAGTGGTACACGTTTTTGTGGCTGCCCGCGCTGGTGGGCGCGATCATGCCCGCGCCGCGCCGCTGGGCCCTCGCCGGGATGGCGGTGGTCGCGGGGACGGCGGCCGCGCTCCTCACCTGGGGCGCGGCGGTCGAGGGCCGGCTGTCGCTCGCGACGCGGGACGCGCAACGCTTGGGACAGGAAGGTGATCCCGTCGCCGTAGCCTTGCTCGAGCGACTGAGCCAGCAGCTCACCTCGCCGGCGCAGCCGCCACTCCACACCGCCGGCGATCTCTACGCGTTGTGGGTAGGCTCGGCGCTCGTCGGCGAGGATTACCCCGCGATGCTCGAGCTATGGGGTCCGGGGCCTGAGCGCGAGCCACTCGCGGAGCTGGAGCTCGCACAGCTCGATCTTCCTCCGGCGCTTCTCGCCGCGCTCGCGCGTTCGTCACTTCCGGGGCCGTGCGTCGAACGGCTGGAACGCATTCCCGGGATCCACTACGTCCTCGTCGCGCCGCTTGCCGATGGCACGGTGCTGACTGTCGGGATTGGCCCGCGCACGCGGCTCTTGCCGCCGAACCGCGTGGCCCGGTTTCTCCGGGGCGATCCGGGCATCGAGCCACCGTACACGATCCTGCTGTCGCTGCCTGTCCAATCGTCCGCGGTCGGGACGACGGTCGCCTGGCGGCGCGAAGGATGGACCGCACGCGGCGAACGCCAGGTCGATCTCCCCGGTGGCGTGCGGCACGTCCATCTTCGTGTCGCGCTCGGGGGACCGTGGGGGTTGTTGGTCCGCGCGGTCCTGGTCGTGGGTCTCGACGTCGCGTTGCTCGCGTGCGTGTGGTTGTTCGGATTGATCGTGGTGGAGGGAATGGGCTGGCGCGCGCGCGTCCCGGCATTGGTGACGACGTTGCGGACGAGCTATCGCGCGCAGCTCACGTCGGTGCTGGTCGCCTTCTTCGTGCTGCCGGTCCTGGGATTTGCCGCCTGGAGTTTCGCGCGGCTGGCTGATGAGGCTCGTCGGTCCGGCGATCTCCTGATTCGGCAGACGCAGCGCGATGCGTACGCCGGCGCGAAGACGGTTGCCGAAGATCCACCCGAAACCATCGCCCGCTCGCTGGCGGAGCTGGGCCAGCGTCTCGATGCCGAGCTGTGGCTCTACCGCGGCGGCGTGCTCGTTGCCACGAGCTCTCCGGTCATGGCGGAGCTCGGGCTCGTGGATCCGTTCCTCGCGCCGCCGGCATTTCGCGTGACCCTCGAGGATGAGACCGAGCTGACCATGGATGCCCGCACCGCGGGCCGGCCCACGCGCGTCGGGTATCTCGTCGTCGCGCCGGGGCCGCCGGGCGAGCAAGCGGTGCTCGCGGTCCCGCAGCTCCTCGACGACGAGCGCGTCCGACAGCAGGAGCAGGACCTGGCACTCGCGCTCGTGCTCGGCACGCTCGTGGGGTTGGTCGCGGCGATTTATCTGGCCGGGCTTGCGGCGCGCCGTCTCGCGAAGCCGGTCGCCGCGCTGCGCGAGGCCGCGATCGCGGTGGGGCGGGGCAGTGAGCCGCCAGCCTTCCCGCCCGGCACGCCGCGCGAGTTCGAACCGGTCCTCAGCGCGTTCGACCGCATGGCCACCGATGTCCGGCGCAGCCAGACCGCGCTCGAGGAAGCCCGGCTGCGCAGCGCGCGCGTGCTTGCAAACGTGGCGACCGGCGTGATTGCCGTCGACGATGGATTGCGCGTCACGATGGCCAACCCGCGCGCTTCGGAGCTCGTGCTGGGAGGAACCGAGAGCCTGGCGCCGGGCAACGTCCTGCCGCAGGCCACGTCCGCGGGTTGGACGCCGGTGTGGCAAGCGGTCGCCGAGTTCATCGCGGAACACCGCGACGTCATCAAGGAGCTCGAGTTCGAAATCGGCGGCCGGCAGATCCGCGTGCAGCTCGCGTTGCTCGGCGCCGCCCCGGACGGCTGCGTCATCGCGCTCGACGATGCGACCGCGCTCACGCGCGCGGCGCGCGTGCTCGCCTGGGGCGAAATGGCGCGGCAGGTCGCGCATGAGATCAAGAACCCGCTCACACCCATCCGCCTCGGCATCCAGCATCTCCAACGCGTGCGTGGCAAGGGTCAGTCCACGAGCTTCGAGGCCACACTCAACGAGACCTCGGAGCGCATTCTCGCCGAGATCGACCGGCTGGACGGGATCGCGCGCGCGTTCTCGCGGTTCGGGGCGCCGTCGGAGGCGGAGCGGCTGCCGCTCGAGCCGGTCGATCTGGCCGCCACCGCGCGCGAAGTGGTCCAGCTCTACGACCTCGGGTCGGCCACCCGGTTCGAAGTGCGGGCAACCAACGGCGCGCCGGCGCTCGCGCGCCGAGATGAAGTGAAAGAGGTGTTGATCAACCTGCTGGAGAACGCGCGCAACGCCGACGCGAAGCGCGTGACGGTTCAGGTGGCCGCGACCGGACGCCAACTGACCGTGGTGGACGACGGCCGGGGCATTCCGGCGGACGCAATTCCCCGCGTGTTCGAGCCGACCTTCTCGACCACCTCCAGCGGGGCGGGGTTGGGCCTGGCAATCGCACGCCGGCTCGTCGAGAGCTGGGGAGGTGCCATCACGCTCGAAAGTGAGCCCGGCAAAGGGACACGGGTCACACTGACGCTCCAAACGGCCTCATAACGGAGCGTCCGAGTGACCTTCCTCACACCTCACAATGGAAAAAACGAACACAATGTGCAAGGTTGTGGCGGCTTTTCCCCTGTCCGAGGTGCCCTGTGCGAACCGGAGTCGTCGCTCTTGCGGTTGTCATGCTCGCCCTCGCCCCCGTCCGAGCGGCGCACGCGCAGTTTTCGTTCGATGCGCGGCGCTTCGGTATGGGCGGCGTGTCGCTGGGTCGCGACGGCAACGTCAGTCGCTTTAACCCCGCCTACCACGCCGTCAAGAAGCGGAGCAGCCTGAACGGGGCTCCCCGGATTTCGATTCCGATACCCATCGGCTTGGTTGATTTCCTCAAGACGCATCCCATCGGGCGTTGGGGCAAGGATCCGATGTTCAATCCCGACTCGGCCGGCTTCAATCCCGTCGCGCTGATGAACCTGATCCTGAGTCCGCCAGTCTTCTACGACGTGCGGCGGCCGCCGGCCCCGACGAACAACGTCGAATTCACCATCGGCAAGAATGCGTTCGTCGTCGATCTTGGCGAGGCGAAGGTGCTCATACCGGAGCAGGAGTTCGGACTGGGCACGACGAGTCGAGTGCTCGATGTCGGCGGCGGTCTCGGCGGCTTTCACGCCGGCGTGATCTGGTACGTGCATTACGACATCGGCTTCACGCTCGACGACTCACTCCGGCGTGTGCTGAAACAGGCCGACTCGGTGCGCTCGAACTCGACGTATTCGATCATCGGCGATGGGCTCGCGCAAAGCGGGATCGCGCCGACCATCAGCTATTCCGGCCGGCTCACTCACGGCGCTGGTGGGGCTGACTCGGACGACGGTTTCTATCTCGGTGGCGCCGTCCACTATTACATGGGTGTCGGGTATGGCCGCGCCCGGGGACCCGCCGGATTCACGACCGGCAGTCCCGTGTTCGGCACCGCTCCCATTCCGCTGCTCGATGACACACTCTGGACGTCGAACAGGTCGTTCGGCACGGGCGTTGGCGGCGACGCTGGGCTCGCGTGGATTTCCGGTCCGTTCGAAGTCGGCCTCGGCGTCAACGATGTCGGCGCGACGCTCACCTGGGGCGACACGAAGGTGCAGCAGTTCCGTTACATCTCGTCCGGAGACTCACTCGTCACGCTGCCGTTGCAAAACCACGTGCAGACGCGCACCAAGCTTCCCATCACGTATGTGGCGAACTCCGCCATTCGCATGGGAACCGGCACCACGGTTGGTGGTGACGTCGTCAATTCCGGACGCGGCACCGTGATCCATGTGGGCGTCGAACAGCGCACCGGCCCCTTCGCGATTCGTGGCGGTGTGTCGCGCGATCAGCGCAAGAAAATGCAATTCGGCTTCGGTGGCGGTATTCGCCTCGGCTCGCTGGGCGTCGACGTCGGGTTGTGGACCCACAGCCCTACATTGTCCGAGCAGCGCGCCATCACGATGGCCACCTCGATCTCGATCTACTAATGAGGCAACCTATGAAGGCGTTTGCTGCCGCTCTGCTCGTGTTCGTCGCCGCGTGCGGCGAGGGAAAAGCCGTCTTCAACGTGGACGTCTACAGCTTCATGCAGGGAACGGGGAACGACACCATTCCTTACGTGATCCCGCCGGCGGGCTCCGCCAGCGCCTCGACCGTGCAGAAGCTCAGCCTGCCGCCGGGGTTCGGCAGCTCGGGAGTAGACTCCGTCAAGATCACGATTGGAAGCGCGAATCTGATGAACGCTGGGGGTTCGGGCTCGATCGGCTTTCAGATTTTCTTTGCCGCCGATTCAGCCGGTACCTTCACTGCGCCCGCGGCCCTCAGTATTCCTGCAACGGCGGTCAACGGTGTGGAAACGGTTCCGGTGTCGATCACGGGAGATATCAGCGGCGTCGTGGACAGTCTGTTCAAACAGAACGTCCTGTGGATGCGCCTCGAGGCGACCGGGACAAACAACGGCGTAACACTGGTCACGGGCAAGGGTGTGCTCACCGCGCTGCTGATCCGAGTGGTCCTGCAAGACAAGGTCTTCTAGTCTACTTGACGGAGTAGCCTCGTCCCTCCAGGCAGGCCGTCATCGCCTTCTTGAAGGTGGCGACCTGCTGAGCGACTTGTTGCTGGCTGCTAGCCGCGCCAGCCTGCGCTGCCTGTGCCGAGGCCTGCTTGCGTGCTCGGCGACCCCCGACAGCACCCGCCGCGGCACCGATGGCCGCTCCCGTGCCGGCGTCGCCGGCGATCGCGCCAATCGCTGCACCGCCCACCGCTCCCCGGGCCGCGCCGCCGACGGCAGCGCCTTTCGTCGCCGAATCGGTCTTCGCCTGCGCCGCCCTCGCCGCGGAATCGGTATTCGCATGCAGGGTCGCGGGGTCGATCTTGGTCTGGTCTTTGGCCCAGGCCCAGCACTGCTGCTCATCCGCGAGCTGCTGGTCCTTGGTCTGGTCCTTGCTCGGGAAGACGTAGAGACCCAGCTGGCTCGCCGGTGAGGCGGGCGCCGCGGCCGGCGCGGCGGTGGGTTGGGCTGCGGGCTGCTGGGTCGCCGCCGGATGAAGAGCGACCAGCGAAAGGCCGGCCACCGTGAGGATGATCGTACGCATGGTGTTCTCCTTCAACGACTGCGCGGGAAATCGAATCGCGGAATTGCGGACGGTGAACGTCAAGCGGCGACAGCCGCCCTGGGCCGCGTGAACCCTGCTCCCGTCATTACTGCGTCCCTCACCGTCCGCCGTCGGAGCGGTTGCCGGCTCTGAGCAGTTCCGCTTGCCCCCGTGAACAGCAGGACCGGCGTCCCCTGCTCGGCAGACATTCCACGAGTCCCGCATGTCACGGACCCACCCGCATGCGGTTGGACATCTCTTCCGCCACGTTATGATCCCACTGGTTCTTCTGGTGCGGGTCCAACACCCCCCGAATCGCCTCGAGCGCCTGCGCCAGGAGCCCGCGGACTTGCTGCACCTGGGCCGAGTCGGGCGCCGTGAACGCCTGCGGCGGCACGCGACTCATAAACGTTTGACGTATGGAGTCCACCTTCCGCTGCTGCGTGGTGGTCAGAGTGATGTCTTTGAGCAGAGCTTGGAGCAGGGGACTGGGATCTGCGACTCGCGAGTTGCTGGTCGCGGTCGCGGCCGAGTCGGGTTTCGCGCCGGGAGGGGGAGGGGTCTGCGCACGCGCGGCTCCAACGCCGGCGAGCGCTGCCATAGTCAGCACCGCGAGGTAGCGCTCCATACAGAAGCCTAGGGCGGGGCTAGGGCGCAGGCATTGCACTTTGGTCCAACCTCGACGTCCCCCAGAATGACCCGAAAGTCGTATATGAGGCCGCCGGGGGCGACGCGCATCGTTGCGAAACCATGCGTTCCCTCCGTTGGGCTTTCATCCTCGGTGTGCTGTTGCTGATCGCCCCGAACGCGGCTGCTCAGCGGCTGCCCCCACAGCCGTCGCTCGGTTGTCCCGATTGCGAGCCGCGGCCCAAGAATTTCTGGCGCGCCTCGGGCGAGTTGTTCGTCGTCTGGTGGATCCCGTGGGCGGTGAACTACTACATCCGCGACGCAGAATTCGCCAAGGTGACCCCCGAGTCCTGGTGGGACAACATCACCGGCGACTGGGTATGGGACGACAACAATTTCCAGACGAACCAGTTCGCCCACCCCATGCACGGCAACTATTACTTCAACGCGTTTCGCTCGAACGGCTACAACTTCTGGGGCTCGTCGATCGCCGCGATTGTCGGTGCGTACGGCTGGGAATGTTGCGGCGAGACCCACCCGCCGGCACCGAATGACATGATCAATACGGCGCTCGGCGGCATTACCCTCGGGGAAATGTTCTGGCGCCTTTCCAACCTCACGTTGGACAACCGGGCGCGAGGCAGCGAGCGCACCTGGCGTGAGATCGGAGCGTTTGCGCTCAGCCCCTGGAACACGTTCAATCGATTGGTGGACGGCCGGGTGAACGACATCAACGACAATCCGCCGGACTGGCGTCCAGCATGGGTTCAAGGCGCGCTCGATGTCGGGCCGCGGTTCATCGGGTCGCGCGGCAACTCGTTCGACGTGCTCAGTGATCCACTGCGGGATCTTGCGGTGACGTTTCGCCTGACCTATGGCCGGCCTGTGCTCGACCTGATCGGCAAGCCATTCTCCACCTTCAGCGTGGTCGGCGAGCTCGGTCTGGGCACGGACCGGCAGAAGCTCCAGATCCTCACGGCGCGCGGCAACCTGGGCGGCAAAGTCTTGAGCAGCAGCGCGAATGCGACACACATCCTGGCCGGCCGGATGAACTACGATTACTACTTCTTCCCCAATGGCGATACCGCCTTCAACGCGGTGGTGTACGAATACGGCGGGCAGAGCTTCACCGGCGGAATCAACTCCACATTTCGCCTGGGCTCCAGCTGGCGGCTCCTCACCGAGGTCCGCCTGCGCGGTGTGGCGATCGGCGCGGTGCGTTCGGATTTTTACGAGATCAGCGGTGAAGGCCGCAACTACGATTTCGGGCCGGGCCTCGGCGCGGGCCTGCAGGCCACGATCGGAAAACCGGGGAAGGTCCTATTCACCGGCGCCTTCGACGGAACGTGGATCCACACGCTCAACGGCTCCGATTACGACCATTACCTGGCCCAGGGCTCGCTCGACGCGCGCTGGTATCTGACCAACCGGTTCGGAATCGGCGCTCGGTACGACTATGCGCATCGGAGCAGCACGCCCAGCGATGCGGCAGCAGCCCCCGGACCCGCCACCAGCATCACCGTGCCTCAAGCTCGCTTCTTCATCTCCACAGCCATTCCGCGCTGGTCGGACATCAACTGACGCTGGGCCTAGGGGCCGACGCCGTAGGATAGCGCAAACAGCAGGTTCGCCGTTTTGACGGAGAGTCGCGTTTCTGTCGGCTGACCGCCCTCCGTGTTCCCGAACGACTGGCGCGTACCGCTCCCGACCGAGAAGCCGAACCCGAGCGAGCCGGACAGCTTTGTGCCTTTGAGCGAGACGCCGGCGGTGAACCGCGACAAATTCACCTTCCGAAACAGCGACTGCGTCTGATCGCCGACGGGGGAGCCGTCCGTCGAGAATCCCGCGTGGACTCGAAACTTGCCCGACAGCGGATAATTGGCGCCCACTGCGACATTGGTGACGGCGCGGGCGCTGTTCATGGTCGTATCGAACGGCGGTGTCGTCACGACCGGGGCAGCACCACTATCCACCACCGTCAACCGTCCTGTGAGTGCGCTCGCGTACATGACATACGGATCGATGGCGCCGTGGTAGCGGACGTCGATCTCGATCTCCCCCTTGGCGAATTTGAACGAGGCTCCGCCCGCCAGCTCGAGCGGCAGCCGGTAGTCCATCGTCACATTCGTGTCCGCGAAAAAGAGATCGCTCATGCTGTCGGCGGTCCAGCGCGAGTTTTGGGACTTGAAGAAGCTGCTGCCGAGGAGCCGTGCCGTCGGAGCGACGACCATGGCGCCGAGGGTAAAGCGCGGCGTGACGTCCCATTGAACGCCCCCCGACACTCGCATCCCCCACGTCTCGCCATCGGCGGTGAAGCTGCGCAGCGCGACGGTCGCATCGGTCGGAGTGGTGACGCGGTCCGAGATGTCCTGCGCTTGCGACATGGATGTGATCGCGACTCCCACACCAGCGCCAAGGCGCAGGCGCCCCGTTTCGACGCCGCCCGGCGTATAGGAGACGGCCAAGTTAGGGATCATGACGTCGAGGCTGACGTTGGTCGCATACGCGACGAGCTCCTGGCCGCCCTGCAGCGAAGCCGCCAGATCGACGCCGCTGGGCTGCCACACGATGGGACTCGTGATCGAGAAGCCCAGTCGCACCTTTTCCGAGTGCAGCACGTCGTTGCCGATGACCACGCCCAACAGTGTCCCGATGCTGCTGATGCGGGAACGGCCCGCGTTCGCGCCGAGTCCTTCGAGCGACAGACTCGTCCATTCATAGGCGGTCGCGCTCGCGTTCAACGCGGTCTTGACGCTCCTCCCCAGGCCGGCCGGGTTGTACCAGTTGGCCGCCGCGTCGTTGGTGCGCGCAATGTACGCGCCCGCCTCGATACCTTCACTCTGGCCAACGGGGACCCGGTCGTAGTTCGGCAGGATGAGATTCGGGGGCACCGTGACCGCCTGGGCAGCAAGCGCCACGGGAGCCGCAAGTGCGAGGCACAGAGAGGCGTATGTGATTTTCATACCGCTTGATGCAACACCGCCGATGCGGGATGACCATTGCCCCTAGGTGTAGGGCTGCGGGGGCTGCCCCTTCGTCCGATATCGGGTTCCCTTCGCCGGCCTGGAGATTGGGTGGCCGTGCGCGTGACGCTCGCTGCCCTTGCCGCCGCCGTCGTCTGGGTGGCCGCCGCCCTCCGCCCGGTGAGCGCGCAGCAATCGGACACGGTCGTGCTGGGCAACGGCGACCGCATCGTCGGCGAAATCAAGTACGTCGATCGGGGTGCCCTGTCGTACAAGACCGACGACATGGGTACGCTGACGATCAAGTGGGACAAGATCCGGCGCATCATCAGCTACCGCTACTTCGAGGTCGAGGTCGGCTCCGGCAACATCTACTACGGTCAGCTGTTGGCCGGGTCCCAGGACAGCCAGGTGGTCGTCAGCGTCAGCTCGTTCACCGACACGCTCCGCCGGATCGACGTCGTCCGCATCAATCCGATTGGCCGCAGCTTCTTATCGCGGGTGGACGGTCACATCTCGATTGGTTTCACGTTCCAGCGCGCGAACCACCTGTGGAACTTGAGCGGCGATGTCGCAGCGGACTACCGGACTCGGCAATGGCTGAGCAAGCTGGAATCGAACGCCTACTTCCAGGATGAGGAAGCGTCGAGCGCCACGAGTCGCAGCTCTATTGCCCTGAGACAACAACGTTTCCTGGCGCATCGCTGGTTACTGCTTGGCAGCGGGCAGCTCGAGCAAAACCAAGAGCTCGACCTTGAGCTCCGGGCCCTCCTCACGGCCGGAGGTGGCCGGTTCCTGATTCAGACGCCGGGCTCGACACTCCTCGCCGGTGGCGGGCTGGTGTACACCAACGAACGCTTCACGGCGAGCTCGGCGACGTCCAACCTGGAGCTGCTCCTGAGCCTCGGCGCGGAGTACTTTCGCCGTGATACGCCGAAGTCGGATCTGCAGGCGACGCTGTCGCTATATCCTGGATTGTCGGATTTCGGCCGCGTCCGCGGCGACCTGGAGATGAACCTGTCGCACGAATTCATCAAGGACTTCATGGCGGGTATCACACTGTTCGACAAGTTCGACAGCCGCCCGCCGTCGACCGCCGCCAAGAACGACTACGGTGTCACGTTCAGCGTTGGATGGATGTTTTGAGCGGTGTAAGACACCCACCGGATGCTGTCCGCATCCGGTGGGGTTCGCCAGGTCAGGTCTTCACTTGAGGTCGCTCAGCAGCGCATCGACGATGTGTTGGATGCTTTCGGGTGTGCTGCGGTCGGTATCGTTGACTTCCTTCTTGTACAATCCCTGCCACGCCACATTCATCGAGGCACGGTCGCGTACCAGGACCAGCAAGGCACCCTGCTTGTATTCCACCGGCCGGATATTGGTGCTCGTATAGGTCGGCGCGCCGTAGACGCCCCAGCCGTAGCCGCCGTAGGCGCCGTAACCAGACCCTGAAGACATCGAAGAGCCCTGGAGCTCGACCGTCCGCTTAATGCCCACGTGGTAGGTCAACACCACCTGCGCCTGCGACGGGTCATCCACCTTGCGCCAGCCCTTTGTCGTCAGGTTCTTGTCGATCGCTTGCTGAATGCGCGAATGGAGGATCGTGTTTTGCGCGACCGCCGGATCCAGCTCGTAATGGCTG
>Ga0134079_10000060_pt1 | contig 24199 bp, 23 predicted proteins | sample 15_taG_2_FD_119770 | JGI IMG/M metagenome (GOLD analysis project Ga0134079, IMG submission 119770) | Grasslands soil microbial communities from the Angelo Coastal Reserve, California, USA - 15_D_Rain_40cm_2_09182015 | ecosystem: Environmental > Terrestrial > Soil > Grasslands ...
CTCCTCGTCGAGGGTCGGGACGGAGAGGTTGACCGAGACCGGCAGCCGCTTCGCCATCCGCGCGAAGATCTCGATGTCGCGCAAAACCAGCGGTGACTTGGTCAGCACCGAGACGGGAGTGTCGGCCTCCTCTAACGCCGCCAGGATCGCCGGCATGAAGCGGTAGCGGCTCTCCACCCACTGATAGGGGTCGGTGTTCGTCCCCAGGGCAACCAGTTCGCGCTTCCAGCTCGGCCGCGCCAACTCCGCCCGCAACAGCTCCGGCAGGTTGACCTTGACCACGATCTCGCGCTCAAAGTCCCAACCCGCATTGAAGTCCAAGAAGGTGTGAGTTCTCCGAGCGAAGCAGTACACACAGGCATGACTGCATCCTCTGAAGACATTGATCGTGTGGTTAAAGCCATAGCGACCTCCTGGGACGTGGTTCAGCGCCGAGCGGGCGCGCACCTCGTGGAAGTTAATCCCCATCGCCTCAGGCGCGTCGAAGGTGCGGAGGACCGTGCCGTCGCCCACGCCAGGCAACCGCATGTCGTTCTCGACCAGCTGCTGATCCCAACGCATACGAACATATGTTCGCAGGCGCTCCCGACGACGAAAGTTCAGCTAAATGCTGGAGCCGGTCTCGTCTCGCTTGAAGGTCTCGAGCTGGTCGAGGGCTTTGGCACGAGCTTTGGAGCGCAGCGGCGGCAAAAGGGCAACCAGGGTGCCACTCGGGCCGAGCGCCTGCCGGGCCCAGCGGCGAAAGTCGAAATCGTCGACGTGGTCGACGATTTTGCCGTCGGAGAAGCGGAACTTCGCTTGGATGTCGTTGACCACCGGGCGGCCGGTCGAGAAGGTGTAGCGGCCGATCCAGTGGGCCGAACCTGACGTCTCGTCGGCATCGTGCTCGTGCAGCTCGATCTTCAGGTCGGTGGCACGGCTGGTCAGCATTCGCCACATCGCGCCAATGTCAGAGCCGTGCAAATCACCAAATGCGGGGTCGCAGAAGTGCGCGTCCCCTGCGTAGAAGGCGGTCATCGCGGCGCCGTTGCACTGCCCAAACACCTCGTAGAAGCGCTCGATCGTCTCGCGGTTCGTCCCGTCTCCCATCAGGGCAACCTACCGGTGATCACGTAGCGGAGGACACTGACGACCTGCTCGGGCGTCCGCGCAGTGCCCTGGGCGGCGCGATCGACCTCCTTCAGCGCGTGGTCGAGCCCGGCGTCATGCAGGGTGACGTAGGGCTTTCCCAGGGCAGCGGCATAGCCGGCGTCAAAAGCGGCGTTCCACTGCCGGTATTTGTCGCCGAAACGAACGACGACGATGTCGGCAGCACGGATCAACGTCTGCGTGCGAATCGCGTTGACGCCCGCCCCCATGTGGTCGCGCCAGAAGGGCTCACTCTCCTCCCCCAACGTGCCGACACCGGCGTCATCGGAGGCAGCGTGGTCGGTCACCGGCGCCGAGATGGAAACCGGCAACCCCGCCTCGCGCACCCCCGCTTCGATCCGCTCCCGCCAGTCCGAGTGAATCTCCCCAGCTAAATACACCTGCCAGCGCCGGCCGGGAGGGGCGGACACGTCTCCCGAAACACTCAAGCGAGGCTCCCGCCGAGCGTTTCGGGAGACGTGTCCGCCCCTCCCCCCACCGCTTGCTCCTCGAAGTGCTTGCTCAGCATCGTCACCTGCCCCTGGTAGTTGGAGCCCAGATCGGCGCCGTAGAGGCGCTCGGCGGGGGCGCTGGTGCGCTCCAGGGCCAGCTTGCAGACGGGCTGGCGGTGCTCGACCATGAAGGAGACGTCGCGCGCCCGCACCTCGAGCGCGGCGCGGCTGCCGTGGCGACCGCCGGCCGGGTCGTAGCCGAAGCCGGGATCGAAGAAGCCGGCGTAGTGCGTGCGCAGCTCACCCGCGGTCGGGTCGTAGGCCATCATCTCGGCGGCTATCTGGGGTGGGATGCAGACGCCCTCGGCGGAGAGCAGCAGGTAGAAGATCTCCGGCTCAAGCACGATTCGCCCGCCCGGCTCGGGGAAGACCGGGTCCCAGAAGTCGGTCCAGCGATAGGCGCGGATCCGCGAGAGGTCGATCGGCAGGCTGTTCTTCTTCGCCCGGTAGCCGACGATCCGGTCGCTGGGGCCGGAGAGATCGACGCTGAGGAACAGTCCCTCGGCCAGCGCCAGCTCCGACTCGCGCAGGGCGTGGGAGTCGAGGTAGAGCAGCGGGAACTCGTCCTGGAGGGCGCGGATCTCGCTGTCGGCGAGCCGCACGTCGCCGCGGGCGAGGCGCAGCTGGTTGAGCGAGAGGCCGCTCTGCACCTGGATCGCGAAGGAGCGCGGCACGACCTCTAGGTAGAGGCGGCCGTGGTAGCCAGAGCGGATCTCATCGAAACGATGGTGGCGATCGGTGAGCACCCGGGTGAAGACGTCAAGCCGCCCGGTCGAGCTCTTCGGGTTCGCCTTGGCCCGCACGTCCTCGGGCAGCGCCAGCTCCTCAATCAACGGCACCAGGTAAGGGCGGTCGCGCTCCAGCACAGCGCCATCGCGCAAGTCGACTTTCTGAAAGGCGAGACCCTCGATCTTTTCCTCGACGGTCGAGTCGACGTCGGGCAGAAAGCTGCAGCGCAGCGCCCAGGCAAAGTCACCGAGACGCAAGTCGATGCTGGCAGGCTGGACCGCCTCCGCTCGAATCCGGTAGTCGCCGGAGCTAATCCACTCAGCGTCGATTGCCTCGCTGAGGGCCTGCGAGGGCAGCACCCCAGCGGTCGCCGCGCCCTTCGGCTCGGTCGCCGCACTTGCCGCGGCTGCGCTCGCATCGCTCGTCATCGACTTGAGATTATGCGGCGCGCCTCGGCGACGCCGAGGTAAGGAGCCAGCGCAAACTCAGCAAGTTCCGGGAAGAAGTGATCGAGACGGTTGGTTTCTCCCGCCAGCACACGCCGTCCAAGCAACGAGGCGATGCCGCCGACGACCGCCTCGTCGGCCTCGGGCGGACGAACGGCGCCCTTACCCACCGGTGCGCCGTTGCGTATGTAGGGGACAAAACTCTCCACCGCAGCCTGAAAACGTCCGCAAACGCCAGGCCCTGCGCGTAGGCCCTCGACCAGCAGCAGGTTCGCCTGCGCCGGCTCCGCGGTCAGAGCAGCAAGCGCCGCCGTGAGCCCGGCGCAGACACTCTCGCCCCACTTGCCCCCGCCCGGGCAAGCGGCGAGCATTTCGTCACGCAGCCGCTCGACCGCCGCATCGTAAGCCGCGAAGAAACACTGGTCTTTGCTCGCGAAGTGAACGTAGAAGTCGCTCTTCGATATGCCCGCCTGCGTAGCTACTGCAGCGACCGTGGTGCCGTCGTAGCCATGCTCATCGAGCGCCTCTGCAATCGCGACGATCAAGCGCCCGCGCTGATTCTCAGCGATGAACTCGCGTGACAAGCCGTGGCGACCACGTGGAAGCGACTTCATGCAGTACTAAAGTCTGCCAGTGCTAAGCGCTTCTTGTCCGCCGGCCTAGCCCGAATTTAGGCGGATGCCAAGTACGGAGCCGTCATGAACTCTGTCAATTCGGGCAACAGATCCTCGGCCCGGGCCGCCTCACCACGACGAATCTGCTGGTAGACGATCCAGGCGACACCACCAACCACAGTCTCGGCAATCGTGTCCGGTAGGCGACCGTCTTGCGGCAACGTACGCCGCGTCAACTCGACAAAGGCCTCGAGCGCGTCCTCGTAGCGCTTCGTTGTGGCCGGTGTCGCCGAGAGGGCCTCGATCATGCACATTCGCGCCAGAGTCGGCTGCTCGGCGACAAAACCGAGAAAGGCAGCGAGCCCGCCCTCAATCTGCTCTTGCCAATCGCCGTCTGCATCGGCACCACCTTCCTCGACACGGCGCATTACCTCGTCCCGGGCGGAATCAAAAGCGGCAAGGAAGACCTCCTCCTTGCCCTCGAAATTGTCATACAGCGTTTTACGAGCAACGCCGGCCCTTCTAACGATGTCGGAGATCTTGGTCGCCTCATAGCCCTGTTCGGCCGTCAGTTCGGCCAGCGCATCCATAATGCGGCGCTGCTTGTGCTGGGCGATGAACTCGCGAGGCAGCGCCGGCCGGGGCGACCCCCCGAGCCGTTTCGGCGTCTGCCGTGCCTGCGTTCCCCCTTTTACCCGTGGCGGCATAGAACCAAGGATACCCGTGGCGCCCAAATTTCCAATGCACGTCAGCGACTTTTCTGGTACCCTTGGAGGGCCTGCACAATTTCTAAAAGAAACGCGTAGGTTCCTTATGTCGCCGGAGAGAGTAATGCTCAGCAGAGAGAAGTTGGCGGATGCGGTTGGGGACCGCTGGTCAGACGCGGAACTCAGCGAGGCCGTTGCGCTGCTCACCCGGGCAGACGGACGTTTTCCAGCCGGAGTTAGGACCCTTCCGGCGGACCTAGTCAAGGCAGTCCAGCGCGAGCGTTTGCTTATCGCGATGACCGAGGCCGTCACCGAGATCGGCTACAACACACTCACGGTCCAGAACGTGCTTACCCGAGCTGGCATCTCGCGGCCCACCTTCTACGAGCAGTTCGAAGACAAGGAGGACTGCTTCCTCGCAGCCTTTGATGCCTCCGCGGCGCGGATGCGGGAGCGCATCGAAGCGGCCGTCGTCGAGGCTGGACCCACTTGGCGCGATCAGCTACGCAGCGGCATCGCTGAGCTGCTGCGCTTTATCGCCGAGGAGCCGGAAGAGGCGCAGGCGGTAATTGTCGAGGCTCGTGCGTCAAGCGCGGCAGGACTACGGCGACGCGACGAAGTGCTTGATCGCTTCGCCACCTGTATCGACTCTTTGGTCAGGGAGGACCTGGACGACCCTCCGTCGGCGATCGCCGCCGCCGGGGTAGTGGGAGGAATCGAATCAGTGCTCTATGCGCGTCTGCAAAAAGGCGAAGTCGAGGATCTCGATTCGCTCCTCCCCTCGCTGATGTATTTCGCCGTCCTCGCGTACGCCGGCCGAGAGGCCGCGGGCGACGAGTTGGACGACGCCGCTCTCGCCTAGTCCCGCCTAGCGCTTACGGCGCTTGCCGGATCGCTTTCCCGGTCGGGCGGCGAGCCGGAGGGTGCGCTCGCTCTCCTTCTCGACTGCCTCGCCCATCGCGATCTGGAAAGTCGCCTGCAGGGCTCCCGAGGCCAACGGACGCATCCGTTCAAGCGCCTCGCTCATCTGTGGCCAGTCGCGCTCGGGCCGACCAGCACGATCGAACGGTTGCCAGATCTCCTTGACAAAGAGGTCGACGAAGGTGCGGGCGACGCCGTCGGCGTGGCGGCGCAGTTTCTCCGCCGTGACAAGGGCCCCCTCGGCACTGATCCCGAGCTGCGCCAGCTCGGCCGCAGCGCGCAGCAGATGCGGGCTGATCACCTCGATCCGCCCGTCGGGCAGAGCGCGGAAGATGCCGAGCTTTTCGGCTCGGCGCCTCAGCTTGGCATCCACCGCCTCACCCCAGATCGCGGCCAACTCATCGGCGTCGACAATCTCCGGCGCCTCGTCTTCAAAGGGAGCACGCAGCGCCCGAGTGAAATCAAAGATCGCCGAGGCCGAGCCATCGCCGCTGTCGAGAACGCGGCGGATCGCCTCGAGGTTGAGCCCATCCGCCTGCATCTCCCGAGTCAGCTCAATCCGCGCAACGTGCTCCTCGCCGTAGTAGCCCGTACGTCCCCGGACGGTGGGCGGCGGCAGCAAACCCCGCGTCTGATGGGCACGGATGTTGCGCACCGTCATCCCAGTTCGCTCCGCCAGCTGGCGGATCGTCATATCGCCGCCTGCAGGCCTGGCACCTTTTGAAGCCTTACTACTCATCTCAGCGCATGGTATGTGGCTCAGACGGCTAGTTCTGAATCAGCCAGTAAGTGACAGGCGCTGGCCGTTCATCTCCTGCGCGGCGTCAGAACAGAGAAAGGCAATCGCGTCGGCGATGTGCTCGCTGGAGGTGAAGGAGGAGAAATCACCATCGGGGTTTTCCTCGCGCATCCGCTGGGTGAGGATCGCGTCGATAACGACGATGTTCGCCGTCGCGTTGCTGCTAGTAAAGCCGTCGGCGAGAGCGAGGGTCCACGCCTCCGCGGCTGCCTTGGCAGCGGCATAGGCGGCGTTGGAGTTAGACGGTGCCTGTGCCTGCTTGGCGGAGACAAGGACGAAGCGACCGTGCTCGCTCTCGGTCAGCGCATCGTGGAACGCACGCGTCGTGTGCTGCACCGTGCGGATCAGTAGATCGTGCAGCAGACCCCAGTCGGCAAGGGGCGCCTCGTGCAGCGGCTGCCCGCCGCGCCAACCACCGACCAGGTGGAGCAGGCCGTCGACCCGGCCGAAGCGCTCGAGCAACGCCGCACACCAGTCCCCTGCCGCTTTCTCGTCAAGCAGATCGACCGCGCGCCCGTCCCAGCGCTCGGCCGACAGCCCCAGCTCGATCCCGATCTGATCGAGGCGCGCCTGGTCACGCTCGGCCCCGGCCACCGTCGCACCCTCGGCAGCCAACCGCTCGGCCACAACCGGCCCCAGACCGCCGCCGATACCGGCAATGGCGAAGACGCGACCGTCGAGGCTCATATGGGGGAGACAGGATTCGAACCTGTGTAGGCAGAGCCAATGCGTTTACAGCGCATCTCCTTTAACCACTCGGACACTCCCCCTAAGGGTGAACGAGTTTATCCGGCCTCGATGCCGAGGCGGATCTTCATCTGCTCATTGAAGGCGGTCAATGCCGACATCGGGCGCATGAAGACCGTGAGCTCGGCTACGCGACCCTCCTCATCGAGCTCGAGGAAGTCGATTCCCTCCAGCTCGCGGTCGCCGACGCGGGCTTTGAAGCGCAGGACAACAGTGCCATCGTCGGCCAGCTCGTCGGTATAGCGGAAGTCTTCCAGGGTCGCCGCAACGTGGGTGAGGACCTGGGCGACGATGTCGCGACCCTCGAAACCGCGAAAGAGAATGGGGCTGTGAAGGACAACATCCTCGCGCAGGGTCGCCGTCGCCGCCTCCAGATCCTTCGCTTCGACGGCCAGGCGGAACGGATGCGGCGTGGCCATCAGCGGGGCTCCAGAACGAAGAGAGCGATGTCGCGGTCGGTGCGCGCCTCGTATTCGTCGAAGCCCGAGTACTGGACGTTGTGCTTATGCCAGAGGTCCGCCCGCTCCTCGCCCTCGGCGACGCGCGCCCGAACCGGGCGCCGCTTGCGTCCGACCTCGACCTCGGCGTCCGGATTCGCCTTCAGGTTGAGCGACCAGGCCGGAGTGCGGTTGTGACCAGCATTGGAGCCGATTACAACCAGATCGTCGCCATCGGCGAGGTAGACGACCGGCGCGGTGCGCTCCTGTCCAGATTTGCGCCCGGTGGTGGTCAGCAAGAGCACCGGCGCCTCATTGATCTTCCCGCCGATACGCCCACCGGAGAGCCTGTAGAGAGGGATGTTGAGCTTGCCGGTCCAGCGCAGACCGGTAGCGCCCATCATCTGCGAAGCGCGCGAGTAGAGCTTGTCTCCAGAGGGCATGACGCAAGTATTTCGCACTGGCAGACGGAGAGACCGTCAGGCAAGGACGCAGGGAGCGTGGCGTGCTCTGCACGCGAGCGACCGAGGACGCCGCATGACGGTCTCTCCGTCAGCCAGCTTCGCGGAGCATCTGCGCCTCTGGCAGATGCTGGAGTTTCTTCAGCGTGTTGTTCTCGATCTGGCGGATGCGCTCGCGGGTGACGCCAAATGTGTTGCCGACTTCCTCCAACGTGAGCGGCTCCAGCCCAGTTAGTCCGTAGCGCAACTCGATCACCTGGCGCTCGCGCTCGGGCAGCGCCGAGAGCGCCTTGCGCACACCCTCCTTCTGCATGTGTTCACTCGCCTCTTCGAAGGGCTCAGCCACCGTGTCGTCGGCGACGAAGTCACCGAGCTCTGAGTCGTCCTCGTCGCCGACAGGTTTCTCCAGCGACACCGGTAACTGCGCAACGCGGAGGATCTCGCGTACTTCGGCTAGCGGCCAGCGCAACTCCTCGGCGATCTCGGCGGGCTCGGGCTCGCGGCCAAAGCGCTGCACCAGCTGGCGCTCGACGTGAGCGACCCGGTTCAGCTTCTCGACCATGTGCACCGGGATGCGGATCGTCCGCGCCTTATCGGCGATCGCCCGCGTAACCGCCTGGCGGATCCACCAAGTCGCATAAGTGGAGAACTTGTAGCCGCGGCGGTAGTCGAACTTCTCCACCGCCCGGATCAGTCCCAACGAACCCTCCTGGATCAAATCAAGGAAGCTGAGGCCACGGCCCAAATAGCCTTTGGCGATCGAAACGACAAGGCGCAGGTTGGCCTCCACCATCTGCCGCTTGGCGACCATGTCGCCGCGCTCGATCCGTTTCGCCAGTTCGACCTCTTGACCAGCGGTGAGCAAATCGACTCGACCGATCGAACGCAAGTAGAGGCGCAACGAGTCGAGGCTAGGTTCAATCGTCAGGTCGAGCTCTTGCTTGCGCGAGGAGCCGTTAGTCGACTCGGCGCGCTGTTCTTTATAAGCGCCGACCCCGTCCTCGGCGATTACTTCGACGCCGTGTTCGACCAGGTGTGCGTGCAGGCTGGTGACCTGCTCCTTGGTCACCTCGACCTCCTCCAGTGTGGAAGCGATCTGCTCGAAGGTGAGGTACCCGCGCTCGCGTCCGAGCGCAACCAGTGCCTGGAGCTCCTGTGGCCCAGGCGGCTGCTCGCTCGAATCCTGATTCAGGCCCCGAGGGACCGTCTCCAATGGCTCGATATCACTGCCTCCACTGCAACCCTGTTCCCCTCCCGGGGGTCGGCCCCATCGCTCCGACCTCCGGAAGTATAGGGAGCAAATCGCTTACGCTTCCTCTGCCGATGGCAACCCGTTCCACCACTCCGCTCTCGCCGACGACGCCCGACGTGCAGTCTGGGACGCCGGCTACCAGGGTGAGCCTCTCGCGAGTAGGAGTAACCGGGGTCGAGAAGGTGATCCGGGTCAAAGCAGATGGCACTGAGAACCTGTACCACGCCGAGTTTGAGTGCTTCGTCGACCTCGAGCCGCGCCAGGCTGGTGTCCACATGTCGCGCTTTGAGGAAGTCGTCGGCGAGGCAATCGACGAGGTCGTCCTCGGCGAGGCATTCCGCGCCGAGATACTCGCCGCCCACATCGCCCAGCGGGTGCGCGAACGCCAAGGTGGGTTGCGGGCCGAGGTCGCGGTCACCGCGCGCTACCCGGAGACGGTCACCACCCCGGCCAGCGGCATACGCACCCAGGAGATCTACGTCCTCTTCGGCACCGCTGTCGATTCGCAGCGCGGTACGCGGACGTTGACCGGCGTCCAAGCCCAGGGAATGACCGCCTGCCCATGTGCGCAGGAGATGGTCGGCGGCCTCGCCCGCGAACGCCTCGCCGAGCAGGGCTTCGACGCCGAGCAGATCGAGGCGGCAATTGAGGCAGTGCCAATCGCCACTCACAACCAACGCGGCATCGGCACGCTCCACATCGGCTGCCCTGAGGGCGGCCCCGCCTGGATCGACGCCCCAGAGCTGCTGCGCATCGTCGAGCAATCGATGAGCTCGGAGATTTACGAGCTGATGAAGCGCCCGGACGAGCTGGCGGTCGTCGCCAAGGCGCACGCCCAGCCGCGTTTCGTCGAGGACTGTGTGCGTGAGATGGTGCGCCGAGTCACCGCCGACTACCCCGACCTGCCCGGCGGCACCTTCGTCATGGCCCGCCAGGAGAACCTCGAGACGATCCACCGTCACAACGTGGTCGCCGAGCGCTACGGCACGCTCGACGACTTGCGAGTCGAGCTTGACAGCGGCGAGCACCAGCGCCACCACACGACTATGCGCGAGTGGCTAGAGGCTCCGGCGACCTAGATCTGCCGGGGGTGGCTGCGCGACTCCCGCTCTTCCTCTAGCCGGCGCCGTATGCCGAAGAAGTAGTCGGCGCCGCTGATCACCGTCGCGGCGACCGCGACGTAGACAAGCACGTTGACCCAGGTCGGAGCCGGGTTGGTGGCGATCAGGGCAAATATCGCGGCGATCTGCAGCACCGTCTTCAGCTTGCCCATCCAGCTAGCGGCGATGACGACGCCGCGCTCGGCGGCGATCGCTCGCAGCCCGGTTACGGCGATCTCGCGGGCGATGATCACCATCGCCACCCAGGCCTGCAGCCGGTTGAGCGAGACAAGCGAGACCAACGCCGCGGTGATCAGCAGCTTGTCGGCAAACGGATCCATCAGCTTGCCGAAGGTGGTGACCGCATCGCGCGAGCGAGCGAAGTAACCATCAAGACCATCCGTAAGCGCGGCCAAGGCAAAGACGGCGGCGGCCAACTCGTCACCGTTGGGCGTCTCGCCAAGCAAAGCCACCACGACAACCGGTACAGCAAGGATGCGAAGCAGGGTTAGCGCGTTAGGGAGGTTGAGCGGGAACACCGCTCAGTCGGCCTCAGCGGCGGCCGCGGCGTCGCGCTTGGCAAAGAAGTCCTCACCCTCAATGCTGATGTGGGGGACGAATCGGTCGAGCCAGCGCGGCATCCACCAGGCCCAGCGGCCGAGCAAGACCATGACGGCGGGGACCAGCAGGCAGCGGACCAGGGTCGAGTCGATCGCGATTGCCACCGCGAGGCCGACCCCGAACTCCTTCACGATTGGGTTGCCGTTGAGGACGAAGCTGGTGAAGACGCAGACCATGATCGCCGCCGCCGAGGTGATCACCCGCCCGGTGTTGGCCAGCCCTTCGATCACCGCCTCTTTCTCATCTTTGTTCTGGCGGTAGTGCTCGCGCATCTGGGTCAGCAGGAAGACCTCGTAGTCCATCGAGAGCCCGAAGAGGATCGCGAACATCAGCAACGGCACAAAGCTGACTATCGGGATCGGGTGGTCGAGCCCAATCAACGATGCCCCCCAGCCGAGCTGGAAGACCGCCGTCACCACCCCGTAGGCAGCGGCGACGGAGAGCAGGTTCATCGCCGCCGCCTTGACCGGTACGAGCAGCGAGCGGAAGGCGAGCAGCAAGACGATGAAGCTAAGCCCGACGACGATCGCGATCATCAACGGCAGCTTGTCGGCGATCTGCGTGGCGAGGTCGATGTAGCCAGCGGTCTGACCACCGACGTAGGCGGCGGCGCCGGTCCCGCGCAGGGCCTGCGGGATGGTCGTGTCACGTAAGCCTTCGACCAGGTCGACGGTCTCGTCGGCCCAGGGAGCCGATTTCGAGATCACGGTGAAGACCGCCACCGTCCCCGCCTTGTCAAGACTCGGTGCGGCAACGGCGGCGACGTCGCCCGCCGCACCAACCTGTTTCTCGAGGACGGGCAGAACCTGCTGGGCTTCCGCCGGCGTCTCAAATTTGGCCGCGACCAAAAGGGGGCCGTTGACGCCGGGGCCGAAGCCCTTGGTCAGCTGGTCATAGTTCTGGCGGGCGGTGGTCGACTTGGGCAGGGCGCTGAGGTCGTTCTGGCCGAGCTCGAGCTGGAAGATCGGCAGCGCCAGGACGATAAGGACAGCCAGTGCCGCCAGTGCCGAGCGCCAGGGACGCTGAGCGACCGCGCGCGCCCATTTCCGCCAACCGTGCGGCTCGTGGTCGTCCGGATCGGCGTTCGTCCCGGGTACCCGCATCGAGTTGATGTGCGGACCGAGCGCGCCGAGCATCGCCGGCAGCAGGGTCGCCGCGGCGCAGACGGCGACGACGACGGCGATTCCCGCGGTGAAGCCGAGGGTGCTGACCAGGGGGATGCCGGCGAAGGAGAGCGAGCAAAGCGCGATGACCACGGTGAAGCCGGCGAAGACGACGGCGCCGCCGGCGGTCGCGGTCGCGCGGGCGATCGACTCGCGCAACTCCATGCCTTCGCCGAGCTGCAGTTTGTGGCGGGTGACGATGAACAGCGCGTAGTCGATCCCCACCCCGAGGCCGATCATCGTCGCCAGGGTCGCGGCGACGCTCGGCACTTCGATCGCATTCTCCAGCAGGCGAATGATCGAAAGCGAGATCGCCAGGCCGATGATCGCCGAGCCGATCGGCATCACCATCGCCGTCGCCGTGCCGAAGGCGAAGAGCAGAATGACGATCGCAGCGGCGATCCCGATCGCGTCGCTGATCCCCGTGTCGGGCTTGGAGAGCTGCTGGCCGACGTAGCTGCCGACGGAGGTCTTAAGACCCGCCCTCTCGGCGGGGTCGGCGGCATTCAGCACCGCCTGAGCCTGCTCTTCGGTCAGTTCGCCCGGGCCGACGCCGAGCACAACCGGGATGTAGGCCGCGGTCTTGTCCTTGCTGAGCAAGCCAGCTTCGAGACCCTCCTTGCTGAGCGGGCTGATCGCCGAATTGACCTCGTGCATGGCTTCCAGCCGCTTGGCGGTTTCTTCGATCGCCGCGGCGTACTGCGGCTCGGTCAGCGGGCCAGCCTTCGATTCGAAGGCGAGTGGGTTGCTGCCGTAGGCCTGTTCAGGCAGATTGTCTTCCAGCAGTTCGGTCGCCTTGGTCGAGCCGGTGCCGGGCAGGGTGAGGTTGTCGTTGGTCTTGTCGCCCGACGCCTGGCCGACGACTACCAGCGCGACGGCGACAATCAGCCAGACGGCGATCGTCGGCCAGTGGTGGCGCGAACAGAAGCGCCCAATCGCGTAGAGAGGCCCGGTCACGCCGGGATCATCCCTTACTGCCCGGCAGCATTACAAGGTGTTGGGCGTGACCCGCGGCAAGCCAGGCGTCTAGCGTGCGGGGTTGAGCCGTGTAGAGCTGAGCAGCTTTGTCCAGGTAGAAGTCGAGGGCTGCTTCCTCCAGCCCGTAGACGACCGGGAAGAAACCCGCTTGATTCTTGACTTGGGTGAAGTCGATTTCTTCCGCTTCGGCTTCGGTGTCGCCACCCAGCCCGCGAATTGACTTGGTCACAGCGTCGACGTATTCCTGCTCTTGGGCACGCAACTGCCGCCCAAGCACGCGTTGTCGGCCGCGCAGTAGGGCCTGCCCACGCGTGTAGGCGTCAAGAATCGTCAGCTCGCGAGTCAGCGCTGCGTTGAGGATCTCAGCGTCGGAGCCCTTTTCCGGGTCGGTTTCGGCGCCGTGACCGCTGCTACCGCAGCCGTTGGCCACGATCAAGATCGCCGCAAAGGCAATGGCCAAGAAGGCGGCGGCGCGGCCGAAGCCGCGCCGCCTGCCAAAGCCACCTGCTGAGGAATCCGAACCCACGGGCAGAAGAGCCTATGGGCTTAGTGAGCGCTGGGAACGCCCGTCCGTGCGGCTACTTCCGCTTAGCTTTCGCTTTGCCTTTGGCTTTCGCTCTGCTGCTGGTTTTGGCTTTCTTCTTCGGCAGCTTCTTGGCCGACTCAGGGGGGACCTGATAGCCGACCATTGCCACCGACATATCGAAGCCCTCCTCTTTTGACTTGGCGAGCCTTTTGACGGCAGCTTCCTGGGCTTTGATGACCTGCTTCAGCGTCGCGTTGAGGAGGCCGTTGATCTCTTTCCAGCCCTGCTCGTCGACCATCATCGGCGTCCAGCTCATGTGCCGGTCCGCGCGCTCGTCGAATACTTCTCCCTCAAGCGATGCCACAACATCGTCGAGGATCATCTGGAACAAGTCTGCGCTCATTCCCACCCGCACGGACTCAGGTAGCTCGTGCCAGTCGCGATCGGTCAGGTAAGCGCGTGAAGTGGCGCGGTAGTAGTGCTCGACCGCACCACGACGTGGCTCGGTCTTGACCAGCGTGATGACTTTGTAGTCCTTGAGAACTTTGACGTGATAGCTGACCTGGCTTAGGCCTTCGTCGAGCTCCTTGGCCAGTTCGTTCGGGCTGGCCATCCGTTCGTTGAGTATCGCCAGGATCTCAGCGCGAAGTTCGTGGGCCAGAGATTTGACTAGAGCCTGATTTACACCTCGTTTGCTTTTGGCTCTCCCTTTTCCTTTTTTACGTCCTTTGGCGGTTTTGGTCTTTGCGGGCAAAGCGACTCCTCCGATCGTTGCTGGTGGCTTAACCACTCCATCGTATTGACCACAAAGGCTGTTTTCCAGCCCAAATGCAGACTAATTGCTTCCTATGTGCGAAATAGTGGAACTTTCTCCAGCATTAGCTAGGTCGGGCGCACGCGCCTACGGCGCAGGGAGATACAGAGGAAACGGGTTTCGCGGAGGGGGTGATGTAGATGAAGATCGCCGTGTCAGAGGCAGTCGTCCCGATGGTTTCGGTTCACAAGATCGGCTAAGCGCTCAAGGCAGAGCACTAGCTTCCGCGGAGCCTCGTCCCCTTCACGGGCGGGGCTCCGCATGATTCAGCTTGATCGATGGCGACCCTGTCAGAGCTTGCAACCGAGGTCCACGCCTGGTCGCCTGGCGCAAGGCTAAGCGAGTAGCCGCTACTGCAGGGTGTCGACCTCACCGGCCTTGCGCTCGGAGATGCTGGATATGGTCTCGAACGCGGCCAGCATTACCGAGACCGGGATTCCTGGCTCTGAAGAAGCCTCGCGGCGCTTTGCGCAGCGCTCCTGAATCGTCTGAATTCGATCCAAGGAAGCTCGTGTCGCCCGCATCAGTTCCTTCCAACCCCGCTCGTCGAGCAGCAGCCAAGTTCGGCTCAGGTGCCGGTTGCGCGCATCGAGGGCACCGGCATCAAGAGCACCGATTAGCTCTTCGATGATCTGCCGAAGAATGTCGGCGCTGAGGGTGGATCGAATCTGCTGCGGAATCCCCATCCAGTCAAAGTCATCGAAATTGAGAGCTGGGGCGCACGGCTCGTAAAAATGCTCGTCGAAACCCCGACGTTGGACTGTGCGGACAAGCCTGATCAGTTTCCGCTTCTTCAGTTCGCGGAAGTGGTAGCTCACTTCAGACACGTCGAGGTCGAGTTCCTCGGCGATTTCCGTTGGACTCGCTAGTCCCTTTTCACAGACTGTCACCCACACGTGACCCCGCAGCGGATGGGTGAAGGCTTTGGCCACTGTCGGGTCGATGACCTGTTTGAGTTTTTTCCCATGCAAGCTGGCCATAACGACCCTCCGTTTAATTGATCTGTGGTTTTCCCAGCGGCCGCGCCAGCCTAGTACCGGGGGCGGACTCCAGTTGTGCCCGAACGCGGTGCTCCCGTGCAGCAGCTGAATTAGCCGCCCACCTGAATTGCTGAAACTCATTAAAGCAATCAACTGGTCACAAGTGGGACTTCGACAAAGGGGCGGTAGACATGGTTAGACCGAGGATCAAGCGCACCACCGAGCAGATCGAGGCACCAAACGGCGACCTCTACCTGCTCCGGCCGAGCGCCAGGACCGACATTCAAATCGAGAATCCCGACGCAGAGGGACGACGTCTGCTTGCGGCCTTGGACGGAACCCTCGAGCGCGAAGAGCTCGAAGAGCGCTTTGGCAAGGAGGCAGTCGGAGACCTCCTTGCCCAGTTGGAGGAGCTCGGCTTGGTCGAGGACGCCGCCGACGATGACTTGATCCCACCAGCGACTACCGATCGCTTCGATCGCCAGATTCGCTACTTCTCCGACATCACCACGGGGCCGACGCCATCTCAATGCCAGGCGCGGCTCGAGAGCGCCCGCATCGTCGTCCTCGGAGTGGGCGGGCTCGGTGGCTGGTCAGCCCTCTCGCTTGCCTGCTGCGGGGTTGGAGAGATGCTGCTGATCGACGGTGATTTGGTCGAGGAGAGCAACCTCAACCGACAGGTTCTCTACACGGAGGCTGATATCGGTCGGCCCAAGGTCGAGGTTGCCGCGGAGCGGCTCGGCGCCTTCAACTCGCGCATGCGGCTCGACACGATTCCCGAGCGGGTCGACGGCGAAGAGTCAGTCGCCGCGGTGATCGACGGCTACGACCTAGTGATCGATGCCGCCGACTGGCCTGCGCACGAAATCGAGCAATGGGTCAACGGTGCCTGCTTTGAGGCGGAGATCCCCTACATCACGATGAGTCACTTCCCGCCGATTGCCCGCGTGGGGCCGCTCTATATCCCCGGGGTAACGGGCTGCTTTGCCTGCCAGGTCACCGCCTACCGGCGCAGCTACCCGATGTTCGATGTTGCGATTGAACAGCGCCGCGCCAAACCATCGCCAGCGGCGACCCTGGGGCCAGCCTGCGGCCTGATCGGCGGCCAGGTCGGCCTCGACATCATGCACCACCTGACCGGGCTGGCCGAGCCTTCAACCCAGGGCGTCGGCCATATCTACGACCTGCGCACGATGGAGGTAGAACGCGAGCCAGTGGTGCCCGAGCCAGACTGCCCCGTCTGCGGCCACCTGCCTACCGCGGTACCGCGTGGCGAGGGAGAGACGAAGGCAGGTCGCAAGTAACCGGGATGCGCGGGCGCAGAACGCGCCGAGCCCTCAGCTGATGCCGATCATCGAGACTCCGCGCGACGGAACCGCGATACCTAGAATGAGCTCTTAAGCGCCGGCGTAGCTCAGTTGGTAGAGCACTTCATTCGTAATGAAGGGGTCCCCGGTTCAAGTCCGGGCGTCGGCTCTTCGCGGTTGGGGGGCAACTCCCGTCGAAATAGGTACTGTGGGATACTAAATACCTATTTAGGGTGCTCATGCAGACCTTCCGCGACCTGGACAAACACCTGGGCATGGTCCCTTCTCGGTCAGCCGCAGCACTGGCTGAGGCCAGTGCTGGGCGCGGCCGCGAGGAGGCGTTCCGCAGACAGAATCCGCAGGTACTCGCAGGCCTGATGGAGGTAGCTCTGATTCAGAGCAGCGCTTCATCGAATGCGATCGAGCAAATCACTGCGGCCCCCGGCAGAGTCACCGAACTGGTGCAGGACAAGACGACTCCGGAAAGCCGATCGGAGGAGGAGATTTCTGGCTACCGGAAAGTCCTGGACACGATTCATTCGAGCGCGGAGCACATCCCCCTCAAAACGTCGGTCGTCCTGCAGTTCCATCGAGACATCTATGCCTTTAGTCCGACTCCAGGAGGTCGCTTCAAGAACACCCAGAACGAGGTCGCCCGATTCGACCAGCAGGGCAGAAAGCTGGCGGTGATATTCGAGGGTGTCAGCCCCTTCGAAACGCCCGCGGCCATGGACGAACTCCACGAACGCTTTGCCGATGCGATCAAAAGCGGCTCCCACGCTCCCCTGCTCTTGGCGGGAGCCTACGTTTTCGACTTCCTGATGATCCATCCGTTCAACGACGGCAATGGGCGGATGTCGAGGTTGCTCACTCTGCTCATCCTCTACCACTGCGGCCATGAGGTGGGCCGCTTCATCAGCCTCGAGAAGCTGGTGGAGGAAAGCGAGGAGACCTACTACGAAAGCTTGGAGAAGTCGACCGCAGGTTGGGACCGCGGCAAGCACGACATCTGGCCCTGGCTCAACTACTTCCTCGGCATCGTCAACGCTGCCTACACCGAATTCGAGGCTAGGGCGGGAGACCTGATGAGCGGTCGTGGATCGAAGGCCATGCGAATTAAGCTCTACGTGCGCTCGAGCGCCTCCGACGTCTTCACTTTCGACGAGGTCCAGCAAGCGCTCCCCGACATCAGCGCGGATCACATTCGTTCCGAGCTTCGGAAGCTTCGTGACGCGGGGGTAGTCGAGTCGCCAGGTCGGGGTCGAAGAGAGTGGCGCAGGCTCAGCACCGCGTTCTGACGAACGAAACCGGGTTTCAGCTCATCTCTTCTGCCAATTGGTTATCAACCATGCGACGCCGGAAATCAAGGCAAGAGCAACGGCAATCGCGACGATCCCCTTCAAGAGAGTCCCAAGGCCGAGCACGCCAACGATGATGGCTATCAGGGCGATCCCGACCCCCACCCAGATGGTCGTGTCATTGCGAGTCATGAGCCGAAATTCCCGGTGAGTGCCGTGGCGGCAAATAGAACTACGAACCCGAGTCCATTGCTAAGCAAGAATGCAGCCATTCTTTTCCTTTTGGCGGTCGATTCGGGGATGTCGATTGGGTCACCAAGTTGGTTCCCCTCCACCGGACGTGCTTTTCCTTCGCGCCAGAGAGAGAAATACCGGGACTCTCCCCTACCCCACAGGAGAATGATCGCGAACACGACAACGATAGCCAGGACTTGCTCATGGCCAAATGGTCGCGACTCAACAATCAGGGCAGTCGGAATCACCGCTGCTGATGCAGCGAATAGCTCCCGCCCTAGATCCCAGGTGTCAAGGGTGTACCTCATGTCGTCGCGGTGTGACGAAATTCGGATCACTAGTCCAGCGGCGACGGTAACCCCGGCCAGGATGCCAAAGAAGGAGATTTCGTGCACCACGACAGAGAGAAAATCTAGCGTAGTTGACTGGGCTAGGACAGCGGGGTGCCGGCGAGGCTGGCGACTTTCCAGCTGCCGTCTTCGTTAGCCATCGGCATCGCCAGGACCGTGCCGTCGATGCCGGTATAAATGACGAAGGACTGGTCGCCTTCAACCCGCAGGGAGCCGACGTTGGCCTTTTCCGCTTCGGCCTTCATTGAGCTTTTCGCGGCAGGGTTGATCAGTTTTCCGAGGATCCTTGCGCAGCTCTTGTCTTCGATCTGTTTCGCCTGGGCAGCGAGTTTTTCGAACGATTCCAGCACCCCTTTGGACATGTAGTCGCAGGCGGCCGCCCAGTTGCCCTCGGCGCGGGCGTCAAGGAAGTTGTGCAGAGCAACGGCAGCCGCGCTGAGCTCGGGGGCATCCGCCTCTTCGCCGAATTCCTGGACGCTGTTGTCGCCGCCCTTGACCCGGAACTGCGTCGAACCGCCACCAGAGTCGTTGTGCTGTTTGGGTACGAACTTGGCCGCTTCGTCGGCGTTAGATTCGCCGGACCCTTCGTCGCCGGAGCCGGACTTGCCTTCGTTGCCGCTCTTCGTATCGCCCTGCTTCGAAACGCTGCTGCCGGAGTTGCTTTCCGCTTGGCCCTGGCTCCCCGTCTCGGTATTCGCCGAGCTCGAGCCATCGCTCCCCCCGCAAGCAACCAGGCCCAGAGCCACTAGCAGCACAGCGAGCCCCGCGGCCAGCGTCTTCGAAACTCTCCTCACGAATTCGATTCTAGAGAATCAAGCGTTTCTACCTGGCGTGATGCCGCCCGTGCCCCCGCCCGCCACCGCAATCGGGCCGCATCACCGGGTTGGCCTTGGACTGCTTGCCGTTATGGCCTTCGAATTCCACGTTGGCCTTTGAAAGAGCCCCGCAGAGGTTGCGGCTGTTGACGATCAGGCCCTTCTTGGCGCCCTGCATGCGCAACACGACTTTGGAGAGCGGCGCATCTGGTGCGTCTTCGAGCGTCGCCCTGATCCCACCGTGGGCGGAGTCGATGCGGACTCCCACTTCGACGTCGACCAGGCCATGCAGGTCGAAGACGAGGTCGGGCAGCTTGTGGTTTGAAGACCTGAGGTAGACCGGTCCTTCCAGCGGCGTATCGAGCAACGGAGTCCAGGCTTTGATGAAGCCATACTGGGACCTTTCTGGGCATTGCTTTGCCGCGAACTGCACCCTGGTGCAGATCGTCTTGATGTGGGCTTGGTCGAGGAAGGCAGATCTGGGCAGTCTTACGACGAGGCCTTTGACGTTTGCATCGCCTGCTTTAGGGGTGTAGGTGGCGATCAATCCTGGATGCCCGCCTCGCTTCGTCCCGCCTTTGAGCTTTAGGTCGAGCTTTGGTTTGAAGCCAAGGTTCAGGCAGTTAGCTGCCTGGTAGCGGGTCGAGAGGTCAACTGGCTTGTCGTCTGCTGAGCTGAAGACGTCTAGGTAGCCGCCAAAGAGGACCGAGCGGGCGCTCGATTCGTCGCAAGAAGTCGGGTTCAAGGTGAAGTTGGGCTTATCCACGTAGACCCTCAGATCCCTGAGCTTTAAGACGATGCCCTTGATGATGTGGGGGATCGGTTCTGAATTGGCGCCGTCCACTTCTACTTCTGCGGTTTTCGGGTTTAGCGTCAGCGCCTCTTGGACGACGACCGTTCCCGCATCGAAGGGTCCGGACAAAGCAGGGGTTACTGCGATCACGCTCAAGGGATCGCCGTGGAAGGCTCCTCCCAGGTAGACGTAGCCCTTGACGTAGGTCAATGCTCCGCCCACTCCCGCTCCGGCAAGGGTATGGCCGATCAGGGAGTTAGAAGGACAGCTGGGAGAAGCAAGCTCTTGCCTACCGCTCTTTGCCCTTGCAGCTGCAATCGCTGCATCAGGGCATTTGCCGACTCCGGCCAGGGAACCGAGCTCTCCGGGGGGAAGAGTGGCTGAGAACTTGGTCATGTCCTGTTCTCCGTCACCTCTGATCACGCGCATGTTGAAAGGAGAGAAGGAGCCAGCGTTGTTATTGATCGACCCCGCTTCGAAGTGGGGGTGGAAGGGAGGCACTCCGCCTGGGGGGCAGGGACCTCCGCCTACCCCTGAGGTGACTGAAAAAGATGAAGTGGCGATAACCGGGGGGTTGCCCGACCATGGGGTCATTTCAGCCTTGGTCTCATAGTCCCCGCAAGCAGGTGGGGTGATTAGCGGTGAGCGTGCTCCTTCTCTGAAGTGAAAGGCAAATTCAGAGAAGGGGACCTGGGGGGCGCCTTCTGCGGTTGCGATCAGCTGTCCGGTTTTTGGATCGGGTTCGATCTTTACCGGGATCTTCACCGAGACGCCGAGGTTTTCGTTTTGCAAGACGATGTAGAGGGCTATTAGGGAGTCGAAGGGGTTCTCGGCTCCTGGGGTGGTGGTATCTGGGTCGTCTTGTTGGGCGAGATAGACACTGCCGTCGATCGCTTCTTCGATTACTGGCGTTAGGACGTGAACAGAGCCGAGCTTTGAGGCTTGTGGGCAGCCTTCGCCTGGGAGGGATCTGGAGTTCTCCCTTGCCACCTGATCGGGAGTGCAGACTTCGAGGCCTTCTGCGACCGAGGGGTTGATCGTCATCCCTTCGGGCAGGGTGACTTTTGCGTCCTTTAGATCTGAGGCGGCGATTCCCGATGGGTTGGAGAGACCTTCGTCGCTGATGTCGATCGAGAAGTCAAAGCCGCTGCCGCTCTCCGCAGAGCGGGTGGTCGGAGCCGATTCGATCCTTGGGCCGAAGTCCACTTTGCCGCAACCGGTGAAGCCGATCGGGACGGGTGGTTCTGAGTCGTCGTGGGTGATGATCTCTTCGCGGAAAATCGCTTCGGGATGAAGCCAGGAGTCGGCTTCGAAGAGGATCGACTGCGGGCCTTGACAGGAGCGCGGCATAGTGAGGAAGGGGATTTCTGCCGAAGCTGCCGGGCCTTCGCGTTCTTTGTTGTGAGCCGGGTCGGCGGGGACGCTCCAGAGCCTCGTCTTTGCCGAGTAGAAGGCGACGATGTTGGAGGTGTTGCCGAACTTGCTGACCAGGTTGTATGGGGGGGATTCGTTCAGGCTGACCTCGCCGGTGATCCGCACGCCGAGCGCGTTGAAGCCGAGCTTTGCCGGCACCCTGGGGGGCGGTTCGAGGTTGAAAAGCTTTTCAGTGACATGGGTGCTTTGATCGCCGATGGTGAGGTCGATCGTGCCGATCTGAGAGCCGGACGGGCAATTGGGCCCGCCAGTGGGAGCCACGGCGAGGAAGTCCGCGGTCGAGCAGCGCGGCACCGCCGTCGGCGAGCCGATGAAGCCCGGCGGCAGGGTTAACGTCAGGTCCTTCATCGCCTCGTCGGGGATTTCGCCTATACCCGGCATTTCCGGTTCGGGCCTGGTGTTGACCGAGAGGTTGAGCTTAACCACGAAAGGATGGGCGCCAGCCTGGGTCTGGGCGGTGCCGTCTTCGTTTATGGGGCCAAAGTCGAGGTCTTTGATGCCAAAGGAAGCGTTAGCGGGACCGGCAAAGGCGAAAAGAAAGAATGCCGCGATCGCCGTCAGTGAGATCAGCCGCTTCATCGTCCCGCCCTCCGCTTGTGGTTGGCTCGCTTTTGCTTTTGCTTTTTGGCGTGCCGCTTGACGCACCTACCGTGGCGGCGGGCACTGCCTTTGCGACAACGGGCCGGGTGGTGCAGGTTGCCGGGGCCTTTGAAGCCGGCCGAGGCAGGGGTCGGATCGTCGTGGGGCGGCGCTGCCGGCTGGCAGGCTTCACCTTCACAGCCAGGCGGTGGTCCGGGGGGCGGCGGGAAGCCTCCGTCGACGCGGGCGTCATAGACGTCGACCAGTCCGTAGTCCTCGGAGACCAGGCTCGAGTCGGTGGTGAAGAAGACGTCAGAGCCCGAGGCGGAGGCGTCGATGAATTCGGCGTCTTTAGAGCTCTTGCCCGAGGAGATCAGGCTGAGGCAGCCCTCGCTCTCGGCCACAAAGACTTCGCCGCCAAGCTCAGCCTGGCACTGCTGCCTGCTCTGCGCTGGCTGCCACTCATAGACGTCTTTCTTGCCGTTGGTATCGCGTGAGGAGAGCGCCTCGAGGCTCTCGAAGAAGACGCGGCTGCCGTCGTCAGATAGCTCCCGCGGAGCCTGCCAGCTGGTCTCCCAGCCATGGATCTGCGCTGCGACCTGGAATTCGCCCGTTTCCGCTGGATTGATGTCGCGCCCGACGGGGCGGGCGCCACTCGGGTTGCAGGAAACGCAGCGGAGCCTTCCTTGCGCGGCGTCGTAGAGGAAGACCTCCGAGTCGGCCTTGCCGCTTTGGGCGTCGGTGTTGTCATAGCCGGTCAAGGGCGCCCTTGACATGAGGAGCGCATGCATGCCGTCGGGGCTAACCCTGGCGTCGTGGTTGGCGGGGAAGGGGGCAAAGGGACCGTAGCCATAGAAAGGCGAGCCGTCTGCGCTCCCGAGCGTCGCGATGAAGATCAGGCCGCCATCGGCTTCGCGCAGGTAGAGGTTGGGCTTGCCCGAGGCGGCCGGGCCCGATCCGTCGAGGTCTTCCTCAGAGCCGAAGTAGACGCGCGAGAGGTCTTCGCTTGAGCCGAGGACGCCTGCCGCGTTGTGCGCGATCAGCGTCGCCGCGCCCGCTTCGTAGGCGATCGCCTTGTTGACGTCGAGTTCGTAGAGATCTTTGCCTTCCATATAGAGGGCCTTGGTCGCCTGTGGGTTGGCGCCGAGGAAGGTCGCCGCGCCTTCGGTGATCTGCACCGTGCAGGCTTTGGCCGCTTCGGTGCATTTGCCTTTGCTGACTTTGCTCTGCGGCTTGGTCGGGTTGATCCGCAGATAGAGGCGAGCGGGGCCGTTGCCGGCGGGCGCGCCGGTTTGATGCGCCGAAGCCGGCGGTTCCTGGATCCCGGCCGACCAGAAGACGCGCGAGGCATCGGCGGAGATCGCACCGTAGACGCTGTCGAAGCCGCGTTTGGTGCTGCTCCGCGCCGTCCCCAGCGAGGAGTGCGTTTTGGCCGCTTTGCCGTTGGGCAGCACGCTGAGCACGTGCAGGTTCCCGTCTGCGTCGTGCAGGTAGGTCTGGTAGATGTCGGCTTCGGAGGCATCGGGGGTCAGCATCGCCGGCGCCTTGAAGACGGAGACCGCGCCGTTTGCGCCGTAGCCCAGGGTCGCCGCATAGTAGTTGCTGCCGTTGCTTTCGGTGGCTTTGCCGTAGGCGGGCGCCGGTTTGGTCGGCGCGACCGTGCTCAGCAGTTCATAGCCGCCTTCGCCACAGTCCTTTTGCCGGTAGAGGTTGGGGACTCCGGGCGGTGCTCCCGGCGCCAGGGCGAGGTCGGTGTCCTGCGTGACCCAGGCGCTGCAGAGATCCTCGCTGAAGCCCTTGAAGAAGGTTTCATAGGGCAGGCCGTAGAGCGAGAGGCCCTGGCGCGGCGGGTTGACCGAGCGCGTCGACCAGCCGCTGGCCGGATCGCGGCGGGAGATGTATTGGGAGTTCCAGGGGGCTGCCTCCGCGCCGGCGAAGGCGCCCCCGGCCGAGTAGGTGATCGCTTCGCCCTCAGGCGTGGCTTGATCAACGCGCGAGATGGCGGGTCCCCGACTGGTGACGAAGAATTCGTCGAGAGCGACGATGTCGCGGTTGTTTTTATCTAGCGGGCTGACCAGCTCATAGGCGCGGCAATCGGGCAGGTTGGCCGAAGCGCCGGTTCTGAACTGTTGGTTGGGGCAGTCTTCGCGTGGCAGGCCGTTGAGTGGCAGCGTTCTCAGCGTCTGTTCGGGGCCGGTGAAGGTGCCAAAGAAGTCTTCGGCGACGTAGCGGTAGTGGTAGACGGTGTCGTTAGCGAGCGAGCCGATCAGGATGCTCTTTGAGAGTTCGGCGCTGCCGGCGCCGAAATCAACCGAAGGGGTGCTCTGGGCTTTGGCGAAGCCGCTTTCGTTGAAGCTCGCATCGTCGACGTACTCGAAATGGACTTTGGCCGCGATCCCATTGGGGTTTAGCGCCGCGTGCAGGCGGGCCGAGTCGGTGCTGACTTCGGTCGAC